>JAABUX010003632.1_pt1 | contig 20268 bp, 12 predicted proteins | sample 5561851 | NCBI WGS metagenome assembly JAABUX01 (sample SAMN10711883, study PRJNA513361) | rock metagenome | isolation source: Antarctica rocks | place: Antarctica: Victoria Land, Richard Nunatak red sandstone | collected 2016-01-03 | reverse complement strand
AGCTTTCGTCGCTGATTTCATGACGCCGCATTAGGGCAACTCCTTCCCACAAGGCTGTACAAAACCCCGAGCTATCTTACCCAAAGCTCCTCAACGCTGTCCACACGGCTTAGCACACTTTCCGCCGCGATCGGCGCGGATTCGCCGGGGATTCGACCCGAGACCCCGGGCGATCGAGGATCGGGATCACTCGCGGCCGGCGTCGCGGAGACGGATCTTGCGCGCGGCCTCGAAGACCGAGCCGACGACCCGGAACGGGAGGCCGCCCGCCCGACGATCGTCGTCGCCCGCCATGTTCGATGATACCGCCGGAGGTCCGAGGCCGGCGACTCGCGCGGCTTTCGGCCGGGGTGTGGCCTTGCCGACCCGCCGCGGGACCTGCTAGGATCGTGAAATTTTGCGGGCCGCGCCGCCCCACCGGGACGCCGGGGGGTCGATGCGCGGCTCTCGATGCGCGCCGATGAAAGATCGCCGGAGCGAGGAAGTTAGCGAGATTACGCCCGTGCCCAAGCGAACCGACATCCACAAGATCCTGATCATCGGGGCGGGGCCGATCGTCATCGGCCAGGCCTGCGAGTTCGACTATTCGGGCACCCAGGCGTGCAAGGCGCTCCGCGAGGAGGGGTTCGAGGTGGTCCTGGTCAACTCGAACCCGGCCACGATCATGACCGACCCGGAGATGGCCGACCGGACGTACATCGAGCCGATCACGGCGGCCTTCGTCGCGCGGATCATCGCCGTCGAGCGGCCCGACGCCCTCCTGCCGACCCTGGGCGGCCAGACCGGGCTGAACGTCGGCCTGGAGCTGGCCGAGAGCGGCGTGCTGGAGCAGTACGGCTGCCGGCTCATCGGCGCCTCGGCCGAGGCGATCCGGACGGCCGAGGACCGGGCCCTCTTCAAGGTGGCCATGCAGGAGATCGGCCTGGAGAGCGCCCGGAGCCTGCTGGTGCAGACCCTGGAGGAGGCCCGCGCCGCCCGCGAGTCGATCGGCCTGCCCTGCGTGCTCCGGCCGAGCTTCACGATGGGCGGGTCGGGCGGCGGGATCGCCTACAACCGCGAGGAGTTCGACCGGATGGTCGCGTACGGGCTGGAACTCTCGCCCGCAAAGTCGCTCCTGGTCGAGGAGAGCGTCATCGGCTGGAAAGAGTACGAGATGGAGGTGATGCGCGACGGCGCCGACAACGCCGTGATCGTCTGCTCGATCGAGAACTTCGACCCGATGGGCGTCCACACCGGCGACAGCATCACCGTCGCCCCGGCGCAGACGCTCACCGACAAGGAATACCAGCGGATGCGGGACGCCTCGCTGGCGATCTTACGCAAGATCGGCGTCGAGACGGGCGGATCGAACGTCCAGTTCGCCGTCGACCCGCGTACCGGGCGGATGATCGTGATCGAGATGAACCCCCGGGTCAGCCGCTCCAGCGCCCTGGCGAGCAAGGCCACCGGGTTCCCGATCGCCAAGATCGCCGCGAAGCTCGCCGTCGGGTTCCGGCTCGACGAGATCCGCAACGACATCACCCGCGAGACCCCCGCCTGCTTCGAGCCGACGATCGACTATGTCGTGACGAAGATCCCCCGCTGGGCGTTCGAGAAGTTCCCCGACGCCGACCCGGTCCTCACAACGCAGATGAAGTCCGTCGGCGAGGTCATGGCCATCGGCCGGACGTTCCGCGAGAGCTTCCAGAAGGCGCTCCGGAGCTTGGAGGTCGGCCGATTCGGCTTCGGCTGCGACGTGAAGGACACCTGGGGCACGCCCGGGCAGCCGACGCTCGACGAGGTCCGCGCCAAGCTCGCTACGCCCAATGCCGAGCGGGCCTGGTCGATCCGCCACGCCTTCCTCGCCGGCCTCGACGTCGAGGAGATCCACGGCCTGACCAACATCGACCCCTGGTTCCTCCACAACCTCCGCGAGCTGGTCCTCCTCGAAGGCCGGCTCCGCGCCGCGGCGAGCCTGGAGGGGGCCGACGACGACCTCGTCCGCGAGGCCAAGCGGAACGGCTTCTCCGACCGCCAGCTCGCCCACCTCTGGGACGCCGACGAGGCCGAGGTCCGCCGCGACCGCCTCCGGCGGGGGATCAGGGCGGTCTTCAAGCTCGTCGACACCTGCGCCGCGGAGTTCGAGGCGGTCACGCCCTACTATTATTCGACCTACGAGGACGAGGACGAGGCCCGCGTGGGCGACCGCCCGCGGGTGGTGATCCTCGGCGGCGGGCCGAACCGGATCGGCCAGGGGATCGAGTTCGACTACTGCTGCTGCCAGGCCGCCTTCGCCCTCCGCGACGACGGCTACGAGGTGGTGATGGTCAACTCCAACCCCGAGACCGTCAGCACCGACTACGACACCTCCGACCGCCTCTTCTTCGAGCCCCTGACGGTCGAGGACGTGCTCAACGTGATCGAGCGGGTCGGGCCGATCGGCGCGATCGTCCAGTTCGGCGGCCAGACCCCGCTCAACCTGGCGCGGGCCCTGGAGGCGGCCGGCGTGCCGATCCTGGGGACCAGCCCCGAGAGCATCGACCTGGCCGAGGACCGCGAGCGGTTCGGCGCGATCATCGACCGCCTGGGGCTCAAGCAGACCCCCAACGGCTCGACCACCCGGTACGAGGAGGCCCGGCGGATCGCCGAGCGGATCGGCTACCCGGTCCTGGTCCGCCCCTCCTTCGTCCTCGGCGGCCGGGCGATGGAGATCGTCTACGACGAGCACGGCCTGTCGCGGTTCGTCGCCGAGGCGATCGAGGCCAGCCCCGGCCACCCCGTCCTGATCGACAAGTTCCTCGAAGACGCCCGCGAGGTCGACGTCGACGCCGTCGCCGACGGCGCGCGGACGATCGTCGGCGGCGTGATGGAGCACATCGAGGAGGCCGGGATCCACTCGGGCGACTCCGCCTGCTCGATCCCGCCGTTCACCCTCGACGCCGCCACGGTGGCCGAGCTGAAGCGGCAGACCTACGCCCTGGCCGAGGCCCTGGGCGTCCGCGGCCTGATGAACATCCAGTTCGCCGTGAAGGACGGCGAGATCTACGTGCTGGAGGTCAACCCCCGGGCCTCGCGGACCGTGCCGTTCGTCTCCAAGGCGACGGGGCTGAACCTGGCCAGGGCCGCGGCCCGGGTGATGGTCGGGCAGAGCCTGGAGTCGCAGGGGATCACGGCCGAGGTCGAGCCGGGCTTCGTGTCGGTCAAGGAGAGCGTCTTCCCGTTCGCCAAGTTCCCGGGCGTCGACATCGTCCTCGGCCCCGAGATGCGGTCGACCGGCGAGGTGATGGGGATCGCCCGCGACTTCCCCGCCGCGTTCGCCAAGAGCCAGATCGCCGCCAGCAGCCGCCTGCCCGACTCCGGCACGGTGTTCGTCAGCGTCGCCGCCCGCGACCGCGGCGCGATCGTGCCGGTCGCCGCGAAGCTGGCCTCGATGGGCTACGACCTGATGGGGACCGCCGGGACCCTCGCCGCCCTCGCCGCGCACGGGATCGCCGTCGCCCCCGTCCGCAAGATCGCCGAGGGGCGTCCCAACCTCCTCGACCACCTCGCCAACGGCCGGATCGCCCTGATCGTCAACACCCCCAGCGGCAAGGGGGCCCGGACCGACGAGGGCCGCATCCGAGCCGCCGCCGTCAGCCACGGCGTCCCCTGCATCACCACCATCGCCGGCGCCAAGGCCGCCGTCGCCGCCCTCGAACGGCTCCGCGAGGGCCCGCTGGACGTGTATGCCTTGCAGGATTTGCTGAAACGGTGACGGCCCGATCGAATCGCGAGCGAGCCCTACAAGCCGCCACCGATCTCCTCGTCGAGGCCTTTCGGGCGCCCGATCAGGCCGCCGATGGTCTTCCTCGTCCCGGAGCGGAGCCATCCCACGCAAGTGGGGAAATCGTCGGTCCAATCTCCGTTCGGCGCCCGCGGCACCGGCTGGAACTTCAGCAGGAGCCGGGCGTCCTCCGGCCTCGGGATCAGCCAATCCCCCACGGTGTAGAGGAAGTGACTCCAATCCCGGGTCGAGGCCTGCATGGCAACGACGAGGATGTCGAATTCCCCGAACCGGTAGGGTCGGGTATCCTCGCCGGCTTTGGTCCCGCCCGCACGCGTCTTCCGGGTCTCGACGAGGTACATGGCGGGCGAGAAGACGCGGCCCTTCTCGGTCGTCACCATCGGGCCGCCGGCCTTCGACCTCGGCAATTTGACCTGCACCTTGATCGCCCCTCGGCCGTCGTCGAGGAGGAAATCGCAGGGCGGATCTTCGGGCGTCGGGAGGCTCTGCCATCCCGCCAGGCGACCGACGACGTTCACGTCGAACGCCGATTCGGCGAGGACGCCACGCAGGCCGCGAATCGTCGGCGGACCCGATCGTTCGAGGGCCTCCAGGATGACGTCGGCCGAGGCACCCATCCTCCGTTCGAAGGGGTGGACGGGATGACGGCCTCGCAACCGCCGCAAGACTTCCTCCCGGACCTCCGGGCGGAGCTTCTCGAAAGCCTGAAGGAATCGATCGGCCTCGTCGGGTCGATCACGAGGCGGGCGGTTCGCCTTCGTGCGGAGGCCCGCGATTTCAACCCTGCTCACGAGGATGTGACCGCCGATCTCGAGAGTCTTCAACCGACCGGCGCGGACCATCTGAAAGATCGCCTGGCGGGAGGCCCCATATCAACCGCGCGGCCTCCGCCTGCGAGATCCAATCCGAATTGCCGTCCCCTTCGATATTGCACGACAACGTCAACTTGTCCAGGTAGGCTTCACGCGGGGCTGACGGTCACCCCGATCCGGGCCGCCGGCCATCGGAGGCGAGATGAGCGACGAACGGAGTCCGGGCACGGCGCAGGGTCGGCTGGTTTTTCACGGCCGGGACCGGGTCGTGATCCCGGGATTCTCGCCGCTCTACAGCACGGATTTCGGCGACGCTTATCTAGCAGATTCGCTCGCCGTGCTCAAGGCGTTGCCCGAGGGATCGATCAACGCGGTGGTGACTTCGCCGCCGTATGCCTTGCACTTCAAGAAAGAGTATGGGAACGCGAATAAGGCCGATTATGTGGCCTGGTTCGCCGAGTTCGGTCGCGAAGTCTTCCGGGTCCTGGCGGACGACGGGAGCCTGATCCTCAACATCGGCGGCAGTTATAATCAGGGCACGCCGACCCGCTCGCTCTATCATTACAAGCTCCTGATCGAGTTGGTCGACGTCGTCGGTTTCTCGCTAGCGCAGGAGTGCTTCTGGTACAACCCGGCGAAGATGCCGGTGCCGGCCGAGTGGGTCACGGTCCGTCGGATTCGGCTCCGCGACTCGGTCGAATACGTGTGGTGGCTCTCGAAAACCGCCTGGCCCAAGGCCAACAACCGGGCCGTGCTCCGGCCGTACAGCAAGGACATGGAGCGGCTGAACCGCCGGGGCTTGAATGCCAAGGTCCGGCCCTCGGGGCACAACATCACGTCGAGCTTCAGCGAAGTCGTCGCCGGGGGCTCGATCCCGCCCAACGTGGTTGAGGGGGAGGCGGGCGACGATACCCCGGGTGACATGCTCCGCTTCGGCAATAATGCTGCCAATGACCCGTACACCCGACGATGCAAGGAGGCCGGGCGGAAGATCCACCCGGCCCGGTTCCCCGCCGCCCTCCCCGAGTTCTTCCTCAAGCTCATCACGGTCGAGGGGGATGTCGTCCTCGATCCCTTCGCCGGCTCGAACACCACCGGCGCCGTGGCCGAGTCGCTCCACCTCCGCTGGATCGCCGTCGAGAACGTGGCGGAATACCTGGAATCGAGCCGATTCCGGTTCTTCAGGTGATCCGCGAAGGGTCGTCGCTCAGAATCCGGGAGGACTTCCGATGCCGCCATCCATCGAGACGCGAGCGACCCTGGACGACCTCGGCCGGGTCGAGGGCAAGGCCGAGCTGGTCGGCGGGAGGATCATCCATCTCATGGGATCGGGTCGCCGTCCGGTTCGCGTCGCGGGGCGCATCTTTCGGAGCCTGGACGATCACGCCGCGGCCGTGGGCCGGGGCGAGGCGAACACGGACGGGCTCTCGTTCGCCGTGACGGGGCTCGCGTCGGGCCGCGAATCGTTCATGCCCGACGTCTCGTATCATTCCGGCGCCTTCCCCGCGGACGAGATGCGCCGGATCGACGGCCCGCCCACCCTCGCCGTCGAGGTCCGGAGCGAGCACGATCAGGGCCGCGCCGCCGGGGCGGCGATGGCGGCCAAGCGTGCCGATTACTTCGAGGCCGGCACGCTCGTCGTCTGGGACGTCGACCCCGTCGCCGAATTGATCCACGTCCACCGACGCGACGACCCGGGCCGGGTCACCACCTACGCCCGGGGCGACGTCGCCGAGGCCGAGCCCGCGGCGCCGGGATGGCGGATCGCGGTGGCCGCGGTCTTCGGTTGAGGAGGGACGGCCCGGGAGGGACGCGACGGCCGGGCCGGCTCATGGCATGGGGGGGCCGGCGATCCCGCTCGGAAATGATCCGTATGGCTTCGCCAGAGGACTCGAAGACGAGGCATGATTGACGGCTGAACGGGTGATTATCGCGGGACGGGCGTCCGCGTCGCATCCGTCCGGCCAGCTCGTCTCAACCATCAACGATTCGACCACTTCCGCACCGTTCGTCGGCGCTCACTTCGCCCGCCGGTCCTTCCAGGCCTTGAGGTATTTGGCGGCCTTGGGGTTGGCCTCGTCCCACTTCGGCTCGTTGGGGTCGTCGGCGATGGCGAGGAGGGCCCGGGCGACCATCCGGTCGACGCGGGCCATGTTGGGGTAGTCGAGCTTGTCCCAGTGGTCGGCGGCCCCGTGGTAGTCGGGGAACTCGAAGGCGACGCAGAGGGTGTGGGCGGGGACGCCGAGGTCGGCGAGGGCCTGGTTGTCGCTCCGGCCGAAGTAGAGGTCGCTATTGCGGGGGTGCTTGACGACCTTCACGCCCTCGGCCTCGCCGGCGGCGGCCAGGGTCGTCGAGACGTCGGAATAGCCGAAGCCGGTCAGGCTGGCGCGGGCGACCTGCGGCCCCTCGGCGTCGTCGGTCCGGCCGACCTGCTCGAGGTTGAGGTCGGCCACGGTCTTCTCGACCGGGACGACCGGGTGCCGGCCGAGATAGCGCGAGCCGAGCAGGCCGTGCTCCTCGCCGAAGAAGGTGGCGAAGAGGATGCTCCGCCTCGGCCGACGCTCGAGCGTGCCCAGGGCCGAGGCGATCTCGACGACGGAGACGGTGCCGCTGCCGTCGTCGTTGGCGCCGTTGAAGATCCGGTCGGGCCCGGCGGGGCCGCGGACGCCCAGGTGGTCGTAATGGGCGGTGACCATGACGCAGGTGTCCTTGAGGGCCGGGTCGGACCCCCGGAGCAGGCCGACGACGTTGCGGAGCTTGACGGGCCGGCGGGTCGGCTCGTCGAGGTGGCACGAGGCGGTCGCCGTCGCCTGCCCCGGCGGGATCGCGTCGAGGAGCGCGATGATCTCGGGGTCGTGGACGGAGAGGGCCGGCGGGCCCGACGGGTCGTCGTCCGAGGGCTCCGAGGCCGACGGGGTCCGGGGGTCGAGCAGGCGCGGGACGACGCCGGAGGCCTCGTCGGCGGCGCGGACGATGTTGACCACCATCGCGGGCTTCAGGGCCGCCATCCGGGCCTTGAACTCGGCGATGGACCTCCGGGTCGCGACGCCCTGCGGGCCCCCGAGCCGGCGGACGTCGGGGTATTCGACCACGACGGCCCGGCCGGCGACCTGCCCCGGCTCCAGGCCGGCCGACGCCCGGTAATCGGCCTTGAACAGGCCCGCGCGGGCGATCTCGTGCGCCCGGAGCCACCGGACGCCGACGCGGTCCCCCCGGGCCCGGGTCGACTGGCCGTCGACGGCGATGTCGAGGCGGAAGCTCGACGGGTCGGGCTCGACGTACACCCAGTCGGCCGTCTGGAAGTAGCCGTCGTCGCCGACGGGTTCGAGCCCGGCGCGGCGGAACTGGGCGGCGATGTACTCGGCGGCCAGGTCGAGCCCGCGCGAGGGGGTCTCGCGGCCTTCGAGGAGGTCGGAGGCCAGGAACGAGAGGTGCCCCTTGAGCGAGTCGGCCGAGATCCGGCCGAGCGCCCGGGCCTGGTCCGGCCTCAGGCCCGGCCGGGCCTGAGGCCCGTCCTGGGCGGAGGAGACCCAGGCCGCCAGGGGGAGCAGGGTCGCCGGGATGAGCAGGACGAGGCTTCGGGCGATCGGGCGCATGAGGTCGGCCATCCTTCCACCGGGACTTGTGACGATCCGAGGGGCCCGGCCCGCCGAGGGGGCCCGGGAATCCCCGGGAGACTGTATCAGGTGGGCCGGCCCGACGCCCCGGCGCGGCCCCGGCCGTGGGGGGCCAGAATCATATTTATCAAAATATTATAAAACAAATCAATACAATATTCAATTCATCATAATAACCGGAAGGCTGCACCTCATCTCGTCGCTGCTTCACCGGTGACGACCGCTGGACTGGCATGTTTTTTCGATGCCGATATGCGAGGGTTTATGATCGTTCGGCGCCGCAACTTTCAGCTGGCACCCTCTCGGCCCACTCAGCAAGCCAAGTGGTCCCGGACCGCATCAGCCGATCCAAGCCCGAGAGGGCGGGCTCCGATGGCCCCGCTTCTCTTGATAAATCCACGATGTCGGCGACCGTATCACAACCACCATCGTACCCGTTGAGGGCCGCATAAACCGGCCACGATAGATCCCAGACTCCAGCTTTGAGGAGGCCCCTCCAAGTCGGCGGGTAGGAGCTTTGGCCGATCACGAACCGGTAGGCAGCCGCCATCCTTAGGGCATTCGAATCGGCCGGATCATCGCCGAGGAGGCCCGCGCAGAACTCGCGTATCCGACCCTCGGTCGGCCGCCGATCGGTCCCGTCCCAGAACGGGTCATCTCGCGGGAGAGCATCCAGTTCCCGCAGGCAGGATGTGAGATGATTGGCGAGAGTCCGGGTGACATCGTCGGGCATGCCCCAGTTTGCGGGTCGACGCCAGAACCCCCGCAAGGTGGCCGCGATCCCGGCGAGGACGACGGGGTCGGGTTGAAAACGAGGATCATCGGATGTTGACTTGAAGCCGGTGATCCCGGATATGACTTGGCTCTCCCACATGGAAGACCTCGCCTCTCTTCACCGCTTTCGATTTCCACTCGACGTAATTCCCGAAACGGCGGGCGAAATCTTGACGATTTCGGGATGGATATTCGCCCGTTACCGTTGCGACGCTTGCTGGAGCGTCCCATCTTATCCGCGTCGGGCTTCATCCTCAAAGGGTGAGCGTCCAACCTGGATGTCCCATTGATCTGAGTCACCCCCCCGGGGGCGTCTCCTCGTCCCTCCGGAACGCCGGGCGATCGGCGATCGGCGATCGAGGGAAGGTGCCGACTCGGGGAGGCTCCGCGGGCCGCCCGGGATGAAGATCTCGGAAACCGGGGATGCTGCCGACGACCCAGGCGGGCGGATCGATCGGGGCGTCGGGGCGGGGTGGGGCGGGGCCAATATCGGGCCTCGGCGGGCGAATCTCCGATTGACGTAACATGCTCGCCCGACTTGACGACGGCGACGGCCGCGGGGTAGCGTTCCTGTCTCGCGGCCGGGGTGGTGATCGATGGTCCGTCCGATCGGAGTCTTATGAGCGGCTTTCACCTCTTCGATCCGAGCATCGGCCCGGGGGCCCGGGCGATGCTGGCGGTCTCGCTGCTGATCGCGCTGGGGTTCGAGTTCGTCAACGGGTTCCACGACACCGCCAACGCGGTGGCGACGGTGATCTACACCCGGTCGCTGGGGCCGCGCAAGGCGGTCGCGTGGTCGGGCCTGTGCAACTTCCTGGGGGTCTATCTGGGCGGGACGGCGGTGGCGTTCGGGATCGTCAGCCTCCTGCCGGTCGACCTGCTGGTGTCGATCGACTCGGCCAAGGGGATGGCGATGGTCCTGGCCCTGCTGATCTCGGCGATCGCGTGGAACCTGGGGACGTGGCTGCTGGCGCTGCCGGCGTCCAGCTCGCACACCCTGATCGGCGCCATCCTCGGCGTGGGGCTGGCCAACTCGGCGATGGCGGGCCGGGGTCTGGGCTCGGGGGTGAACTGGACCAAGGCGGCCGAGGTGGGGCTGTCGCTCCTGATCTCGCCGCTGATCGGGTTCGCCTGCGCCGCGGGGCTCTTGCTGACGTTGAAGCGGCTCATCAACGCCCCCGAGCTTTATCAGCCCCCCGAGGGCGACAGGCCGCCGCCCCCCTGGATTCGGGGCACCCTGCTGCTGACCTGCACCGGGGTGAGCCTGGCGCACGGGTCGAACGACGGCCAGAAGGGGATCGGGCTGGTGATGCTGATCCTCATCGGCGTGATCCCGGCGCAGTACGCCCTCGACCCCCGCCGCGAGCCGGGCGAGGTCGACCGGATCGTCGCCGCCGTGGGCGAGGCCGAGGGGCTGGTCCGGGCCCATCTCCCGGCCGCCGACCGCGTCAAGAAGCTCGCCGAGCTGGCCGACCTCCGCGAGCACCTCGCCGGCAAGGCCGGCCTGGGCGACGTCCCCCCGGGCGAGCGCTGGGGGCTCCGGGCGGACCTGATCCGGGTCGACACCGCCCTGGCCGACGTGGAGAAGCACGGGGGCAAGGCCCTCTCCGGCGACGAGCGCGGCCACCTCGCCCACGCCCGGGCCGGGCTCCGCTCGGCGGTGTACTACGCGCCGACCTGGGTCCTGGTGGCCGTGGCCACCGCGCTGGGGACGGGCACGATGGTCGGCTGGAAGCGGATCGTGACGACGGTGGGCGAGCGGATCGGCAAGGTCCACCTGACCTACGCCCAGGGGGCCGCGGCCGAGCTGGTGGCGATGGGCACGATCGGCCTGGCCGACTACGGCGGCCTGCCCGTGAGCACCACCCACGTCCTCTCCTCCGGCGTGGCCGGCACGATGGCCGCCAACGGGACCGGCCTCCAGTGGGCCACCGTCCGCAACATCGCCCTGGCCTGGATCCTGACGCTCCCGGTCTGCATGGCCCTCTCGGCCACGCTCTACGCCCTGTTCCGGTGGCTCGCGGCCTGAGCCGGGGCCGGCGGGATCATCGCGGCCGGGTTCGATCGAATCATCTCCGCGTAGTCGCCCCGGCCTCCCGATCAACCCCGGCTCGGGAGCGTGGCCAGGGCCTCGTCGAGGCAGTCGGCCAGGAAGTCGGCGTCGTCGGTCGTCAGGCACATCGGCGGCTTGATCCGGAGGACGTTGCCGTGGAGCCCGCCCTTGCCGAGCAGGAGCCCGCGGTCCTTGCAGGCTTCGAGGACGGCGGCGGTCTCGGCGCCGGCGGGCTCCTTGGTGAGCCGGTCGCGGACGAGCTCGACGCCGAGCATCAGGCCCATGCCGCGGACCTCGCCGATCAGGGAGTGGCGGTCGGCGAGCCCCAGGAGGCGGCCCTTGAGGTGGCCGCCGACGCGGCGGGCGTTGCCCTGGATGTCGTCGGCGTCGATGACCTCCAGCGTGGCCAGGCCCTGGGTCATCGCGACGGGGTTGCCGCCGAAGGTGTTGAAGTGGACCCGGTTGGCCATCGTCCGGGCGATCTCGGGCCGGGTCACGCAGGCGCCGAGGGGCGCGCCGTTGCCGATCCCCTTGGCCATCGTCACCAGGTCGGGCGTGACGCCCCAGTTCTCGAAGCCCCAGAAGTGGTCGCCGGTCCGGCCGAAGCCGGTCTGGACCTCGTCGGCGATGCAGAGCCCGCCGTGCTTGCGGACGATGTCGTAGACGATCGGGAAGTACTCCGGCGGGGGCGTCACCACGCCGCCGACGCCCTGGATCGGCTCGCCGATGAAGGCGGCGACCTCGCCGGGGGTCTCGTGGCGGATCAGGTCGTCGACGTCGCGGGCGCACTTCACGTCGCAGCTCGGGTAGGCCAGGCCGAACGGGCAGCGGTAGCAGTAGCCGGGCGTGGCGTGCTTGACGCCGACGACGGGGCTGCTCTTGAACTTCCAGGTGCCGTGCGCCGTCAACGCCATCGCGGCCTGGGTCCCGCCGTGATAGCCGTTGCGGAGGCTGACGACCTCGGCGTTGCCGGTGGACTCGCGGGCCATCAGGACGGCGACCTCGGTCGCCTCGCTCCCCGAGTTGGTGAAGTAGCTGACCGTCAGGCCGGACCCCTCGGGCATGTGCCGGGCCAGTTCCCTGGCGAACCGGGGCGCGGCGGGGTGGAGGTAGATCGTCGTCGTGTGCTGGAGCGTGCCCAACTGCTCGCGGACCCGCTCGACGACGTGCGGGTGGCAGTGGCCGACCGACACGCTGACGATCCCCGCGAAGCCGTCGAGGTACCGCTTGCCCGCCTCGTCCCAGAGGTACTGCATGTGCCCCTCGACCACCAGGAGCGGGTCGCGATAGTACGAGATCAGGCCGGGCGAGAGGTACTCCCGGCGCATCGCCAGGACCTCGTCGCGCGACGGCCCGGCGTAGGGGGCGGGCGTGTGCGGGGAAGGGGGGGGCTCGACGCCTCGTGGCTTCGTCTCGGCGGTCGACATTGATCGGGGCTCCCGTTCGTTCTGGCGTGGTCGATCGGGCTTGGACGATCCGGGGCATGGGCCCCATCATACCGGATGATTCAGTAGGGATGGCCGATGTTGGCCCGCTGCCACTCGGCGAACAGGGCGGCGCACTCCTCGCGGAGCAGGCCGCCTTCGACCTTGAGGGGGCTCCGGCCCAGCTCGGCGAGGGCGGCGGCGGCGACGCGCAGCTCGCGGAAGCCGGCGGCGGCGGCGTCTTCGATGGAGGCCCCGAAGACCACGCGGTCGACCCGGGCCCAGTGGATCGCCGCCAGGCACATCGGGCAGGGCTCGCACGTCGAGTAGAGCGTGGAGCCGGCCAGGTCGATCGTCCCCAGGTCCCTGGCCGCGAGGCGGAGGCAGTTGACCTCGGCGTGCGCGGTGGGGTCGGTGTCCCGCCAGACCGTGTTGTGCGTCGCCGCGACGACCTCGCCCCCCCTCACGAGGACCGAGCCGAAGGGCGTCTGCCCGGCGGCGATCCCCTCGCGCGTCTTCGCGATCGCCAGCCTCATCCAATCCGGCTCGCCCATCGAAATCATCTCCGTCGGGTCTCGGCGTCGTCGCCCGGGGGTCGCATCGGGACTTCGCCCGGCCTTGAATCGAGCCCGGCCGCCGCGATCACGGCCCGTCCGCCGGCGTCGCCACCTTCTTCTTGCGGCGGGGGCGGGTCGCCTCGATGGGCGGGACGTCGGCGTCGGCCTGGCCGTCGACGGGGGGCGCCTCGCGGGTCAGGCGGTGGACGAAGAGGACGTCGGCGGGCAGGGCGGCCCGGGCCAGGTCGGCCAGGTGGTCGTGGTGGGTGAAGAAGAGGACCTGGGTCCGGCGCGAGAGGTCGGCCAGGGCCTCCAGGGCGGCGCGGGCCCGGTCGTTGTCGAAGTTGACGAGGACGTCGTCGAGGACCACGGGCATCGGCTCGTGGTCGTCGAGGTAGGTGGCCAGGCTGGCCAGGCGGAGGGCCAGGTAGAGCTGGTCGGCGGTCCCCTCGCTCAGGGCGGCGACGTCGAGCAGGGTCGCGCCGTCGGCCCGGAGGCCGCGGAGGATGGGCTGGCCCTTGTCGTCGAGATCGGCGTGGAGGCCGGCGAAGGAGCCGGCGGTGAGGCCCGCGAACAGGGCCCCGGCGCGGGCCAGGACGGGCCCCTGGTGCTTCTCGCGGTGCCGCTCGACGGCGTCGCGGAGCACGGCCGAGGCCAGCCGGAGCCGGGCGTAGCGCTCGACGTCGGCGGCGAGGCCGGCGACCCGGCCTTCGAGGTCCTGGCGGGCGTCGGCGGCGGCGGGGCCGCCGTCCATCTTGTCGAGCCGCTCGCGGCAGCGGCCGATCTCCTCGCCGAGCTGGCGGCGGTCCTCCTCCAGCGGGGCGAGCCGGTCGGCCAGGTCGACCAGCCGGGCTTCGAGGGTCGCGGGGTCGGCCCCCTCGGCCTCCTCGACGAGCCGGGCGACGGGGGCGGAGCCGGCCAGGGTCGCGAGCTGATCGTCGAGGGCCCGGAGGTCCCTCCGGAGCGACCGGACCTCGTCGGAGGCCCGCTCGGCCTCGGGCAGGACGGCGGGCGACTCGCACCGGGCCTCGGCGGCGAGGGCGGCCAGGGCCGACCCGGCCTTGTCGGTCGCGAGCCGGGCCTCGGCGAGTCGGGCCTGCTCGTCGGCCCGCCGCTTGCGGGCCTCCTCGCGGCGGGCCTCGGCCACGCCCGCGCGGTCGAGCCGGGCGGCCAGCTCGACGGCCGACGCCTCGATAGGCCCGCCGGCCAGGGCCGGCGCGAGCCGGGCGACCAGGGCCCCGACGGCGGCCTCGAACCGCCCTTCGACCCGGGCCTGATCGTCGATCGCGGCGCGGAGGTCGCGGCCTTCGCGGAGCATCCCGGCCAGCTCGTCGAGCCGGGCGACGGCGGCGTGGGCCTGCGCCGGGGCCGCGTCGCCGCCCAGGCCCAGCGGCCCGACGGCCACGGCCCAACGCCCCCGCCAGGCGTCGCGATCGGCCTCGGCTTTGACCAGCGTCGCGCGGGCGGCGGCGAGCTGCAAGGCCACGCCCACGCGGTCGACCGCCGCCCGGGCCCGGCCCAGGAGGGCGGCCAGCGGCTCGCGGGGGTCGGCCGGGGGCTCGCCGAGCCCCGCGAGGTGCCGGCCCAGCTCGGCCCGGGCCGCCTCGACCCGGGCCGACCGGGCGGCGACGTCGGCCCGGCGGTCGCGGAGGGCCTGCGCCTTGCGGACGAGGTCGGCGCGGCCCTGGACGACCCAGTCCTTCATCTCACGGGGGGGGAGCGGGGCGAGCCCGGACGCCCGCCAGAGGTCGGCCCAGTCGCGGCCGATCGCGTCGCGGGCCGCCGTCGCCCGGTCGAGGGCGGCGGCGAGGGCGGCGATCCGGTCGAGGGCCTCGCGGAGCCCCAGGGCGCGCTGGGCCTGCTCGGCGACGCGGTCGGCCTCGCGGCGGAGGCGGTCGGCCGCGTCGTCGGCGGCGCGGAGGCCGGACTCGAACTCGGCGGCGAGCCGGGCCGGGTCGGGCTCCGGCTCGCGGTCGATCCAGGCCCGGCGGGCCCGCCGCCAGGCGTCGTCGCGGGCCGCGCGGCGGAGGCCCAATTCCTCCTCGGTCGGGGCCGCCCCGGCGAGCCGGGCGCGCTCGATCTCGCGGCCGAGCTTGAGCCGGTCGGCCTCGGCCCGGGCCAGGTCGTCGCCGGCGCGGTCGACGGCCTCGTCGGCGGCGCGGAGGCCGGACTCGAAGCGGTCGAGGGTGGCGGTCGAGGGGGTGGCCAGGGCCTCCAGGTCGGCGAGCGTGCCGGACCAGAGCGGCAGGGCGAGGAGGTCGACGCCGGCCTGCCGCTCGGCCCGATCCAGGTCGTCGAGGGCGGCGGCGAGCCGGCCCTCACCATCGCCCAGGGCCTGCCCTCGGGCGACGACCTCGGCCAGGGCCTCGGCCAGGCGGGGGGCGGCGGGCCCGGGCCCCGGCCCGTCGGCCGCCGGGCAGGCCGCGACGAGCCGGGCGACGTCGGCCCCGGCCGCCGAGCAGCGGTCGTCGAGCCGGCCGAACTCCTGCGAGAGGGCCTGGATCGACTCCTTGAGCGCGGCGGGGACGCGGAGCCCCTCGGCGTCGTCGAGCGGGGCCCCGGGGCGGAGTTCGGCGAGCAGGGCCCGGGCGTCGTCCTCGAGGCGGGCGAGGCGGGCCAGGGCGTCGGGCCGGCCCTCGACGGCCTTGCGATACAGGCCCAGGTCGTCGCGGACCCGGCGGACGGCGTCCCCCTCGTCGACGATCGGGTCGGGGGGGCCGAGGGCCCCGAGGTCGCGGTCGACGTCCTCGATCGCCCGGCCGGCGTCGCGGGCGGCCCGGGTCGCCAGCGCGAGCCCGGCGGTCGCGTCGTGGCGGCGGTCGGCGAACCCGTCGGCGAGGACCGGGACGTCGCCCCGGCCGGCCAGGTCGCGGGCGGTCGCCTCGCGGCGGGCGATCACGGGCAAGGCCTTGAGGAGGTTCTCCAGCCGCCGCTTCTCGGCGTCGACCCGGCGCCACTCGGCATCCACCCCGGCGAGCCGGCCCCGGTCCCGGGCGAGCTGCTCGTCCAGCTCGACCCACTTCTCGGTGCCGAGCATCGCCCGGTCGGCGGCGGCCCGGGCGTCCTTCAACTCGGCGAGGGCGGCGTTGATGGCCGGGACGGAGGCCCGGGGCTTGAAGAGGAGGTCCATCTCGGCCTCGAGCGACCGGCGGACCTCCTCCAGGCGGGTCAGGCCCGAGCCGGCGGCGAAGAGCATCTCGCCGAGCCGGCCGCCCCCTCCGAGGATCGCCCGGCCGCCGGCCACCAGCTCGGCGTGGTCCATGGCGAAGAAGTCGTCGAACTTGGCCGCGTCGACCCCGCCGAGGAACGGCGCGAGGGCGTCGGCGGCGATCGGCCCGGAGTCGTCGGCCGTCCAGAGCGGCTTGACGTCCCGCTTGCGGCGGACGAAGGCCAGCTCGCCGCCGCCGCCGCCGGCCTCGGCCCGGAGCGTGGCGCCGATCCGGAGGGCGTCGTAGGGCCGGCCGTGCCTGTCCTCGGTGCTCTTGGGGAAGCCGAAGAGGAGGTGGCGGATGGCGCGGAGGGCGGTGCTCTTGCCGGCCTCGTTGGGGCCGAGGATCAGGTGGAAGCCGCGGTCGCCGCCGCCGAGGTCGAGGGCCGGGGCGTTCTCGAACGGCCCGAAGCAGCGGAGGTCGAGTCGGAGGAACCTCATCGGGCCCGCCCCCCGACGGCGAAGCGGTCGGTCAGGAGGGGCCGGACCTGGTCGAGGAGCCCCCGGAGGTAGTCGGAGTCTTCGAGGTCGATCCCCTCGCCCGGGCCATGGCCGTGGCCCCGCCCGAGGTCGGGGGGGAGTTTCTTGTGGAGTTCGGCCAGCTCGCGGGCCGCGAACCGAGCGAGCTTGCCGCCGTCGCCGCGGAGTTCGTCGAGGAGGCGGTCGAGCTCGCCGAACGGGCCGTCGGCCGCCCCGTCGCCGCCGCCGACCCGGAGGGGGGTAGTCCGGAGCCGGACCTTCTCGACCCAGACGCGCCCCGAGCCGTGGATGTTGGCGTGGTTCTTCAGCTCGTAGCCGACCTGCTCGGAGTCGGCCGCGATCGCCGCGTGGCCGGCCGACTCGCCGACGACCTCGACGCGGACGGCCAGGGGGCGGTCCTCGGCGTCGGCGAGGAGGCCGGGCAGGGCGACGCCGAAGGCCCGGATCACGTCGTCGGGGCCGGTCGCGGCCGAGGCGTCGAGCCGGCAGGTCTCCCAGCGGAGGACGTCGAGCGGGCGGAACTCGACCGTCGCCCGGCGGTCGTCGACCGTCACGAGCAGGCACCCCTTGGCCCCCGGCTCGCGGGCGTGTCGGCCCTGGATGTTGCCGGGGAAGACGATCGGGGCGTCGCGGTCGTCGAGGGTCTCGCGGGTGTGGACGTGGCCCAAGGCCCAGTAGCCGTACCCCTTGGACCGGAGCGCCTCGACGGTGCAGGGGGCGTAGCTGGCGTGCCCCTCGCGGCCGGTGGCGCTGGTGTGGAGCATCCCGACGTTGAAGCAGCCGGGGTCGGCCGCGGGGTAGCGGGCGGCGAGGTCGTCGGTGACGGCGGCGGTGGCGAACCCCTGGCCGTGGATGGCGGCCGGGCAGGCCCGGGCGTGGCGGGTCTCGGGCTGCTCGGTGGAGAGCGAGCGGACGTTGTCGGGCAGGCGGAGGTCGCGGGTCATCCGGTTCCGGGCGTCGTGGTTGCCGCGGATCAGGAAGACCTCGATCCCGGCGTCGCGGAGCGCCGCCATCCGGCCGACGAACCAGAGCCCGGTGTTGTGGTCGCGCCAGTCGCCGTCGTAGACGTCGCCGGCGATCAGGACGAAGGCGACCTGCTCGGCGATCGCCAGCCGGACCAGGTTGTCGAGCGCCCGCCGGGTCGCGCCGCGGATCTCCTCGGCCGGGCACCCCTCGTACCGGTCCAGCCCCCGGAGCGGGCTGTCGAGGTGGATGTCGGCGGCGTGGAGGAACTGGAACATCGGGCGGCCCCGGGCCTGGTCGACCCGGCCCGAGATCCCGGGGCGGGCGAGCTCAAGCATAGCCGCGCCCCCCGTTTCGGCAAAGCCGAGGTGCGCGGGAGCCCGGTCAGTCCCGGTCGATCCGCGACCAGAAGAATTTCAGGAACGGGGCGACGTCGGCGGCGAACCCGGCGACCCGGGCGGCCAGGTCGCGACGCTCCAGGTCGTCGTCGGCCAGGGGGCGGGCGACCAGGAACGACCGCATCCGGATCGGCCCGGCGACGGTCGAGTCGGCCAGCCCTTCGAACCCCTTGGGCATCCGCGTCAGCGGCTCGCCCGCGTCCATCGCGATCCCCCGATCGGCCAGCGACCGGACCAGGCGATCGAAGCCCGGGGCGTCCCCGGCGATGGCCCCGCGGATCGCCTTCAGGAGCGGCGGCTCGGACTGGTAGAACCCGGCGGCGACGAACGAACCGGCCGGCTCGACGTGGAGGTAGACCAGCCCCGGCCGCGACTTGTCCCCCTCGCGATGGAACCCCGCGCCGAGATGGACCTTGTACGGCCTCTTGTCCTTGGAGAACCGGACGTCGCGATAGATCCGGTAGACCGGGTTCTTCGCCACCGGGGCCACCGCCAGGCCCGCCGCCGCCATCAGGCCGCCGACCTCGCCGACCAGCTCGCGGAACGGCGCGTCCAGCTCTTCCAGGAAGATCGCCTTGTTCGCGGCGAACCACGCGCGTTCGTTGTTCTCCCGCAAGGCCATCAGGAACGGCAGGGCCTGCGACCCGAACCCGCGGAACCCGCCCGAGGCCCCGGGCTCGCCCGTCGCCGATGCCACCGCCCGACCCGCCGCCTTCTTGCCCGCCATCGCCCGCCCTCCGCCCGCCCGACCGACCGGGCCCGCGGCCGGACTCGGGCCGGGGTCGCGGGAATGGTAGCCGCCCCCGGGCCGTCGGCAAGCCCGCGACGGGCCGCGGAGCCGGGGTTGACCGCCGCCCGGGGGCGGCTAGATTGGGGGCCGACCCCGCGATCGCCCCCGGCAAAGGACGCCCGACCTTGAACCTCCGGACCTCCCGACCGGCCCGCCCCCGGGCCCGGACCCTGGCCCTCGTCGCGGCGCTGGCCCTCGGGCTGGCCGCCGCGATCGTCTTCCGGAACCCCTGGTTCCGGGGCAATGCCGGGGTCGTCGACCCCGGCCTGGTCTACCGCCGGGCCCAGCCGACCGGCGGCTGGGCCGAGCTGGTCGCGGGCCACAAGCTGGCCGCCGTCCTCAACCTCCGCGGCGGGTCCGAGGCCGACCCCTGGTACGCGGCCGAGGTCGCCGCGACCCGCCGGCTCGGCGTCGACTTCTACGACCTCCCGCTCGCCGCCACCGCCCGCCCCTCGCGCAAGCAATTGCTCACGGTCTTGGACCTGCTCGACCGCTGCAAGTACCCGCTCCTGATCCACTGCAAGTCCGGCTCCGACCGGACCGGCCTGGTGAGCGGCCTCTACCGGATGTACCGCAAAGGGCTGCCGCCCGACGAGGCCGAGCGGGCGTTCTCGGTCTACTACGGCCACACGCCGATCCTCGGGACCCGGCACCTCCACGAGCCCTTCCGCGAGTACGCCGCCTGGCTCCGGGGCCGCTCGATCCCCCACACCCCCGCGCGGTTCCGCGACTGGGTGGCCCACGAGTACCGCGCCGACGACCCCCTGGTCGACCTCATCCCCCTCCCCACCGGCCCCCGCGACCGCCGGGCCGTCCATGCCTCCGCCCGCGCCGAAACCCTCGCCCCCCGATGAGGTCGGCACGGACCCCGGTGGGCCTCCCTTTCTTGTAGGGTGGATGAAATCCACCAATCCCCCGGCGCGACGCGGGCCCTGGCTCCCGTCGGGCGGGGCTCGGCGGAACCCATCAACCCCTCCGGCGTGGCCCGAACATTGGTGGATTTCATCCACCCTACTTCTACTGTCTGAGGCTCCAGAAAGATCGATCTTGTTTTACAGGAAGCACTTGCATTGAGAGGTGATTGGGGTTGGGAATGAGATGTCGGGTTCCGAGGGAGCCAGCCGCCAAAGAGGATGCCCGGGAATTCTCAGAGCTTTCACAATTCTGGCAGTTTTCCCGCTCGGTAAGAGTTTCGATGAAGGCGTAGACTCGGCGATTCTATAAACCGTTGACCCAAAGGCAGTAACGTCCATATTCCGCTGGATACAGTAGAACTACAAGAGCATGATTTTCATCGGTTAATGGACAGGTGACAGCATTCGCCGCTCACCCGGGAAGAGATTCGATGGCAAGTGACAGCACTCCCCGCTCACTCCTGGAAGCCCCTGCGAGGCAGCTTGTAGGCCACCTCGCGCAGCAGCGGTTGGTG
>JAABUX010003631.1_pt1 | contig 20270 bp, 22 predicted proteins | sample 5561851 | NCBI WGS metagenome assembly JAABUX01 (sample SAMN10711883, study PRJNA513361) | rock metagenome | isolation source: Antarctica rocks | place: Antarctica: Victoria Land, Richard Nunatak red sandstone | collected 2016-01-03 | reverse complement strand
TGGACCGGGACCGGCCGCAGCCGGCTGGACCGGGGTCGGCCGCAGCCGACCGGGGGCCAGTCCGTAAAGCGGAGCTGGTCGGGGGCGGGTCAAGCATGTGTCGCATGGCAATGAACGCCGACTGCGGTCGGTTGGAAGCACACGACGTAGCATGATACTGCACGCTTGGAGGACGAACAGTGATGATCGACGACAACAAAGCCCTCGTGCGCCGCTACTACGAGGAGGTTCTCAACGGCCGCGACCTGAGTGTGGTCCCGGAGTTGTTTGCGCCCGCGTTCGTCAGCTACGCGCCTAGCGGCCGGAGCTTCGACCTCGCGGAGTACGTGCGGGCCATCGGGGTCTCGCACGCCGCGCTGCCCGATTTGCACGTGACTATCGAGGACCAGTTCGCCGAGGGCGACCGGGTGGTGACGCGCTGGTCGGCCACTGCCACGCACCAGGGACCGTTTGCCGGGATCGCCTCGACGGGCAAGGCCATCAGAGTCACGGCCATGCACATCCATCGCATCGCCAGCGGCAAGCTGGCCGAGCACTGGGAGCAATTCGACCTCCACGGCCTGCTGCGCCAGCTCGGCGCGTTGCCCGCGCCGGGATAAGCTGCCCTATAACCTGCCGGAATAAGCTGCCCTATAATCTGCCGGAAGAGGAGCCTAGCTGAGTGACAGACATCATCGCGTTGGATGGGCCACTGCAGCTTGTCCCAGTCGTCGAACTCGAGCCTGCACGCTTCTCGCGCGAGGAGAGAGATATGCCGACCGTCTCCGCGCGAGACGACCCAGCGGCCTGGTATCGCTACTGGAAAGACAGCCTTGCCGATGCCCAAATCGACGATGTTGAACCCGTCTATCAAAGGTCATGGTGGGTCGCGACGCGAACACTGACGGACAGGACCCTCCGCGTTCTGCTGCGCGAGTTGCTCTTAGATCATCAGCAGAGCGTCGATGTCGAGGGGATCAACACCCTCTTTGGCGGCTATGCGCTCTTGCATGGGGGTACGGTCGTAATCGAATATACCTGCTGCACCGACTTCAGTGACATCGAAGAGTGGGAACACGCCGCCGCCTACCGCGGCGGCGAGTGGATGGGTGTCTGGATAGGGCATCCCCAAACCTACGTCCGTTTCGATGGGGGACGCTTACTCATGAACGACCCACAGGACGATGGCACGGTCGTGGCGAAGTTCTCGCTGGAACCAACGATGCTGGCGGTGGCGGCTGCATCGGCCGAGCAGGAAGGCGCCACATTCATCCGTCGCTGCATGTTCATGATCGCGCAAGACGACGACCTCCATCGACTGCACCAGAACCTGGTCGGGGAGGGTTAAGGAGCGAACAACTCGGCCAGCTTCGCCAGGACGCTTTCCTGCGTCGGCGCGTCGATGCGGCCGAGACGCTTGATCAGGCGACGGGCCTTGTCGACCGTGCGTATCTGATCGAGGACGATCTGGCCATCTTGGCCCTCAAACTGGCACGGGATGCGCGTCGGATAGGGATGACCGCCCGTGGTCATCGGCGCGATGATGACCGAGGCGCTGAACCGGTTTATCTCGTCGGGTGAGATCACCACGCAGGGACGGGTCTTGCGAATCTCCGTCCCGCTGGTAGGATCGAGCGCCACCAGATACACGTCGAACCGCTGAACTACTGCCGTGGCCACTCGACCACTACTATTTTCTTTATGCTACCATGTCCATTCTGACTCATCCCAGTGGGTGAGCCCACTACTATCGTTGTTGAGCAGCTTGTCGTCGCCTCGCTCCGCCATAAGTCGGAACTGCTCCTCCCACCCCGCGCGGGGGCGCGACGCGGCGCGAACGACAAGCTGCCGGTCCCTGACCTCAAGCTCCACGTCATCGCCGAGTCCGATCTGCTCGATCACTGTCTTGGGTATGCGAATACCCTGCGAATTGCCGATTTTGACAAGTCGGGTCCTGATCGCCGTGCTCATGGCCGCCTTCCTGGTATCATCGTTGCATCTCGTGATTACAATGTATATCCCGTGGGCACAAAAGTCAATGGCAACGGGCCCTATGCCATAGGTCCAACCACCGTCGCGTGGCATCCGATATGGGATGACTGGGAGCGCGGGCATCTTGCCCGCCAGGCCCCGGCGGGCGAGCCGCCCGCGCTCCCAGTCCGACAATTCACAGATCCTGCGACAAGGCGTGGGCGATGGCGGTGGCGACGCGCGCGTTGTTGCGCACCAGGGCGACATTGGTGTCGAGGGTGCGGCCGCCCGTGGCGTGGTAGAGGGCGTCGAGCAGGAACGGCGTCAGCCGCTTGCCGCCGATGCCCGCGCGGCTTGCCCTGTCCAGCGCCGTGGCGATCAGCGCGTCGACCTCCCCGGCCGGCAGCGCCATGTCCTCCGGTACCGGGACAGCGACCAGGATGCCGCCCTCCAGCCCCAGGTCGCGCTTGGCCGCGGCGACGCGCGCCACCTCCTCGGGCGTGTCCACGCGCGCGTCGACGAGGAGGCCGCTGTCGCGCGTGTAGAAGGCCGGCAAGCGGTCCGTGCCATAGCCGAGCACGGGCACACCGTGCGTCTCCAGGTATTCCAGCGTCAGTGGCAGATCGAGGATGGCCTTGGGGCCGGCGCAGACAACCACCACGTCGGTGCGCGCCAGTTCCTGCAGGTCGGCCGAGACGTCCATGGTGCGCTCCGCGCCGCGGTGCACGCCGCCGATGCCGCCGGTAGCGAAAACGCGCAGGCCCGCCAGGGCGGCGATGCGCATGGTGGCGGCGACGGTCGTGCCGCCGCTCCAACCCAGGCCGACCGCGAGCGGCAGGTCGCGCCGGCTGATTTTGACCACGCCTTCGCCGCCGCGCGCCAGTCTTTCCATCTCCGCGCTGTCCAACCCAACGCGCAGCACGCCATCGACCACGCCGATCGTGGCCGGCACGCCGCCGCCTGCCCGGATGTCGGCCTCGACGGTGCGCGCCACCTCCAGGTTACGCGGGTAGGGCATGCCGTGCGAAATGATGGTCGACTCCAGCACGACCACGGGACGGCCCTTGTCCCGCGCCGTCTGTACCTCCGCTGCGATGTGGACACGATGGGCCACCATCTGGCGCCTCCTTTCGGTTGCTCCCGAAGACAGTAGACGAATAGAGGCAGTTTTTCTCAACCGACGCAGTTACTGTTGCGCACGGTTGGTGCACCCCTTAGGAAGCATATCAGCGATTTGCAGGCCAGCGGGTTGGATCCGCACTTCTTCACGGACTATGCTCCCGCGCCTATCGAGCTTGCGCTCGCGGACAATGTCGGCGGTCTCATCCGGGCGGACCGCGACCTGACCCAGCTTCACGCGCCTGTCGAGCCGGATACCCCGAATGAACAAGTCGGCCCATAAGGCTGGCGCGGGCGGCGGCTACGTCGGGCGCAACGCCGGGATGTCGCGGAATAGTGGGGGGCGCCCACTCGTTGAGAATGGGAGGTCAACTGACCGTACGGTGCAGTACACTATCTCCATACTCAGCAATAGCCGAGATGATGTACCCGCGACTCGATATGACCCCTATGTCAGGAGAGGACGATGCCGTACGCGTACACGAACACGCGCGGGGTGACCTACTATCTGCACGAGCGTACGGTGACGCTGGCCGGGAGCAATAGCCTGCAGCGCATCTTCTTTTTCCGCAAGGAGCCCGATGCGCAGGCTATCGACGCCGTGCCCGAGGGCTACGAGATCTTCGAGGGGCCGCGCAGCACCTTGCCGCTATTGCGCAAGAAGAGCGCCACCAGCAAAACGTGACCCGTCGACCACCTGCTGGGCCAGGACTGCCACCGTCTGCCGGAGCGCCAAAGTTCCCCATCGTAAGCTTGAGATGCATCCTACGGGCCAGGAAGGCGGCCATGCTGGTGACCGCGGCCAGGGAGGTGCGGGCAACGGCCGCGGTCTGCATCACCTGCCCGATGACCTGGGCCGTGGCCTGATAAGCCAGGCCGACCACCTTGCCGCCGACGTGACCGCGAACTGCGTGGCGTTGTGGGCGGCGTTGGCCACCACCGTGACGGCCTGACCAGCCAGTTGTCCGGCGCCCGTCACCACCGCCCGCGCCCAGTGCAACGTGGCGTTGACGGCGTTGTAGTTCGCCTGCGCGATCCCGCGCAACGCGCCGGTGACGCCGCCCCACGCCGCCGGCGCCGCGTCGGTCACGGCCTGCCCCAGGTCCCCAGGCCGAAGCGCCGCACCGTCGCGCCGGGGGCGGGCGTCAGCGTCAGGGTCGTGCTGGCGGGCGAGGTCGGCGCCGGGCGTGGTGGCCTGGGCCAGCAGGTCGCGGCGCTGCGGGGCGGCGGTGACGCGGTGCGCGGTGGCCTCGGCCTCCTACTCGTGCCGGTCGTCCGCCGCATCCACAATCATCGTCCCGCCGTTGGCACCGCCCCTGCCGCTCGTGCCCAGGGAGCCGGTGCGCTGCTACACGACGTGGGTCAGCTCGTGCGCCAGCAGGCGCTGACCCGCCGCGCTCCGCGGCTGGTACGCGCCTGCGCGGAAGAAGATCTCCGAGCCCACGGTGAAGGCGAAGGCATCTCGCGCAAGCCTCTCACTCACTCTACCCACCCTGCGTAGTGTGGGCAATCTAAAGCGACCCTATATCAGGACCTATGAGTTGTCGAGCTGGCGCGCGTCCCCCAGACATGCCGTCAACTCTTGGACGGGTGCGGCGCTGGCGAACCTCGTCCCATAAAGCAGGAAGGTCTGGGTGCTTGACGACTAGCTTTTGGCAAGAACTAATCCTGGCTATTAGAAGACCGCTTTGGCGAAGCGTAGGATGCCCTGGCTCCAGGGCACGCGGTGCGAAACGCCCGAGGCGTGCTCGAACCGCGACCGGTTGGCGACGTACCAGCGATAGTTGCGAAGCAGCGCGTCCTTGTTCGAATACCTGGGCTCCCAGCCCAGCACGCGCTCGGCTTTCTCGATGGAGACGAACGAATCTTTGGAGGCCGTCTCATAGACCCACTTATAGAGCGGAGAGAGGCGCAGCATCTCCAGGACGCGCAGCGTCCAGACCATCGGGGTGACGACCGGAAGCGGCACGATCTTTTTCCCGCTGCCCGCGTCGTCGAGCACCGTCTGTAAGTCCTCGCGAAACGTGGTAAACTCTTTGGCCCCGACGTTGAAGGTGTCGTTGACCGCGACGCGGTCGCCGGTGGCGCACAGGTAGATGGCGTGGCAGAGGTCTTCCACGTCCAGGAATTGGTAGCGGTTGTTGCCCCGGCCGAGGATCGGGAAGTTGTGGCCGGTGGAGGCCCAATCGAAGAGGAGCGCAAACACGCCAAGGCGCTCGAGCCCGATGAACGACTTGGGACGGATAATCGGGATGCACATCCCGAGCTTGCGGTAGTCCAGACAGACCCCTTCCGCGCGGATTTTGGCCTTGCCGTACGGCCCCACACCGTCTAGCGGGTCGTCCTCGACCAGGGGATGGTGGTCGGGGATGCCGTAGACCGCCGTCGACGAGATGTGGATCACGCGGTCGACGTCGTGGTGGAGCGCGGTGCTGACGACGCGGCCGGTCCCCGTAATATCGGTAGTGTAGATGTCTTCCGTGCTGTAGAGCGGCAGGGCCGCGGCCGTATGCACCACGATATCGACGCCCTCCATGGCCCGGTCGACGGCGGCCTGATCGCGGATGTCTCCGGTCAGCGCCGTGATGCGGTCGCGCTCCGGGTAATCGAACGGGGCTATGTCGAGCGAGACGACCTCATGGCCCCTGCACAAGAGGTAGCGGATGACATTGACGCCCAGGAATCCGGCGCCGCCGGTGATGAGGTAGCGAGCCACTGCTGTCTCCTCGTGTGTCTTATGCTCCGTCCCTACCCGCCCTGGCCGGTTCTTGCTCGGGAGACTCGTCGGAGTCCACGAGGCGCCAGGTGAGGCGCTTGCCGATACTGGCGGCGTAGCGTTGCAAGGTGGAGAGATGTGGATCAACAGCACCGGCCTCCAGGCGGGCGACGTCAGGCTGGGCAGTATCCATGCGAGCGGCGACGGTTGCCTGGTTGAGACGCGCCGCAACACGCGCGGTTGTCAATTCCCGTGCCAGTGCCCGGCGCTCACGGGCCTCATCCAGCAGGGCAGGGAACCCAGGGTGCTTGGCGGTCGCCTCGGCAACAAACTCGTCGAGAAAGTCGGGCGCATCGTCGAGGGCGTCGTACTCCTCGTCGAGACGCTGCTGCTTAATGGACTCCATCAGTATCCTCCTGGTGTCGCGTATCTATACCATACCTCATTCGACGAGACGCTAGCTTTTACGGACCTTGCGCGCGGCCCCCTGTCGTCGCCAGTCGGCGAGGCGCTGCTCGGCCAGGTCGATCTTGGCAGGAGGGGTCCGTTGCGTCTTTTTCTCGAAGGCATCGAGCGAGAGTAAGATGTGACTGTAGCGGCCGAGTGGGGCGAAGAGGACGCGGTACGTATTGGTATCGTGAGGCACACGAACCTTGTACATCTCGTTCCGCAAATGACGGGCAGCGCGCGTACCCTCGCGGCGGACGTCCTCAAGTTCGGCGGCGATAGCAGCCTGCACGACAGGTGGTTGAGTGAGCAAGGAATCGTGGACGGGTCGCGCCCCGCTCTCAGTGCGATAATCACGCCAGCGTCGCTGGTGCTGCTCTTGCTCGGGGCCCATAGTATGGCCCTCTCTCAATCGCTACTGCTACTAACGATCAGTCGTACAGGCGGCCGCCGACCCACTTGGGCGACGGGGCCAGCACGCGGCGCTCGATCCAGGCGCGTAGGCCGTGGACGCCGCGCAGGTCGCCGCGCCAGCGGCGCATGGCGCCGCGGTTGCGCGGCTTGAGGAAGACGCGCCCGCCGTCCTCACTCTCGTACGCGACCTCGTCGCGCGGCAGGTGATAGGTGTGATGCCCGTCGCGCACGACCATCGACGCGTCGTCGAGGGCGTCGAGTCGCCCGATGTGCGCGCTGTCGGAGGTGAAGACGGCGTCGCCGACCGCCAATGCCATAGAGATGTTTACCCTTCTCTTTTCTTCTCGGCTATGCATTACTATAGCACGCGTTCAGGCAGTCCCATGGCGCGTTCTGATCCGTGCGGCAACGGACGCAAGTCGGCTGGCAGTGCAATGAGAGCTGGTGATCTCAGTGGATATGACTGATCCCGGTTTCGTTTCCAGCGGATACGATTGATCCCCGTTTCCGTGCCTCACCAGAACGCAACTGGCCGATGGTTTGTCATGCGACAGTCGTCGTAGGCCCGTAGCCAGCCCCGGACACCGCAGTGTCCGTACGCTACCATGCGACCGCAGTCGCAGGTCCAGGCGACAGCGGTTATTGTTGCAATCAGGGTAATGGAACCCACTGCGCAGTGAACATCACGTCGCAGGTCCGGGCGAGCGGCGGTTATCGTTGCAACGGCAGCGCGAACCAGAACGTCGAGCCCGCGCCAGGGCTACTCTCGACGCCGACCCTGCCGCCGTGGCACTCGATCAGCATGCGGCTAATGTACAGGCCCAGCCCTAATCCTCCGCCAGCGTCGCGCGCCGCGGTCTCGGCCGTGGCGTCGTGGACGCGCCGGAAGCGATCCCACAGCCCGTCTTGCTGCCCCGGCGTCAGGCCGGGGCCGCCGTCGCGCACCCGGACCACGATGGCGTCCGCGGCGTCGTCGATGCCCAGAGTCGCGTGGACGGCCTGGTCCGCGGGTGAGTATTTGAGGGCGTTTGTCAGATAGTTCGTCACCACCTGGGCGACCCGCACGGCGTCGGCCTCGACGGGCAGGGAGGCCGGGCCGTCGAGGGTGATGGCGCGGGCAGGCCAGCACTGACGGTGCTCTTCGACGCACTGCTGGACGATAGCGGCGAGATCGCACGGCTGAGGCCACAGCTCCAGGCACCCTTGCTGGATGCGCGAGACGTCAAGCAGGTCGTTGACCAGCCGCGTCAGGCGCACGACCGCGCCGTCGGCGCGTCCGAGCACGTCCTGGAGATGACCGAGCGCCGGCGCCAGGTCGCCGAGGAACGGGCTGATGGGCTCCAGGCCGCCGTTGACGAGGGCAACGCGCGACAGCAGCTTGCACAGGTTGCGCTGGGCCAACTGGACGTTACCCTTGACACCGGTCAGCGGCGTCCTGAGCTCGTGGCTGGCAATGGAGAGGAATTCGTCGATGCGCGGAGTCGTCGCGACGATGGGGCCAGCGCAATCGCCGCTCATCACTGCGTCTGCGATGGGCTCGACGCTGACCTCCAGTCCGTCGACGTGTCCGGCGGCCTCGTTTGCCGCCTGGAGCCGCGCTTCTTCAAAGCTGTGACGCTCGGTCACGTCGCGGCAGTAGCCGATCCACTCGCGGACCGCGCCGCCCTCGTCGAACACGGGGACCCCGTGCACCCGTAAGGCGCGGTAGGCGCCGTCGTGGCGCCGGATGCGACACGTGACCTCGTGGAGCGTCCTCCTGGCAATGGCGTGGGTCCACACCTGCCGCACCCACGCGCGGTCTTTCGGGTGTGCCGCGTCGAGCCAGCCCAGGCCCCGAACTTGCGCGACGCTCTGGCCGGTATAGGCCCGCCATGCCGGGCTATCGTCGTCGATTAGCCCATCGGGGCCGGTTAGCCACACGATCTCGGCGATCGCCGTGGCCAGGGCACGGTAGCGGTTCTCGCTCTCGCGTAGCCGCCATAGCGCCTCGGGGATCTCAGGGGTCTCGAGCGTGTCTATCTCCGGCCCCAAGGCTGCACACCCATACCCGGCGCCGGTCCCATCCTGTCGCGCGGCCGTCTCCCAGACCTGTTTCACGTCCCTCATCCCTTGCTCAACAGCCTGACCGTGACCTCCCGACGTTCCGGGACACGCGCATCGCTCACGATCGCCTACCGCTCTCTATCGACGCCGGGCATGGCGTCCGTCGTGGTATCATCATCGGCGGTCATCGATCCGCCGGCCAATAGCAAACCCGTGTATAGTAGCCCCAGGACAATAGGGCGATGCGGTCGCGCGTTACGTACCTGGATGGGGGAGACAAAAGGGTCGTTACGCGCGGCGTAAAGACGTGAGGCTGGCCGCGAGGGTGGTGAGGGCTAGGCCCCCGGCGATGATCCACAGCACCGGGCGTGGGCCAAGGAGTCCGATCAGAAGGCCGCCGGCCGCCGTGCCGAGCAGCCCGCTGCCGTAGCTCGGCAGGCGGTACGCGCTAGTGACCCGCCCCTGCAACGCGTCGGGGATCAGCGACAGGCGATAGGAGACCTGCGCGACGTTGTAGATCGGGATCGCCATGTCGGCGAGAGCCATGCCCGCGATCAGCACCGGCGGGGAGGCGGCCAGCGCCTCGATGGGCATGGCCAGCGCCCAGAGCGCCACGGCCCCGATCACCACGTAGCCGGTCCGCACGCGCGCCCCGATCCAGGGAGCGACGAGCGAGCCTAGCATCGGCGGTGGGGACGGCGATCATTGCCGGTTGATGATTGATCTGAGGAACGCCTGCGTGCGCTCATGAGCAGGGGCGGTGAAGATGCGGTCGGGTTGACCTTCCTCGACCACGCGGCCGCCGTCCATGAACATCACGTGGTCGGCCACGTCGCGGGCGAAGCCCATCTCGTGCGTGACCACGACCATGGTCATGCCCTCGTGGGCGAGGTCGCGCATCACGTTCAGCACGCCGCCCACCAGTTCGGGGTCGAGCGCGGAGGTGGCCTCGTCGAAGAGCATCACCTTGGGCTCCATGGCCAGGGCGCGGGCGATGGCCACGCGCTGCTGCTGTCCGCCGGAGAGCTGGCTGGGATAGGCGTTGGCCTTGTCGTGCAGGTCGACCCTGACCAGCAGGGCGCGCGCCCGCTCGACGGCCTGGGCTTTGGAGAGGCCGCGCACGCGGATCGGCGCCTCTATGATGTTGCCCAGCGCCGTCAGGTGCGGGAACAGGTTGAATCGCTGGAAGACCATGCCCACCTGGGAGCGCATCAGGGCCACGTTGCGCGCGGAGTCGGGACGCAACTGGCCCCCTACCTCGCGGTAGCCGACCAGCTGGCCGTCGACATAGATGCGGCCGCGCTCGATCGTCTCCAGATGATTGATGCAGCGCAAAAAGGTGCTCTTACCCGAGCCGCTGGGGCCGATGATGGCCACGACCTGCCCTGGCGCTACCGAGAGGTTAATGCCCTTGAGCACCTCCAGCGCGCCGAAGCGCTTATGCACGTCCTCGGCCCGGATCATGTGTTCCATACGAGTTTCCAGTAGGCAGTAGGCAGTCAAAGAGGGATGCAGTCATCTTACCACATAGCCCGTAGTCAGCGTGCTTTCCGCCTATCGCCTACCGCCTACTCGCGTCAGCGCCGCACAGCTCCGCCCAGGCTCAGCACGCTGGTCATCCAGGCGCGCGCGGAGCGGCGGGAGACGACGCGCCGGTCGCCTAGCCGGCTCTCCAGCCAGGCCTGCCCGATGCTGAAGATGGTGGTCAGGATCAGGTAGTAGATCGAGGCCACGGTCAGCAACTCCAGGACGTGTAAAGCGCCCGCGACGGCCGGGTCGGCGCTGGTGTAGATGCTCTGCGCGTGCAGCAACAGTTCGTTCAGCGAGACGGCCGAGGCTAGCGAGGAGGTCTTGAGCATGCTGATAAACTCGTTGCCCGTGGGTGGGATGATGACGCGGGCGGCCTGCGGCAGCACGATGCGGCGCATCGCCAGCCCCGTCGTCATACCGAGAGAGTGGGCCGCCTCCATCTGGCCCTTATCCACCGACTCGATGCCCGCGCGCACGATCTCGGCCATGTAGGCGCCCTCGTTGAGGCTGAGCGCCAGCAGCCCGACGTAGAACGGAGAGACCTTGGGCAGCGCCCCGAACCAGAACAGCAACTGCACGTACACGGGCGTGCCCCGGAAGAACCAGATGTAGAGGTTCGCGGGCAGATAGAATAGGGGATTACGCGTCGTGCGCCCCAGCGCCATGATCGTCCCCAGCACGACGCCGATGACTTGCGCCAGGATGGAGAGCTCCAGGGTGACCCAGACCCCTTCGAGGAGATAGGAGGAGAACAGGTACCGTGCGACGATGCTCCAGTCATACGACATAGCCCGACTCCTCACATCCCGTCGGACGCGGTCCGTCGCGACCCGCCACCCCAACGGAGGTGACGGGTCGCTCTTCAACTAGTAGGCAGCCTGGCTCAGATTGTACTTCTTGAGGATTTTGGCATAGGAGCCGTCCTTACGCATGGCTTGCAGGGCGCCCGCGACGGCCGTTTGCAGCGTAGTGTCCGACTTGCGGAAGGCCATGGCATAGGGCGTCGCGCCGAACTGCTGGCCGGTGACCTGGAAGATGGCGGGGCGTACCTTGGCGTCGTAGACCGCGACCGGATAGTCGTCCAGCACCGCGTCGAAGCGTCCCGTGGCCAGTCCCTGGGTAGCCGTGGTATCTTCGGGGAAGGTCGCGAGGGTGATCGGCGCCTTATGCTGCGCGAGGAGCGTCTTGTTCTCTATCCGTACCGAATCCACCTCGACCGTGTTGACCTGCGCCGCAACGCTCTTGCCGCTAAGGTCGGCCAGGATATGGATGTTTTCCGGGTTGCCCTTGCGTACCAGAATGCTCTGGCCGACGTTCATGTAGGGCACGAAGTTGAGGACCTTGGCGCGCGCCGGAGTCTCGTTGAGCGAGGACAGGATGACGTCCCAGCGATGCGTCTGCAGCCCGGTGATGATGACGCCGAAGTCGGTCACGTTGAAGAAAAAGGCCTTGAGGTGCAGACGCGAGGCGATGCCCTGGCCGATCTCGACATCGGCGCCGGTCTGGATCGTGCCGCCCTGGCCAGCGAAGTATTCCATGGGCGGGTAGCCGAAGTTGGTGCCGAAGGTGATGGTACCCGGTGTGACAAGGCCCGGAATCGACGCCGCGGGCGCTGAGCGGGGCGCGACCCTGGGGGCGTTGGCGGAGGCATAGGCGGGCAAGACGGCGAGCGTCGCGGCGGCGGCAAGGACAAAGGTCAGACGTTTCAATGATGGCTCCTTCTAGCGAGAAATGTATACGAGCAGTCCACGCCTCATCTACGAGCGCGTGCGACAGCCCGGTACGGCACGATCAGGCGTCCGGCGATGGACCCGTCGAACTATGATATGTAGCCTACAAGGTCGATGCAAGAATAGCAACAAATCGCCGTCAACCTGTCAACCGGGGTGCCCCGGACCTGCGACTGCCTACTGGTTGCCGAGCTGCGCGCCGGGCCAGGTCTGGTACAGGCCGTCGATGGCCGCGTCGTCGGTGTCGAGGGAGGGTTGCAGCGTCGTCCAAGCGGCGGGGCTATGGATGGCGATGATGCCGCCGATGGTCGTCTCAAGGGCGGTAAAGGCGGTATCGACGGATGTCTTCAAGAGCAGCGGGTCTTTGCCCATGGCCGGGACGGCATCGAAAGCATGGTGGTCCGCGACAAGTTGGTCATGCTGGGTTTGCAGGTAGGCGCGCATGCTGCCGGACAGCGCGCCTCCGCCGTCGTTCTGGTACAGCGGCGCGACGTGCACCCGGATATAGCCGACGGCCAGCGCCTCGTCGAGCAGGTAGGTCTTCAGCGCCGTTTGCGTCGCCACGGCGTAGTCGCGCTTGGGACTGGCGACGGGATTGAACGGCGGGGTCATCGCCGCGACATACGGCTCCGTCCCGCCCGTCGGCGCCTGGGTGATCCCTTTGTAGAGCACTTGCAGCCCGACGGCGCTGGTGATAGTCAGCGTCGAGAAGAAGATCCAGCCGTTCTCCGTGGTCGGCTGGCCCTTTTTGAGCGCGAACATCTCTCTGGGCGTCAGTTGGTCGCTGCCGATGAAGCCCTGCGGGTAGAAGTTCGTGCCGGTGATGTTGGTCATCACCAGATTGTGGGGGTCGAAGTAGAAGTACGGCTCCGTGGCGCTCTGGTAGCTGACGTTAAGCTTCACGAACAACTGCTCTTGCCCTTTGTAGGGCAGCCCGAAGGAGTCCAGATGGACCGGCTCGGCGTGCAGCATGCTGAGCGACAGCGCCCCCATAGGCGGGCTCGACGCTGCCGGGCGCGTCGCGAACGTGTCCGGCAGCGCCCCTATCCGCGCCATGGGGGCGCCAGGTACTGTCCCGGCCCGTGGTGCAAACGCCTCCGTTACCACGCGCGGCACGGGCGCGACGACCCCTATGCTCTGTTGCTGAGGTCGCAGCCTCGCGGTCGCCGTAACCGGCCCCAGGGCGACGACAAGCGCCAGGGCGGCCACAAGGACACCATCTACTGCTCTCAAGCTCATAGTGCTATCTGTCTCCCCAAGCACGATAATCGACATTCACAGGGGCACATAGATGCGGCTGTTGGGACACAGGCGCCAGTATAGCAAGTGGAGCCGATTAATAGTGGAAACGCTGTTTCTCCTTCACCTCGCGGTACCCGCGCAGGGCCGTCTGGACCCCTTCCTCGGCGGAGACCTCCGCAACCGGGACATCCCACCAGCCCTCGTAGCCGGGCACTCTGGCCTCGACGTCGACCGGCACGTAGATCAGTACGGTCCCTGTCTGGCGCGTCGCGTCCCGCAGCGCCGCGCACAGCGTGTCGCGGTCGTGGGCCGCGTAGGCCGTGACGCCGAGGCTCTCGGCATTCTTGACGAAGTCGACGGGGATGTAGGAGCCGTCCAGCCGGCCATTCGATTTGTCGCGGAAGCGCAGCTCGTTGCCGAAGGACGGCGACCCGGCCTGCATCTGCAGTCCGCGGATGCACTGGTACCCGTGGTTGTCGAGCAGCACGACGGTCAGCTTATACCCTTCCTGCAGCGAGGTCACGAGCTCGTGGTTGAGCATCAGGTAGCTGCCGTCGCCCACCATGACGTAGACCTCGCGGCTGGGGTCCGCCATCTTGACGCCCAGGCCGCCGGCGATCTCGTAGCCCATGCAGGAGTAGCCGTACTCGAGGTGGTAGCCCTTGGGGTCGACGGGCCGCCACAGCTTGAGCAGGTCGCCGGGCAGGCCGCCGGCCGCGCACACCACTACGTCCCGCGGCCCGCCGACGCTGTTGACGAGCCCGATCACGTTGGCCTGCGTCAGGAGGGCGTCCGCGCCCGTACTGGCACCCTCCGCGACCCGTCGCTGGGCGTCCACGGTCGTGTCCCACTCCTCCTTCAGACTCCGGACCGTGCGCCCGTACGCCTCGTCGGTGCGGTACCCCGCCTCTTGCAAGGCGCCCGCGAGCAATTCGAGCGTGGCGCGGGCGTCGCCGACGAGCGGGAGCGCGCCGAGCTTGTAGGCGTCCAGGGCCGCGACGTTGACGCCGACAAAGGCCACGTCGGGGTCCTGGAAGGCGGTCTTGGAGGCTGTCGTAAAGTCGGCCAGGCGCGTGCCGACCGCGATCACGAGGTCGGCCGCGGCGGCCAGCCGGTTGGCGGCCAGCCCGCCGTTGGCGCCAACAGGGCCGGCGTTCCAGGGATGGTCCCACGGCAGCGCGCCCTTACCGGCCTGCGTCTCACAGACGGGGATGCCACAAGCGCGCGCCAGCCTGTCCAGGGCCTCGGACGCCTCTGAGTAGATGACGCCGCCGCCGGCGACGATCAACGGACGCTTTGCCTCCCGGATGCGTTGCGCCACCGGCGCCAGCGCGCTCTCCGGCGGCGCGTAGCGGTGGATGCGGCGCACCCGCTTCTCGAAGAAGGCGGCCGGGAAGGCGTAGGCCTCGGCCTGCACGTCCTCGGGCAGGCCAATCGTCACCGCGCCGGTCTCGGCCTGATCGGTCAGGACGCGCATGGCCTCGGGCAGGCTGGCCAGGAGTTGCTCGGGGCGCACGATGCGGTCCCAATACTTCGTGACCGGGCGGAAGGTATCGTTGACGCTGATGTCCCCGCCGCCAGGGTACTCCAATCCCTGCAGGACGGGGTGCGGGAGGCGCGTGGCGAAGATGTCGCCGGGCAGCAGCAGCACGGGCAAGCGGTTGATGGTGGCCGTCGCCGCCCCCGTGACCATGTTGGTGGCCCCCGGGCCGACTGAGGTGGTACAGGCGAACGTGCGCAGGCGATTGCTCATCTTGGCGTAGGCGGCCGCGGTGTGGACCATGGCCTGCTCATTGCGCGGCTGGTAGTAGCGCAGGCCTTCCCCCTCCTCACCGCTTCCCTGGCCTCTCTGGCCTCCCTGGCCGACCTCCTCCAGGGCTTGCCCCAGGCCCGTCACGTTACCATGGCCAAAGATGCCGAACATGCCGGCAAAAAACCGCTGCTCCCGCCCGTCGCGCTCGACGTATTGCCGGGCCAGGAACCGCACGATGGCCTGCGCCGTGGTCATCCGGATGGTGTCCATCATCGTCCTCCTGGCGGCGCGTCGCAACATCCCACGCCGCACCGCACGCTATACACTGCTTATCTCCGCCGCCTCCCCGACGGCCGCCACAACCGGGAGCGCGGGCAGCTTGCCCGCAAGGACCAAGCGGGCAAGCTGCTCGCGCTCCCAGGACATCCGTGCGTCAACCTTATGTCTCCTGGCTCCCATACGGCCGCCACGCCGCCGCGATCCACTTGTGGTCGGGGTCGTCGGTAAAGCGCCACTCGCGCACGGGGCCGGCCATGACGTTGAGGTAGTACAGGTCGTAGCCGGGCGCGGCAGCCACGGTATGGTACCCGCGCGGTACCAGCACCAGCGTGCCATCCTCGACCACCACGGCCTCGTCCAGGGCGCGATCCGGCGTGTAGACGCGCTGGAACGCGAAGCCCTGGGCGGGCTGGAAGCGGTGGTAGTAGGTTTCTTCCAGGTACGTCTCACGCGGCGGGTCGTCGGTGTCGTGCTTATGCGGCGGGTAGCTCGACCAGTTGCCGGCGGGCGTGATCGCCTCCACCAGGAAGAGGCGCTCGGCGGGCTGGTCGGCCTCCAGCACGTGCCGCACGTGGCGCTGCGCGCTGCCTTGCCCGCGGACCTCCTCTGCGATGTCCTCGGGGCGGATCAGCCGCGCCTCGGCGCCGCGCTCGGCCCGCGCGCCCGCCCGCGCCACCTCGCAGGCCGTGTCGGCCCGCAGCGTGAAAGAAACGCCGGGAGGCAGGTAGACCACGTAGGGCCGGCCCGCGAAGGGGCTATCGCGCCGGCCGATCCGCTCCCACGCGCCAGCGGACGAGGTGACGCTCGCCGTACCGCCCAGGATGACCAGCCCGATCTCCTCGTCGCCCGTGCTGTCCCGTACCTCCTGGCCCGGTTGCAGCCTCCAGACCCGGAAGCTAACATAGTCCCACCCGGCCTCCGCGCGGGTGACGTCGAGCAGCGTCCCGTCCTCCGCGGGCGCCGGCGCCGGGCGCACCGCCAATCCCTTGCGTTCCATCCCTACCCCTTTCCTCGTTTCTCTGGCCGCTGCCTGGCACGTCGCCGACGGGGACGACAATGTTAGTCATACCGTACCACTTTCACTCGTCACTCGTCACTCGTCACTAATTGACATCGGCGTGGGTGGTATGTTATCTATCATGTACGGCACGCTTCCGGGGTCGTTTCGTGTTCATTCCGGTTTCATCGGTGTCGCTGTAGAATATGGGAAGCGTTCCGGCGGTCTTTCTTCCTGCGCGCATTCTCGCGCGTATGATGGTACTGGCACAGACCCGCTACGGCGGGGAGAAGGTGGTCTTTCGCAATGGAGCACGAGTTCGAGAGTCTTGACCCGCAGCAGCAGTCGGATCGGCTGAGCATCGCAGTCGGCCGCCGTGAGGCGCTGGCGCTGGCCGGCAAGTTGGGTCTGGGCGGCGCCGCCCTGGCCGCCCTGGGTTCGAGCATGGGCGCGGTCCCGGCCTTTGCCGCCGCGCGTAGCGGCGCTCTGGGCAAGCACAGCTACAAGTTTGTCCTGGTCAACCACGTCACGACCAACCCCTTCTTTGTCCCCACCAAGACCGGCGCGCAAGACGCCTGCGACCTGCTGGGCTGCTCCTACAACTGGACCGGTTCGACGACGAGCAACGTCGGCGAGATGGTCACGGCCATGCAGACGGCCATTGCCGGCAGCGTCGATGGCATCGGTGTGCCCATGATCGACCCCAAGGCCTTCAATGCCCCGACGCAAAACGCGCTCAAGAAGGGCATCCCGGTCGTGTCGTACAACGCCGACCTGCAGGCCAGCGGCCGGCTCGCCTACATCGGGCAGGAGCTCTTCGCCTCCGGCGTCGCTATGGGCCAGCGTATCGCCGCCCACGTGGCCCCCGGCAGCAAGCTTGTGCTCTTCATCGCCACGCCCGGCTCGGGTAACATCCAGCCGCGCATCGACGGCGCCAAGTCCGTGCTAGGCAGCAAGTACCAGGTTGCCACTATCACGACGGGCGCCGACGCCAACGGCGAGCGCTCGGCGGTCGAGGCGTACTACGTCGGCCACAAGGATGTCAAGGGCATGTTTGCCGTCGACGGTGGCAGCACCGAGGGCGTGGCGCTGACGTCGAAGAAGTACGGACTGCAGAAGAAGGGCGTCTATACGGGCGGGTACGATCTCGTCCCCGGCACGGTCAAGGCGATCAGAACGGGCGACATGGGCTTCACCATCGACCAGCAGCCCTATCTGCAGGGCTTCTTGCCGATCCTGCAACTCTTCTTCTACAAGGCCTCCAACACGCTGATCTCCCCGTCGGACACGAACACCGGCCTCAAGTTTGTGACCAACGACAACATCAAGACCTACGGCGTCTCGAGCCCCTTCGAGGGGTCGTAGCAGGCTGTCGCGGTCGTAGACATCCGCCAAGCGACGCACGCCAATTCCGTGACGGCGCGCGAGTCCTGAGCGGCTCGCGCGCCTTGCCATGGTCGTGGAGAGGGAGCCCGTTTGATCGCGGGCTCCCTCTCCTTTATTGATCGGCCCCTCCTGGTATATCGTAACTATGGACCGTGCTGCTGACCGGGCCACGCTGGCCGATTCTGCTGTGTAAAACAAGAAATAACAAGGTGGTGAGGGCGCTATGGTAGCACAACCACAACAACGCGAGACGCTTGCAACCCGTCTTTTTCCTAATGGCGTGCGAGGTGTGCTCCAACTCCCCGAGGCCAGTATCACGCTGGTGGCCATCATTATCGCGGTCATCTTCCAGTCGATCAATGCCGGCTTCTTGACCGGGTTGCTGCCGACCTTGCTCAAAGACGCGGCGCAGTACGGCCTCCTTGCCATCGGCGAGGCCATGCTGATGATCACCGGAGAGATCGACCTGTCCGTGCCCAAGATTTACTCCACGGCGCCGTTCGTGGTGCTCTTCGCATCCGGCTTCTTGCCCTTCCCCTTGGCCGTCCTCGTTGGCCTCGCCGTCGGCGCGCTGATCGGCATGGTCAACGGGATCATCACGGTAAAGTTCGGCGTACCGTCGCTGATCACGACCCTGGGCATGCAGTTCTTGCTCGACGGCATCGTGCTCACCGTCGTCAACAGTAATCCTATCGCCACGCCCATCAACGATCCCTACGCTGGCTGGCTGGGCAACGGGATCAACTCGACCGATTTCTCGTTGGCCCAGATCGCCAATTTCCTCTGGTTGATCGCCGCCGTGATCGTGTTGACCCTGGTGCTGCGACGGACCCGCTTCGGCCTGCACACCATCTCCGTGGGCAGCAACCTGTTGGCCTCCCGCGAGATCGGCATCCGCACCGACCTGGTCAAGATCGTCAACTTCATGATCGCGGGCGTCACCGCCGGTTTCGCGGGCATCCTGTTCTGGGGCGGCCAGGGGTCGGTCAACCCGTCGGCCGGCGATCCTTCGCTGGCCCTCTACGGCATCGCCGCCGCCGTCATCGGCGGGACCTCGCTCTTCGGTGGGTACGGCACCATCATCGGCGCGCTGATTGGCGCCCTCGTCATCGCCGCGTTGCGCGACGGCCTGCCGCTGGTCGGCGCGCCGGCCACGGTGTCGTTTATCATCCTGGGTATCGCCATCGTGGTGTCGATGGTGCTGAACATCCGCTTTAGCAAGTCCAGAGGGCGCAGGTAGGCCCTGACGAGAGTAGAGTAGGATAAGAGGGAGCAGGAGATAGCCATGACCACGGAGAGTCGAGTAGACGAGCTGATGTCGGCGCCGCCCCTCGTCGACGCGCCGGATCTGCTGCGGGCCGACAACATAACCAAGAGCTACGGTCCCACCCCCGTCCTGCGCAACGTGACGATGCACCTGCGCAAGGGTGAGGTGCTGGGACTGGTGGGCGACAACGGCGCTGGCAAGTCGACCTTCATCAAGATCCTGGCCGGCTTCCATCAACCCACCAGCGGCACGATGACGTGGGAAGGGCGGCCAATCGTCTTCCGGTCGCCGCTCGACGCGCGCGCCCACGGCGTGGAGACGGTGTACCAGGACCTGGCTCTGATCAACGATCTGACGGTCTTCCAGAACATGTTCCTGGGCCGTGAGCCGTTGATGCGCGTCGGCGGAGTTGGCCTCCCCTTCACCAACAACGGCCTGATGAAGCGCCAGACGCGCACCTATCTGAGCCAGTTGGGCATCAACCTGCCGGCGGTTAGCCGCAAGGTGGGCGACCTCTCCGGCGGCCAGCGCCAGTCCATCGCGGTGGCGCGCGCGATGCAGTCGAACCCCAAGCTGCTGATCATGGACGAGCCGCTGGCGGCGCTGGGCGTGCGCGAGGGCGCGCTGGTGCTGGGCCTGGTGCAGGAGTTGCGGCGGCACCGCGAGGTCTCGATCATCCTGATCGTCCACAACTACTCGCAGGTCTTCGAGGTGTGCGACCGCATCAACTTCCTGCACACCGGCGAGGTCGTGCTCGACGTGGACACCGACCAGACGAGCGAGGAGGAGTTGATCCGCATCGTCAAGTCGGGCCTCGGCCGCGCCGCGATCGCCGATGCCGTCGCCGGTGCCTCGATCTAGTACAGCTTGGCGCAAGTAACCCACCGATCGGCGCCGGCCGCCTGCGACTAAAGTCGCATGGCAAACCACGGACACTAAAGTGTCTCGATAGCTCACATAAATCGCCAAGATATTTCAGCCGACGTGTACTAGTGGGCCATGCTTCAAATAAGCCGGGAATGCTTTGCTGGCCTGCGGAGCGTGATCGGGCTCCTGCGAATGCCGCGTTAATTGCGGGTTGACCCACTAGTATGACAACATGACATGGACCTGCGACTAAAATCGCATGGCACAGAACGACGACTACAGTCGCTAGGCCGACGCGCCTTGAGACACTTCAGTGTCCGTGGTTTGCCATGCGACTTCAGTCGCAGGCTAGTCCTAACGTCGTAGTACTGGCCGGTGGGCAGTAGGAAAAGGAGCAGAGACCATGGTCCGGGTGGGCAACGCGCCCTGCTCCTGGGGCGTCATCGAGGGTATCGACGAGGGCGCGGAAGGCGGCGAGGGCGAGCGCGGATACCGGCGGGTGCTGGACGAGATGCGCGAGACGGGCTACG
>JAABUX010003629.1_pt1 | contig 20271 bp, 20 predicted proteins | sample 5561851 | NCBI WGS metagenome assembly JAABUX01 (sample SAMN10711883, study PRJNA513361) | rock metagenome | isolation source: Antarctica rocks | place: Antarctica: Victoria Land, Richard Nunatak red sandstone | collected 2016-01-03 | reverse complement strand
AGCCGACCTTCCAAGCCATCCAGGACCTCGCCGCCAAGCTCGACAAGACAACCTCGGTCTCCGAGGACTTCCCGGCGTTCATCGTCAACCGCATCCTCGTGCCGATGATCAACGAGGCCGTCTACGAGCTCTACGAAGGCGTCGGCTCGGTATCGGCCATCGACACCGCCATGCGCCTCGGCGCCAACCACCGCATGGGCCCGCTCGAGCTCGCCGACTTCATCGGCCTCGACACCTGCCTCAGCATCATGCAGGTGCTCTATGAAGGCCTTTCCGACAGCAAATACCGCCCCTGCCCCCTCCTCGTGAAATACGTCGAGGCCGGCTGGCTTGGCCGCAAGATCGGCCGTGGCTTCTACGACTATACCGTGGTCCCGCCCCGCCCGACCCGCTAGGGGTTTGGAGCGGGTGAAGGGAATCGAACCCTCGTATGCAGCTTGGGAAGCTGCCGTTCTACCATTGAACTACACCCGCGCCGGCAGCGCCCAACCATCATAGGCAACCGGGCCGCCCGGCGCAACCGAGGAACGCCGCCATGCCGTATCGTCCAGCCACCCAGCTCGTCCACGGCGGCCAGGTCCGCAGCCAGCACGGCGAGACCTCGGAGGCGCTCTATCTCACCTCCGGCTACGTGTTCGACAGCGCGGAGCAGGCCGAGGCGACCTTCCTCGGCACCGAGTCGCACTACCAGTATTCGCGCTTCGGCAACCCGACCATCGCTATGCTGGAGGCCCGCCTCGCCCTGCTGGAGGGCGCCGAAGCGTGCCGTGTGACCGCGACCGGCATGGCAGCGGTGCACGGGGCCATGCTGTCCCATCTCAAGGCCGGCGACCGCGTCGTCGCCTCCCGCGCCCTGTTCGGCTCGTGCCACTGGATCGTCTCGACCCTGCTGCCGCGCTACGGCATCGCCAGCGAATTCGTGGACGGCGCGGACCTGGACGGCTGGCGTCGCGCGCTATCCCGTCCGGCCGCCCTGGTCCTGCTGGAGAGCCCCTCGAACCCGATGCTGGAGATCGTGGACATCCGCGCCGTCGCCGGCCTCGCGCATGGCGCGGGGGCGCTGGTGGTCGTGGACAACGTCTTCGCGACGCCCCTGCTCCAGCGCCCGCTCGACCTCGGCGCCGACGTCGTCGTCTATTCCGCGACGAAGCATATGGACGGCCAAGGCCGCGTCCTCGGCGGCGCCGTGCTCGGCGCCGAGAAATGGGTCACGGAAACCCTGCAGCCCTTCCTCCGCAACACCGGCCCGACCCTCTCGCCCTTCAACGCCTGGGTGCTATTGAAGGCATTGGAAACGCTGCCGTTGCGCGTCGAGGCGGCCAGCCGGAGCGCGGCCCTCCTCGCCGATACGCTGGCCGGCCACCCCGCCGTGCGCCGCGTGCTCTATCCCGGCCGCCCCGACCATCCCCAGCACGCGCTCGCCATGCAGCAGATGAGCGCCGGCGGAACCCTCCTCGCCGTCGAGCTCGCCAGCAAGGCGGCAGCATTCCGCATGATGGACGCGCTCCGCCTCGTCAGCATCTCCAACAACCTCGGCGACTCCAAATCGCTGATCACCCATCCCGCCACGACCACCCACATGCGCGTCGGCCCCGGGGAGCGCGCGCGACTCGGCATCGCCGACGGCGCGGTCCGCCTCTCCGTGGGGCTGGAAGACCCGGCCGACCTCGCCGACGACCTGCTGGCCGCGCTCGACATGGCCGAGCAGCGCCGGGCCGCGGAGTAGGCCGGTGTCCGGCGGGTTCGAAGCCACCACCCGCGGCATCCGCGTCCAGGTGCAGCCGATCTTCCTCGAGGACCAGTCCGACCCGGCGGCCAGCCGCTTCATCTGGGCCTACCGCGTTCGCGTCGAGAATGGCGGCCGGGAAACCGTCCAGCTCCTCCGCCGCACCTGGCGCATCACCGACGCGCACGGTCGCGTCCAGGTCGTGCACGGCGCCGGGGTGATCGGCGAGCAGCCCGTCCTCGAACCCGGCGAGGCGTTCGAATACACCTCCGGCACGCCGCTCGAGACCTCCTCCGGCTTCATGACCGGACTCTACCACTTCATAGTCACCGCCTCGGGCGAAGCCTTCGACGCCGCAATCCCCATGTTCAGCCTCGACAGCCCCCACGGCAGCGGCCGCGTTCACTGAGACCGAGCGATTTTCCTGGAAATGCTCTAAATGGCGTGGCGGAAGGAACGGACCCATGCAGAGAATTGCTCTTGAGGCCGAAGTTGAGGAAGTATCCGCCGAGCTGGTCCGCCGCGGCATTGCCGCTGGTACCCGGGTGCATGTGCTGGCCGAGGTCGCCGACGACAATGGGCTGCCCATGGCCGCCTTGGCGCAAGCGGGCGAAGGCTTCGACTGGCTGTCGGAGGAGCCGGACCTCTACACCGATGCCGACCTGGTGCAGCAAGCCGGATAAGTGTCTGAGTTTGGCAGCATTATCCTGGCGCGGTTTCCATTCACCGATCTCTCCGGCGACAAGCATCGGCCCGCGCTCGTCGTATCGCGCGACAACGACCGTCGCTCTGACCTGGCAGTCTGCTTCATTACCTCCGTGCCTCGTTCAGGACCGGACATGGCGCCAATCGCGGCTAGCGCTCTTACCGGCCTCAAGATTCCGTCGGTAGTGCCCTTCGATAAAGTGGCGGCGCTCGACCGGTCGGTTGTCACCGGCAGGCTGGGCGACGCTCCAGCGGCTTGGCTCGCCGCCCAACAGGCCAGCTTTTTCGAAATGTTCGGCTTCGGGCGACCGCTGCCTTTCTAGCCAGGCTTGCGGCCCTAGGAACCCAACCTATTTTGAGACTGCACCGACAAGGGGTACCGCGTTGAACAAAATTACCTCCCTGATGCCCGCCGACGCTGCCGCGAGCCCGACCCGCCCGGCGCGCGAGGAAGCCGAAGCCGCCGTCCGCGTCCTCCTCCGCTGGGCCGGCGAAGACCCCAGCCGCGAGGGCCTGCGCGACACGCCGGGCCGCGTGGTCCGCTCCTACGAGGAGCTGTTCGGCGGCTACGCCATCGACCCCGTGGCCCTGCTCGAGCGCACCTTCGAAGAGGTGGAAGGCTACGACGAGGTCGTCCTGCTCCGCGATATCCGGCTCGAAAGCTATTGCGAGCACCACATGGTGCCGATTATCGGCCGCTGCCACATCGGCTATCTGCCGCGTACCCGCGTCGTCGGCATCAGCAAGCTCGCCCGCGTCGTGGACGCCTTCTCGAAGCGCTTCCAGATCCAGGAACGGCTGACCGTGCAGATCGCCGACACGATCGACCGTGTGCTGCAGCCGCATGGCGTGGCCGTAGTCATCGAGGCCGGGCACCAATGCATGACCACCCGTGGCGTCCACAAGCCCGGTGTCAGCATGGTCACCAGCCGCCTGCTCGGCGCTTTCCGCGACGACCCCAACACCCGCCGCGAGTTCCTGTCGATGATCCGCAACCGCGGGCCAGCGCTAGAAACCTAGCGCCGGCCGCACGGCTCAAACGTGACGCGCCGTCGTCGTCTCGCGTACCGTCGTCGTGGTAGGGGTCTCGCGGACCACGGTCGCCCCCGGCGCCGCGATGGTGCCCGGGCGCTCGGCGGGCGCCTCCATCGAAGCGTCGTCCTCGGCCATGTTTTTCTTGAAGGCTTTGATGCCCTTCGCGAAATCGCCCATCAGATGGCTGACCTTGCCGCTGCCGAACAGCAGCAGCACGACCAGCAGCACGATCATCCAGTGCCAAATGCTGAGACTACCCATGAATACCTCCGGATGGGGCCATGACCCCTCGGTTGCGTAGGCTCATGTGCCCCCAGTCGAGGCCGCTTGCAAGCCGGTCGGGCCGACGAAGCCGTGCATATGATAGACGGCGCCGCCATGATGACGGGTTGGCTCCTCCCCGCTCAAGCGGACCACACCGCCCACGCCACCGCCGTCCCCACCAGAATCGCGACCGCCAGGTTGCGCGTCGCCCGCATCGCGGCCAGCGTCGCCAGCGCCCCCGCCCATTGCTGCAAGCCGCCGCCCACCAGCGCCGGCACGACATAGCTGATGAACAGCGTCCCCGGCACATAGGCCAGCATCGTGCGCACGAACGGCGGCGGCTGGAACTGCCGGAACAGCCAGTACCCGCCGCCGCGGCACAGATAGGTCACGGCCGACATCGTCAGGATCGTCGCGAAGGTGCGGCCGTCGAGCGTCATCGCCGCAGGCGGTCCCGCCACGCCGCAGCGGCGCTCCCGGCCAAGGCCCCGGCAATGATATGCCAGCTCGTGCCCGGCAACAGGCGCGCGACGGCGCCCGCGACCACCGCCGCAATGGCCCAAGGCAGCGCGTCCCCGCCTCCCCGCCACATGCTCGCAAGCATCGCCACGAACACCGCAAGCGCCGCAAAGAACAATGGATGCCCGCCCGGCAACGCGACCGCCGCGCCCAGCGCGAACCCGGCGGCGGTGGCGAGCAGCCACACCACCCACATCAGCACGCCCGACCCGAACAGGAACGCCGCGTCGCCCCGCCCCGCCTGCATCTCCTGCACGGAAAGCGCCCAATTCTGGTCGGCCAGCACGAACAAGCTCGCCCAAAGCCGGCCGCCGCGCAGGCGGTCCAGCCAAGGGGCCAGCACGGGCCCCATCAGCGCCAGGCGGAGGTTGACCACGAACGCCGCCAGGGTCGCCGCGAAAATCGGCGCCGGATGGGTCCAGGCGGCCAACGCCAGCAACTGCGCCGATCCCGCGTAGCAGAGGCCGCTGAGCAGGCAGGCTTCAAGGAATGAGAGCCCATGCGCCTGGGAGACGACGCCGCAGACCACGCCGAAGGGGATGACGCCGAGCTGCAACGGGATGCTCCGGCGAAGCCCGGCAAGCGCCGCGATGCGGGTGAAGTTCGGTCGGAACAGCGGCAAGGCGTTCAGGGCTCGCGGTGCTGCGCGAGCAAAGCGGCTGCCTCGTCAGCATTCATGCGCAACGCGCGCATGGCGATCCCGGCAGGAAAGCCGGCCCGCGCCAAGGCGGCAAGTTCGCGGCGAGCGCGGTCGGGGTCAACCGCCGGCTCCGTCCGGAACGGACCGAACCGGCGCCGGCGCGCGAAGGCCAATGCCTGCGCCAACTCATCCTCAGGCGGCGGCAGGACCGCTTCGGCAATCTCGGCCGGCACCCCCTTCGCGGCAAGATGCGCGCTCACCGCCACGCGCGAGCGGCCCGCGCGCGCAAGGCGCCGGGCGCGCGCGGTCGCGAACGCCGTCTCGTTTATGATCCCGGCCGACACCAGCGCGCGCGCCACCTCGCGCGCTTGCGCCCGGGCCGCCCGCAGCGGCGCCTCAGCCTCGATCCCCTCACGCTCCGCCCGGCGCGCCCAGCGGTCGATCCGGCGGTCCAGCACGCGGACCAAACCGACCTCCGTAGTCGCAAACCGGGCAAGATGGGCCAGCGCCGCTTCATGCAGGATGGCCCAATCCGGCGCCGGGCCGGCTGGACGCTGTGCGGCGCGAGTTCTCACCTCCGGAAACTGCCACACCCGAAGGCTGACAGGAACCCGCAAGCCCGTGCTACGTTCCATCCCGAACGGAAAAGGTCGAGGTGCGGCGTGAGATATATCGGGGCATTGATCGTCATCGCGCTAGCTGCCGGGCCAGCCTTCGCGCAGCAAAATTCGGAGCCGCCGGCCACCCCGGCCCCCTCTGCGCCTGCCACGTCGCCCACCGGCGTCGTCGCCACGACCAACAACCCCAACCTGGCCGTCGCCACCCTCCGCCTCGAAAACGGCCAGCGCGTGAGCAAGCTCGTCGGCGGCGCAGTGACAAACGACCAGAACCAGCGCGTCGGCACCGTGGACGACCTGATCGTCACCTCGGATGACAAAATAACCATGGCCGTCGTCTCGGTCGGCGGCTTCCTCGGCATGGGCAGCAAGCTCGTGGCCGTGCCTTGGACGCAACTCAAGCAGAGCGGCGACCACATGGTGCTGCCAGGTGCGACCAAGGAGACCCTAGCCGCGGCCCCCAGCTTCCAGTACTAGCGCTAAACTGGCGCGAATTCGCCGATGGCCCCGCTGGTAGCTATGCGCTACGGTCCGGCAACCTCGATCGAGTCCTGCCCTTGCGCTACCCGCACCGACACCTGCTCGCGATCGAGGGCCTGCACCCGCCCGAGATCGGCGCGTTGCTCGACCTGGCCGAGAGCTACGCGCTCCTGAACCGCTCCGGCAAGACCCAACGCGACCTCCTCCGCGGCCAAACCCTCATCAACCTGTTCTTCGAGGACAGCACCCGCACCCGCACCAGTTTCGAACTCGCCGGCAAGCGCCTGGGCGCCGACGTGATCAACATGTCCGTCGCGACCAGCAGCGTGAACAAGGGCGAAACCCTGCTCGACACCGCCGCCACCCTCAACGCCATGCACTGCGACCTGCTCGTCGTCCGCCACGGCCAGTCCGGCGCGCCGTCGCTGCTCGCCCAGAAAGTCGGCGCGGCAGTGATCAACGCCGGCGACGGCACCCATGAGCACCCGACCCAGGCGCTGCTCGACGCGCTCACCTTGCGCCGCCACAAAGGCCGGATCGAAGGCCTCCTCGTCGCCATCTGCGGCGACCTGCTGCACAGCCGGGTTGCCCGCAGCAACATCCACCTGCTGCTCGCGATGGGCGCCCGCGTCCGCGTCGTCGGCCCGCCGACCCTGATGCCCGCCAGCATCGGCGCCCTCGGCGTCGAGGTCCACCACAGCATGGAAACCGGCCTCGCGGGCGTGGACGCCGTCATGATGCTCCGCCTCCAGCGCGAGCGCATGGCCTCCGGCCTCGTGCCGAGCGAACGCGAGTATTTCCGCTTCTTCGGCCTCGACCACGCCAAGCTCGCCCATGCCCGCCCGGACGCGATCGTCATGCACCCCGGCCCGATGAACCGCGGGGTGGAAATAGATAGCGCCGTCGCCGACGACCCCGCGCGCAGCGTCATCCAGGAACAGGTCGAGATGGGCGTCGCCGTCCGCATGGCCGTGCTCGACACCCTCGCCCGCACCGGCCGGGTCAATGCCTGATTTCTACTTCACGAATGCCAGGCTGATCGACCCCGCGGCCGGCCTCGACGAACCCGGCAGCCTGCTCGTCCGCGACGGGAAAATTACCGATCTCGGCGCCAATCTCGGCCGCCCCGACGGTGTCGAGGCCTTCGACGCCGACGGCGCCATCCTCTGCCCCGGCCTCGTCGACATGCGCGTGAACGTCGGCGAGCCCGGCTACGAATACCGTGAAACCATCGCCACCGCCGCCGAGGCCGCCGCCTGGGGCGGCATCACCACCCTCGCCGCCCTCCCCGACTCCCGCCCCGCCATCGACGACCCCGCGCTCGTCCGCCTGCTTCGCGCCCGCGGCGAGGAGACCGGCAGCCTCACCATCCTGCCCTATGCCGCCGCCACGCGGGGCTGCCGCGGCGAGGAAATGGCCGAGCTGGGCCTACTCCGCGAAGCCGGCGCCTGCGCCTTCACCGACGGCGCCCACGCCATCGCCGACGCCCGCCTCATGCGCCAGCTCCTCGCCTATGCGCGCGGCTTCGGCGCCTGCGTCGTCCAGCACCCCGAAAACCCGCCTTTGGCGCGCGGCGGCGCCGCCACCGAGGGCGAGCTCGCCACCCGCCTCGGCCTGCCCGGCATCCCCGCCGTCGCCGAAGCGATCCAGGTCGCGCGTGACATCCGCCTCGCTCAGCTCACCGGCGGCGCCATCCACTTCGCCCACGTCTCGACGGCGGAAGCCCTGCAGCTCATCCGCACCGCCAAGGATGCCGGCCTGCCCGTCACCTGCGACACCGCGCCGCCCTATTTCGACCTCTCCGAAATCGCCATCGGCGACTTCCGCACCTACGCGAAGCTCTCACCTCCGCTCCGCCCCGACAGCGACCGCATGGCCGTCGCCGCTGCCCTGCGCGACGGCACCATCGACGCCGTCGCGAGCGACCACCAGCCCTGCGACGCCGACGACAAGCGCCTCCCCTTCGCCCAAGCAGCCCCCGGCGGCACCGGCCTCGCGACGCTCCTCGCCGTCACCCTCGCGCAAGTCCATGGCGCCGGCCTGCCCATGCTCGACGCCCTCGCTTTGCTGACCTGCCGCCCCGCCCGCATCCTCGGCAGCGACGCCGGCACGCTCGCGCGCGGCGCCCCGGCCGATTTCTGCCTGTTCGACCCCGAGCGCGCCTGGCAGGTCGAGAGCGGGCGGCTTCCCGGCAAGGCGCAGAACACGCCATTCGACGGCCGCGCCCTGGAAGGCCGCGTGATCGGCACCTGGAAAGCCGGGCGCCAGGTGTTCCCATGCCCCTGATCGCCGCCATCGTCGGTGGCTACCTGCTCGGCTCGATCCCGTTCGGCCTGGTGCTCACGCGCCTTGCCGGGCTGGGCGACATACGCCGGGTCGGCTCGGGCAATGTCGGCGCCACGAACGTCCTGCGCACCGGCAACAAATCGCTCGCCGCCGCCGTGCTGGTGCTCGACATGGCCAAGGGCGCTGTCGCCGTACTCCTCGCAGTGCCATTCGGGCCGGCTGCCGGCGTCGCCGTCGTCGTCGGCCATTGCTACCCGGTGTGGCTGCGTTTCCGCGGCGGCAAAGGCGTCGCGACCGGCCTGGGGGCGATCGCCGGCCTGGCCTGGCCCGCCGGCCTCGCCGCCGCCGCGATCTGGCTCGCGACGGCCGCCGCCACCCGCATCTCGTCGCTTTCGTCGATCACCGCCTGCGCGGCCGCGCCCCTGGTCATGTGGGCCATCCGCGGCGGCTGGCCCGCGCTCGCCACGGCCGCCATCGCCCTGCTCATCATCGCCCGCCACCACGCCAACATCCGCCGCCTCCTCGCCGGCGCCGAACCGCGGATCGGCCGGTGACGCCGGACTGGTCCGATCGCCTCCGCCTGGCCCGCACCGACGGCGTCGGCCCGGTGCTCTACCGCAAGCTCCTCGCCCGTTTCGGCACGCCCGCCGCGGCGATCGGCGCGCTGCCGGGCCTCGGCCGGGGCAGCCGGACCTGGCGCATCCCCTCCGCCGCCGACGCGGACCGCGAGCGCGCCCTCGCCGCCAAGCTCGGCGCGACGCTGCTCTTCCTGGGCGCCCCCGGCTATCCGCCGCTCCTCGCCTTGCTCGACGACCCGCCGATCGTCCTCACCGTGCTCGGCCGCACCGAGCTTCTGGCGCAGCCCGCCGTGGCTATCGTCGGCGCCCGCAACGCCTCCGCCAATGGCCGCCGCCACGCCGAGCACCTCGGCGCCGAACTCGCCCGCGCCGGCCATGCCGTCGTATCCGGCATGGCGCGCGGCATCGACGCGGCCGCCCACGCCGGCGCCCTGCAGGAAGGTGCGACCATCGCCGCCGTCGCGGGCGGGGTGGACGTCGTTTACCCCCCGGAGAACGCCGGACTCCACCAGCGCATCGCCGCCGAGGGCGCGGTCGTCGCCGAAGCCCCGCTCGGCGCCGCCCCGCAAGCCCGGCACTTCCCCCGCCGCAACCGCGTGATCGCCGGCCTCTCGCTCGGCGTCGTCGTGATCGAGGCGGCACTCCGCTCCGGCAGCCTCATCACCGCCCGCCTCGCGCTCGAAAACAACCGCGAGCTCTACGCCGCCCCCGGCTCGCCCATGGACGAGCGCTGCCGCGGCTCGAACGACCTGATCCGCCAGGGCGCGCACCTCGTGGAGACCGTGGCCGACGTGCTCGCCCATTTGCCCGACGATCCGCTCCGGGAAGGCCTCGCGCGCCTGCCGCAATTCAGCCGTCCCGAGTCTCCGGTGCCACGCCCGCCCGTCACCCCCGATGACATTGCCACAGCGCATGACCAATTAATGGAACTGCTCGGCCCGGCGTCCACCCCGGTTGACGATCTGGCCCGCCGCTGCCACCTACCACTGTCCGCCGTGCTGGCAGCGCTCCTGGAACTTGAGCTGTCCGGATTGGTCGAAGTCCTGCCTGGTCAGCTCGTGTCGAAAACCTCGCCCCATTTCGTAAGGTCCGCATGACGCACGTCGTCGTCGTCGAGTCGCCTGCAAAGGCCAAGACGATCAACAAATATCTCGGTTCGGACTACCTGGTCCTGGCAAGCTTCGGCCACGTCCGCGACCTGCCGCCAAAAGATGGCAGCGTGCGCCCGGCCGAGAACTTCGCCATGGACTGGGAGAGCGACGAACGGGGCGAGCGCCAGGTCACGGCCATCGCCAAGGCGCTCCGCGGCGCCAAGACCCTCTATCTCGCGACCGACCCGGACCGCGAAGGCGAGGCGATTTCGTGGCATGTGCGTGACATGCTGGACCAAAAACGCGCGCTCAAGGGCGTTGCCGTCCGCCGCATCACCTTCAACGAGGTGACCAAGAGCGCCGTCCGCTACGCGATCGAGCACCCTCGCGACCTCGACGTCCCGCTGATCGAAGCCTACCTCGCCCGCCGCGCCCTCGACTACCTCGTCGGCTTCACCCTCTCGCCGGTGCTCTGGCGCAAGCTGCCCGGCAGCCGCAGCGCCGGCCGCGTGCAGTCCGTGGCCCTCCGCCTCGTTTGCGAGCGCGAAGCCGAGATCGAGGCGTTCCGGGCGCGCGAGTACTGGACCGTCGAAGCCGCGCTCACCACGCCCGGCGGCGCCCCGTTCGTGGCCCGGCTCACCCAGCTCGGCGGGCGCAAGCTCGAGCAGTTCGACCTGCCCAACGCCGCCCTCGCCGAAGCGGCCCGGGCCGCCGTCGCCGCGGACCAGCTAACCGTGTCGCGGGTGGAGCGGCGCCGCGTCAAACGCAACCCGCCACCCCCCTTCACCACCAGCACGCTCCAGCAGGAGGCCAGCCGCAAGCTCGGCATGGGCGCGCAGCCGACCATGCGCTGCGCGCAGCAGCTCTACGAAGGCGTCGAGCTGGGCGGCGAGACCGTGGGCCTCATCACCTACATGCGGACCGACGGCGTGCAGATGGCCCGGGAAGCCGTGCACGCGCTCCGCGACCACATCGGCGAAGCCTATGGGCGGGACTACGTGCCGGCCGCGCCACGCGAGTATTCGAGCAAGGCCAAGAACGCGCAGGAGGCGCACGAGGCGATCCGTCCCACCGACGTCACCCGTACGCCGGAAAGCCTGGAGCGCTACCTGAACCACGAGCAGCGCCGGCTCTACGAGCTTGTGTGGAAGCGCGCCGTCGCCTCGCAGATGCAGTCGGCCGAGCTCGACCAGGTCATCGTGGACGTGGCCGGCAAGCACGTCGGCCTGCGCGCCAACGGCAGCATCGTGGCCTTCGACGGCTACCTGAAACTCTACCGCGAAGGGGTCGATGACGGCCCGGAAACCGATGAGAGCCGCATGCTGCCGCCGATGCGTGAGCAGGACCCGCTCGCCACCGGCGACGTGAAGGCGCTGCAGCACTTCACCCAGCCGCCGCCCCGCTTCAGCGAGGCCAGCCTGGTCAAGCGCATGGAAGAGCTCGGCATCGGCCGCCCCAGCACCTACGCGAGCATCCTTTCCGTGTTGCGCGACCGTAGCTACGTGCGCATGGAGAAGAACCGCTTCGTGCCCGAGGACCGCGGCCGCCTCGTCACCGCCTTCCTCACCAGCTTCTTCGAGCGCTACGTGGACACGAACTTCACCGCCGCCCTGGAAGAGCAACTCGACGACATCTCCGGCGGCCGCGCCGACTGGCGCGCGGTGATGCAGGCCTTCTGGGAGCAGTTCAGCCAGGCCGTCGAGCAGACGCGCGACCTCAAGATCTCGGACGTGATCGACGCCCTCGACGAGGACCTCGGGCCGCACTTCTTCCCCGCGCGCGAGGACGGCGCCGACCCCCGCCTCTGCCCAGCCTGTCACGCCGGCCGGCTCGGGCTGCGCCTCGGGCGGCACGGCAGCTTCATCGGTTGCTCGAACTATCCAGCGTGTAGCTACACACGCCCGCTCACCATGGCCGGCGACGAAGCCCCGGAGACCTTGCGCGAGGGGCGGCGCGACCTCGGCCGCCACCCGCAAACCGGCGAGGAGATCACCGTGCGCCGCGGGCCATACGGGCTGTACGTCCAGCAGGGCGAGCCGGACCCGGAGGCGAAGGGCGCCAAGCCCCGTCGGACCTCGCTGCCGCGCGGCATGGAGGGCGATCAGCTCACCCTCGATCAGGCCCTCGGGCTGCTGTCGCTGCCGCGTTTCGTCGGCACCCATCCGGAGCGCGGCGAGCCGATCGAGGCCGGGCTCGGCCGGTTCGGGCCATACGTGAAAATGGGCGCGGTGTTCGGCTCGCTCGACCCCGACGACGACGTGCTGGTCGTCGGGCTTAACCGCGCGGTGGACCTACTCGCGAAAAAGCTCGACAGCGTGCGCACCCTCGGCGCCCATCCCAAGGACGGTGCGCCCGTGCTGGTGCGCAAGGGGCGGTTCGGCGCGTACGTGCAGCACGCCGACCGGGTGGCCAACGTGCCGCGCGAGCAGGGCATGGACGAGGTGACGCTGGATGGGGCGGTCGCCTTGCTCGCCGACCGCGGCAAGGTGCTGAAGCCAAAAGGCGCCAAGGCGCGCGGCAAGGCGAAGCCCGCTCCGAAGAAGCCATCCGCAAAGAAGCCCAGCCCGGCGAAAATCGTCGCCAGCAAGGCCAAACCGGCACGCGCCCCGGCGCGCCGGGCAACGTAGCGTGGCGCGGCGGTCCCGCCCCGGATCGGGTCGTCCGGAGCCGGGCGTGCCCCCTGACCGCAAGGCGTCCCGCCGCTATGGGGCGAAGCCGGCGCGCGTCGGCCGCGCCCGCCGCACGGACCTGCCCGAGGTGACGATCCTGCGCATTACCGGCGCCGACGCGGACGGCGATGCCGTAGCGCGCCCGGTCGAGTGGGAAGGTGGCGAGCCGCCTTTGGTGGTGATGATCCCGGAGCGGCGCGGCCAACCCGCCCTGGCGCCCGGCCAGCGTGTGCTCGCGCGGCTCAAGGCGACCGGCCCGGGGCGGTACGAGGCGCGCACGCTGCGCCGTATCGACGACGCGCCGGGCCGCATCCTCGGCGTGTTCCGGGCACCCGACCGCCTCGTGCCCACCGATCGCCGCTCCAAATCGGAGTGGCGCATCCCGCCCGGCGAGGATGGCGGCGCCGAGCCCGGCGAGATCGTCGCCGCCGAACCGCTCCCGCATGCCGGCCTCGGGCTGAAGCCCGCGCGGGTAACGGAGCGTCTCGGCCGCCTCGGGGACGCCCGCTCGGTCAGCCTGATCTGCATCCACACCCACGGCATCCCCCAGGACTTCCCAGCCGAGGCGCTCGCCGCCGCCGAGACCGCCACCGGCGTGCCGCTCGGCGCCCGGGAAGACCTGCGCGCCATCCCGCTCGTCACCATCGACGGCGACGACGCGCGCGACTTCGACGACGCCGTGTTCACCGCGCCCGACGGCGACGGCTGGCGCCTCCTCGTCGCGATCGCCGACGTAGCCCACTACGTCCAGCCCGCCTCGCCGCTCGACCAGGAAGCCCGGCGCCGCGGCAACAGCGTCTATTTCCCGGACCGCGTCGTCCCGATGCTGCCCGAAGCGCTCAGCAACGGCTGGTGCAGCCTCAAGCCCCACGAGGATCGCGGCTGCCTGTTCGCCGAAATGCGCATCGGCGCGGACGGCCGCAAGCGCTCCCACCGGTTCGGCCGCGGGCTGATGCGCAGCGCCGCGCGGCTCACCTACGAAGGCGTCCAGCACGCCCACGACGCGGACGTGGAACTCGGCATCGCGCCCGGCCACCTGCACGCGCTCTACGGGGCGTTCCGTGCCTTGCTGGCCGCCCGCGAGCGCCGCGGAACGCTCGACCTTGATCTTCCAGAACGCCGGGTGATCCTCGACGAAGCGGGGAAGGTCGAGGCCATCGTGCCGCGCCCCCGCCTCGACAGCCACCGCCTCATCGAGGAGTTCATGGTGCTGGCGAACGTCGCCGCCGCCGAGGAGCTCGAACGGCTCGCCCGCCCTTGCGTCTATCGCATTCACGCGCCTCCCTCGGCCGAGAAGATCGAGGCGCTGCGCACCTACCTGCACGGCCTCGGCCTGTCGCTTCCCGCCGGCGACCAGCTCCACCCGCGCGACCTCGACCACCTCCTGAAACGCGTCGCGGACACGCCCGAAGCGCTGATGGTCAACGAAATCGTCCTGCGCAGCCAGTCTCAAGCAGCCTATAGCCCAGACAACATTGGCCATTTCGGGCTGGCCCTCACCCGCTACGCGCATTTCACGAGCCCGATCCGGCGCTACGCCGACCTTGTCGTGCATCGCAGCCTGGTCTCCGGCCTGCGCCTCGGCGAGGGCGGCCTCGGGCCGGAGGAGGGCGCCGGCCTCGCCGACCTGGCCGAGCACATCACCGCCACCGAGCGGCGCGCCGCACTGGCCGAGCGCGAGGCGATTGACCGCTATCTCGCCGCCTACATGGCCGACAAGGTCGGCACCCGATTCGCGGCCCGGGTCTCGGGCGTGACCCGGTTCGGCCTGTTCGTGACGGTCGCCGGGTCGGGCGCCAACGGTTTGGTGCCGATGCAGTCCCTGCCCGGCGACTACTGGGACTTCGACGCCGGTACGCAGACCCTCACCGGCCGGCGCACCCGGCGCGTCTTCGCCCTCGCCCAGGACGTCGAGGTGCAGCTCTCCGAAGCCAACGGGCTGACCGGCAGCCTGCTCTTCCGCGTGGTCGACGGACCCGCGCGCGCCCGGCCGTGAGACGCTTCTCGGCCGTCGTGCTGGTGCTGATCGGGGCGCTCTCGCATCCCGTCCCGGCCACCGCGGCGCCCGGCGCGTTCGACGCCGTTCTTGCCGGGTCGGTCTTCAGCGCCGCGCTCGACTTCATAGCGCCCCGCAGCCTCGATCCGACGACGGTGCCCGAGCTCGCCCGCTGGGGGCTGCACGGCCTCACCGCGCTCGACCCGGCGCTCGCCGTCGGCGACGCCCAGGGCCAGCTCGTGCTGCGCGGGCCGGATGGCATCCTGATCGCCCAGGCGGTGCCGGCCGAAGCGACCGGAGTTGCCTGGAGCGAGGCGGTGGTGACCTTGTCGGCGGCCGCATGGGCCGCGTCCGAGCCGGTGCGCCGTGCCGGGACGGGCGGGGTGATCCAGAGCTTCTTCGACGAGCTGTTCAACCACCTCGACCCGTACTCCCGCTACGTGGCCCCGGTCGCCGCCGACGAGGACCGCGCGCAGCGTTCCGGCGAGGGGGGCGCCGGGCTGACCTTGGTGCCGATGCGGGGCGGCATGCTGATCCAGGCTGTGAACGCGGAAGGCGGCGGCGCCGCGGCCGGGCTCCTCGCCGGTGACTGGCTGCTGGCGGTCAACGGCCGTCCCGTGCGCGGGCAGCCGATCGGGACCGTGCAGGACTGGATCGCCGGCCTCGAGGGCAGCCAGGTCGTACTGACCGTGGCGCGGCGCGGCTACCGGGCGCGGGCCATCACCGTCGAGCGCGTGGTGACTCCGCCCGAGACGGTGTTCACGACGCGCATGGGCGACCTGCTGGTGATGCGCGTCGCGGCCTTCGCCGAGGACACGGCGGTGCGGATGAGCGACGAGCTCGCCCGCGCGATACGGCCGCGAGGCCGTCCGGTGCGCGGGTTGGTGCTGGATTTGCGGGGCGACCGCGGTGGCCTGCTCAACCAAGCGATCGAAAGCGCCGGGTTGTTGCTGAAAAGCGGCCCGATCGCCGCGACATCTGGACGCGACCCGCAGGCCTCCCATGCCTGGCAGGCGGAGGGCGGCGACCTGCTGGAGGGGCGGCCGGTGGTGGTGCTGGTGGACGGCCGCTCCGCCAGCGCCTCCGAAATCCTTGCCGCCGCGCTATCGGACCGGGGCCGCGCGGTGGTCGTCGGCAGCGCCACCTACGGCAAGGGACTCGTCCAGGTGGTGACGCAGTTGCCGGACGGAGGCGAGCTGTTCGTAAGCTGGAGCCGGGTGATCGCCCCGCTCGGATGGCCGCTGCAGGGCCTCGGCGTCCTGCCGCAAGTCTGCACCAGCCGCGGCCAGGCCGCCCTCCAGGCCCAGCTAGCCTCGCTGCTCGGCGGCGTGGATAGCCTAGGCCCCGCCCTCGCACGGGTGCGCGCCGCCCGCCCGCCAGTGCCGCAGGCCGAGGCCGTCGAGATGCGGAACCCGTGTCCCGCCGCGATCGGCCACGACTCGGACCTTGCCGCCGCGCGCTTCCTGTTCGACCACCCCGTGGCTTACGCGGCGGCGCTCCTGCCCGGCGCCATGGCGCCCGCCCCTTGACCCAGCGCCCCGAGGTGGGCATCTACCGCGTCCATAGTGATGCACGGGCGCCCGCCGCCTGATCCAGGATCGAAAACATGGCCAAGAGCAACGTCGTCCAGATCAAGCTCGTCTCCACCGCGGATACCGGCTTCTTCTACGTGACCAAGAAGAACGCCCGCGCCGCGACCGGCAAGATGGAGCTGCGCAAATACGACCCCGTCGTCCGCAAGCACGTCGCCTTCAAGGAATCCAAGATCAAGTAGCACGGCGCCGCGCCCCGCCCGCCAGGGCGCGGTTGGCGGCCCGCGTCATCGGCGCCTCGAACCACGCATGCACCGCAAACGCGGCGAAGATCGCGCTCGCCACGCACAGCGTCGCGTATGCGGCAAAGCTCGCCATGCCGGTCCAATGCAGCCGCAACCATACCAGCCGCCACGCCCGCATCGGGAATGGATGGACCAAATAGAGCGCGTATGAGGCGTCCCCCAGCCTCACCATCACCGCCGTCGCCCACCCCCGCAGCGGCGGCTCGGGACCAAGCGTCGCGCTGGCGATCAGCAACCCCGCCGGCACCCCGAAGCGAATCCCGCGCGTGAGGTCCGGCCAAACCGTACCGAACGTAACCAGCAGCACGCCCGCCGCTGCCACGAGCAGCACCCGGACGCCCTCTGACAGCGCGGCCCCGTCCCGCCGCAAGCTGCCGATCCCCATCCCGAACACGAACACGAACTCGAGCACGATCGGGTCGGTCCAGAACGCGATCTGCGGCGGCGGGCTGGCCAGCATGGCATGGACCGCCACCCCGGCCACGAGCAGCACCGACAATGCGGCCACCGCCCGGCGCCGTGGCAACGGCAAAACCAGCGCAAACCCCAAATAGAAAAAAACCTCGTAGTTCAGCGTCCACCCCGGCGAGTACGCCGGCTGCATCAGCCCATCCGGGCGCGGCCACGGCACGAACAGGTAACTGGACAGCAACTCCGCAAATCCGCCGGGACGGCTGTTCACGCCCGGGCCGAGCAGCGCGGCCGCCAGGAAAACCGAAGTGACCACCCAATAGAGCGGCACGATCCGCGCGGTCCGGCGCCGCAGGAACACCCGCGCAGCCCCCGCCCGCCCGAACAAAGGCTCCGACGCATAAACCATCACGAAGCCCGAGATGACGAAGAACACATCGACCCCGGCCTCCCACGACAGCCCCCCAGCGCCCTCCGCCGCCGCGCCGAGTCCAAGCCCGTCGTTCAGCACGTGATGCCAAGTCACCGCCAGGGCCGCCGCCGCGCGCAGCACCTGGATCAGCAGGATCGGCTGCATGGCTACCGCGCGCTCGCCAAGTGCTGCTCCGCATCCTTCCAGCCGCCGCCCAGCGCTTTGTAAAGCTGCACCAAATCCGTTGCCGCCTGCGCCGTGCTGGTCGCCAGTTGCTGCTCGGCCACCAGCAGGCTGCGCTCGGCCGTCAGCACCTGCAGGAACGTGTCCACCCCGCGCCGGAACCGCAAGCTCGCGAGTTCCACGGCCTGCCGGTTCGCCTGGGCCGCCGCCTCGAGCGAAGCGCGCCGCGTCTGCTCCGAATGATAGGCGATCAGCGCGTCGTCCACCTCGCGGAACGCCGTCAGCACCGTCCGCCGGTACGCGATCGCCGCCTCGCGCTGCTGCGCCCGGCGAAGTTCGAGCGTCGCACGCAACCGTCCTCCCTCGAAGATCGGAACGGAGATGCTCGGGCCGATCCCATACGTGCGCGACGCCCAGTTCCCGAGATCCTTGAACTGGAGCGCCTGGATCGCCAGGCTGCCGGACAGCGTGACACGCGGAAAGAAATCGGCCTCCGCGACCCCGATATCGGCGGTCGCCGCGTGTAGCTGGGCCGCCGCCTGGCGAATATCGGGGCGCCGCTCGGTAAGCTGCGACGGCAGCCCGAGCGGCACGTCGCGCGGCAGCGGCGGCACCGGCTTCGGCGTCGCAAGCTCGCTGGTGAGCGCCCCCGGCGTCTCGCCCAGCAGGAAACTCAGCGCATTGATCGTCTGCCCCTCCTGCTCGCCCAGTTGCGGCAACTGCGCCTCCTCCGCCGCCACCGTCGCGTCCGCGTTGGCCACGTCGAGGTCGCTCGCAAGCCCCCCCTTCTGGCGCTCCCGGGTAAGATAGGCGCTGTCCCGCGCGGTGCGGAGGTTGTCGCGCGTCACCTGCTGCTGCCGCTGGATGCCGCGAAGCTGGATGTAGTCGCGCGCGACCTCGGCCTCGCTGGACAGCAGCGCGTCCCGCCGCGCCTCGGTTGACGCCGTGACGGCAGCGTCCGCCGACTCCACCGAGCGCCGGACCCGGCCCCAGAGGTCGAGCTCCCAGCTCGCGTCGAACCCGTACTGGAACAGGTTGAACGGCGGGATGCCGCGGCCTCCCGTGGCGCTCGCCGGGATGCCGCCCTGGCGGCCGCCAAGCCCGTTCGACTGCGTGGCGGGATCGCCGCTGCCCTGCCCGGCGCCCCCGCCCCCGAACAGCGACGAGACGCCGCGCGGGCTGATCCGTTCGCGCGTATAGGACCCGTTGCCGTTCGCCGTCGGCAACTCCGCCGCCGACGCCACGCTGCGTTGCGCCCGGCTCTGTGCCAACCGCTCGGTCGCCGTCTGCACGTCGAGGTTCAGCGACCCGGCCCGGCGCACCAGGCTGCTCAGCACCGGATCCCTAAAACTGTCCCACCAAGTCAGGTCGACCGGGCCGGCGGAGTGCAGCGTCGTCGCGTCGCGGCGCGCCGCCACCTCGGCCGCCGGCGACGACGCGTTGAACCAGGAAGCGGGCGACCACAAGCTCGGCTGCTTGAAGTCCGGCCCCACGGCGCAGGCCGAAAGGCAGGCTAGGCTCATCAGGACTGCGTGCCGGCCCGCTCGGGCAGGAAGATGCTGGGTCAAGCCTCGATGGGTCCGCGTTGTGAGCAGCAGTGATATAGTAGCGGTGCCCGGGGGGCGAGAGCATAACTTCGTGCCCATGGACCAGCCAGGAGAATACGCCGCGTGACACTGATGCTCGCCAGCGTCACCAGCTTGGCCGACATCGAAGCGGCCCTCGCCGGCGGCGCCGACGTCATCGACGTGGCTGGTGCGGGGCCAAGCCCGCAGACGGTGCGGGACACGGTCGCCGCCGTGGCCGGCCGCCGCCCGGTAAGCGCCGCAGTCGGACCGGGCGCGCCGGACGCGGTCGCCGTCATGGCCGACGCCGGCGCTGCCTGGGTGCGGGTCGAAGTCGATCAGCCCGGACCTTTGCCCCACCTGGCCCCGTTCGCCCACCGCGTCCGCCTCGTCGCCGTGCTCCCCACCGGCCACACCCCGGCCTTCGAGCTGCTCCCGCGCCTCGCCGAAACCGGCTTCACCGGCGTCATGCTCGACACCGCCTGGCAACGGAGCGGCCGGTTGCTCGATCACGTCGGCATGCCCGCCCTCGCCCGTTTCGTCGCCGACGCCCTCGCGCACGGCCTGACCAGCGGCCTCGCCGGCGCACTCGAACCGCCCGACATTCCCCGCCTGCTCGTCCTGCACCCCGGCCTGCTCCGGTTTGGGCGGGCCCTGCGCGAAGAGTCCCGGATCACCCTCGCCGCCACGCGCCGGGTGCGCTCCCTTATCCCGTCCGCGACGCCGGACGCGGCCGCCGCCGGGCGCCTCCCCGACGGCCCGGCCGACTGCGTGTTCGTCCACGATCTCGTGCTGCCCTGCCGCATCGGCGCCTACGCGCGGGAACGCGACGCCCCCCAGCGCGTCCGCTTCAACGTCGACGCTTTCCTCCGCCGCCCGCCCCGCCCCGCCCACGACCTGCGCGACACGCTCTCCTACGACGTCATCACCGACGCCATCCGCATGCTCGTCGAAGCCGGCCACGTCGAGCTCGTCGAGACTCTCGCCGAACGGATCGCCGCCATCCTGCTCGGCGACCAGCGGGTCCTCCGCGTCCGCGTCCGCGTCGAAAAGCTGGACACCCCCTCCGGCGCCATCGGCGTCGCGATCGAGCGCGCGGCCGTCGCATGACATCGCCCATCAAAGCAACATCGGCCAGACCGTCTTCGGCCTGGTCGATAAAGTTGCTCGTCAAGACAATGGACTAGAGCGCGCTGACCGTCTTCGGTCAGCCTGAAAGCGCGCTAGTGTGCCGGATCAGAAGTTCGTCGGCGCTTG
>JAABUX010003627.1_pt1 | contig 20283 bp, 26 predicted proteins | sample 5561851 | NCBI WGS metagenome assembly JAABUX01 (sample SAMN10711883, study PRJNA513361) | rock metagenome | isolation source: Antarctica rocks | place: Antarctica: Victoria Land, Richard Nunatak red sandstone | collected 2016-01-03 | reverse complement strand
GCGCTTGTACATGCACCCGCACCCACGCCGCGCGGCAATGGCACGTTCGTGCCACTCAGCGCAGTGGTGGCAAGCGAAGCGGTAGACATATGCTCCCGCTTTCGCGCCCCCGCGCCGCGGTGATCCCATTCCTGACTATGCGTATTATGTAGTGTACGGACACCGAACGCAAGTGCGTAAAGGTGGTTTCGCCCCCTATGGTTTTTGAGGGGTCACGGGCACAGACTCCGCCGATTCATGCCGGGTCTCTCGCGCTCGCGGCGCAGTCGCGTGGGGGTTATCATTCCGGTAAAGATGGCGGTTTCCCCATTCCTGGCAGCGGGAGGCGTGGCGATGACAACGGGAATCGAGAGACTGCCCCTCCGCACGCTCGGGTGGCTCCTCCTCGCACTTCCCCTTCTGCTCCTTGCATGTGGCACCGTGCCGGGAGTCGCAACTCCGGCAGCAACAATCACCGCAGTGATTGCTACCCGCACGGCGCCCTCCTCCACTCCGGCGTCTGAGTTGCGGCAGTGCGGCGTGGAGGTCATGGTGACCTCGAAGCCTTTTGAAGGCAAGGATGCCGTCGCGCGCGATTGTCTCTGGCAGGCCTACCAGGCCGGTCAGCCCGCGCGGTTCACGACCACGGCAATCACGGTTGAGGGCGACCCAATCACCTTCGACGTCACGGTGGTGGGGCCGGGATGGATCACGATCACTGTGAATAGCGCGGACAAATTCGGGGCACAGGGAACCTTCCATCATCGCTGCGGGCTGATGGAGCGGCAACCCGCTCAATCAAAGGTGGCTAGCGACCCGGCAGGCTTTCGGCTCGGTGACTGCGACGATGTCGGGCAGGGCTTCGTTACCGACGCTGGATACCTGTCCATCCCGTGAATCTCCCTTCTCTCTTTGCCCCTGCGCATCGGCTCAGCGCATGGCGAGGGGCCGGTCACGCAACAGGGAGCAGCAGGGGGAGGCGGTACGGATGCCGCTCCGGCCCACCATCCTTGACCACAATTGCGGGAAGATCTCACTCGACTGCAAAGTGCCGCAGGGTATGTGCGGGTGCGGTTTCGTCGTCAGCGAGTGGTGTGCGTTCCATGCGACGCGGCGGGGAGTGGACGCGATCCGCCGCTGACACCCCCACAAGCGATGCGTGGGGGTGTCGGGGGTCCGGGGGAACACCTCCGGCAAGGCGGGCAAGCGAAGCGCCGCACATGCCTTACTCCTCTTCCGACGGTGGGGCCACACCCCCACGACACCCCCCCGGCGGGGGTGGGGGGGGGGCCCCCCCACCCCGCTGTGAGAACCGGCCTATACGGTGAATGAGCCATACGCTAGCGTGGAAGCCACAGCACCGTATCGCGCTGCATGTCGGGTTCGGTGGTGTCAAGGTGGGCGATCACGCGCCGCAAGAGTTCCCCCACGGGCAGTGCCCCGGCATAGGCGATGATGCCGGCATGTACCTGCCCGCGTCGCTTCCAACGGGCGTCCAGTGGCAGGTAGTCGCGGGTATTGTTGGTGAGGATTGTGCGGCCCTCGTCCGTTGCGTAGGCGAGTTGCGCGGGGTCGCTGATCCCCTGATTCACCCGCCCTGCCTCATGGCAACTCACCGCGTCGTACCCACGCGCACGCAAGGCACCGGCGAGGCTCGCGTCTACATGTTCATCCGTGAACACGGCGATACCGAGCCCTGCCACCTAGCGCGGGGTGCGCGCGACAAGTTCCGCGTACGCCCGGTCGTTCGTTTCGATGTCTTCATCTACGCGCGCGGGGTGTTCCCGGTAGAAGGCGAGCGCGGCGTCCACTTGCGCGCGGCTCAGTTGTGGCAGGTAGGTGTACGCACCCGCCACCCCATACTGACGCATGGCTTCCACGATCAGGCGCACGGGGATGCGCGTGTACCCGATACACGGGTAGCCACCCATCACCCCCGGCGTCTCGCGGATGATCGTGTCCGGGTCTTCTTCGACTTCGCGCAGCGTTGCCATGTATGCCCCCTCTTTGATGCGTACTCTATCTCATAGCATATCATGCACGGCATAGCGGGGGCAGGCAGAGTTATATTTCGCGTGCGCGTGCACCTCACCGCGCTTAGTACAATCGCGAGCGCACGTGGTTGCGATTAAAGAATTGCAAAATGCCGCATAAAAATAGGTCATTTCCGCACGCCGCTCGTTTTTTGCTTGACGTGGTGATTTCTCGCCTTATCATAGGAAGCAGGGGCAGCGTACGTACGCCGTCTTAGTGCGAGCGAATGCAAGCGGAGGAGTTGCGATGGCACGTCTTGAAGGATTCGAGAAGTGGGATAGGCAAACCGCCCCAAAGACTGATGCGCCGCTCGTGACGGTGCAACAGGGTGGCCTATTTAGCCTGAACCAGCCCGCGATTGATGCAATGGGCAATCCTGAGAAGGTGGAAATCTTCTTTAACCGTGATCGCCAGGTTATCGCGTTCGTCCCGGCGGAACCGGACAGCATCACCGCGTACCCGCCGCGCAAGCAGGGTTCACAAAAAAACTACTATGTTGCGGGACAAAAGTTCACGAAGTATTACAAGATTAATACTACGGTTGCCCGCCGCTACAGCGTAACGGTTGAAGATAGCGTACTCTACTTGGACCTGAACAGCCCAAGCACGATTGCAACCGGGGCGAGGGCGAGGAGTGATGACGAAGGCGAGCCGGAGGTCACACAACGCCCCCTGCCTGATCTTGCGGGCGTGCGGTGAAGCCATATGGCACGCACGGCGAGACTTCACTACCTCAGCGTTGCTGAAGCCGCCGAAGAGATCGGCGTTCACAAGAACACGCTGCTTGCCCGTCTGAAAAGCGACGATTGCGGTGTACCGCTGCGCTCGTACTCAAAACGTCGTTACTTTCTGATTCTGCCGGAAGAGATAGACCTGCTTAAAGCGCAATTGAAAGGAGTGCCGATGAATGACCACGCTGCGTAAAGGCAAAAAGAAACCCCAGTGCGCTCGCCGCCACAGCAATGCACTAGGGAGTCTGTAGCACTCACGTCAGCACAGGATGGGAATCAACCAAACCCGGCAGCGGAATGTACTCGCAGTGTACGTGTACACATGCACATTGGCAATACCCGGTAATACCCGGTAATACCGCCTACTCCCGCTGCCGCCCTGTTGGAACACCGAAACTGTCTCGTGACACTCACGAGACAGCACGGCAGGCGGTATGATGTGCAGCGCAATTAGATTCTAGCACATATGATATGCCGCCGCCACACTCCTGAAAGTGGGTGGCAATGGAACCAACAATCACCGATCTTTCCCCCACTGGCCCCGGCGGGCGGCGCAACGCACCGGGCGTGAATACGCGCCTCTCCCAGTGCGTAGACGTGATGAGCGCGGCAGTAGAAGAGGCACGCGCCGCCGGTCTTCATCGTATTGCAGATGAACTCGTAACGGTTCGTGATCGCGTAGCCGCCCTCGCCCTAGACTTGTGGAAACGAGAGGGGTGCGAGCGATGAGCGCACAACCAATGGACTCTGAACTCCTCGCCGCCGCCCTCGCTCTTCGCGCTGCCGGCGTCTGCACCTTCCCCGCATCTGCTACGGCGAAACACCCTGATCGTGGCATTCAATTTCTTGCTGATGACGGCATGAAACCACGCTGGAAACCGGAGTTTTACCCACCGACCGGGTGGCCTACCGAAGCGCAACAACGGGAAGGTTTCGCACAGCCCGATGTGCGGCGCATGTTCGTAGTGGCCGGGGAACGCTCAGGCAACCTCGCCGGTTTCGACTTTGACGATCCCACCGTTTTCGAGGAATGGTGGGCAATGATTCCCGAAGCGATACGCCCGCACTGCTATGTTGAAAAGTCGCAACGCTCAGGCGGGCGGCATGTTGCAGTACGGGTGAACGGCCCGGTGCCGCCGTCTACCGTTCCGGCTCGTGATGCAGCACGCGAAGTGCGCATCGAACTGCGAGGCGAAGGCGGCGGCTTCATGGCCTCACCTTCGGAAGGCTACGAGCGGGTACAGGGTAGCCTCACCCAGTTGCCCGTGATTTCGCAAGGCGACTTCGATGCGCTCATGCACGCCGCCGCGTTGTTCAACCAGTGGACCGAACCGGAAACACCGCCCCGGCCTCGCACCCCACGCATCGTGCGGGATGATGAATTGCCGGGGGATCGCTATAACCGCGAGAATGGGCAGGGCGAAGTGGTCGCGCTCTTAGAGCAGCACGGCTGGCGAGCCGTAGGGCGTTCAGGCGATAGCGTGCAGGTGCTTCGCCCTGGCACGACCAACAGCGCGCACAGTGGCAGCGTGAACCATGATGGTACGCTCGTGGTGTTTTCGGAGAACGCCGCGCCGTTCGATGCCCACCGACAAGACGCTTCCGGCAATTGGACGCATGGCGTCTACGATCCCTTCGGCGTGTATGCCCGCTTAGAGCATGGCGGCAGCACGAGCGCAGCAGCAAAAGCGTTATCCGAAGAGCGACACCCGCGCCGGATTCGCAAGCCACGGGTGAACCCCGATACCGGCGAAGTGCTGCCGCCCGACGTACCTTCCAGTTCCGAAGACGAGCGCGACAACCTACCCGAAATTGACGCGGGGGATTTGGACCTTCCGCGCGTCGCGGCGGCGGCCTGGGAAGCGTTGCAGGGGAAGAACGAGCCGCCGTATCTCTTTCGTTACGGGGGGCTACCCGCGCGTCTGAAGCAGGATGATACGAACCGCCCCGCGTTGCAAATCGTGAACGAAGCCGGACTGCGGCATATCCTCGCCCGTAGTGCAGACTGGTACGAAGTGCGAAAGACCGGCTCGCAGCCCGCACTTCCGCCCCTTCATGTCGTACGGGATATGCTTGCGGAACCGGACAAGCCCCTCCCGGTTCTCATAGGTATCGCGGAAGCACCTACGTTCGCGTCGGACGGCACACTCCACAGTACCCCCGGCTACCACATAACAGCCCGGATGCTTTACGCCCCGGCTCCCGGTTTCAATGTACCGGACGTGCCAGCGAAACCCACGGCGGAAGACATTGCGCGGGCACGGTCGCTAATCTTGGATGATTTGATCGAGGGCTTCCCATTTACGGGAGATGCCGAACGTGCCCACGCCGTTGCGCTCTATCTCCTGCCCTTTGTCCGCAGTCTGATTGACGGCCCGACACCCTTACACCTGATCGAAAAGCCTACCGCTGGCACCGGTGCATCACTGATGGTGGATGCCCTCGCCTTTGCCGCGATAGGTGCCTCTCCCGGCGTGATGACCGAAGGGCGCGATGAAGACGAGTGGCGCAAGCGCATCACGGCACGCTTACGTGGCGGGGACCGCATTCTGCTCATTGACAATCTACGGCGGCAACTCGATTCCGCGAGTCTCGCCGCCGCGATCACCGCCCGTGTGTGGAAAGACCGCTTGCTTGGAACATCAGACGAGCTGGCAATTCCCATCCAGTGCGGGTGGGTGGCAACGGCGAATAACGCCGCGCTCAGTAGCGAAATGACCCGCCGCACGGTGCGCATTCGCTTGGACGCAAAGATGGACCGCCCGTGGATGGGACGGGAGTTCCGGCACCCGAACCTTTTAGCGTGGTGCGGAGAGCATCGCGGCGAGTTGGCATGGGCCGCACTGGTGCTTGGGCAGGCATGGCTTGCCGGAGGAAGACCGATACCGGATAACACCCCCGTACTCGGCATGTTTGAATCATGGTCCCGCGTGATGGGGAGTATCTTCGCGGTTGCCGGGATTCCCGGTTTCCTGAGCAACCTCAGCGAGTTTTACGACACAAGCGATACCGAAGGCGCGGACATTCGGGCATTTCTCGCGACATGGTGGGGAACGCATGGCGCGCACGCGGTGACGGTTGCCGACCTGTTCACTATTGCCACCGCGCCGGACAGCGCACTGGACGTGAGTGCGAAAACGGAACGGGGCGAGCGGGTGAGGCTTGGGCGGCTCCTCACGAGCCTGCGAGACCGGCATTACCAGCTTGATTCCGGCCTTACCGTCCGCGTTGTAGCGGCAGGAACCGTGAAACATGCTGCATTGTGGCGTCTTGAGGCAAAACGGGGTGAATCTCATGCGGGAGATTCACCAAGCCATTTTCCCAGTGGTGACGGGAGAAAACGGCAATTCGCGGCGGCGGGCGGTGAATCTAGTGAATCTTCACCGGTCGGGCCCCATGTGAGAGAAGATCAGGAATATTATCACGATATATCTCTAAGGAACTTGGGCAGCAGAGATTCACGAGATTCACCGGCGGGTGGCGATAACCTGACATTTAGCGCATCAGGAAGCGGAATAGAGTCGGGTGAATCTCAAACACGAGATTCACCCTCCAAAGCCGATGAAAACGCCGGCGAAACCGATGGGTGGGAAGTGGAGATTGAGCTATGACACCAGGCGCGGTGCTCGCCGCCCTGTCTCTGCATGGGGCCGCGCTGATCGTGGAAGAGGATCGCCTTCGGGTACGCGGCACGGGCGAGCCGCTACCCGACGATGTACGCGAAGGCCTGAAAGAACACCGTGCCCTTCTGCTCGCCCTGCACACCGGCCCGCCCGCCTCGCCTGCGACGACGGCATGGGTGCTGAACGCGGGCCGGACCGGTGGGGCCGTGGCCTATCTTCCGCCGGCAGTGGCAGCATATGGCACAGCGCGGGGCTTTCCGCGTGGCGAGGGCGAGGAACCAGGGGCATATGTCGCTCGCCTTCGGGCGGCGATTCTTCCGCAAGAGGCGACGAATGCTTGAAATGCCGCACCTGATGCATCAACGAAAAAAAGGGAGGACGATATGCGACAGAATGCGACAACGATTGAACCGCCCGTGCGGGAATTGACACCGCAACAGAACACCGTGCTCGCCGCGCTGCTCACGGGCAAGAGCGTCACGACGGCGGCGGGCGAAGCAGGGATTGCGCGGCAAACGGTGCATCGGTGGCTGGCATCGGACCCGGACTTTATCGCGGCGCACAACCAGGGGCGGCGGGAGATTGCAGACGCGCACGCGGTCCGGCTGCTCGCCATGTGCGGGCAGGCCCTTGACGTGCTGGATACCGCGATGGGGCGCGGGGACGTGAAGGCCGCGCTCGCTGTGCTGAAGGGTGCCGGCGTATTCGCGGGCGAGGCGGCGCGTATCGAGGGCAGCGGTGACCCGGACGCGGTGCGGAACGAACAGGCACGGGAAGCCAAGATACAGGAGTTAAACGACCTGCTCTTGGGGGCGTAGGGCGTGAAACGAGCGGGGTTGCGCAACCGCCGGGGTAAGCCGTAACCCTCACAAAACCCCACATTCTTCGCGCGTACGCGGGGGGTGAGACAGACATTTTCAGAACACGCACTCGATGCGCGGGGGAGTTTTCTCAGTTTTCTCACCCACCTACGTGCGCGGGCAGCTTTGCATACGCCGCGCACACGATGCACACGATCACGATCTGCATACTGCGGGCATGTTGAGTTCGAACAGGTGCGAACCGAAAAAAGAACCGGAATACCCTCGCTCATGAGAGGATCCGTGTTTATACGCACGGAGTTTATAAAGTTGCCCTGCAGCACGCGCCTTTTTTTAAGTGTCCCAAGTATGCCAAGCGTTCGGGCAACTCGTATCGCTCCTGGGCAAGCGCGGGGGCAATGGGGCGATAAATGGGGCAATGAGTAGGGCAATGGAACGCCTACGCGCGAGGAGAGGGGGTCGCGGCCATAGCAACTCCATACGTAACAACTGGGAACGCCTACGCGCGCGAGGAGAGGGGTTTTTCCAGTTTGACCATGCAGTAAAAAGGGCAACTCCGATGCATAACGGGTAACTCCGAGGGTAACTTTCGTGTGCAGTGGGGCTGGGGTTTGTATGCATGGAGTTTGTAGGAACTGTGCCGTTACCCTCGCATGGGCGAGGCCGGTGTTTGGGTTTGTTAGGGTTTCTTAGGGCGTTTTTAGGGTCACGCGGCGTCGGGATGTATCGGGTCCCCTGGGGGACAAAATGGGGAACACGATGGGGAACTCTCTTTGGTGGCTCACTGTTCCACCGGCGGGGTGCTGTAATGCTCCTAGAGCGCGCCACAGTGCCCCCAGACACACGGAAAGCACAAAAAGCGGGGTCTTTCACTGCCCCGATGCCATGCACCCGTTCTGTGTGGCGAGGGTGGCGAGGATTAACGTGGGCGGGTCTTGCATCGCGGGGGTGTTCCGGTACGCGGCCTCGATACCGGCGTTCACCTGCTCAGGGGTGGTGCCCCGTCGCGCCGGTGCCCCGCGTGGTCATCGTGTCGGTGGCCGTGGGTAGTACCCATGCGGCGGCAGTAGCCAGTCGTCCGGCGGCGTGGGCGCATCATTCGTGTAGCGCACATACTCCGCCAGTTGGTAGTTCGGCACTTTGCCGTGCGGAGCAGGACGGTGGGTTGCAGGTGAATGCAGGGTGTGGGCTTCGGCACGGAACGCCATGGTGAGCGCGGGCCGACGCCGTGAAAGACAACGGGACAAGACTGGTGGCGGGTGACGAGGAGGGAGCGATGAGCGAACGACGAGGAGCACGACAAGGGTCTTGGAAGGGAGGAGGGAGCGGCAAAAGCGGGTGCGGCGTGAAGGCGTGGATTACTGCTCCACAAGGGAAAAAGCGGTGAGAAAAGTAGAGTCTCCATGAAGGTATCCACTCCTACTCAAGACGCTACCCGAAACCCTACCCACGGTTTGTGTCCGAACACCTTTCCTGCACGCGGTTGTATCCATTTTATCTCCGGGTACGCCCGGTGTTCGGGTACCTTTCCCCGGCATAATGACGGGGCGGGTATCGGATGCGCCGGCAGTGTTTCAGCGAAAACGCCCCAGAATGCCCGCTGTGGCCGCTCCAATGCCGTGGAGGACAAAGTTGTACATACAGACCCGTTCCCTGCCGCTACGGGGCAGCGAAAGGGCTGTAGCGGCCCTTTCCGAATCGTGTCGCGGACGGGGTATCACGTCGGCAGTCGTCTCCCCCTTATCCGCTGCCGGGTCCGTTGCTCGAAATGCATGTGCGGGCATCGGTGTGCGCTCAGGCATCGAGGGTAAGTTGCCCGCCCTCACGCATCCCCAGTTCATCTTCCAGCAGCGCGAAGAAGTAGGCCATCTTCGCTTTCGGCGCGAACGGCTCGGCGGCGGTTGGCTTCCCGCGAATGGTGGCAGTACGCTCTTTGGTTTTCGCGCGTGCCTGGTACATCGCGTCGACAAAGAGTGCAATGGGGCGGCCCGAGGCCTGGTAGAGGTTATCGGCACGAGTGACACTCGATTTGAGCGGAGCCTGATCGCCCATCTCACGGGCGAAGTCCTGGATGTAGGCGGTGATCTGCTGGCGGTCTTCGGAATACGCTTGCTTCGGTGGGCGTCCCCTGCCCCGCTTGAGCACAGCGCCAATCGATTCCGGTTCGCTCGAAATGCGTTCATCTCGTGAAGGAGAAGCAGCGTCTTTCAGGGCGACACTGCTCGTGTGTTTGGTGTCTGGTCGCGATTCCTCTCCCGAAGTGGGGGAGGATGATCTATTGCGAGAGGGTTTGTCCACATGCGATCCAGAGTTATCCACATTTAATTCAGCATTTTTATGCATTCGAATATTCGAAAGATTAATCTCTGTTTGTTGTAGTACTGTTTCTTGTATGTCCGTCTGCGCGGACAAGCCCTTGTCCGTATCGGCGGACACCCCCTTGTCCGTCTGCGCGGACAAGGGTCGGGTAAATAAGGTTTTTTCATTCTCCCCTTTTGTCTCCTCCACCGCTTCACCGAGAAAGCGAAGCTGGTACGTGGTTGGCTCATGGCCTCGGGTAGCACTGCGGTTGTGAATGACTTTGATGATCTTCTTGTCGCGCAACCCTTTCAATGCGGTGGCGACGGCAGACTTCTGTAACCCAGTTCCCCGGTCAAGCACCCGTCCATCTCTCGTATGAATGCCTTCCACCATCTGTCTCAGGCTGATAGTGTCGCTTTGCTTCATGAAGCCAAACGTACGCCGGATGATGTACAGCAACACGCGGAGTTCCCCATCCTTCAACTCAGGCATGAGAATGTCAAAGACCGCATCGGGAACGATCGTCCCGGTGGGGCTTGGAAAACCTTCATACTCAAATTGCGTCTCGTGCCTGTTCATTGTGCGTGCCTCCACCGGTGTACTTGGGGACGTGCTGAACCGTCCATGGGTGCGGGTGTAAAATTTACTTGTTCCCTTCCTCCCTTGAATACTTGTTTACCAGTAAGCTTGTTTTCTTGTGTTCGGAGAGGTCTGCGCTCAACTGCTGAATCGCCTCTGCGACGATTTTCTCCTTGGACAATCTGATACCGTACGAACGTTTGAGCGTCAGTTTAATGTCGTCGAGCGCATCGAGTACTTCGGTGGGTAACGCGAACGTTGCCTTCTGGGGTGGGGAAGGAAGCGGGTTTTCTTGCTTGCTTGTATCCACGGAAACGTGCAAGGAAGCTTCCGTGTTTCCTTGTTTTTGTGGCTCTGCTGGCACCACCATTATGTCTTGCGCCACCGGTTTCTCGGGGCGCGGTCGGGATTGAAAGAGTTGCTGGTCGAGTTGACCAGATGGACTAACCTGACCGGCAAGGTCGAGTCCTTCCCAGGGGTTTTTCTTCGCCATCACGCGGCTCCTTTTCGGACCGGGAGCTTGCCAAGGAGGTTATCCACTCGGTCCTCGGATGCGTCGATTACGGTCTCTACGGGAATGACTTTCTGTTGGCTGAAGTACCCGAGCACCAACGCGTTATCCGCGAGCACAATGGCTTCGCGTGGCATGCCTCCAGATCGTTCATAGATGACGCGAATTGCCTCGTCGGTGAAGGGCTGCTTATCGGGTGTGCCCGTGGCGACCGCCCAGCGAAAACTGATCATTGCCTTTGTCTCCTCGTAATTGAGCGGTTCAAGGGTGGAGGCCATGACGATGCGGCTGCGGAAATTTTGCAGCTTCGGGCGACGCAACACGTCACGGAGATTGTCCTGCGCCATCAGCACGATCTGGATGAGTTTGGTGTCATTCGTTTCGAAGTTCATCAATTGCCGGAGCACTTCAAGGAGCTGGGGCGTCATCTCCTGTGCTTCATCAATGATGAGTGCGACGATCTGGTTTTCGTTCAATGCCTTCTCAATGAGGAATGCCTTGAGGACGTCCAGGGTGTCCTTGTAGCTCTTGTGGGGAATGGGCGCACCCATCTCCTGAGCGATCGTGCGCAGAAACGCATAGGCCGAAGGGTACCGTGGGTTGGTGATCAGCGTTGAGTTGAATTCATACTCTTCACGGAAGATTTCATGCAGGCGGCGGGCAAGGCTGGATTTGCCCATGCCAGTTTCCCCAAAGACCGCAGTCATTCCTTTCTGGCCGCCAACGACAAAGGATGCCTTCTGCAGCGCGATGCGGTGGGTAGGAGTGAGAAAGAGGTAGCGCGGGGAAGCAACCGCTGAGAACGGTTCTTCTGCCAGACCATAGAACTCGAGATAGGGTCGATCCATAAATTTGCGCGGCACATCGGTCTCCTTCCAAATACCCATTATTGAGGGCAATAACGGGTTTTGCACAGATGATAAGCCCCGATAATATCAGTGTACGGACAAACAGAGGGCAATGTCAAGAGGGTTACGAAATACAGAAAACAATAACAAAGTATGCTTGGAACATTGGAAGCAATAAAGCTTGGAAGGTTGCAAACAGGTAAACAAGCAAACAAGGAATAGGCGTGGTGAGAGGGATTAATCGACAAGGAAAAAAGGAAAAAAGGAAACAATTAGAAAAGGAAGCAGGTTTACGGGGAAACCCGCGTACACCTTGTCACGATCCACCCAGCGTCTCTTTGCGCTGGCAGTGGCACATTGCTATCATCCCCGCGCGGAACTTGCCGTCAGGAGGACGACCGATAAACGATGGATTACTCGATGCCTTTCACCACAACGCCTGGGCGACGCGCCAACTGCTCGTGCGCTGCCGCGAACTGACCCCCACTCAGCGGCAAGCAACCATGATCGGGGTCTACGGCAATCCCGTCGCCACGCTCTGGCACATCATCGCGTCGGAAGTCGGATACTACTTCCGTCTCACCGATCAGCAACCGAATTGGGACAGAACGGCCACCGAGCCGCCGAGCGTGGACGAACTGATGACGCGGGCGGAAGAGATGGCCGCGCGGTGGGAGGCGTTTCTGACCGTGCCGTTCGATGCGGAGCGAGTACTTATGTACCAATGGAAGGACGGGACGCGCAAGGATGTCCCGGCGGGAGTGGTACTCGCCCAAGTGCTACATCACGGCAACGAGCACCGGGGGCAGATCAATACGGTGTTCACGGCAAGCGGCGTGGGGCCGCTGGCACTGGGGTTGTGGGACTTCGCGGAGGACACGAACCGCGCAACACCAAGCGCATGACCTCAGAACCAGGATCGCGGAGCGGGAGGCAGCGTGCTTGCCAGCGATACTGCAAGAGGATGCCGGGTATGTTCCTTTGGAGTTACCCCGGTTGAGTGGTTCTTCCGAGGAGTTGGTGAAGGACGGGATTGTCAAGCAAGGTCGTCGCGTCCCATTAGTTCGTCGCGTACAGTACGCGTTGCCGCAGCAGATCGAACTTCGCCCGCCCGTACATGGCCCGCTTCACCAGCTTCAACTTGTTGACCCGCCCCTCAGTCTGTCCCTGACTGTACGGCAGGGTGAGCGCCGCAAGCACCGCTTCTCGGTCCTGCCGTAGCTTCGTCGCGAACGCCTGCATCTCGGGCAGGCCACTCGTTGCGGCTTTTGCCATCCACTGATCCAGTTGCCTCGCCGGTTCCTTCGCGTCTCGATCTCGCAGCAATGCCGCGAAGCGCGCGAAGAGTGCGAGCGTGGTTTGGAGGTCGGCGTGCTGATCGCCGATTTGCGCCAGCACGTGTTGCTCATCCACGCTGCGCTTCTCCAGGCGCATTACCGCGATCCCCGTGGCTCCTGCAGGGGTAAGACCCGTCGGGGCACGCGGCAACGGCTGCCCTGGTCCTACCCGTTTGCGCAGATAACCCGTCAACCGCGCTACGTTCCCGTATGCACCTGGATACCCCTGCGCCGCGACCTCCCGCCACAACTGCCGCGCATTACGACACCCGCCCTGCCATCGCTCCAGCACGTACCCCTGGTACGGCATCAAGGCACTCGTTTTCCGGATGGTATGCCGTCGTTCGGGCGCGGTGTCGCTCGCCAGGTACTTCTGCACGGTATGGCGGTGGAGGCCCAGGGCGCGGGCGATCGCCGACCTGTTCATCCCCTGTGCCGCCAGCTGTTGCACCACCGCGAAGCGGGTCTGCATCTCGTCGCGGGTCTGTGTCCGAGACGCCTCCCGGTCAAGGCGGAGTCGCGTCAAGGCTACGGGCGCCAATCCGGGGGCGGGCACTTGTGCGATGTGCTTCGTGTGCCGCTTGAAGATGCGCAGCACGACGTCGCGCAAGTTACGGAGCAGGTGGAATCGGTCTGCTACTTGGATGGCGGCAGGAGCCACGCGTCGCGCTGCTTCGGCATATTCGCCACCACGGTCGCGGCTGATGATCGCCACACCAGGGTGTGCATCGAGCCACGCTGCGAACGTGCTGCCACTCCGGTCGGGCAGGAGATCGACCACCCGGTGCCGGTTGAGATCAACGAGAATGCTCCCGTAGGTCCGTCCACGACGCAGAGCGAAGTCGTCCACACTCAGCACAGTGGGCGTGGTGGGAGCAGAAGGTACAAAGGCGCGGATGTGGGCAAGCAACGTATCACCGGAAATGGTTACGCCGAGCGTGTGAAGCAAGCGCGCACCCGCCTCGCCGCCAAGGGCGAAAGCGACATGGGTGAACCACTCGTGCAAGCGCGCGGTACGATGCGCGTAGGGTAACGCAACATCGGGCAGGCGCTCGGTGAAGATGCGGCGCGAGCAGTCAGGCGTGTCGCAGAAGAAGCGCCGCGACCAGAGCAGCACGCGCGCGGGGATGCCTTGCCAGGGAAGATCGGCGAGGATGCGGCGGTAGCGCGAGTGAACACGGGGAGACGGCTGACCACACAGCGGGCAGCAGGCAGTATCGCCGCACGTCTGCGCGGTGAGCGTAATTCCGTCAGCGGTGGCAGCAAGGGAAAGCAGATGGAGGTGGGCAGGGTCTGGCAACAGGAAGCGAGTGGGCATGGGCAACCTCCCTCGTACAGCGAGATAGTTGCGTGGTTTCACGAACGATGCCAGACCCTTTCACCAACTCCTCGGAAGAACCACTCAACCGGGGTAACTCCACGGAGATTGTTTGTTCGTCCCTTGTCACCACTCAGCGCGACTTTCCCCATTTGATCCGCAGCGTACGAACCGAGTGTGTACCATTGCCGGACGAGAAGGCAGTGTTTATCACGGTTCTCTGCCCACCTTGGTCGGGTCGCATTTTCCGCGTCGGAGTTTCCCCGTATCAGGGTCCAGGGGTGAGATGCGGAAAGTCTCAGCGCGACCGAGAACCGCTGGCATGGCAGGGGGAAAGTCGAGCTCAGGCTCCGTCTCATATACGAGGGTTTGTGCGAGTCAAATTGAGACGTACCAAAACCCCGGCAATGGGCACGATTTACGCCCTACAAGTCGTCTCAGAATCTACGCCCCGATTGCCCGATGTTGAGATGGGTAGCGTGAGAAAGAGAGACAACCCGCGCCCTAGTCGCATCCACCACCACGCCCACGCCTGGCATCGCACGGTTCTAGGTGAATTAGCGTGAGGCCCACCGCGAAATAAGGTGCGCGATGTCGCCAGCGTGCAGCCTAATCTCATTAAGGACAAAACTACCACCAGCTAGAAGGAATCCCTGAAGTGCTTTCTTCAAGCACTCATCGAGTACTCCGGGGGCGGCGTTCTGAAGGTAGGTTACAAACCCATTCCGTCTGCGGGGGATTTGCGTGAGGACTGCGCTCGCGCTGCTGTAACTACTGGCCGTGCCGCTCAAAGCATGTACCGTTGCGGGGCGGTCTTCGATCCACGAAAGAATTGGGATTAGCACCCCAGCAATTGCCTTTTTGCCACGCTTGACGATTCTCTCCATTGTTTTTTCTCCTGCCTGAGATGGATAGTTTCATGGTAGTCAGCCGGCCATGGAGCGCGACACCCTGTCGGACACGTCACGATGCGTTGCAACGTCGCGTAACTCTTTGCGTTGTTCATGTCCACATGCTAGCTTCGCGCGGCACGAAGCGCGACTCCTCAGCAAGATTCGAGAGGATTTCGTAGAACGTCAGTGCTACAATGGGACTGCGGCGGGTCGTTGGCCTGGTGTTAACGGTCGCTGTCACCAGCCGTCAACTGGGTACGGCGCGCCGATCGATCCGCTCACGCGCCAGAATGGGAGGGAAGGTTACATGTTCTGTGCATCCGTCGCGTATCCCATGCAGTCGGGAGGTCGGTTCGACTTCGCGTACTTCGCGCAGGCCCACGCCCCGCTGTTCGCTCGCCTGCTCGGTGCCAATTGCGTGCGCTTCGAGGTGCAGCGCCCGCTCGCCACGCCCGACGCCCCGCCACCGGCGTACCAGGGCGTCGCCCATTTCTGGGTCCGGTCGGGTGAGGAGTTCGGGGCGGCGTTGGGGCAGCACGGGCCGGAGATCTACGCGGACATCCCGCGCTTCACCGACATCGAGCCGGTCCGCCTGTGGAGCGAGGTAGTGTCGCAAGAGGGGGGAACTCCCTGACGCTGGTTCCCCTGGCGCGTCTATCGCCGTGGCGCGCCGCCCGCGCCCCGCTGGTGGTTGGGGTGGCTCGACGGGGAGTTGTACCTGTACCTCTGTCCGGCGCGCGTCGAGCTTGCCGAGCAGGAGACCTCGCCATAGGTTGGGCTACGCCGGCTTGCAGACCTAGCCAAGACATAGCGGCTCTTCCGCAATCGACGTGAAAAAACGCCCTGTGCTTTTACACTCCTTCGCATCACTGATGGTATCGCGAAGGAGTGTCCCATGCGCCTCACTGATCTTTTCCCGCACTGGTGTGGGTTGCGGTTTACGCACACCTGCACCGAGTGCAATCATCTCATCCTTATCACCGAGACGACTGCCCGAGTGGCATATTGCCCGCTCTGCCATCGCCCCTCGCATGTCGTCCACCGCCGCTACCAGCGCCGCGTCACCGATCTCCCTTGCGGCGGTCGCGCGGTCACCCTCGTCATCCATGCCCGCCGCTTCTTCTGCCGCGATTCGGACTGTCCCCAGCGCACCTTCTCCGAGCGTCTCACGGCCCTCGTTGCCCCGGGTGCCCGTCGCAGTTACGCCCTCAATGCCACCCTTACCCGGATCGGTATGGCGCTCGGCGGGAAACCCGGCGCGTGTCGTCGCTCGTCATCTCGCGATGCCGACGAGCGACGACACGCTGCTGCGACTCGTGCGCGCGACGCCACTCCCCGTCACTCTCGCGCCACAGGTAGTCGGCGTGGACGACTGGGCATGGAAGAAAGGACGGCGCTACGGCACCATCCTCTGCGACCTCGAACGCGGTCATGCTCCTGATCTCCTGCCCGATCGCTCCGCCGATTCCGTCGCCGCCTGGCTCAGTGCGTTCCCTGGTGTGACGACCATCGCGCAGGATCGCAGCGATCTCTCTGCCGACGGTGCGCGGCGGGGCGCACCACAGGCGAGACAAATTGCTGACCGCTTCCACCTGCGGCGGGGCGCACCACAGGCGAGACAAATTGCTGACCGCTTCCACCTGCTGAAGAATCTCGGCGACGCGCTTGAACGCTGCCTGCACCAGCGGCGCACAGCCATCAGGCAGGCCTTTATTCCTGTCGCATCACCCGTTCCTGCGCCGCCGCAGGCGCAACCGTGGCAGGAGCGACAGGAGGCGGACAGTTGGCGACGGCACGCGCCCTTCCTCGCCCGGTACGAGGCGGTGGTTGCCCTCTCTGCGAAGGGAGCGGAGATCGCTGACATCGCCCGCGCAGTGGGAATCAGCCGGACCACGGTCTCCCGCTACGTGCGACTGGGCCATCCACCGGAGCGGCAGCAGCCACGGACGCGGCGCGGCAAGGCGATTGATGCGTACACGGCATACCTGCGCCAGCGCTGGGATGAGGGCTGCCATACGGCGACGCGGCTCTGGCGCGAGATTCGGGCGATGGGGTATACCGCGTCGTACACGAACGTTGTGCGCTTCCTCGCCCCCTTCCGCCTGCCGGTCGGACAACGACCGAGCGTCTATCGGGAGCGCGGCACGAGCGACCCATCGCCGACCCCGTGACAGGGGTCAATCCTCTTTCTGTAGCGTCCTGAGCGACTGACGGCGGAGCAACGGACGCTGATCACTCGCCTGTGCGAGGCGGATACGATCCTCGCCACGGCACACACGCTGGCACAAGCGTTCGCGACGATGGTGCGCGAGCGACAGGGGGAGCAACTGGATGCGTGGCTCGCTGCAGCGAGCGCGAGCGCGATCCCCGATCTGCGCCGCTTCGCAATCGGGTTACTGGCCGACAAGGCGGCGATCCAGGCAGGGTTGACGGAGGTATGGAGCAACGGACAAACGGAGGGGCACGTCAATCGGTTGAAGACATTGAAGCGACAGATGTACGGGCGTGCCGGGTTCGCTCTGCTGCGGCAACGATTCCTGTACCCTGCATAGCGTTCACGCCGTTTGCGGAAGAGCCGCTATGTCTTGGCTCGGTCTGCGCACGGGACAGGTCGGGGTTCAGGTGCCGCAAGGCCCCGAACTCGGCGGCCAGTTCACGCGGCGTCCGTCCCGCCATGTTCGTGTCCAGGATCCGCGCTGCGTCGTGTCCCCGCTCGGCGCTCTCATCGCACACGTAGTTGAGCACGCCCCGAAAGCCCCGCCCGATGTGCGCCTTTTGGATCACCCCTCGCCTCCCGGCCCCGCGCCCCCCGGCTCCTCCGGGGCCACGCCAAGCAGGGCCAGGCGCAGCGTGCGTACTTCCTCGGTGAGGGTTACGAGCAGGGCGTGCAGGGACACGGGGTGGGGAGCGCCGGGGAGATGCCCCGCATTCAGGTGCGCCGCCAACTGGTTCAGATTGCTCGCCGTGCGTGCCAGTGCCACCCATGCCTCCCGGTTCACTGCCGGGACCACCGCTTGCCGCACATACGCCCCCATCTCTTTGATGCCGGCGGCGTCCCGGCGCGCGTCCAGCGTTGCGTACTCCCCCGCGTTGACCCGCACGCTGATCGTGTGCGTGCGCTTCGCCATCGGTGGACGCGGGGCGCGCGAACGTGATGAAGGGGTGGTGGCTGCGGTAGTTGTCGGGGGGGATTGTGTCGCCATGTGCCATCCTCGCGCCGTTTCTCATCCCGGTACTGCCGCGCGTCAACCGCAAGCGAAGCGCTTGGCATGCATCGTCGCCCGCCCTCAAGGGGGTGGGGAGTGGCACTTTCGTGCCATCCTTCAAGGGCAATGCACTCATTGCGTGGGGGGCAAGCGAAGCGCGGGGCATATACCCCTCACTTTCGCGCCCCGTGCGCCCGTGTGATCTCGCTTCCCGCTCTGCGTATTATGTAGTGTACGAACACCACACGCAAGGGCTTGAAGCATCTTCAGTCGTGTCTGTTCCGGGGGGCAACGAGTACCGTCTAGTGGCAAGCGAAGCGCTGTCCATTTTTGCCCCCGCCACGCGACGCGCGATCCCCGATGCGATACTGGGCAGCAGGAGGGGGAATGGAGCAACACTACGCCGTGATCGGCGAATCCGAAGGCTATCCCATGCTCTACCACATGAACCAGACATGGGCGAATGCCGAGCGGCTACGCCAACGGCGCGAGGCAGCGACCGGGCGCCTGTGGTTCGTGGTGCCGATGGGCGCGTGGTTTGCCAATCCCCTCACCGCGCTGCACGAGGCAGTAGCGGCACACCAGGATGGGGAATGAGCGCGTGTGGTCGCGCCCGCCGTGCCAAGGGGGGGTGTCGGGCGCGGGCGTGCCATGCCGCAAACACCCCGTAAGCGACGCGGCGGGGGTGTCGGGGTCCGGGGGCCACACCCCCGGCAAGGCGGGCAAGCGGCGCGCCACATCTACCCGCCCCATACATCCCGCCTCACTCTGTCGCGACGATCCTCATCGCGACGATGGTTACCGTCAGGCGTATTCACTGCGGGGGACAATGCACGATGAATGCCCACGGTCCCGGCAGCGTCGCCGTTGCCGTGGTCGCCTCATGCACGCCTGCAGTTCGCACTTGTACCATCGCGTCGGGCACCGCCACACCGTCGAGCCGCACCGTCGCCACCGCTGGGGCAAGGGCGGGGGTGAAGGCATACGCACACCGCCAGTGGAACGCCGCCGCACTCCCACCCCCTGCCGCGGACAGCAGGCTGAGCACGGTCCCGTCGCGAGTCTGCGTCTGTCCCACGGCGATCACCTCCACAAGGGCATCGAGGATGGGGACTCCTTCCCGCGACTGTGCCACCACCGACTCCCGCGCCGGTGGGTCCGCAGGGCGCGCTCCCAGGATCCCATCAAGCGGCACCGTAAACGTCCACGGGCCGAGATGCACGGTACCATCGCCGTTGAGGAAGGGAAGCTCTGGGAGCGCGACGGACAGCGCGCGCGCGGCGGGATCGAGCGCGGGCACGCAGTTGAAGGCACAGCGCCACTCGCCGCCGTTCGCGGCGCTCCCCCCCCACCCCCGCCCCACGCGGTGTACCGATTGCCGTGGTCGTCCGTCACCATGGGGTGGGGATCCGGCACCCATCCACGTCCGAGGGCGTCGGTATGGAGCACGCATTGGAGCACGAAGCCATCGTCGTACCGTTCGAGCGTGAGCACCGTCACAGCGACGTCGGCATGGGTATCGGTGCGTGCAACCGGGATCACGTCCACGAGCGTGCGTAATGCGGGTGGTGGCGGGCGCGGATCGGGCGGGAGTATCGGACCGGTAGAGCGCATGGCTCCTCCATCCTGAGGGCGTCAATCATCGCCACCAGTATACGGGAGACGGGGGTCCGATGTCCTCAGAACGGCGTTGTGCGCGCCGCAGGCACATCCCCACCGCTCCCTGCCCCATCGCGTTGGCAAGTGATGCGATTCCCCTCGCGTTCCCGCTCTCGCCATCAAACTGGCGTCTTCGGATTACACGCGGTGACCGACATGGGCGTGGCGTCGCTCCCGCGCGTCGCTTGGGGGGTGTCGGGGTCCGGGGGCCACACCCCCGGCAAGGCGGGCAAGCGAAGCGCCGCACATACCTTGCTCCCTACCGTATCAGCGGGACGACACCCCCACGACACCCACCAGTGACGTGACGGGGGCTGCCCGCCCTTTCGCGCCCCCGCGCCGCTGTGATCCCCGCTCTCCCCGAACGGACCGCGATTATCTGGCAGGGGTACCTGATGCGGAGAGTGCAATGGCGAACTGCCACGGCCCGACTACGGTGCGCA
>JAABUX010003624.1_pt1 | contig 20294 bp, 21 predicted proteins | sample 5561851 | NCBI WGS metagenome assembly JAABUX01 (sample SAMN10711883, study PRJNA513361) | rock metagenome | isolation source: Antarctica rocks | place: Antarctica: Victoria Land, Richard Nunatak red sandstone | collected 2016-01-03 | reverse complement strand
ACACTGGCGTCAGCGTGCCTTGCATGAAGGCGGCGCGGTCGAATTCCGGGAGTGCGGCCTGCACTAATTCGAGTTCCTCGCCGAGCTGGATGAGGCGGTCGTCGCCTTGGGCGAGCGGGGCGATGAGCCGCTGCTGCCGGGTCAGGACGTCGTAGGTGCCGGCGAAGGTGGCCGCACGGCCGATCGGCCAGGTAACCGGCGCGGTGTCGAGTGCGAGCGTGCTGGCGACCTCGTCGACGATCTCGAACGGGTCGCGGGCTTCGCGGTCCATCTTGTTGATGAAGGTCAGGATCGGGATGTCGCGCAGGCGGCAGATCTCGAACAGTTTTCGCGTGCGCGCCTCGATACCTTTGGCCGCGTCGATCACCATGACCGCCGAGTCGACGGCAGTGAGGGTGCGGTAGGTGTCTTCCGAGAAATCCTCGTGGCCGGGCGTGTCGAGCAGGTTAAAGACGCAGCCGCCGTATTCGAAGGTCATCACCGAGGTGACGACGGAGATGCCGCGCTCGCGCTCGATGCCCATCCAGTCCGAGCGGGTGCGGCGGCGTTCACCCTTGGCGCGGACGTTGCCGGCGAGCTGGATCGCGCCGCCGGCCCGCAGCAGGCGCTCGGTCAGCGTCGTCTTGCCGGCGTCCGGATGGGAGATGATCGCGAACGTGCGGCGGCGGCTGATCTCGTCGGCTTGGGTCATGCGCGACCTATAAACGCAAACGGGTCCGGCTTCATCAGCCAGACCCGCAAGCTCATTCGGAAGGTGGGTTTAGCGCGAGTAGAACTCGGTGGGATCAGCGCGAGTAGAACTCGACGACCAGGTTCGGTTCCATCGTCACCGGATACGGCACGTCGCCGAGCTTCGGCGCGCGGGCGAAGCGGCCCTTCATCGTGCGGTGGTCGACCTCGATATAGTCCGGCACGTCGCGCTCGTTACTCTGCGTGGCGTCGAGCACGACGACGAGCTGCTTGCTCTTCTCGCGCACCTCGATCTCGTCGGTGTCGCGAACGGAGTAGCTCGGGATGTTGACGCGCTTGCCGTTGACCGTGATGTGGCCGTGGTTGACGAACTGGCGGGCGGCGAACGGGGTGATGGCGAACTTCATGCGGTAGATGACCGCGTCCAGCCGGCGCTCGAGCAGCTCGATCAGGTTCTCCGAGGTGTCGCCCTTGCGGCGGACCGCCTCGTCGTAATACTTGCGGAACTGCTTCTCGCCGATATTGCCGTAGTAGCCCTTCAGCTTCTGCTTGGCCATCAGCTGGATGCCGAAGTCGGTCGGCTTCTGCTTGCGGCGCTGGCCGTGCTGGCCGGGTCCATACTCGCGCTTGTTGATCGGCGACTTCGCCCGGCCCCAGAGATTGACGCCCAGGCGGCGGTTGATCTTGTACTTGCTCTCGGCGCGCTTGGTCATGCGCGGTACTCCATTCTATCGTGCCGTTGATTGCGGCTTGTTGCACCGGTAGTCCGTCATGGCGAACGGCGGGCGCGCGCCCATCTCTTTCGAGGCGGCGTGTCCACGTTCCCGGCAATGCGCGCCCTCTACGCCCGGGCACTTGGCCTGTCAATCGAAGGCGGCTGCCATACATTGGGCAGGCCCCGCCCGAGCAAGGACCCATCTCATGCGCCTGCCCCGACCATCACTCATCGGCTGCCTCTTGGCGCTACCACTCGCCGCGCACGCCCAAAGCCCGGAATCGAGCGAGCGGTGCCATGACCAGCGCGCCACGGCCGACATCGTCAACTGCCTGGTTACTGTCACCGCCGCCGCAGACAAGCACCTCAACGCCGCCTACCAGCGCGCGCTCAAGGCGGTCGACCCCAGTGGCGTGCCGGCCTTGCGCGCGGCTGAACGGGGCTGGCTCGAATACCGCGACCAGCGCTGCCGCTACCTCTCCGCCGGCGACGGCACCATCATGCGGATCGTCGCCGCCAGTTGCACGGCGACCATGACCAAGGCGCGCGCCGACGAACTCGACGAGGACGCCAAGGGAGTGGGCCAATGATCTCGCAAGCGGGGATCTCGCACGCGGGGATCTCGCGCGGCGACCTGCTCTGGCTCGGCATCGCCTCGGGCGTGTCGGGCGGGTTGATCGGCGGCGGGCTGCTCGGCGTCGGCATGCTGCTGGCCGTGCAGGGCGCGCCGCTCGGCATCGCGCTGGTCTGCATCGGCGGACCCTGCTCGGGCGTGATCGGCTGGCTGATGGCCCGGCGCCTGGCGCGCCAGCTTACAGATCCAGGCTAGGCGCGTCGTCCTCGATCCGGCCGAGCCGGCGGCGGCCCAAGGCCAGGCCGCTCACCACGCCGCGGAGCGTGCGGACCTCCTGCTCGGTGATCTCGCCGCGCTGGAACAGGTGGCGGATGTTGCGCACCATGCCCGGCCGCTTCGGCGCGTGGCGCAGGAAGCCGCACGCGTCGAGCTGGTCGACGAGCTGCTCGAGCAGGCCCTCGAGCTCCGCCTTGGTCGCCACCCGCGTCGCGTTCATCAGCCACTGCTTCGGCGGCGTCGGCTCGGCGGCGGTCCACCACTCGTAAGCCATCACCATCACCGCCTGGGCGAGGTTGAGCGAGTCGAAGGCGGGGTTGAGCGGGTATTTTATTAGGGTATCGGCGTGCGCCATGTCGTCGTTGTCGAGGCCGGTGCGCTCGGGGCCGAACAGGATGCCGCAGCGCAGGTCGCGCGCGGCGGCCTCGCGGATCGCTTCGGCGCCGGCGCGCGCGGTCAGCTGCTCCTTAATGATGTAGCGCGGGCGCGGGCAGGTCGCGAACACGCGGTGCAGGTCGGCGACCGCGTCGGCCACCGTGTCGTGGACGCTGAGTTGCTCGAGGATGCGGTCTGCGCCCGAGGCCATGCGCCAGGCCCGTTCCTGCGGCCAGCCATCGCGGGGGCCGACGAGGCGCAGGTGGAACAGGCCGCCATTGGCCATGCAGCGCGCGACCGAGCCGATGTTGTCGGCCAGTTGCGGCCGCACGAGGATGACGACCGGGCTGCCCGGGATCGGATGCAGGTCGGCGCCGCCGTCTCGTCCGGTCATGGGCGCCCGGTCACGCGGGCAAGGCCACCCGCCGCCAGTCCGTGGTGCCGTTGGGCCGGTCCTCGAAGGCGACGCCTTGGGCGAGCCACTCGGCCCGGATCGCGTCGGCGCGGGCGAAATCGCGCGCCTTGCGGGCGGCGATGCGCTCGGCGATGGCGGCCTCGACCGCCGCGGGCTCGATCCCGCGCTGGAACCACGCAGCCGGGTCCTGCTGCAGCAGGCCGAGCAGCCCGCCCGCCGCCTTCAGCCCGGCCGCCGCCGCCCGATCGCCCGCGATCGCCCGCGCGGCCAAATCGTGCAGCACCGCGATCGCCGCTGGCGTGTTCATGTCGTCGCACAGCGCGTCCAGGAACGCGTCCGGGACCTCGCCCACGGCCACGCCGCCGCCCAGCGCGCGATAAAACCGGTCCAGCTCGCCCTGCGCCTCGCCGAGCCCGTCCCAGCCGAATTCGAGCGCCGAACGGTATTGCGCCTTGAGCAGCAAGAGCCGGACCGCTTCCGGCGGCGCGCGGTCGAGCACGTCGCGGATGGCGAAGAAATTGCCGAGCGACTTGGACATCTTCTCATGCTCGAACAGCAGCATGCCGGCGTGCATCCAGACCCGGGCGAAGTCGCTGCCGGGCAGCGCGCACAGGCTCTGCGCCCGCTCGTTCTCGTGGTGCGGGAAGATCAGGTCGCCGCCGCCGCCATGGATGTCGAAGCTCTCGCCGAGATAGCGCCACGCCATCGCGCTGCACTCGATGTGCCAGCCCGGCCGCCCCCGCCCCCACGGCGAGTCCCAGCCGGGCAGCTCCCGCGGCGACGGCTTCCACAGCACGAAGTCGCCCGCGTCCCGCTTATAAGGAGCGACGTCGATGCGGGCCCCGGCCAGCATCTCGTCGGGGCTGCGGCCGGAGAGCTTGCCGTAGGTTTCGAACGCGGCGACCGCGAACAGCACGTGGCCCTCGGCCGCATAGGCGTGGCCGCGCTCGACCAGCTGCTCGATCAGGGTCAGGATCTCGGCGATGTGGGCGGTCACCCGCGGTTCCTCGTCGGGCGGCAGGTTGCCTAGGGCGGCCATGTCGGCATGGAATTGCGCCGTCGTGCGGGTGGTGACGGCGTCGATCGTCTCGCCGCTCGCGGCCGCGCGCGCGTTGATCTTGTCGTCGACGTCGGTGATGTTGCGAACGTAGGTCACGCGCGGATACAGATGGCGCAACAGGCGCGCGAAGACATCGAACAGCGTGAAGGTGCGGGCGTTGCCGATATGGGCCAGGTCGTAGACCGTAGGGCCGCAGACGTAGAGGCGTATGTGTTGCGGGTCGATCGGCGCGAAGGTCTCGCGCTTCCGGGTCATGCTGTTGTGGAGCGAAAGGCGGGACATGGCGCCTGTTTCCTATAGGGTCGCGGAGCATGCAACTCCGCGGTAGCGCCAGACTAAGATCATTCGGTATCAGGAACGATGACGATGCAAGTGCGCTTGGCGCGATTGGCGATGCTGGGGGTTTTGGCGGTGGGCGCGTGTGCGGCGCCGCCGTTGGGGCCGTTGGTCCCGGTGGTTCCGGGGCCGAACAAGCCGTTCGCCCAGTTCCAGGACGACGATCTCTCGTGCCGCAGCTTCGCCCAGGGGCAGGTGGCGGGCGAGGCCGCCGCGGTCAACCAACGGGCGGTCGGGGGCGCGGTGCTGAGCACGGCGTTGGGTGTTGGGCTCGGCGCGATTCTCGGCGGCGGCCGCGGGGCGGCGTTCGGCGCGGTGACCGGGGCGGGCATCGGCACCGGGCTGAACGCGTCGGCGTCGGCTGGGGCGCAGGGTGGCATTCAGTATCAGTACGACGGTGCCTATGCGCAGTGTATGTACGCCCATGGCAACCAGGTGCCCGGCTACGCGCCGCCGCCGGTTTATGTGGCGCCGCGGGAGTATGCGCCGTCCTACCCGACAGACGATCGCCCCAGCTTTGTCGAGCCCAGCTTCGTTGAGCCCAGCTTGGTAGGAGAAGTGCAGGGCGAGTTGAACCGGCTCGGTTACCTCGGCATGCCCGCCGACGGCGTCGCCGGACCGCAGACGACCGGCGCCATCCGCAGCTTCGAGGCGGCCCGCGGCCTGCCGGTCGACGGCGTCGCCTCGCCCTCCCTGCTCGACCAGCTTCGCGAGATCCAGACCCGGTAGCGCGCGGTCAGCGGCCGAGCTTGCGCATCCGGTAGGAAAGCGCCTCCGCCACATCGGCGCGACGCACCGAGGCGACGCCTGCGAGGTCGGCGACGGTGCGCGCGACCCGCAACACGCGCGTGAAGCCGCGGGCCGAGAGGCGCAGCTTTTCGGATGCCTCCTCGGCCAGGGTGCGCGCTTCCGGCTCGAGCGCGATGGCGCCGATCTCGGCTTCGGCGTTGGTGCGCGGCCCGTCGGCGCCGTAGCGGTCCCATTGGACATGCCGCGCCGCCAGCACGCGCGCGGCCACGGTGCGGCTCGGCTCGCCCATCGGCGCGCGAGACAGCTCCGCCGGCGAGACCGCCTGCACCATCACGACCATGTCCATCCGGTCCAGCAGCGGGCCGCTGATCTTGCCCATGTAGTCCTCGCCGCAACGGGGCGCCTTGCCGCACTCGCGCGCCGCGTCGCCCAGATGGCCGCAGCGGCAGGGGTTCATCGCCGTGATCAGCTGGAACCGCGCCGGGTAGGTCACGTGGGCTGCCGCCCGCGCCACCGTGGTCCGCCCGCTCTCCAGCGGCTGGCGCAGCGCCTCGAGCGCCTGGCGCGGAAACTCCGGCAACTCGTCGAGGAACAGCACGCCGCGATGCGCGAGCGACACCTCGCCCGGCTTGGCGCGCACGCCGCCGCCCGCCAGCGCCGCCTGCGAAGCGCCGTGATGCGGCTCGCGATACGGCGGCCGGGTGATGATGTGGCCGCCATCCAGCAGCCCGGCTACCGAATGGATCATGCTCACCTCGAGCATCTCCTGCGGCGCCAGATCGGGCAGCAGCGGCGCCAACCGCGCGGCCAGCATGCTCTTGCCCGCGCCCGGCGGCCCGACCAGCATCAGGTTGTGCCCGCCCGCCGCGGCGATCTCGAGTGCGCGCCGCGCCGTCTCCATGCCGCGCACCTCGGCCAGGTCCGGCAACGCCGCGCCGACTCCGGAGGCCGCCGCGACCGCCGGCGGCAGCACCTGGGTGCCGCGAAAGTGGTTGACGAGGGCCAGCAGGTCGGGTGCGGCGAGTAACGCCATCTCGCCGGCCCAGCGCGCCTCGGCGCCTTGCGCGGCCGGGCAGATCAGGCCGACCCCGCGCCGGGACGCTGCGACCGCCGCGGGCAGCACGCCGGTCACCGGGTTGAGCGAGCCGTCGAGCGAGAGTTCGCCGAGTGCGGCCCAGCTGGCCAGCTCCTCGCTCTTGATCACCTCCATCGCGCCGAGCACGGCCAGCGCGATCGGCAGGTCGAAATGGCTGCCCTCCTTGAGCAGGTCGGCCGGCGCGAGATTGATCAGCACGCGCTTGGGCGGCAGCGACAGCCCCATCGAGGTCAGCGTCGCCCGCACCCGCTCGCGCGCCTCGCCCACCGCCTTGTCGGGCAGCCCGACGACGAGAAAGGCCGGCAGCCCGGACGAAATCTGCACCTGCACCTCGATCGGCACCGCCTCGATCCCGCTGAACGCGAACGAGAGAATCCGGGAGATCATTCCGTGTACGCCGACAGGAAGCGCTGGAGCAGGCGGCCCAGCAGATCGATGTTGTAGCCGCCCTCCTGCACGATCGCGGCCGGCAGGCCGAGCGCGCCGATCATCGCGCCGGCGCGAGCGAACCCGTCCTCGGTGACGGTCAGGTAGCTGAGCGGCTCGTGCTCGGAAGCGTCGAAGCCGAGGCTGAGCACCAGCGCGTCCGGCGCGAACCGGCGGATATCGGCCAGGCCCGTCTCGATCGCCGCCAGCCAGGCCGCGTCGCCACTGGCCTGGGGCAGCGGCAGGTTGAGGTTGCAACCGGCGCCTTCGCCCGCGCCGCGTTCGTCCGCGTGACCGACATACCAAGGGTAATAGCCGGCCGGGTCGCCGTGGACCGAGACGAACAGCACGTCCGGCCGCTGCCAGAAGATGCCCTGCGTGCCGTTGCCATGATGGCTGTCGATGTCGAGCACCGCGACGCGGGCCGCGCCCGCCGCGCGCAGCCGCTCCGCCGCGAGCGCTGCGTTGTTCACATAGCAATGCCCGCCTGCCCGCGCGGCATACGCATGATGACCCGGCGGACGCACCAGCGCATAGGCGGTCCCGCCCGACCCGGCCGCCTCGGCCGCGGCGATCGCGCAGGACGCCCCAGCCAGTGCCGCCGGCCACGTCCCGGGCCCGATCGGGCAAGCGGCGTCCGCGGTGAACCAGCCGGTGCGCCCGACCAGCCCGGCCCCGACCCGGCCGCCCTGGGCCAGCATCTCCGGCCCGGGATGCACATTGGCGACCACCTCCGGCCCGGCATCCCCCAGCTCCGACCATTCGCCCCATGCGTCGCGCAGGAAGGCGAGGTAGTCGGGCCGATGCACCGTCTCGAGCGCGGCCGGGTCGAGCGGCGGCGGCGGCTCGGGGGCAAGCCCGAGCGCGCGGACCCCGTCGAGCAGGGCGCGCGCGCGGTCCGGCGTTTCAAAATTGGCGCGGACTTTGCCGCGCTGCAGGAAGAAGCCCGGCGCGTGGCCGAGCTGTGTTTCGTCCCAGAAGATCCTCATGCCGCTGCTTGCCGCACCGGCACGGTTCGGATCAAGTCGGGGCGCGGCGGAAACGCGAGATGATGAAGCCCAGCAGGCCGATCGAGAGGATGCTGTAGGAGAACGGCTCCGGCAGCAGCACCGGTGGCCGCGACAAGCCTGCGAGCCACACGCCGGCAAGGGGTGGCAAGTTCATCGTCTTGAATGGCAGCGGAAGGTTCGCGACCGCGACCTCCATCGTCTCGTCGAGGAAGACGTCGAGCAGATCGGTCGAGATATCGCCGCTCAGCACGCCCGAAAACGCCCCGCGCATGCCGCCCGTGGGGTGGCCGCCGCCGACCGCCATATGGAGGAAGGAGGCTGCGGCATCATCGGGTTCGGTAAGGGCGGAGGCGGCCGTGAACGTGGTCTCCGTTGCATTCAGTGTCGCGAAATCGGTTGATCCGGCGCCAACCGCGGCATTGGGAGAAGCTTGCGACGTCAAGGGCACCACTAAAGCGAGCGCGATGAGAAATGTGCGCAACTGCCCGTCCTCCTTCTGATGACCGGAGCAACCTACGCACAAAGAAGTCAGATCACAAGATCGTGATTTGCAGCGGAGGCGATTTATTTCCCTGCGAGTCGGGCATCTGCGTCGGGATGTTCCGACCGCCCGTTGACACGCGGCAGGCACCGAAGTATCTGCGCCAATCTGACTACAACGCCGCTCCGCGTGCCCGCGCAGCGGCGCATTTACGTTTGAGGATACCCCCACGATGTTCGACAGCCTGTCGGGCAAGCTCTCCGATGTATTCGACCGGCTCCGCGCCCGCGGCCGCCTGTCTGAGGTCGACATTGCCGACGCGCTGCGTGAGGTCCGCCTCGCGCTGCTGGAGGCCGACGTCGCGCTGCCGGTGGTGCGGGACTTCATCGCGAAGACGCGCGAGCGGGCGGTGGGCGCCGAGGTGCTGGACAGCGTCAGCCCCGGCCAGATGGTCATCAAGATCGTCAATGACCAGCTCGTCGAGGCGCTCGGCGGCGCGGGCGCGGTCCCGCTCAACCTGAACGCGACGGCGCCGATCCCGCTGCTGATGGTCGGTTTGCAGGGCTCGGGCAAGACGACGACGTCGGGCAAGCTCGCGTTGCGACTGACCAAGCGCGAGCGCCGCCGGGTGTTGCTGGCCTCGCTCGACACGCAGCGCCCCGCCGCCCAGCTCCAGTTGCAGCAATTGGCCGAGCAGGCCGGCGTCGCCTCGCTGCCGATCGTGCCCGGGCAGACTCCGGTCGAGATCGCCCGCCGGGCCATGGAAACCGGGCGCCGCGAGGTGTTCGACATCGTCATCCTCGACACCGCCGGCCGGCTCTCGATCGATCAGGCCTTGATGGACGAGGTTCGCGCCATCCGCGAGGCGACCAACCCGGCCGAGACCCTCCTCGTCGTCGACGCCATGACCGGCCAGGACGCGGTCAACACGGCGCGCGCGTTCAACGAGGCGCTTGGCATCACCGGCATCGTGCTGACCCGGATGGACGGCGATGCCCGCGGCGGTGCGGCGCTCTCGATGCGCCAGATCACCGGCGCCCCGATCAAGCTGACCGGCACCGGCGAGAAGCTGGACGCGCTGGAGGAATTCCACCCCGAGCGCGTGGCCGGCCGCATCCTCGGCATGGGCGACGTGGTCGGCCTGGTCGAGAAGGCCAGCGAGAATATCGAGCAGGAAGAGGCCGAGCGGCTCGCCAAGCGCATGATGCGCGGCCAGTTCGATCTCGAGGATTACGCCAGCCAGCTCAAGCAGATCACCAAGATGGGCAGCCTGTCGGGCATTCTCGGCATGCTGCCCGGGGTCGCCAAGCTGAAGGGTCAGCTCGACGAGTCCAAGCTCGACACGACGATCCTGAAGCGTCAGGCGGCGATCATCTCGTCGATGACGAAGAAGGAGCGCAAGACGCCGGACGTGATCAAGGCCAGCCGCAAGAAGCGTATCGCGGCCGGCTCGGGGACGACGGTGCAGGACGTCAATCGGTTGCTCAAGCAGTTCGACGACATGTCCACGATGATGAAGCGCATGGGCAAGCTCGGCCAGAAGGGCCTCATGCGCCAGGGAATAGCCGGGCTGATGCCGAAGGGCATGCAGCAAGGTCGCCGGCCTTATTAGTCTTTTACGTCAAGGAAACTCTCTATGGGTCTGAAAATCCGTCTCGCTCGCGCCGGCGCCAAGAAGCGACCATATTATCACATCGTGGTCGCGGACAGCCGTTCGCCCCGCGACGGCCGCTTCCTCGAGAAGGTGGGCAGCTATAACCCGATGCTGCCGGCCGAGCATGCCGACCGCGTGCGGCTGCAGAACGAGCGCATCCAGCATTGGATGGACGAGGGCGCGCTGCCGACCGATCGCGTCGCCCGTTTCCTCGGCCATGCCGGCCTGGCGCCGATGCCCGCCTATCGCGAGCAGCCGATCCAGGCCGCCCCGAAGAAGAAGGCGCAGGAGCGGGCCAAAGCCGCCGCCGCCGCTGCCGCCGCCGGCTAGTCATTGGCCGCAGGTCGTATGCAAGTCGGGCGTATCCTGATGGGCGTGATCGGCCGGCCGCATGGCGTGCGAGGGCTGGTGCATGTTCACTCCTATGCCGCGGACGACCTGGCCGGTTACGCGCCGCTGCGCGACGAGCAGGGCCGGACGTGGACGCTCGTCTGGCGCGGTGCGGGCGTGGCCGAGCTGCGCGATGCCGCTGGCCAGGCGTTGGCGGACCGGAGTGCGGCCGAGCGATTGGTCAACCTGAAGCTGTTCGTCGAGCGCGAGCAGTTGCCCGACCCGGCGGAGGACGATTTCTACCTGTCCGACCTGGTCGGCATGTCCGCGATGGACCCGGCCGGCGCCAACCTCGGCACGATCATCCAGGTACATGACTACGGCGCCGGGGCGAGCCTGGAAGTCGCGGGGCAGGCGGGCGCGCTGCTGATCCCCTTCACGCGTCTCGCCGTACCCGAAATCGACGTCGCTCGGCGAACACTGACGATCGTCCCACCCGACGAGATCGAACTCCCGCTCCCTCCGGGCGAGAACTTCAGAGAGTCTGGCAGCGGGGTTGCGCCGTGAGCTGGCGGGCGACGGTGTTTACCTTGTTTCCGGGAATGTTTCCGGGGCCGCTCGGGCAGTCGCTCGCCGGGCGTGCGCTCGAGACGGGGGCGTGGATGCTCGACATCAGCGATATCCGCGAGGCCGCGCAGGACAAGCATCGCAGCGTCGACGACACCCCGTTCGGCGGTGGCGCCGGCATGGTGCTGCGGCCCGACGTGCTCGACGCGGCGATCGGCCCTGACGACGAACGACCGCTGCTCTATCTATCGCCTCGTGGCCGGGCGCTGACCCAAGCCCGGGCCGCGGGACTGGCCGCCGGGCCCGGCGTGCGCCTGCTCTGCGGCCGCTACGAGGGCGTGGACCAGCGCCTGCTCGATGCGCGCGGCGCCGAGGAGGTCAGCATCGGCGATTATGTGCTCTCGGGCGGCGAACCGGCCGCGCTGGTGTTGCTCGATGCGTGCGTCCGATTGCTGCCTGGCGTGATGGGTGCCGTCGAATCGGCACAAGAAGAAAGCTTCAGCGCCGGGCTGCTGGAATATCCGCAGTATACGCGGCCGGCCGAGTGGCAGGGCCGCCCGGTTCCCGCCGTCCTGCTCTCCGGGCACCACGCCGCGATCGCCGCCTGGCGCCGCGAGCAGGCCGAACAACTCACCCGAACCCGCCGCCCCGACCTTTGGCGGGTGCGCATGGACAATGCGGCGACCGCGCCGTAACTGAACCGACGAAAGGACCGAAACCATGAACATTCTGCAAACTTTCGAGGCCGAGCAGGTCGCCCGCCTCACCGAAGCCCGCGCCGTCCCCGAGTTCCGGCCCGGCGACACGCTGCGCGTCATGGTCAAGGTCGTCGAAGGCGAGCGCACCCGCGTGCAGGCCTACGAAGGCGTTTGCATCGCCCGCTCCAACCGCGGCCTCGGCAGCAATTTCACCGTGCGCAAGATCAGCTACGGAGAGGGCGTCGAGCGCGTGTTCCCGCTTTATGCGCCGACCATCGCCGAGATCGCGGTCGTGCGCCGCGGCGACGTGCGGCGCGGCAAGCTGTATTATTTGCGCGGCCGCAGCGGCAAATCGGCCCGAATCGCCGAGCGCGCGCGCGAGCTGACGGCGCCGGCGCCAGCAAAAACCGCCGCGGAATAATTTTTAGACAACTGTGAGGCTGAATTCGGCATTCGAGTCGTATATGCTTGGACGACGCTGATCCCCGGTTGCGGGCTCCGGGATTTCGGCGAGAAGGGAAGAGATGGCCAGGACGCTGTTCGATAAGGTGTGGGAACACCATGTGGTCGACCGGATGGGGGACGGCACGTGCGTCCTCTACGTCGATCGCCATCTCGTCCATGAGGTGACCAGCCCGCAGGCTTTCGAAGGGCTGCGGCTGGCCGGGCGCCGGGTTCGCCGGCCGGACGCGACGATCGCCGTGGTCGACCACAACGTGGCGACCGGCGATCGCAGCCAAGGCATTAAGGAAGAAGAGAGCCGCATCCAGGTCGAGACGCTCGAGCGCAACGTCGCCGAGTTCGGCGTGCCCTACTTCCCGATCCAGGACATCCGCCAGGGCATCGTCCACATCATCGGGCCAGAGCAGGGCATCAGCCTGCCTGGCATGACCATCGTGTGCGGCGACAGCCACACCAGCACCCATGGCGCGATGGGCGCGCTCGCCTTCGGCATCGGCACCTCCGAGGTCGAGCACGTGCTGGCGACGCAGACGCTGCTGCAGACGCCGGCCAAGAACATGCTGGTCGAGGTCGAGGGCACGCTCGCACCGGGTGTCACGGCCAAGGACGTCGTGCTGGCCATCATCGGCACTATCGGCACCGCCGGCGGCACTGGTCACGTGATCGAATACGCGGGCTCGGCGATCCGCGGCCTCGACATGGCCGGGCGCATGACGGTCTGCAACATGAGCATCGAGGCCGGGGCCCGCGCCGGCATGATCGCGCCGGACGAGACGACGTTCGCCTATGTCGAGGGCCGTCCTTACGCGCCCAAGGGCGACCATTTCGCCAAGGCGGTCGCGTATTGGAAGACGCTGCCCTCCGATCCCGGCGCGCATTACGACACCGTCGTCCGGATCGACGCCGCCGAGATCGCGCCGATGGTCAGCTGGGGGACCAGCCCCGAAGCCGTCCTGCCGATCACCGGCGCGGTTCCCGACCCGGCCGTCGTCGACGACCCGGCCGCCCGCGAGCAGGTCACGCGCATGATCGAGTACATGGCGCTGACCCCGGGCCAAAAACTCACCGACGTCCCGATCGACGTCGTCTTCATCGGTTCCTGCACCAATGGCCGGATCGAGGACATCCGCGCCGCCGCCCGCGTGGTCGAGGGCCGCAAGGTCGCCCAGGGCGTGCGCGCCATGGTCGTGCCGGGCAGCGGGCTGGTGAAGCAGCAGGCCGAGCAGGAGGGCCTCGACGTGATCCTGCGCGACGCGGGATTCGAGTGGCGCGAGGCGGGCTGCTCGATGTGTCTCGGCATGAACCCCGACAAGCTGAAGCCCGGCCAGCGCTGCGCCAGCACATCGAACCGCAACTTCGAAGGCCGCCAAGGACCCGGCGGGCGCACGCATCTGCTCTCCCCCGCCATGGCCGCCGCCGCCGCCGTCACCGGGCGGCTGACCGATGTTCGCACGTTCGCCGCCAACGCCGGCGGGCGCACGTTTACCGAAAACGCCGGCGGGCTCACTCTTGCCGGCAACGCCGGCGGGCGGACCCACGCCTGATGCGCCAGTTCGATACCCTCACCGGCGTCGCCGCGCCGCTGCCGCTGGCCAATGTCGACACCGACAAGATCATCCCGGCGCGGTTCCTGAAGACGATCAAGCGCACCGGCCTCGGCGTACACCTGTTCGACACGCTGCGTTACGACGGCGACGGGAACGACCGCCCCGATTTCGTGCTCAACCAGCCGGCTTGGCGGCATGCCGAAGTACTGATCGCGCACGAGAATTTCGGCTGCGGATCGTCGCGCGAGCATGCCCCGTGGGCGCTGCTCGACTTCGGTATCCGCTGCGTCATTGCGCCGAGCTTCGCCGACATCTTTCACAACAACTGCTTCAAGAACGGCATCCTCCCGGTTCGACTGCCGCGGGAGATCTGCGACCAGCTTATTGAGGACGCAAAATTGGGCGGCAACGCCCGCGTCACTATCGATCTCGCCCGCCAGGTGGTGATCCGCCCGAGCGGCGAGGAAATCTCCTTTCAGATCGATCCATTCCGCAAGCATCTCTTGCTCAACGGGCTGGACGACATCGGGCAAACCATGCAGCGCGCACCGAAGATCGACAGTTACGAGCAACAGCGACACGACGAACAGCCCTGGCTGCCAGGCATCGCCGTCTGATGGCCGACAAAGGGCGGCTGTTGATCCTGCCCGGCGATGGGGTCGGGCCTGAGGTCATGCGCGAGGTCCGCCGGGTCGTAGACTGGATGGACCGGCGGCGACATGTGACGTTCTCCTACTCCGAGGACTACGTGGGCGGCGCCGGGATCGAGCATTACGGCGAGCCGATCACCGATGACGTGATCGCGGCTGCGCGCGAGGCCGACGCGATCCTGTTCGGCTCCGTGGGCGGGCCGCGTTGGGACAAGGTCGGCTTCGACAAACGGCCCGAGCTCGCCATTCTGCGCTTGCGCAAGGAACTCGGCCTGTTCGCCAATCTGCGCCCGGCGATCGTGCTCGATCCGCTGGTCGACGCGAGCACGCTCAAGCCCGAAGTCATCCGTGGCCTCGACCTCATGATCGTGCGTGAAAGCACTGGCGGCATCTATTTCGGCGAGCCCCGCGGTGTTGAAACCCTGCCCGACGGAAGCCTGCGCGGCTTCGATACCGAGGTCTATACGTCGCTGGAGGTTGAGCGCGTCGCCCGCGTCGCCTTCGACCTGGCGCGCAAGCGGCAGAACCGTATCACTTCGGTCGAGAAGGCCAACGTGATGGCCTCGGGCCTGATGTGGCGCAAGGTCGTCACCGCCCTGGCCGCGCGCGAGTATCCCGATGTCGAGCTGTCGCACATGTATGCCGATAATTGCGCGATGCAGTTGGTGCGCAACCCCAAGCAGTTCGACGTGATCGTCACCAGCAATCTGTTCGGCGACCTGCTCTCGGACCTGGCCAGCATGCTGACCGGCAGCCTCGGCATGCTGCCGTCCGCCACCCTCGGCGCACCCGACGCGACTGGCCGGCGGCACGCGCTTTACGAGCCGATCCACGGCAGCGCGCCGGACATCGCCGGTCGCGGCATCGCCAATCCGATGGCGCAGATCCTAAGCTTCGCGATGCTGCTGCGCTGGTCGTTCGGCATGGAGGAGGACGCGTCGTTGATCGAGCGCGCCTGCACCAACGTGCTCGCCAGCGGTCTGCGCACCGCCGACGTCATGGCGTCCGGCACGGCCAAGGTCGGCACCTCGGTGATGGGCGAGAGCGTGATCCGCGAGTTGGACAAACTCGCCGCCTGAGCTATCCGAACTTGCGCAGGGCGAGCAGCGCCCGGTCGAAATCGATCACGTCCTGAACCGTCGGGCGGATCGGAGGCGCGGGCTGGAACGGTGGCTTGTTCGTGGGTAGCGGCTTGGCCGGCGCGGCGGCAGGAGATCCGAGTTCTTGGCGCGCGGCCAGCGCGACTGAAGAGGCCGATGGTATGGGGCCGACCTGCATGGGCGAAAATCCTCTCTAAGCGCCGGGCGACACCCGGCTTCGATCACTGGGTTGGCCCGGTTTTGGTCCGCGAGCGCGGCAAGCGAGCGCCGGGCTCCCTATTGGCCCATATATCGATGAAGGAAACGTTAACGCCCGTTCGTCTCAGGAACCCAGCCGCTGCAGCGCCGCCTCGGCTTCCTTGTTCCCCGCGGCGGCCGAGCGGCGATACCAGCGGCCGGCCTCGGCCCGGTCGGGCGCCAGCATCAGCTTGGACTGAGTAATCACGGTCGGATCGTAGGTCTGGGCCAAGGTGAACATCGCGTCGGCACTGCCGGCGTCGGCCGCCCGCCCGAGCAACAGCCGCGCCGCCGACACGTCGCCGAGCGCCAGCATGTCGCGTCCGCGCCGCACCAGCAGGTCGACAATCTCGCTCGACAGCGCCGGTTTTGCAGCGCGACGCGGCTCGGCCGGCGTGACCGTGGCAGAGGCCAAGCGGGACGGGGCGGCCGGCTCGGCCACGACCGGAGCTGCGCCGATCGTGGGCGGAGCGCTTTCGGCGTCGGGCGCCGGGCTCGGCTTCTCTGGCGGCGCGATCGGGTCGGGGATCGGTCCCAACGCCTTCTGGACGACGACGGCTGCGGGCTCGGGAGCTTGGACGATCGGCGCCAGTGGCGGCGGAGCCGGCTCGGGAGCGGCCGGCGGCGGCAGCTGCGCCATCATTTTCACGCTCGGTGGCGTCGATTGCGCTGTTTGCGCCGCTGTTTGCGGTGGTGGCAGCGACGGCGCCGGGCTTGGCTCGACCGGGTCGGACCACAGCGCGAGGTCGATCCGGCTTTGCAGGTCGCCTTGCCAGTGGGCGATGGCCCGGCCCGCGCCGCCGGCCGCCTCGCGCAGTTCGCCGGGAAAGTAACGGCCGGCCAGGAACGCGGCAGCCCCCACCAGCAGCATTGCCGAGGACGCCGGCCAGGCCGCCGTCAGCACGCCGCGCGCGCGGCGGGGCTCCGGGGCGTCGGTGGCCGGCTCCGGCTCGTGCGCGCCCAGGCTCGAGCGCAGCGCGGCCGATTCCTCGACGTGCTGCTGCGTCATCACGCTCTCGCCGGCGCTCTCGGCCAGCCAGGCAGCGGCCGAAAGCAAGGTCGAGATCAGCCGCGGCACGCCGCCCGACAGCTCGACCAGGCGACGCATCCCCGGAGTCTCAAGATGGGCCGGGCTGCGGCCGGTCAACGCCAGCCATTGCGCGATGTAGTCCCGCGCCTCCTCGCGGCCGAGCGCCGGCAGCGCGATCGTCGGCACGCCCGGTACCCGCGTCGCCAGCGAATCGAGCCCGGCCAGCACCAGTGGGCCGTTGGCCGTCACCGTGAGCCGGCGCAGCGCCCCCGGCTCGAGCCGGTCCGCCTCGTCGACCAGCAGCAAATTGGTCCCCGGCTGATCCGGCGGCGGGGTCGGGTCCGCCTGGCGCAACACCGTCGACCATCCGGCCGCCCGCATCACCCGGGCGGTCTGCTCGAGCAGCAAGCTCTTCCCGGTTCCGGCCGGCCCGACCACGAGCACGAGGCGCTCGCCGCCCAGCAGCGCCCCGCTCACCCGTTCGCAGGCGGTCTGCCAGCGCGGATACGGCACCAGCGCCGGCGCGGCCGAGCGGGCGCCGGCGCCCGAGCCCGAACCGAAGCCGGAACCGCCTGGGCGGCGGACCGCCCCGTTCAACGGGACGACGTTTCGGAGGCTCGCATTGGGCATCTGTCGTCTCCCGTTCAGCTGTCGTCTCCCGTTCAGCTGTCGTCTCCCGTTCAGCTGTCGTCCCGTTCAGCTTGGGGCGGTGAGGTGGGCCAAGAACCGGACGTGGCTGCGTATGCCGCGCCGGAAGCACGACCATTCGAATTTCTCGTTCGGGCTGTGCACCTGGTCGTCGTCGAGCCCAAATCCCATGAGCAGTGAATCGATCCCCAGGACCCGGCGCAGGCCCTCGACGACCGGGATGCTGCCACCGCTGCCCATCAGCACCGCCGGACGGCCGAACTCGTCCGACAGCGCCGCCTGCGCCGCGGTCAGGAACCGTCCGCCGGCGGCGATCTCGATCCCCGGCGAATGATTGAAGATCTCCACCGTGGCCTTCGCGTCGGCCGGCGCTCGTTCGGCGACGAAGCGGCGGAAACTGTCGGCGACGGCCGCCGGGTCCTGCCCAGGGACGAGCCGGAACGAGACCTTCGCACCCGCTTCGGCGGCGATGACGGTCTTGCTGCCCGGACCCTGGTAGCCGCCCCAGATGCCGTTGATGTCGGCGGTTGGCCGCACCCACATCCGCTCGAGCGGCGCCCGGCCGCGCTCGCCGACCGCATGCGCGAGGCCGACGCCGCCGAGAAAGGCGCTCTCGTCGAAGCCGAGCTGTTCCCACGCCGCGAGCTGATCGGCCGAGACGTCCGCGACGCCGTCGTAAAAACCGTCCAGCTGCACCCGCCCGTCGGCGTCGTGCAATTGGCCGAGAATGTTGGTCAACGCATTGATCGGGTTCAGCGCAGAGCCGCCGAACAGGCCCGAATGCAGTTCCCGCGCCGCCGCCTTGAGGGTGACTTGCGCGTAGACCATGCCGCGCAGCCGCGTGGTCAGCGCCGGCGTGTCGACGTTCCACATGTTGGTGTCGCTGATGACCGCGACGTCGGCGGCGAGTTCGTTGCGGTGGGCGACGACGAAGGCTTCGAGGTTGGGACTGCCGATTTCCTCCTCGCCCTCGATCAACACCGTCACCCGGACCGGGAGCGACCCGGTCGCCTCGTGCCAGGCCCGCAGCGCTTCGAGCCACAGCATCACCTGGCCCTTGTCGTCGACCGCGCCCCGCGCATGGACCCGCTTGCCGTGCGGCCCGTCGACCATCGTGGGCTCGAACGGAGGATGATCCCACAATTCGAGCGGCTCGGCAGGCTGGACGTCGTAATGGCCGTAGAAAAGCAGGTGCGGGGCGTCGCGATCGGGTCCGGGATGGTGGGCGACGACGACGGGGTGCCCGGCAGTGGGGCGACCGGCGCTTGGATGGATCGCGGCCTCGAACCCGATGCTGGCGAGCTGATCGCGCAACCAGGCGGCGGCGGCGGCGCAATCGGCGTCATGGGTCGGCTGGGCCGAGACGGACGGGATGCGCAGGAAGTCGAACCAGCGTTCTCTAGCGGTTTCGAGATGGGCGTCGGCATGGTCCAGGACGGTTTGCACGATCATGGCACCATCATGGCGAAACCAGGCGCCGCAAGAAAGACCGAACTCTTGTGCGCCACACCCCCGAACGTGCAGGCTGGCCGTCTCGAACCGGAGGGCAAGCGATGCGACGACGCGAACTGATGGCCATCGGCGCCGCCGCCGCTTTGGCCCGGCCCGCTTTGGCGCTACCAGCTTTGGCACAACCGGCCGCCAGCCGCGAACTGCGCTTCGTCCCGCAGGGCAACCTGACCAATCCCGACCCGGTCTGGACCACCACCACGCTGGCCCGCAACCACGGCCTGATGATCTGGGACACGCTCTACGCCGTGAACCGCAAGCTCGAGCCGCAGCCGCAGATGGTCCAAGGCCACGAGATCCTCGAGGACGGCCGCACTTGGCGCTTCACCCTGCGCGAGAACCTGGCCTTCCACGACGGCACGCCGGTGCGCGCGCCGGACTGCATCGCCAGCGTCACCCGCTGGGCCAAGCGGCGCGGCTTCGGGCAGCGCATGCTGGCCCAGACCGACGAGATGCGCGCCGTCAGCGACCGCGTGTTCGAGATCCGCATGCGCAAGCCGTATCCGCTGATGCCGATGGCGCTATCGGATTGGTGTTTCGTGATGCCGGAGCGCGTCGCCAAAACCAGCCCGTTCGAACAGATTGACGACTTCACCGGTTCCGGCCCGTTCCGCTTCCTGCGCGACCAGTGGATCTCCGGCGCCCAGGCCGTCTACGCCCGCAACGAGAAATACGTCCCGCGCCAGGAGCCGCCCGACGGCGCGGCCGGCGGCAAGGTGGTCAACGTCGACCGCGTGATTTGGAAGATCGTCCCCGACCAGGCCACCGCCGCGGCCGCCCTGCAGGCCAACGAAGTCGATTGGGTCGAGCAGCCGCTGTTCGACCTGCTGCCGACCCTGCGCCGGGCGCCAGGCGTACGGATGCTGCGCAACGACGACGTGGGCGCGATCGCGATGGTCGCCGTCAACCACATTCACCCGCCGTTCAACAACCCCAAGCTGCTCCGCGCGCTGCTGCCCGCGATCGATCAGGGCGAGTTCATGCAGGCCGCCTATGGCGACGAGACCGACCTGTACCGCACCGGCGTCGGCGTGTTCACGCCCGGGCTGGGCATGGCGAGCACGGCCGGGCTCGAGACGCTGACTGGCAAGCGCGACTTGGCGCTGGCCAAGCGGCTGGTGGGTGAGAGCGGCTATGGCGGCGAGAAGGTGGTCCTGATGTCGCCCTCGGACTACGCCGACCAGCAAGCCTATGCCCAAGTGTTCCGCGCCCTGCTCGAACAGGTCGGCGTCGCGGTGGACTACGTGAGCATGGATTGGGGCACGCTGGTGCAGCGCCGCGCCAGCAAGGAAGCCGGCGCCTGGAGCAGTTTTTGCACCACCTACGAAGGCATGACCGTCGCCAACCCGGCCAGCCATTTGCCGATGCGCGGCAATGGGCTTGAAGGCTGGTTCGGCTGGCCCACCGACCCCGAGATGGAGACCCTGCGCGACCGCTGGTTCGACGCGCCGGACGAGGCCGCCCAACGCGGCATCTGCGACACCATGCAGCGACTAGCGTTCGACCACGTCCCGTTCTACCCGGTCGGGCAACGTTTCCTGCCAACCGCCGTGCGCGACAGCCTGCACGACCTCGTCCCGGCGAGCTATCCGGTATTCTGGGGCGTACGAAAGATCTAGCAGGCTGCTTTAAGCCATTGCAAACGCCGTGTCTCTCCC
>JAABUX010003622.1_pt1 | contig 20299 bp, 19 predicted proteins | sample 5561851 | NCBI WGS metagenome assembly JAABUX01 (sample SAMN10711883, study PRJNA513361) | rock metagenome | isolation source: Antarctica rocks | place: Antarctica: Victoria Land, Richard Nunatak red sandstone | collected 2016-01-03 | reverse complement strand
TCTACGGCGATTTCACCATGGCATACGCGGTGAAGCTCCGCCTCCAGCCGACCGGCCCCACCGGCCTCGCGGAAGTAAGCCCGCACCGCGCTGATCTTCCCGCCGCCTACAACCGCTACCGCCGCTGGGACGCATCGATGGGCGACGAACATCTGACCGCGCTCCTCCAGCCGCTCCACGCGACCAGCTTCCTGCTCGACGACTTCCTCTGCGCCAACCACTGGTTCGGCGCGCGCGAAGCCCTCCTCTCCAGCGCCAGCTCGAAGACCGCGCTCGCGCTCGCCCACGCCGTGCGCCAGCACGCCGACCGCCCCCACCTGATCGGCCTCACCTCGCCGCGCAACCTCGCCTTCACCCAAGCGACCGGCGCCTAAGATGAGGTCATCCCCTACGCCGAAGTCACCAGCCGCAACGCCTCCACCCCCATCCTTTACGCCGACATTGCGGGCGACCGCGCGCTGCGTGCCGCGATCCACACCCACTGGGCCAACGCCCTCGTCCACTCCGCCGCCGTCGGCGACACGCACCAGGGCCTGAACACCCGCACCGACCCGCTCCCCGGCCCACGTCCCGCCTTCTTCTTCGCTCCGACCTGGCTCGCCCAGCGCCAGGCCGACTGGGGCCACGGCCAGGTCGCCGCCCACCTCGACCGCGCGTGGGCCGAGTTCGCCGCCTGGGCTCCGAGCTGGCTCAAGATCGTCCACGAACACGGCCCGCACGCAATGGTCGCGCGCTGGGCCGAGGCGCTTCGCGGCGGCACGCCCCCCGATCGTGGCATCGTGCTAAGCCTATGACTTCTCCTCTCCCGCGAAGCGGGGGAGGTGCCCGAAGGGCGCAGCGGGCTTCGCCGCCCGACACCCCTCTCCGGCGCTTCGCGCCACCTCCCCCGCAAGCGGGAGAGGAGAGAGTATGCCGTTTCGGAACCGTCTTCCTTTCCCCATCGTTCTCACACCAATGAAGCTTGCGATCTTCGGCCTCACCGTCAGCTCGTCATGGGGCAACGGCCACGCCACGCTCTGGCGCGGCTTGATCCGCGCGCTGGCCGCACGCGGCGTCCACATCGACTTCTTCGAGCGCGACGTCTCCTACTACGCCCACAACCGCGACCTCACCCACCTCCCCGGCGGCGGCACGCTCCACCTCTATGACGATTGGGCCGACATCGCCGCCACCGCCCGCGCCGCTGTCTTGGCTGCCGACGCCACCATCGTCACCAGCTACTGCCCCGACGCGATCCCCGCCGCCCGCCTGATGGAAGACGCACCCGGCCAAACGATCTTCTACGACCTCGATACCCCGGTCACACTCGCGCGGCTCGGCGCGGGCGAGACCGTCGCCTACCTGCCCGCGCACGGCCTCGAGCAGTTCGATCTCGTGCTCAGCTACACCGGCGGCCGCGCGCTCGAAGGCCTGCGCCAACTCGGCGCGCGCCGCGTCGCGCCCTTGTATGGCCATGTCGACCCGCAAGCCCACGCCCCCGCGCGTCCCGAACCGCGCTACGGCGCGGACCTGAGCTACATCGGCACCTGGGCCGCCGATCGCCAACCCGCCGTCGACGCGCTCTTCATCGCCCCCGCCCGCGCGCTCCCAGACCAGCGTTTCGTCCTCGCCGGATCGGGCTACCCGTCCGATTTTCCCTGGACCAGGAACATCTGGTTCGTCCGCCACCTACCCCCCGCCGAACACCCCGCCTTCTACGCCGCGTCGCGCCTGACGCTGAACGTCACCCGCGCCGACATGAAAGCTTATGGCTGGTGCCCATCGGGCCGCCTGTTCGAGGCGGCGGCATGCGGCGCGCCGATCCTCACCGACACGTGGGAGGGGCTGGACAGCTTCTTCACGCCGGGCAAAGAGTTGCTCACCGCAGAGACCACGGACCAAGCCCTGCAAGCCCTCGCCCGCGACGACCTTCCCGAGATCGCCCGCCGCGCCCGCGCGCGCGCGCTCGCCGAACACACCTCCGCGCACCGCGCGGACGAACTTCTGGCGCTGCTCGAACGGGTGCCCGCGTGAGCCGCCCCTGCTGGGGTGTCATCCCCGCCGCCGGCAACGGCACGCGCATCCAGCCATTGGCCTTCTCCAAGGAACTCCTGCCCATGGGCGGCGACGAACGCCCCAAGGCGGTCAGCGAGTACCTCGTCGAGCGCATGGAGGCGGGCGGCGCTACCAAGCTCGTCTTCGTCATCTCGCCCGGCAAGTCGGACATCGTCGAATATTACGGCAAGCGCCCGCGCCCCCACGCAGCCATCGCCTACGTCGTCCAGCCCACGCCCGTCGGCCTGTGCGACGCGATCTTCCGCGCCGCGCCGCTGGTGCACAAGAGCGAGGACGTCATCGTCGGCCTGCCCGACACCATCTGGTTCCCCGAGGACGCGCTCGCCCGCCTCCCCACCAACCGCCTCGCCTTCCTCCTTTTCCCCGTTACCGACCCATCGAAGTTCGACGCGGTGCTGACCGACGCCGACGGCGGCGTCCAGCAGATCAACGTCAAGCAGCCCGCCCCGGGCACCCCGTGGATCTGGGGCGCGTTCCGGATGCCCGGCCACGTGTTCCACGAACTTCACGCCTTCTGGCGCGCCCGCCCCGCCCCGGACGAATATGTCGGCACGCTCGTCAACGCCTGGCTCGCGGCGGGCGGCGAGGCGGTCGGCGTCGAAGCGGGCACCACCTACGTCGATGTCGGCACGCTTCCCGGCTACCGCGCCGCGATGCGCTCGCTCGAACCTGCCACGGCGTGAGCGCTCCCCCTCCACACTTCGGGCACTTGCCCCCAGAGGGGGAGGTGGCGGCGAAGCCGACGGAGGGGACCGCGCCGCACGCGCCTACCCGACCATGATCTCCGATCTCCTCCCCCGCCTCGCCGCCAATCAGCGCATCCCCGAGCGCGTCGCGCTCGTCGTAGCGCATCCCGATGACGAGACCGTCGGCCTCGGCTCGCGCCTCGCGCTGTTCGACGATCTCACCCTGATCCACCTGACCGACGGCACGCCCGACGACGTCTCCTTCGCGCAGCGCGCGGGCTTTGCCGACAACCCCGCCTACGCCGCCGCTCGCCGCGCCGAACTCGCAGCCGCGCTCGCCGCGCTCGGCGCCACCCCCGCCCGCCGCATCGCCTACGGCCTCCCCGACCAGCGCGCGCACGAGAACCTGCCGGCCATCATCGACCGCCTCGCGGCCGACCTCGCGGGCCACGCGGCGATCATCACCCACGCCTACGAACACGGCCACCCCGATCACGATACCGCAGCACTCGCCGTCGCCCACGCCCGCGCCCGCCTCGGCGCGAGCGCTCCGCAAGCCTACGAGTTCGCCACCTACTACCGCGACGGCGACCACATCCGCTTCGGCGACTTCTACCCCGACGCCGACGCCCCCGAAACGCGCCTGCCGCTCAGCGCCGCGCAACGCGAAGCCAAACGCGCCGCCTTCGCCGCGCACGCCAGCCAGGCGTCCACCCTCGCCCAGTTCGACCCCGCCCGCGAAACGCTGCGCCCCGCCCCCACCTACGATTTCACGCGGCCAGCCCCTCCCGCGCGCGCCGCCTACGAACTGTGGGGCTTCGCGCTAACCCCCGAGGCGTGGCTCGCCGCCACCGCGCCGAGCAGCAAAGCCGTCCGCTAGGCCTCCAGTTCCAGCCCCACGCCAAGATCGCGCGCGGCGTCGCCAAGCCGCCTGTCCCGCGTCCACAACCGGAGCGCCGGGCGTAACAGGCACGACGCGATCAGATGCGCATCGACATAACCGATTCCGCGTCCGAACAGCCGGTGTCTCTCGACGAGCACCCGAACCTCCGACGGTTCAGCGATCGAGCAGCTTCCAGCCCGTCGAGCAACGCCAGCACGGTCGTGCGCGCGGCCAGCGACCCGAGCGCGACCTCACCAATCACGAAAGCGTGGATCATGATCTCGCCCGCTTCCAGCAGCACCGCAAGCCTCGCGTCGCCAAGGCGCAAATGATCCACCCAGACCGACGTATCGGCCAGAACCGCCATTCAGCGGCGGCGCGGCGCGACCGCCAGCGCGGGTTCGCTACCGCCAAGCAGCGCAAGCCGCCGCGCACTTTCGCGCGCGATCAACGCTCCCAGCGCATCGCGCAACAACTCGCTTCGCGCCTTTTGGCCAGTCAGCGCGACTGCACGCTTGACCAGCTCGGAATCGAGTGTGACCGTCGTTCGCATATGCACCTGTTTCGCATCATTCGATGCCGCGAACAATACGGGGATCATGTACAGTCCACATCGACCGGACCCTTCCCCCAACCGGCTCGTTCCACGCCCGATGCGCATCCTCCTCGCCGCCTACCCGCTCGCCCCCGTGACCGCTGATCCCGTCGGCGGCTCCGAGCAGGTGCTCGCCCAGCTCGACCGCGCACTGACGCTGGCGGGCCACCAGGTCGCCGTCATCGCGCAGGCGGGCAGCGTCACGCACGGTCGCCTCCACGCCATCCCCGCCGAACCCGGCCCGATCGACGAGCCGCTGCGGTACCGCGCGCACTGGGCGATGCGCGCCGCGATCGCCACCGAGGCTCCCCACCATGACCTGATCCACCTGCACGGCCTGGATTTCGAGGCATACTGGCCGCCCGATGGCCCGCCCACCCTCGCCACCCTGCACCTGCCGCTCGACTGGTACAGCTGGACCTCGCTCAACCCCACGCGCCCCGACACCTGGCTCAACCCCGTCAGCCAAAGCCAGATCGCGCGCGCACCGTGGGCGCCAGCCCACTTCCTCGCGCCCATCCGCAACGGCGTCGACGTCACCCGCTACGCCCCCGCCCACCCGCGCGACTACCTGCTGTTCCTTGGCCGCATGTGCCCCGAAAAGGGCGTCGAAACCGCGCTCGACGCGGCGCGCGAGGCGGGTGCGCGCTTGCTGCTCGCGGGCGAACTCTACCCCTACCCCGATCACCAGTCCTGGTTCGCGGAGCGCGTGCTGCCCAAGCTCGGCCCCCGCGCGCGCTGGCTCGGTCCCGTCACCGGCCCAGCCAAGGCTCGCCTCCTCGCCGGAGCGCGCGCGCTCCTCGTCCCCTCCACCGTCGCCGAGACCGGCAGCCTCGTCACCATGGAGGCGCTCGCCAGCGGCACGCCGGTCATCGGCTCGGCGCTCGGCGAAATCCCGCACCTGCTCGACGAAGGCGTCACCGGTCTCACCGTCCCCCCCGGCGACGCGCCCGCCATGGCGCAAGCCATCGCGTGCATCGGCGAACTCGATCGCACCGCCGCCCGCGCGGCCGCGTTGCGCCGCTTTCAGGTTGATCGCACCACCGACGCCTACCTCGCCCTTTACCGCCGCCTCACCACCGCGACCGCCAAGCCCCTCGCGCGCACCGCCGTCGCGCGCTAACAGCTGTTGCATGATCGAAACCGAAACCCTGTCTCCCGAAATCCGTCTCATGCGCCTCGCCTTCGAGGGCGTCGTCGATATCGCCCGACGCTCGCCCGATCTCGCCAATCTCGCCCAAGCCCACGCTCCCGCGCTCGCCGCGATCCGGCGGCTGGGCGAGGCGCACGATCACAGCGGCCCCGCCTCGCCCCGCGCAGTGGCCGAGCATTTCGATCGGCTCGCCGCGACCTCGCCCGATCTCGCGGTCGCCGCCTACAGCTTCGGCGACCCCGCGCTGCTCGCGGACTTCACCGACGAAGTCGTCCAGATCGCCGCCGAATGGACGTCCATCACCGGCGACACCCTCGATTTCGGTTGCGGCGCGGGCCGTGTCGCAGCCGCGCTCGTCGGCCGCGCGCGCTCGGTCACCGGCCTCGATGTCAGCCGCGAGATGCTTGGCCTTGCGCGCGTCCGCGTGCCGCGCGCTCACTTCGTCGAGGGCGACGGCGCCACGCTCCCTTTCGACCCCGCCAGCTTCGACCTCGTCCTCGCGGTCGATAGCTTCCCGTTCCTCGTCCAGACCGACACGATCGCTCCCCAACTCGCCGAGATCGCGCGCGTGCTGCGCCCCGATGGTCGCCTGCTCGTCTTCAACTGGACCTACGGCGATCCCGCCGAGATCGAAGCCCATATCGCCGCCTCGCCGCTCACGCTGCTGCGCGGCCCCGAGCGCCCGTTCACCCGCTGGGACGCGACCGCCTTCCTCCTCGCCCGCCGTTGATCACCGCGCTCGATGTACTGCGCCCTCAATGGGAGGCGCTCTGGGCACTCGACCCGCGCGCGACGCCCTTCCAGCACCCCGCCTGGGCGCTCCCGCACGCGGCCATCTTCGCGGGCGAAGTCCAGATCGCCGAACGGCGCAGCCTCGACGGCGACCTCACCGCGCTCCTTCCGCTCACCGCCTGGGACGAGCGCGAAACGCGCTGCTGGGTCCCGCTCGCCAGCGGCCACAGCGACTATCTCGACCTGCTCGCCGCGCCCGACTGGGACGGCACGCTCGACCTGCCGCCCGAACCTGTCCTGATCCCCGACCTGCGCGCGCACTCGCCCCTCCTCGCCCACCCTCGCGCCGCCCCGCCCGAACCTTGCGAAACCTGCCCCGTCCTCACCCGCGCCGAGGACGGCCAGTTCCCCGTCCCCTACAACATGCGTCGCAACCGCACCAAAGCCCGCAACCGCGCCGATGCGTTGGGCGACGTCACCGTCGGCCTCGCCCCTGACCTCGAAGCGGCCTTCGCCGCGCTGATCGCGCTATCGGACGCCCGCCTCGCCGCGCAGGGCACCACCAGCACGCTCAGCGATCCCCGAATGCGCGCGTGGCTCACCGCCGCGCTACCCGGCCTCGAAACCGCCGGCCTGCTGCGCTTCGTCGAGGTCCGTCACCGGGGCCGCATCGTCGCCGCGCTGCTCGGCCTCGCCGACCGCCACCGCCACATGAGCTACCTGATCGGCGTCGACGACAGCGTCCCCGGCCAATCCTTCGGCGTCCTCGCCTTCGCGCATCTGATCGATTTTGCCGAGGCGCGCGGCGACTCCGAGTTCCACTTCCTGCGCGGCGCGGAGGGCTACAAGTTCGCCTGGGGCGCCGAGCCGACGCAGACCGTCCGCCTCACGCTCGCGGCAGGCTGATTCCCTCGTCGGCCAGCACCGCCGCCAACGCCGCGCGCCCCCGCTCCAGCGCCGCGGCGTCGCTCGCTTCCACCCGCGCGGTCAGCTTGTCCTCGGTCCCGCTCGCACGCAGCAACCACCATCCCCCCTCGACCGATGCACGCACCCCGTCCACCCTCACCGCGCCGGGCGTCCTCGCCGCCACCCGCGCGACCACCCCCGCCGCGTCACGCGCCGCGAAGCGGATCTCGGGCGTCGCCACCAGGGGCGGCAGCCCATCCATGAATGCGCCCAGCGAGACATGCCCAAGCGCCGCGAGCAACCGCATCGCGACATAAAGCGCATCGTCCGCCCCACGCTCGGCGAAGAAGATGTGCCCGCTCATCTCCCCCGCGAGCGGCGCACCCTCCGCCAGCATCGCCGCGCGCACGCGCACATAGCCCGCCGGGCACATCACCGCCCGCCCGCCAAGCGCCGTCACACCGTCGAACAGCGCCGCGCTCGATTTCACATCCGCCACGATCGCCGCCCCCGGCCGCGCGGCCAGCACGCCGCGCGCCAGCAGCAGCATCAGCTGATCGGGCCACAGGATGCGCCCGTTCGGCCCCACTACCCCGATCCGATCGCCATCCCCATCGAACGCGATCCCCAGATCGGCTCCGGCAGCCAGCACTGCAGCCCGTAGATCGGTCAGGTTCGCCGGCTCGGACGGGTCGGGATGGTGCGCCGGAAAACGTCCGTCGGGCTCGGCGTACAACAGCCGATGCCGCCCCGGCAGCCGCGCCACCACGCGCGCCAGCACCGGCCCCGTCGCGCCGTGCCCGCAGTCCCACACGACCGACAAAGGCGGCGTGCCCTCCGCCGCCTTGTCAAGGAAAGCGGCATAGCGATCGGCTGGATCGACCTCCACACCCGATCCACCCGCCACCGCCGTTCCCGGCGTCCGCGCCAGCACCGCAAGCGCCTCGCCCCACACCGCCTCGCCGAACAGCCCAAGCTTGAAGCCGTTTTGGTCCGCCGGGTTGTGCGATCCTGTCACCATCACGCCCCCGTGCAGCCCCAGTTCGCGCGCGCCCCAATGCACCATCGGCGTGGGACCCAAGCCCAGATCGCTCACCGCCGCGCCGCCCGCGATCAGCCCCTCGATCAGCGCGGCGGCGAGCATCGGCGAACTCAGCCGCCCGTCACGCGCCACCGCCAGCCGCGCCGCCCCCCGCCCGCGCGCATACGCCGCGAACGCCAGTCCCAGCCTATGCGCGTCCGCCCCGGTCAACATCGTGCCGACCACACCGCGCAGATCGTAGCTGCGCACCAGCGCGGGATTGAACGCCGCCGCGCTCAAGCGCGCGCGGGCACCGGATCGGTCGCCGAGGCCGAAGGTACGCCCACCCCGCTCGCCGCCGTATCCCCGCCGACCTCGGGCCCGATCATCTTCGATTGCCGCCAAGATCCCCACCGATAGTAGGAAGCCGCCATCGCCAGCGCGAGAATCATGCTCACAGGCGATGTCACCCAGACCGCGCCCACGCCGAGTCTGGGCTGCAGCAGCAGCGTCAGCGGCAGCCGCACCGCGAGCAGCGCCACGAACAGGATCGCCAGCGGCGCAATCACCGCTCCCGCCGCGCGCACCACCGCGAACAGCACGAACCCCGCCCCCAGGAACCCGAACCCCCAAAGCCCGATCGCGTTGATATGCTCGACGATCGGCCACGCGTTCGTGCCGTGCGGCAGGAACAGCTTGAGCAGAGCCCTCTCACCCAAATAGACCGAGGTGATCAACGCACCGGTGAGCACGATGTTGATCAGGATCCCCGCGCGCGCGGTCCGCTCGACCCGGTCCCACCGGTTCGCGCCGATATTCTGCGCCGCGAACGAAGACGCCGCCGCACCCACCGCCAGCGCGGGCATCTGCACATAGGTCCACAGCTGCGCCGCTACCCCGTACGCCGCCGCCGTCGTCACGCCGTAGCCGTTGACGATCGTCACCATCGCCAACCCCGAAATCGAGACGACGATCATCTGCAATCCCATCGGCACACCTTTGACGATGCTCGCCTTGAGCAATCGCCGGTCGGGCCGCAGCATGAAAAGTTCGTCGCGCGTCAGCCGGATCGGGAACCGGCGCGCGTAGGCGAAGCTCAGCAGTCCCGCCAGCCCGCAGACTTGCCCGATCAGCGTCGCGGTCGCCGATCCCGCGATGCCCATCGCCGGGATCGGCCCCCACCCCGCGATCAGCAGCGGGTTCAGACCCACGTCGATCACCGTCGCCAGGATCGAGAACAGGAACGGCGTCCGGCTGTCACCGCTACCGCGCAGCGCCATCATCAGGAACGTGTTGAAGTACAGGAACGGCAGCGCGAGGAAGATGACTCGCAGATAGCTCACCGCGAAATCGTGCGCGGCGGGCGGCGTGCCGATCAGGCGTAGCAGCGGATCGGTGATCGCATAGCCGAGTGCGGCGAGCAGGATCGAGGCGACCGCGAAGAAGGTCGCCATCGTTCCCACCGTGCGCTTGGCCTCGACCAGATCGCGCCGCCCAATTGCCTGAGCCACCAGGATCGTCGCCGCCAGCCCGATACCGAACACCGCGGACAGCAGCAGGAACAGAATGTTGTTCGCATTCACCGTCGCGGTCAGCCCGCGCTCGCCGATCAGCCGCCCCACCCAGATCGAGTTGATCGAGCCATTGAGCGACTGCACCACCGAAGATCCCATGATCGGCAGCGCGAACACCAGCATCGACCGCCCGATCGGCCCGGTCGTTAGGTCGCGCTGACCCGGACGAGCGTGGGGGGCGGGAGGGTCGGCCATGACTGCTGCACTTAGGTGCGGAGCGGGAATTGGAAAAGGCGCGTCAGTCGCGTCGCGAAGCGGGGTGCAACGCGATCCCGGTCGAGCCGAAATCCCGGCCAGTGCAAAGGATCGGCCGGTCGGACCTGACCGCCATGCCAAATACCATCAAGTCGAGCATGTTGAGCGCGCCGCCCCGCCCATTGCCCGTGCCATGCCTTGCGTTCGCATCGGCGGCAATCAGCGCATCTGCCGCCGTGAACGGCGCGGGCGCGATCCGGCCATCGAACAACAGCCGCAGCAGTTCGCGCGCGTCGGGATCGGGCGCGTTGCCTTCGAGCGCGGTCACCCGCTCAAACTCGACGAGCACAGGCGTGGGGACGATCCCCTCATCCTCGATCAACGCGGCCAAGATCCGCTCCCGCCCTTTCTCCACACGCACCACCGCTACGAGAGCGGACGTATCGACGATCATCGGGGATTGCCGCGCACATCATATTCTCGCGCGTCGAACTCTATCATGCTCGGGATGTCGGCACGCGCGGTCAAGCGCTCCAGCACCCGGGCGATCCGTGCGCGACGCTCGGCTTCGAGCGGATGGTCCGGGCGGATCGGCAGGCGCTCCAGTGCATCTTCAATGATGCTTACCTTGCTCCGGCCAGACGCCGCGAACTGATCGAGCAAAGCGGCAGCCTTGTCCGAGCGAATGGTGATCGAGGCTTGCTGGCGACGTGTTTGCATCACGTGCATATACACAGTGCAGCATTTGTCGGCAAGTTCAGGCTAGCTTGCGATCATCCTTGGCTTCCCGCACATCGCCTCACGAAGGAACCGCCCCGATGACCGACGATCTCAGCCGCTGGCACACCGCCGCCTGGAAGGAAAGCAAAGGCGCGGACCTCGACTGGCACACGCCCGAAGGCCTGACGATCAAGCCGCTCTACACCGCCCTGGACACCGCCCACCTCGATCCCGGTCTCCCCGGCCAAGCCCCGTACACGCGCGGCGTCCGCGCCACGATGTACGCGGGCCGCCCATGGACGATCCGCCAGTATGCGGGCTTCTCCACCGCCGAGGCGTCGAACGCCTTCTACCGCCGCAACCTCGCCGCCGGACAACGCGGCCTGTCGGTCGCCTTCGATCTCGCCACGCACCGCGGCTACGATAGCGATCACCCGCGCGTCACCGGCGATGTCGGCAAGGCGGGCGTCGCCATTGACTCGGTCGAAGACATGAAGCTGCTGTTCGATGGCATCCCACTCGACAAGATGTCGGTCAGCATGACGATGAACGGCGCGATCCTGCCGTGCCTCGCCTTCTACATCGTCGCCGCCGAGGAGCAGGGCGTCGCCCAAGCCGCACTCGACGGCACCGTCCAGAACGACATCCTCAAGGAGTTCATGGTCCGCAACACCTACATCTACCCGCCCGAACCCTCGATCCGCATCGTCGCGGACATCATCGACTACACGTCCGCCCACATGCCCAAGTTCAATTCGATCTCGATCAGCGGCTACCACATGCAGGAAGCGGGCGCGACCGCCGTGCAGGAACTGGCCTTCACGCTCGCCGACGGCCGCGAATACGCCAAGACCGCAATGGCGCGCGGCCTAAGCCTCGATACCTTCGCGCCCAGGCTCAGCTTCTTCTTCGCCATCGGCATGAACTTCTTTATGGAGATCGCCAAACTCCGCGCCGCACGCACGCTGTGGTCCGAGATCATGGGCGAACTCGGCGCCAAAGACCCGCGCTCGTTCATGCTGCGCACCCATTGCCAGACCAGCGGCGTCAGCCTGACCGAGCGCGACCCGTACAACAACGTCGTGCGCACCGCGTACGAGGCGCTCGCCGCCGTGCTCGGCGGCACGCAGTCGCTCCACACCAACGCATTGGACGAAGCGATCGCGCTCCCGACAGACTTCTCCGCCCGCATCGCGCGCAACACGCAATTGCTGCTCCAGCACGAAACAGGCGTCACCCACGTCGTCGATCCGCTGGGCGGCAGCTATTATATCGAGGCGCTCACCGCCGACCTCGTCACCGCCGCCCGCACGCTCATCGCCGAGATGGACAGGGCAGGGGGCATGACCGCCGCGATCCAGGCCGGCATCCCGCAAACCCACATCGAGAACGCCGCCGCCGCCACCCAGGCGCGCATCGACAACGGCGAGCAGGTCGTCATCGGCGTCAACAAGTTCCCCGCCGTCGACGAGACCCGCGTCGATCATCTCGACATCGACAATGTCGCGGTCCGCGAAGGCCAGATCACCCGCCTCGCCCACCTGCGCGCCACCCGCGACGAAGCCGCCTGCCGCGCCGCTTTGGACGCGCTGACCCAAGGCGCGCGCACCAACGCCAACCTCCTCGCGCTCACCATCGAAGCCGCCCGCGCCCGCGCCACCTTGGGCGAGATCAGCACCGCGATCGAGGTCGTCTTCGGCCGCCACGCGGTCGCCGCCACCAAGGTCACCGGCGTCTACGCCGCCACCTTCGGCGCGGACCCGCGCGTGTCGGGCATCCGCGACGGCATCGCCAGCCTCACCCGCCGCCTCGGCCGCTCCCCGCGCATCCTCATCGCCAAGATGGGCCAGGACGGCCACGATCGCGGCGCCAAAGTCGTCGGCAGCGCCTACGCCGATTTCGGCTTCGCGGTGGTCATGGGCCCGCTCTTCCAGAAGCCCGACGAAACCGCCGCGCTCGCCATCGCCGAGGGCGTCGACCTTGTCGGCGCATCGAGCCTCGCCGCAGGCCACAAGACGCTGATCCCCGAACTCATCGCCGAACTCAAGCGCCAGGGCGGCGATCACATCCGCGTCGTCGCCGGCGGCGTCATCCCCCCCGCCGACTACGCGATGCTGCGCGACGCGGGCGTCGGCGCGATCTTCGGCCCCGGCACCAACCTCGTCGAAGCCGCTGCCGAACTCCTGCGCCTGCTCGGCCACAACATGCCGCCCCTCGAAGAAGCAGCGTGACCCGTCAGCGCCGGAGGGAGCGGGCATGAACATCCTCGTCATCGGAGCATCGGGCTTCGTCGGCAAGCACCTCGCCCGTGCCCTGCTCGCGCACGGACACACGGTCCGCTGCGTCGCGCGCACTCCGGCGAAGGTCAAGGATCTGGCCGCGGCCGGTTGCGAGATCGTCCAGGGCGACATCTCCGACCCGGAATCGATGCAACGCGCCTTCGAGTCTATCCAGGCTGCCTACATCGCCGTCCACACGCTCTCACCCCAACCAGCCGCCGCCGGGCAAGGCTTCATGGACGTGGAAACACAGGGTCTCCACAACATAGTCGCCGCGTGCCGGACGCGAGGCACACGGCGACTGATCTACCTGACCGCGCTCGGCAGCAGTCGCCACGCGCGCAGCGCATGGGCGCGCGGGCGCTGGCAGGCGCAGCAGTTCCTGTTCGAGAGCGGCCTCGACGTGACCGTCATCCAGCCCGGCCAGATCGTCGGGGTCGGCGGCACCGGCTTCGACATGATGGCCGGCCAAGCCAAACGATCCCCCGCCCTAATGCTCGGCAGCGGCAAACATCGGTGGCGCAACATCGCGGTCGACGATCTCGTCTACTACCTCGTCGGCGTGCTCGACGATCCGCGCGCCTACGGGCACTGCTACGATGTCGCTTGCGACGATATCCTGACGAACGATCAGATGGTCGATGTCGCCGCCGACGTACTCGGCCGTCGCCACCCCGTCAAGCTCCACGTACCCGCCGCGATCCTGGGCGCGCTCGCGCCACTCGTCGAGCGTATGAGCAAACTCCCCAGAGGCGCGATCAAGGGTCTCGCCGACGGCTTGGCCGAGGACTTCATCGGCGATCCCGCGCCCATCCGCGCCATCCTGCCGCACACCCCGCTGTCCTACCGGGCGGCGGTCGAACAGGCGCTGCGCCCGCCTACCCGAGATGCTATTCCCGTTTCGGGTACCCCAACATCATAGCATGGGAGCAATGATTATGTTGGTTGCGCTGCGTCACTTCGCGCGGCGGTGAAGACCGTATCGAATCGCGCGTGGGCGTTCGTCTCGTGTTAATCGGCTTTACCTAACGGGAGTGCTTCACATGCGTAACGTTTTGCTGCCGGTCGTCGCCGCCGCGATCGGTTTAGTCACTGTATCGGCAAATGCGGCAGTCTATACAACTGTCTTGTCGAGCCTGAACCAGGTTCCGCCGCAAGAATCGAACGCCACTGGGTCCGCGACCGTGCGTGTGTTTGGCAATCTGCTCAGCGCCGACGTGATCTTCGCCAATCTGAAGAGCGGCTTCGAGTTCGGTCACATTCACTGCTGCGATCCCCCCGGAGCGAATGCGCCCGTCGCGATCCCATTCGTCGATTTCCCGCAGGTAACGACCGGTGAATATAAGCATAGCTTTAACCTGCTCGACACGAGCGTGTACGCGGCGGAGTTTCTGAAGACGAACGGCGGTACCGCCGTCAGTGCACGCGATGCGCTGATTACGGGACTCAATGCGGGGTTGAGCTATGTCAATCTTCATGACGCGCCTGCGTACCCCGCTGGCGAAATCCGCGGCCAACTCGCGCCCGCCGCCGCCGTCCCCGAGCCCGCCGGGCTCGTGCTGTTCGGCCTAGCTACCTTGGCGCTGGTCGCCCGGCACCGCCGCGTTTGATAAGCCGGGGCGGGAAGTCCTTCCCGCCCCGTCACCCCGACCCAAATGCGGCGGTACGTCCCTCAAGTAGCCGGGGCGTCCAGCGTTTTCATGTCGATCACGAAGCGATACTTCACGTCGCCCCTGATCATGCGGTTATAGGCGGCGTCGATCGCCTGCATCGGGATCGTCTCGATGTCGCTCACGATCCCATGCTCGCCACAAAAGTCGAGCATCTCCTGCGTCTCGGCGATCCCGCCGATCAACGACCCCGCGATGCTGCGGCGGCGCATCAACAGATTGAATACGTTGGGCCCGCTATGCGGCGCGGGCGGCGCGCCGAGCAACACCATCGTCGCGTCGCGCTTGAGCGTCGTCACGTACAAATCGAGGTCCATCGGCGCGGCTACCGTGTTCAGGACAAAGTCGAACGTCCCCGCCAGCGCCGCCATCGCGTCAGCGTCATTGGACAGCACCACATGATTCGCCCCCAGCCGCCGCGCATCCGCCTCCTTGCCCGGCGAGTGCGTAATCAGCGTCACGTCGGCTCCCATCGCGTGCGCGATCTTGACGCCCATGTGTCCCAGACCGCCCAGCCCCACCACCGCGACCTTGCTCCCGGGCCCAACCTTCCAGTGGCGCAGCGGCGAATAAGTGGTGATCCCCGCGCATAGCAGCGGCGCGGTGCCGGCGGGATCCAGCCCCTCGGGCACGCGCAGCACGAACTCCTGCCGCACGACGATCACGTTCGAATACCCGCCGTAGGTGTTCGCGCGCGTATCCTGCGTCGGCCCGCTGTAGGTGCCCGTGAAGCCGTTGTCGCAATATTGCTCGATCCCCTCGCGACAGGGATCGCAGTGCTGGCAGCTGTCGACCATGCAGCCGACGCCGACGCGCTGGCCGACGACGAAGCGCGTCACGTCCGCGCCCACCCGCGTCACGCGCCCGATGATCTCGTGCCCGGGCACGCTTGGGAACGGAAGTCCGCCCCACTCGCCGCGCACCGTGTGCAGATCGGAGTGGCAAACGCCGCAATACTCGATCGCGATGACGACATCGCCCGGACCCGGCTCACGCCGCTTGAAGGCGAACGGTGCGAGCGGCACGGCGGCGGACTGGGCGGCATAACCATGGGCGTGCATGAGGATCTCCGAACGGTGGCGCGCGAGGCGGACAGCGCCACGGGCACATAGTCAGGGCCCGCCGCATTGGTAGGAGCGCGCCACGCCTTCACCCCCGCGCCGCCGCCGCCTACATCGCGTCCGTGCCCCGCTCCAAAGCCGATCACCCCGGCGGCCCCGCCACCCGCTTCAACGAGGATGCCGCCACCTCGACCGTCAAGGGCCAGGGCGCGCCCGACCTCGACACGGGCATCGCTGCGATCCGCCAGACGGTGAAGGCCTTGACCGCGCAGCCCGGCGTTTACCGCATGCTCGATAGCGCGGGCGACGTCCTCTACGTCGGCAAAGCCCGCGCGCTCAAAAGCCGGGTCACCAACTACACCCAGATCGCCAACCTCCCCAAGCGCCTCCAGCGCATGGTCTCCCAAACGCGCAGCATGGAGATCGTCACCACCGGCTCCGAAGCCGAAGCGCTGCTGATGGAAGCGCAACTGATCAAGCGCTTCCGCCCGCCCTACAACGTGCTGCTGCGCGACGACAAATCCTTCCCCTTCATCTTTCTGAAGGAGGATCACGCCTTCCCCCGCGTCAGCAAACACAGGGGCGCGCGCACCGGCAAGGGCATCTACTACGGCCCGTTCGCGTCCGCAGGCGCGGTCACCACCACCCTCAACGCCCTACAAAAAGTCTTCCTCCTGCGCTCGTGCTCCGATCACTTCTTCGCCAACCGCTCGCGCCCCTGCCTCCTCCACCAGATCAAGCGCTGCTCCGCGCCGTGCGTCGGCCGCATTGACCCCCCCGCCTACGAAGACCTGGTCGACGACGCCAAAGCCTTCCTCAGCGGCAAATCGAACGCCGTCCATACCAAGCTGCAAGCCCAGATGGGCCACGCCGCCGCCGATCAACAATATGAGACCGCCGCGATTATCCGCGATCGTCTCCGCGCGCTCACCCTCGTCCAGGGCGGCCAATCGCTCGCCGCCGTCGGCACCGGCGATGCTGACGTCATCGCCATCGCCTCGCAAGGCGGCTGCGTGTGCATCCAGCTCTTCTTCATCCGCGGCGGCCAGAACTGGGGCCACCGCGCCTTCTTCCCCAGCCACACCGACGACCTCTCCGAAGAAGAGGTCCTCCTCGCCTTCCTCGCCCAATTCTACGCCGACATGCCCGCGCCACGCGAACTCCTGCTCGACCGGATGCCCGCCGAGGCCGAACTCCTCGCCGAAGCCCTATCCGAACGCGCGGGTCGCAAGGTCCACATCCGCCACGGCCAACGCGGCTCGGGCCGGCGGCTAGTGGCCCAAGCCAAGCGCAACGCCGAGGAAGCCCTCGCCAGGCGGATGGCTGAATCCTCCACCCAAGCCGCGCTGCTGCGCGAACTCGCCGAAACCTTCGACCTCCCCGGCCCGCCGCGCCGCATCGAGGTCTACGACAACAGCCACATCCAGGGCGCGCACGCCCTAGGCGCGATGATCGTCGCCGGTCCCGAAGGCTTCCGCAAGAACCAGTACCGCAAGTTCAACATGGACAAGGACCTCGCCGCAGGCGGCGACGATTTCGCCATGATGAAAGCGATGCTCGCCCGCCGCTTCGCCCGCCTCGAACGCGAGGACCCCGACCGCACCGACTGGCCCGACCTCCTGCTCATCGACGGCGGCAAGGGACAGGTCTCCGCCGCGCGCGAGGTGCTGGGCGAGGAGGGCGCGCACGATGTCCCCATCGTCGGCGTCGCCAAGGGCCCCGATCGCAACGCGGGCCGCGAGGTGTTCCACCTGCCCGACGGCCGCGAAATCACGCTGCCGATGAACGCCCCGCTTCTCTTCCACCTCCAGCGCCTGCGCGACGAGGCGCACCGCTTCGTCATCGGCGGGCATCGCGCCAAGCGCAGCAAGGCCATCGGCGCATCGCCGCTGGACGAAGTTCCCGGCATCGGCCCGGCGCGCAAACGCGCGCTCCTCCTCCAGTTCGGCACCGGCCGCGCCGTGCGCGGCGCCTCCCTCGAAGACCTCGAACGCGCGCCGGGCGTCAGCAAAGCCGTCGCCCGCGCGGTGTACGATCACTTCCACCCGGGCGGATGACCTCACATCGCTTGCCCCAGCTCTACCATCGGCCCCGCGCCAACAATCGGCGATGGGCTTTCGGACACCCGCGACCCACGAGCGATCTCGACTGCCTCAGACCTTCGTCGCTGGCGGCGCTGGCGGCAGTTCGCAGGAAAACCCCGAGCTTGACCGATGCAGCAGCTTTAAACGGCTCTCCGACTTCGTGAGCTCAGAACCCGGCATCCAGATAAGACTTCCAACCGCCGTGACCGGCTTGTGATCGACGTCGTGCAAACTGATGCCCGCCTTCGCGAAGTGACCGTGTGTGTGGTTCGCCGCCCCGACGATCAACCTCATCCGTCCGACGGGCTTATAGAGCGGGATGTGGTCGACACGATGGTTGGTGCCGGCGGAAACCTTCGCGACTGCTCCACCTTGCCGCTGAGGCTCGAACGAGACGACAAGATCCACCGGCAAATGCTTTCGTGGATCGCCTTTGGTGAAGATGCAGTCCTCCGGCGGTTTCTTCTGACCATTGACCTTGCTCAGGAGATTCCATCCTTTGTAACTGATCGACAATCCTGTTTCGATCATCGAGTCTTTCGCATCTTTCTGGTAGAAGGAAGCATAAAAGATTAGATACGCCTCGCCGGGGTCGGCTGGAGTCGGCAAGGTCAAACGTGTGCTGAATCTTTTGCCGGTGATGTCGAAATCCATCACGAAGGCTTCAGCGAACTCCTCGCCTTTCGCCGTGAAGCTCGCGGCGGCGGTTGGAGGAAAGGCGGGCGGGTTGGACATTCGACGAACCTTTCGCGGGCGCGTTAACAGGAAGGGAGGAAGGCGCTAAGCCGTCCGCTGTCCGACGTCGAGGTGCGAGCCGTCTCACTGGGCGCGCCTGCTTTCCATCGATGATGATCGGCTTGGGATCGAGCGAGCGCGTGACCCCCGGTTCCGCCCTGACGCGTCACATCGGCTGCCATCGGTTCGCCTTCAGTCGCGCGATCGAGCTAGGGTCGACCCGACGGTACCATCGCGTTCACGACAGGGTCCTTGGAAGGGCGATCCAATCCGGCTATTCTTGCCGTGCGCGGTCCATCGTCTAGGCGCGCCTGGATCGTGTGCGAGGAGATTGCGGGCATGAACGACGTGAGGATGGCGATTATCGACGGTACCGGCGAATGGGATGACGCCGGATATACCAAGTCGATGGCGAAATCTTTCTGCACTCAGATCGGTCAGCAGCTTGGCTCGAAATCCTACTATCAGCGCGGGCCATGGATCGAGGGAGGCTCGGACGCCTCCAAGATGGACGCAGCCACAGCTTGGCTGAAGCTGCAGCGGCAGATCGATCCGAAGGTCCGGCTGATGCTTGCGGGTTATAGCCGGGGTGGCACGGTGGCCATCGCAGCCGCCGAGCGGTTGGAGGCAGCCAACCTTCCCGTCGACGCCTTGTTCCTCTTCGACGCGGTCGCGCGCAACATCATGTGGTACGGCCGCGTGATTCCAGCCAATGTGAAGGTCTGCCGTTACGCCCAGCGCTCGCACGACCCCGCGTTCGTCGATAAGTACGAGAAGAAATACAACGTCGCGCTGGCGCAGCTCACCAACCCGTTTTCGACCAATCCCACCAGACCTTCGTTCGGGAACACCGGGCTGACGCATCGAGGCTCGACGTTGGATTTTAACCTGAGGACTTTTCTTGGTACTCATGGCGCGCTCGGCGGCGTCGGCTGGCCCGAGGTTCCGGAAGACCCCGCCGCGCAGGTTGAGGTCGCCGCCTGGATGACGGGCGAGATGCGAGCCCAAGGTGTGGCCGTGACTTTGGTCAGCACGCCGCCGAGTTGAGCACGGGCGATGCGGGCTGTGAAACGCCGTCTACGAGTTCAGCGACGACACCGCCGCGATAATGGCGCTATTGGCAATCCGCGTACGCATTTGCGTGTGTGACGCGTGACAAAGCGGCAACAACGCGTTGCCTCGCAACAACTCACCCCGTTTTCGATTCGTTTCACCGTCCGCCGCGTTGACCTCGCGCGTATACCGTTGCGAGCATCATTCCCAAATCGGCTGCGGGAGCGTAACAATGTGCGCGTGTTCGTAAGGTCCCTCACTCTCGCGCTGCTCGCGCTCGCCCCGCTCGCCGCCCGCGCGCAAGGCTTGTGGGAACAACCCCGCTACGCCGCGATCCTCGAGGACGCCAACACCGGCGAGGTTCTGTACGAACGCCGCGCCGATCTCACGCGCTTCCCCGCCTCGATCACCAAGGTGATGACGCTCTACCTCGCCTTCGACGCGATCGCCGACGGCCGTCTCCACTTGGCTGATCGTATCGCCATCAGCCGCCACGCCGCCACCCAGCCCCCCTCCAAGCTCGGTCTCAAGGTCGGCGAGACGATCACCGTCGAGGAGGCGATGCGCGTCATCGCGGTCAAATCCGCGAACGATATCGCCGTCGCGCTCGCCGAGCATATCGCGGGCAACGAACCCGCCTTCGTAAGCGCCATGAACCTCAAGGCGCGGTCGCTCGGTATGGCGGGCACGCATTTCATGAACGCGAACGGGCTGCCCAACGCGCTCCATTATACCACCGCGCGCGACCTCGCGACGCTGTCGGCGGCGCTGCTCAAGAACCACGCCGATCGCTACGCCTATTTCAGCACGCCCGATTATTTCCGCGCCGGGCATCTGACGATGAACCACAATCACCTGCTCGGCCAGGTGCCCGGCGTCGATGGCATCAAGACCGGC
>JAABUX010003620.1_pt1 | contig 20305 bp, 22 predicted proteins | sample 5561851 | NCBI WGS metagenome assembly JAABUX01 (sample SAMN10711883, study PRJNA513361) | rock metagenome | isolation source: Antarctica rocks | place: Antarctica: Victoria Land, Richard Nunatak red sandstone | collected 2016-01-03 | reverse complement strand
GGCGCGTCCGGCCCGGCCGCCGCCTCCTCAAACGGCCGCGACGTGGCCGCCCAGTAGCGCCAACTCTTTGTGGGCGGCCCCGCTGGGCCGCCGAACGGCCCGCCCGTGTACGGGTCATCGTAAAAAACGCTCGGGCCGCTGCGGTGGCCGCCCGGGCGCGCGAACGAGCGCCCGGCGCGCATCTGCGCCAGGTGCTCCGGCCGGATGCCAGCCGTGTCGCGCCGCCAGCCGCCGCCCGCGCCGTCGCGCAGCCAGGGGCCCGCCCACTGCTCCGGGTGCAGCTTCTGCGCGCGCGCGGCGCGCAGGCTCCGTCGCGCGGGCGTTTGTTCACGCGCCCCCGCACTGTGGCATGCAGCGCCATGCCCATCTAAGAGCGCATTGTGCATGACACGCCGAGAGCGTAGTATAGGGGGAAAAACATTCCGCACCAGGTGCGCCTGGAACTCGTCCCACAGCTCGGGCGGGCAGCCGCAAGCGGCCAGCGCGCTGGCGCCCTCGGCCGCCACCCGCGCGGCCACCCAGTGCAGCCACTCCAGCTGGTTGGGTTCTGCAGCAGCCTCCGCATCGTACGGCCCGCTGCCTGAGCCGCCCTGCTCGCCGCTGCGGTCCGTCTGGCCCCCGTAGCGCCAATCTGTGCGCCCGCTAGACTTGGGCCGGCCGTCGCCGTCCCTGCCGCCGCCATCCCCACACCTTCACTTTAGGTAGACTCCAGGACCCATGCATTTGGTCCAGCTTCGCTGCCTTCAAACGACAGCAGTCAGGTCGCTCCCACTTTGGAAAAAAAGGGAAACAGGACTCGCAAGGCTGGCGTGGCCAGCTCGATGAAACCGCCCTGGCTGGCAGCGGTGGCGCGCGGCCCGGCGCGCCTGAAGCTGTAGCCGCTGGGGCCGTCCCACGGGTCGGGCGCGGCGGGCACAGGCGCGGTGCCCGCCCGCTCCGCGCGGCTGCTGCGGTGGCTGCCGCCGCCCGCGCTGCGCGCGCTCCGGCCCACGCTGCCGCGCGCGCTGAGCAGCGCGGCCGCCATGCTGCGCCGCGGCGGCAGCGCCAGGGCGGGCACACGCCCGACCGCGCCCGGGCGCTCGCCGCCCTCCATGTCAAAGCCGTCGGCGGCACTGCCGGCGCTGCCGCCGCTGTCCGAGCTGCACTCTGCGCTCCAGTCCGCGGCCGAGCCGCCCGCCGGGGCAGAGCCCCCGGCCGCCCCCCGGGCGCCTGCCGCCTGGCTGCCGACGCCCGGCGCCTCAGCCTCGCCGCCGCCGGTGTCGCCGCCAGCGGGCTGGCCCGCGGCGCCGAGGCTGCCGGTCTCTGCGCTCGCCGCCGGCCACTGCCAGTCGTCCTCATCGCCCGCGGCGCCCGCGTCGGCATTCGCGGCAGGGTCGGGCGACTCGGGGCCGCCATCCCGGGCGCCCGCGTCCCCCTTGCGAGCCTCCGCGGCCGCCGCAGAGCGGCGCGCGGCCGCGCGCTCGGCCAGCAGCGTGGCGCGCGCCTGCGCGCGGCTCTTGCGCCAGGCGTCGCCGCGCGCCGCCGCGGCCTCGCCCTCGCCGCGCTTGGCCGCGTCCTTGGCAGCTGCGCAGCGAGCATGCGTCCCCGTACGTGAAAGGGTCTGGCAGGTGCGGGCGCAGACCTGCTGCCCCTCTTGAGCTAGGCCGCAGGCCCAGCATCAGCTTGTCAGCGCCGATGTGGTGTGTTAAACCATAGCGTGTGCGAAGGCGCATGCGTCTGTGACATGCTGCCATATCACTCACTGCGCTGACATGCGCACCCCTGTGCCTGAGAGCGGCGGGTGCACACGCGCGCGGGCGCCCAGCGGCGCACCGCGCTTCTGCTGCAGCTCGCGCAGGACATGCATCTCGCCGTAGATGATGTGCACGTCCTGCTCGGTCACGCCCTGCTCGAACAGCTCCAGGCCAATGCGCTCCGCCTGCCGCACGGCCTCCATGGCCGCCAGCACCTGCCGCGCGCGGCGCGCGCGCTGTCTGGCGCGCGCGTCGGCGCAGGCGCGGACGACGCGCTCCGGGGGTCCTGCACAGTGCAGTGGGGGGGCCGCGAGCGCGGACGCCTTCAGCAGAAGCCAAACTTGGCAGAGTCCGCCCGGAGCAGCGACGACCCCAGGTCCAAGCATGGGCGCCGGTGCCACGCACGCAACAGGGAAGCCGTGGAGGTCCAGGGGTGGTGGGAGCGGCAGAAAGCAACACAGCACGCCTGGTCCGAAGACAAAGCAGACACGTGCTGTCGCACGCTGTGCCAGAGTTCTGGCTCCAGCAGTGGCGCACCACGGGGTTCACGTGCTTGGCTGACGCCCCGGGCGCGAGGCTCGTCCGCTCTGCTATGACAGCTCACCTTGTCACACACCTGGCAGGTCCAGAGCCGCTGGGCCAAGGCCGCAGTGCTGCCAGCGCCCGCGTGGGGCGCACCGGCAGGCGCTGCGGTGCTGCCGGCAAAGGCTTGAGGGGTGGCACGCAGGCGGCCAAGCCCTGCAGCGCTCGCACACCTGAGAGCACAGCCGCAAGGCAGGGCCCGGCTGTAAGTATACATTAAGATTGCACCCACCTGGCACCGCCGCCAGCAGGGACCTGGTGTGCAACTCATACGTGGTCATCTCGTTGCCAGGCCGGCGCTCGCAAGGTTCTAGGAGGTTTCTGTGGTCACTGGCGGCTGTGGGCTTTTCAATAGCTGTTGCATCATAGCAAGTGCCTGTCTCCTTACATTCGCACTTCCTGTCGTGATGCTCCGGCACTTCGTGAACGACAACTTTTTCATGCAGTAAAGTTAAAAACCCTTGCAAAGACCTAGCAAGGCATGCTGTGCATGCTCCGGTGGTAGCACACTTTTGAAGTGTCAGCTGCAAGAGGAAGAGTAAAGCGCCTGCTGCACCCGGCAACTTCACAGTGAACCTCGTGGCAACGGCTGTGTATGCCGCATATATATCGAGCACCTTAGGCGCTGCGTGTGCGCTTGGCATGCAGCCGCGCTGAGCATGGAGGAGATGCTGGACGCAATGACTCCGTCGAACCTCTTTCAAGTATGTTGTACTGTCGGCTGGTTGCACAATAGGAGCTTGTAGCAAGATGTGCAAGTGCACTAACCCAGCGCGCTTGCGGCAGGGCTTTGTCTTTGGCGTGTGCCCTGCAGAGGAGCAGGAGGTGCCAAGCCCGAGCCAGCGGAGCGAACCATACGTGGTGCTGGAGCTGATGGAACTCGTCGGTGCGCCTCTGGTCCCTATCTCTTACCCGGGCGCTCCTGATGGCGACACCAGCGGCGTGCATGCAGCTATCCATATCCTGAGCAAGCTGCTGGATTAGTAGCTTGTGCTGTGCAGCATGCTGGTGCGCCGGACTGAGGCCACCGTGACAGAGGGGTGCAGTGTGGTGCCGCTGTGCTGCTGCAGACTGCAGACTGCAGCTGGCGTGGCCGCGTGCGAGCACGTGTGCGTGGCACGCCAGCAGCCGAGCTCGAGCTGTGCAGCCTTGCGAACGCTGGAGGCACCTTCAGGTGCGACTGGAGCACCGCTCAGCAGAGCCGGCCGCCGCGCAGGTGCTGCGAGTGGAGACTGTGTGTTCCTGGAGGCTGAGTCCGACGCCGACTCCTGCACGCACGTGGTGGCCCGGCACGCCGAGCAGCCCAGCGTGGGCTGGGCGGCCGCGCGCGGCCGGCAGGCGGTCACCCACTTCTGGGTCTGGGAGTGCTGCAGAGCGCAGCACCTGCTGCCGCTGGGCGACCCGGTGCGATCACACTCCTGCCCTGCAGCACCTGTTTGTACATGCACCAGCCTGCGCGCTAGCTGCAGCGCGCACAGCACTGGTGTTTGTTCCGGCGCCAGCCTGCAACAATCTGAATGCCGTCTTTTTGAAGACAAGCATCCTGGCACTGACGCACCGCTGCGGAGCGCGCGGCAGCTGTACCGGCCGGCGCGCGCGGCGGCGCTGCCGGGCGCGGGCGGCGTGCAGGCGACGCTCACCGGCTTCCAGGGCGCGCAGCGGCAGCACGTGCTCGAGCTGCTGCGCATGATGGGCGTGCACGTGCAGAAGAGCATGCAGCTGTCCACCATCACGCACGTGGTCGCCAAGGACACGCAGTCCACCGCGTCCGCCAAGCTCTGCTTCGCACGCACGTGCGCCCGCCGCCGCCCCCTGTCGAGCCCGCATGTGAGGTCGCCATGTGAGGGCTGAGGTGCCCGCACGTAAGAGCGCTGGAGCCAGCTACCATGCGTGGACATGTGTGCATCTGCCTGCTGCTGAAATTGAGCTGACTTGCATGGCATGCCAAGCGCGTCCTGTTGCCAATGTACCCCAGAGTCGCTGATGAGCGCTTGGTTATGATCCAAGCACCCAGGCATGGACCCTTCACAGCATGCGCCTGCTTGCGGTGCGCATGGTGGAGCAGCAGCCAGCATGCGCGCATGCGCCCGCTCACATGTTGTGCACCGCGCGCAGGTGGACGCTGAGGAGCATCTCGATCGTCAACTGCCTCTGGGTCTACGAGAGCCTGCGCAGCCGGCAGCTGCTGCCCGCCGGTGCGCCGCGCTTGCACAGCCTGATGTGTGTGTGACTTGGACGGCCTCCGGTGCGCTGGTTTCCATACTTGCATACACCTTTTGGGGCAGCGCTCTTGGCCAGCCGGCCTGGCCCACACCCGCGGATCTTTATTTGACTGATCATTGTCTACTGGCAGGCACCGCCGCAGCCAGGTGTGTTGCACACCTGCCCAAAACTCTGGACGAGCTCGCTTGCTGCGGCACCGCAACACCCGATGATGCCTTCCTGCAGCAAGGTCGTGTCATAGGCCGCATGGCGCTGCGCGCAGACGATTTCACAGACAACCTGCCAACTGACGTGGACCCCGGGCGGGGCGCGCTCGCAACCGCGTCCTGGGGCGCGCGCTGCGTGCCTCCGACGCCGCCGACCGTGCTTGCTCATGAGCCGCCCCACGAGTGCCTGCCCGACTCCGATGCCGAGTCGGGGGCGTCGGCCGGCGGCAGCAGCGGCGCCCCCGGGCCCGCCATGAGCCTGTCAGGGCAGGAGCAGGCTCCCAGGTGCCCGCTTGCGCGGCGCCTGCAGCCTGCGCTGGATGCGTCGCGCACGCCCTCGCCCGCGCCGGCGGCAGCGCCAATGGGCCGCGGGCCTGGCGCCATCTGCAGCAGCATTGCCGTGAACGGCGCGCCGGCCGCGGCGCCGGCCAGCGGCAGGGCGGCCGCTGCGCCCGCAGCTACTGCAGCGCCCGTGGGCCGCGGTGTTGGCCCCGACTGCAACAGCATTGCCGTGAACGGCGCGCCGGCCGCGGCGCTGGCCAGCGGCAGGGCGGCCGCTGCGCTGGCAGCCGCCGCGGGCGGCAAGGAGAATCTCGTCTCTGCCGGGCTCCCGTGTCGGAGCGATGGCAAGGCGGGCATGTCAGCAGGGCCCGGCCTTGTGTGCTCGGCGCCGGCCCCCGTCGACAGCGACCGGACCAGCGCCGGCAGCGCCGGCGCCGGCGTGCCCGGCAGTGATGCTGAAGGCCGCGACGCGGGCGCTAGCGCTAGCGCGGCGCAGCCGCTGCCGGCTGAGGACGCAGCAGGTTGGCCTGGGATGCCAGCGGGTCCTCCTGGAGCACTGGCAGGGGATGCGGGAGGGGCGGCAGGGGGCCTCGAGGTGCCGGGGAGGAGTGCGGCGGGAGGAGCCAAGGTTGCGGAGGAACCGGCAGAGGCCCAGGGCGCGCTCCTCGCGGCGCACGCGCCGCTGGCGCTGGGCTTTGCGTACAGCGAGGCCGGCGGCGCGGACAGCAGCCAGGCGCACCTGGCCGGCCAGGCGCGGCCCCAATCATAGAGCGCTGAAAACACCCGACCCAGCAGTGCTTTTGAAATCAATACTCTGCACACGTATTATGGAAACATGTTTTCTTGCGTGTGAGAGCCATCGGGTGGCGGCGCAGGTGGCGGCTGCGGAGGCCATGACAGGGCGCCTGCTGGCGCAGCTGGACACGGGCTCGCAGCCGCAGCGCGCCGTGCCCAGGTGCGCCTGCTGCCGGTCCACGCATGTGACATGCTGCTGAAGGTCCCTCCGCTGGCACTGACAGCCGCGCCTGGCAGCATGTGCTGCGTTCAGATGCCTAGTGCAGACACAAAGCTTGCATGCACTAGGCATGCCTGATGCGCCCGACCCCTTGCTGCTGGGGACCAGCACGCCCAGCGGTACGCTCCTGCAGGCAGCCTAGTTGGGCCCCCGCACCTGACAGGGCGATGCTTGTTACAGAACAGCCGCGCGCACCAGCAGCTGGCAGTGCAGCACACTGGAAGTCTGAATGTGCAAAACTGATGGCTGAGAGCGCTTGGTGCGCGCAGCCCGGCGCCGCCAGCCGCCGCAGGCGAGCTGCCAGCCAGCCACCCCTGCGCGGCCGGCGCCAATGCGAGTGCTGGCGGTGCGGCCGCCGCCTCGCTGCCAGCGGGCGCTGCTGGTGTCGCCGAGGGCGGTGCCGCGGGTGCTGGCGGAGGAGCGGCGCGCGGAGACCGCGCAGGCGTAGCAGGCAGGGCAGGCAGCAGGGCGGGAGGCCGGGCCGCGCTCGGGAAGCAGGGCCGCCCGCGCGCCAAGTCCAGCGCGCGGCCGGCGGCCGCCGCGGCCGTCGCGCGCGCGGGGCGGCGCTCGGCCGCCGCGGCGCTGCCTGGTCAGGCGCCGGCTGCGCGCGAGGGCCGCGGCGGGCGCCGCTCGGCGCGAGCGCAACCGCGAGACGCAGCCGGCGACGCACCTGCGGAGGACATGGGTGGCAGCGAGCGCGCTGGTGGCGGGCCGGCTGCCGCGCGCGTGCAGGCAGACCCTGAAGGCGCCGCGGGCCCGGCAGAGGGTGGCCCGGCATCGGGCGCGGGCCGGCGCAAGCGTGCGCGTGAGGACGCAGCAAGCGGTGGGACACGCGCGACCCGGTCAGGGCGCGCACCCGCACAGGCTGACTCCCTGGCCCCCGCCCGCGTCGCGGGCCGGCGCTCGCAAGCATCGGGCGCGGGCGCAGAGGCGCCGCCGCCCGCCAAGCGCCGGCTGCTCGGCGCTGGAGTGGTCGCGGCGGCGCTCGGTGCAGAGCCCCCTCGCAGACTTGCAGCGGCTGCAGCAAACGGCGGTGCTGCCACGCCGCCGCCGCCGCAGGCCGCGAAGGCTAAGGCCAAAGCAGGGCGGCGAGCGTCCAAGGCTGCGCCCGCGCGCGCTGCTGCGCACCCCCGCGGCGCCACGCCGCACGGCGGCAGCCCCGACCCTGACGAGAGCGGCGACGGTGCGGGCGCGCCGCTGGCCACGCCGCCGGCAGCGCCAGCAGATCAGGCGCCGGCGCGCCGCACCGGTGCCAGGTCGGGCGGCGCCAGCGCGCGCCCGGCCGCGGCGCGCCGGCCGTTCTTTGCGCTGAGCGGGCTGCACACGGACGAGAGTGCTCGCCTGGGCGACGCGCTGCAGGCGCTCGGCTACGGCCACACCGACGGCCGGCGCTCGCACCTGTGCGGCGCCAATCGCCCGGTCGCAGCTCCTCTGATGGTGTCTCACAGTGCATGGGTTGCGAGCACGCACTTTCGCAGCACAAGAACATCGGGCGGAACATGTGGCGGAAGGGTGTTCCTCGCCCACAAGCGATCCACACCGTCTGCCCACAAGCGCGCCGCACCCGCACGAGCGCACACCAGGCTGCGGGCCCGGCGCAGGTGGGACGCGCGCGTGACGCACGTGGTCACGCCCGAGCTGCGCCGCGCGGTCAAGACGCTGGCCGCCTTTGCGGCGGGCGCGTGGGTGCTGCGCACCTCGTTCCTGGAGGCCAGCGCGCACGCGCACATGCTCGTCGAGCCCGTGCGCGGGCTCGCCTGCAGGCGCTGTGCTGTGCTCTGTGATGTTTCGCATGACACGCCTCTCACACCATGGACGGCCTCCTCGGCTGCAGGTGCCGGTCACAGCCTGCATGCAGGCCGGTCCAGCGCAAGCGCTTGCTCGCCGGCGTGCAGGATAGGGTACGCTTGTGCGTGGCCTCCTGGGTGTGCATGCGAGAGGCAGGCCGCCACGCGCCCATGGCAAGGGAGCATCACACGCTTTGCGTGACGCTCCGCAGCGCTGTGCGCGGGCGCGGCCCGCGCGGTGCAAGGCAGACCAGCCTGCCGCGCGGCCGCTGGCCGGGTGGGCCGCGACAGGGCGCGTCGGGCACCAGCCTGGGGCAGTCTGCAGGGGCGTCGCGGGACGCAGGAGGAGCACGAGCTGGAGCGCTGCGCCTCGGGGCTCATTGCGGATGGCGCGCCGCGGCACTGGCGGCTGCGCGCTCTCGCCCGCGGCCGCGGCGCCTTCCATGGCCTGACGGTGCGGCCGGCGCCGCATGATTTACAAAAGTCACGCCATGCATGAACGCCTTGGGCGCAGCCGCGGCGCTCGCCACGGCCGTTGCGTTCTGTCGGCTGTCGCGCCTGAGCGTGGCGGCGCGGCCACGCTGCGCTGTGTGCCGTGCAGGAACTTGTTATTACAAGCCCTCGAGCGGCCTCCAGACATGGCCGCCGCACCTGCTGATTATTGCTGCTGTATGTGCTAGCTGCCCCGGCTGCGGCCGTCTCGCTGCATCTCAGCTCGTGGTCGGTCCTGGCGCAGGTGACGGTGCATGGCACGTTTGGGCGCTACGCGCGGCCCAGCCGCGAGGAGACCGCCGCCGTGCTAGAGGCCGGCGGCGCGAAGCTGGTGCCCGTGGCGGACGCGCTGGCCGCCGGCGCGGACCTCGCCATCACGCGCGCCGACTGCCCGCGCTCCGACCCCAAGGCGCGCCACTCCCCTCACTCTGGGCAAGCAGGCGGCGGCGCGGTCGCATGGCCGCATGCAGGGAGCGGCCTTGGGGGAAGCATGGTGCGCGCGGCCCGTGCGGACCTGGCCGGTGCCCACATCAACCGCGTGCGCCGTGCCAGCGCATGCTCAGGCGGGTGCTTAGGCTGAGGCCGCCCTGGCTTCAAGACATGCTGGACCAGACACAGGATATATGAGAAGAGGCACCTGCAGGGCGCTCGGGAGGCTGAACCCTGCATGGGGGACTTCCGGCGCGCAGGTGCGCGCGCTGCTGGCGGCGGGCGTGCCCGTGGCCGCGCCGCTGTACGCCGTCGAGTGGCTCGCGCAGCCCTGGCGCTCGCCGGCGGAGCACCTGCTGTTCGGCTGCGAGCCGGGGCCCGCGCTGGCGGAGGCGGACGTCGCGCGCGCCGCCGCGCCCGGCCCGGACGAGGGCTCCATGTCATACTAGGGCAGGGGTGCGGGTGCGGCTTGGGGATTCCCTCTGCCCGAAGTGTACCCAGGAAGGGGCGCGGAGGGTGTGGTTGTGAGTCGCTGGTGGCTGCAAGGTGGCCGAGGCCGCTTGTACGGTGGTTTACATGCCACAGCAAGTGCTTCTGCGAAGGGCACAGATGCCTCCGCACGAGCTGGCAAACATCAAGCCGCAGACCGGGGATATGGAAACCTGCAAAACGCAACCGCATGCTGCTGCACACGCCTGGTCCTTGACCCAAACCCCACACCCGACGCCGCCCCACCGGGCTCAGAACCTGTCCTTGGCACGGCGCACGGCCGCCAGCACGTCCACCGGGTCGCTCGCGCCGGCAAACTTCTGCAGCGCCGGCTGGTCGCAGCGCAGGAAGGGGTTGTATGTCCTCTCGCCCTGCGCAGAGCGGGTCAAATGCATGTCGCTGGTGGCTGTCAACAAGGCAACCTTGCTTTGTGTGTCTCTGTGGTGGCTATTTCGTGACAGCAGGTGTGCTTACTCAGTATTTTTCGGTCACTTTATGGCATGGCTGTAACCCAAAGCATTCACCAAGTGTCCAAGGGGCTAGCTGCGTCAACAGCACCCCACCCAACCTGGCTACAGAGATCCCACATGGCAGCAGCGCACACAGCTAATCCAGCAGGCCCACAAGAGCAGGCAAGAATAGCAACACATTGGCCCCGCCCTAATGGGCGTGCCTGCGCGCATGCTTTGTAGAACCATGTTCTAACCCGCCATGCCCAGGCAAAATTTTCAAGGGTCCACCCCCAGCAACCGCGCCAGCGGCGGCGCCCAGCTGAGCGCCCACAGCACGGCGCTGGTGACAGCCGCGTTGGGACCCCAGCGGTCCTTGCGCGTGCGCAGGGTTCCCAGAACCCTGGCAGCCCCATGCGCCGCTGCCGCCGGCCCAGCAAAGCTGCGCACAGCGGCCTCCCCGCAGCGCAGGTAGGGGTTGATGGCTCGCTCGGCCTGAGCGTGCCGCAGAGAGATGGTTGGGACCGGCCTGGCGACTGTCCTATAGAGCCACAGAGGGGGGGTGGGGCGGTGCGCGCACCCCGATGGTCGACGGGATGGTGTACTTGCCTTCGGCCCGCTGTGCCTTTGCCCACGCCAGCTTATCCTTGACGTCCGCATTGTTGGGATCTGCATGCAGCGACAAAACTCAGATACGCAGTTCATCCTACACCACACACCGCACTTGCACACGCGCCCATGCATTACCACCTGATTTAACACCGCAGGCTGCAAGAAACATGCAATGGTGACCTTGCATTCAACATTGGAGTCCGTAGCATGAATCTGCTACAGCAACCACAGTCTCCAGCTCAACCAAGACTCGCAACACATGCATGCGGTGCACGCATGCAGCGCCGCCTTGCCACACGCGCACCTACATACGCCGCAAACTCGAGGTTCTTCACGGTGTACTCGTGGCCGCACCAGACCTGCCGAAGGCAGCACAGGTCAGGGTAGGGGTCGGGGCCGCATCAGACCCGCCAAGGCAGCGCACACTTGTCAGGCAGGCAGGCAGGCCCATGGCTTGCCTTGCTGGCTACATGATGCAGCGCTCAGCGACAGGCGCACGCTCGGACGCAGGAACACACCCTTCTATATAGCTGATGCACGAGCGCCGCGCGTCCGAGGGGTACGCACGGCGCCGCCCAGCAGGCGCCAGCATAGGGTAGGGTTGGGTAGGGTAAGACCGCCAAGCAGGCACCAGCACCTGCGTGTCGTGCGGCAGCGTCGCCAGCTTCTCGTTCAGCGAGACGTACATCTGCTCGGGCGTGCCCGCAAAGATCCTGCGCAGGCGCGGCAGGGGCGCGTCGTTGCGCGGCGCACAGCGGCAGCACCCCTCTGCATGCATGTGACCTTTCCTTCCACAACGTTACTTGCTAACTTCATGTCTTGATAACGGCTATAGCAGCATGACACACACACTAGACATGGATGCTGTCGCAGGCGTCAGCAAATCAGGACATGAGCACCATGTGCTCTTCGGTTTAGCCCAAATTGTTCCGAAAAGCTCTCTCCGGTGCGCAGCCGTGGCACCAAGGGGCGGAGCCCAAGCGACTTTTTGCAGCGAAAGGCACGCTCAGGCGGTGCCCGCTGGGCGCCGCCGCAGCGAAGCTGAGCGCACCGGCCGCAGCCACCAACGAAGAGCGTATCGCCGGTAAACACGGCGGCAGTGGAGCCCTCCTCGCGGCACAGGAAGCAGATGTGGCCGTTGGTGTGCCTGTCACGCGCGCCGCAGCCCTGGCATGCCATATACACAGCCGGGTGGCAGGCCTGCAGGATAGCACACCCATGCATCCAAACGCGCTGCCTGCTTAGGCGGTGTCCTGTTGTGCTTGGGCCAGATGCCAACATCCTAGGCTCCTACCAAAACTCTCTTGACATGACCACATGTACATCTTGCACGGGCTGTGCACTCCTTCCAACACACCAAGCTGCGCTTCAAGGCAGGCCGGCAGGCGCAGGCGCGCACCCGGGCGTCTCGATGCAGGTGACGTCAACGTCGCCCAGGCGCAGCCGCTCGCCGTCGGCGACCGCGCGCGTTGCGCCCTGCACGTGGTCGTTCACGCCGCCGATGACCTCGATGCCGGGGCACAGCTGCTTCATCTTGTCGTTGCCGCCGGCATGGTCCCAGTGCTTGTGCGTGGTGAGCACGGTCGCGACGGTCGCGCCCTCGCGTGCCGCAGCGTCCAGCACCTTTTGCGGCTCCGCGGGGTCCACCGCAGCCGCCCTGCCGTGCCTGTCGACCAGGCTGTAGCGCACACAGCGAGTCAGTGCCACACTGGAAGCTCTTGCAAGCAACTCTGCCTGGTAACGACCTGTTGTGTACATGTCATGCTGTCTGGCGCCTCAGCCGCGCTGCCTTGGGCTCAACGGCAGACACTATCACGCCTCTAAGCAACCACGCGGCCACGACTCTGTGCACAAGACTACAACATGGCCTGCCCAGGCTGCGTGTCTGCCTGGCAAGGGCACGCTTGGGTGCATCTGCCGCACACTGCAAATAGCTAGCACTGCACTGCTCTCGGCGTCCTCAGGCATTCCAACATAATCACCATGCGCACATGCTAAGCCACGCACTCAACCAAGTACAGCAAGGCGATGCTTTGCACGATGTTTTCCTTGTGGACGCGCGAGGAGTATCAAGGAGCTCGCACAGGTAAGCGTAGTTGTCGTCAAGCACTGGCACAGGTACAACTCTCATGTTGATGGCAGCGCTGCCGCACTGCTCCCGCCCTCTGCGCAACCTTTGCTGAAGTGCTGAACCTTTGTTGACGTGCACGCCGCAGAGCGTCACTGCTTTGCTCTCTCTTGCTAGTGAAAGTAAATGTATGTCTGTGTATCATGAAGTTGTCATCAGAGCAGGGCTGCATGTCCTGGCAGCCTGTGTGTTGGTCTGATCACTTGTGGACCGCATCTTGCACAGGCACATTGATGAGATACACGATGTAAGCCTGAGCTTGTCCGCTGCACAGACACTGACTCCATTTGAACCAAAGTGCTGCACGTGCATACCCGCAAGCCCCTCTGCTTTGCATGCGCTGCAAGCAGAGCGCCTCCGCAGCACGCGGCCGGCGCCACCGTGCCGCGACCCAGCTCCCTCCCAGCGCAGACGTGTGCGTGCTCGATCGATCCGTGCCCCGCTTCACTGCGCCCCGCCACCAATGCTTTAATACATGCCAAGTGGGCGCTCGCTCGGCAGCGTCTCAGCGGCAACACGCTCAAGACCTGGCGCGCTGCTGGGCGGGGGGCGCACCTGGCTGGGACCGCACCGCACGGCTCATGCCGTGGTCCCGTGCCAGGTCATGTCAGCGTGTGCTGTGCACTGCCAGTGCGCCCTCCGTCAGGCAGACCTGCGCGCCAGGGCCGGCGCGCATGCCTGTAAGGCCAACTGGCCCTGCCGCGCCGGCGGGCAGCATGGTGCCGTGCTTGGCCGGGGCGCCGCACCATGCCTGCGAGCCTATGCGCCCGGCACCGTCGCCGGGCCTGCCCCGGGAAGCCGTACCCGCACTGCGTGTCGCAGCCCTCCGCCTCGCAGCGCTTGGACACCACGTTCACCTGGGCGGGCAGCCTTGGGTCAGGGCCAGGCGACCTCCACACGTCTGCGCACCGCGTGCGGCAGGAGGGCCGCGGACCATCCCGTCGAGCGCATGCGGCTTGCACCGCTGCGAGCCCTCCCCCGGGAACCCGTACAGCGGGCGCTTCTTGCAGCCGGCCGCCGCGCACATCTTGCTCGCCACGTCCGCCTGCGAGCGTGCGAGCGGGGTCGCGCGACGGGGGCTCGCCGCCGGCCGGTGGGCAGCATGGCGCCGAGCTTGGCGGGGGCGCCAACCATGCCGTCCAGCCTGTGCGCCCTGCACCGCCGCGCCCGCTCGCCAGGGAAGCCATAGGTGCAGTGCATGTTGCACCCGTCCTGCTCGCACTTCCTGTTGACCGTGTCCTCCATATTGTCTGTCTTGTGCTCTTTGCAATAGCGCGCCCGATGGCCAGGAAGGCCAAACACGGACTGCGTCTTGCAACCTGGCGCCTGGCACGTAGCGCCTCTCAAGCACTCCTGCACGGGACGCGCCGCCTCCTCAGGACATACTCCTGTGGACAGGGCGAGCGCAGACGGTCGACTGCCCAGCAGCGGACCATTCCGGCCTCCATGTGTGCCTTACAAAAGCGCGCGCGCTCGCCTGCGAAGCCAAAGCTCGCCCACTTTCCGCACCCTGCTTCACACTTGTTTGCGCCGACTATGACCTGCAGGGCCGCACAACGCCTTTCAAGGGAAACTGCGTGATAGGAAGTAAAGGCCTGCAGGGAGGGCACAGAAGCTAGCATCAAGGTTGCGCGCACCAGCCGCAGCGGCCAGCACCGAAGGCGTCGATGGCTCGCTCTGAGACCGGATAGCCTGTGAGTTGGGCACAGCTGGAAGCGCCCGCTGACGCACAACCGGTCCTGCACACCCACCATAAAGCGCTTTGCGCAAGTTGTGCCGGCGCAGGGCTTCAGGCGCACTGACCGACCGTCACAGTCACCACACACTGGGCTCTCTTGGGATAGCAAAACCACAGCCTTGCTTGCCATGGCATTGCTTGGGGGTGTGTACACGATGCACAGTACTAGTGGTAGCCTGTTAGTACATGCTAGAGCATTGCTACATGACGCTTGCCAATATGCACATGCGCCCCATGGATGGCGCCTATTCAGGTGTGAGCTCAACGGCTACTTCTGAGTGCAGCTCTCGATCACCGTCAGAAGCCTTCCACCAGGCGAAGGACAGCAAGCCGGTTTCCAGACCCGCTGCACACAAGCCACACAGCTTGGGAAGATCTGCAGGATCAGCATTGAGTGCACAACATCTGGTGCTTGACCGGGTCTTCATCTTGCAACGGTGCGCCGCTGAGGCAGTGCTTCTCCCTAGGCCAGCCTTGTGCTCCGCTGTTGTCCTGCGCCCAGGCGGTGTGCTTTCATGGGGTTGGTGCTGTTTCACTCGTGTGCATATCAGATACATATGCTTGGACGTCGCTCGGCCAGTGCTTCAGGGCACAGATATGCAGATTAATTTAAACGGCACGGAATGTCCTCACGGATCTGGTCACGCGGGCGCAGGCGCAATGACCGACACCACCGCGGTTCCAGCTATAGCACAGCCGACAGAAGCGACCAGCGCGCCTGGAGCAGAGGCGCCTCCCAGCAGCGCTGCCGAGCCTCCAAAGCGGTGATGGTCCTCCCCAATGCAGCGTCACGGCCTCCTTTCTTGGAGGCTCTTGAGGAGCTGAAGAGCACGTGCAAGGTGCTTCAAAAGTTTGAGCAAAATATTAGAAATCCATAGGACGGTGACGTCGCAAACAGCGCAGACTAGTCACTGCTGCGCAAACAGCGCGTCATACTTGGAGGTTGTGCAGCTTGTCAGAGCGACCTGACAGCTCTTTGCGCACTTGCGAGTGATGCCTCACCTGCCGAGCGCATCAATCTATAGAAACCTGTTATGTGCTGTTGCCGCGGTATCTCACCCCATACCCACTTGCGACTCCGCGCTCAATGGCAGCGGAGCTCCTGGAGCCGCTTCAGGCCTCCTCATAGCCTGCGGCCTGTATTGCGCTTGCGTGCTTTGCAGCCCAAATCATGGAGTGCTGCTCTAGATTCAAGCAGAGACCGCTCCGTGGTAGGGACAGTCTGAAGCAAGGTGGCCAGTGGTCAGACACGGCGTACCTAGAGGTCGCAGTGAGCGCCTTGCGTGCCACCTTGCGATTCTGTGTCATGCCAGCCAGGTGTGATAAAACTTCAGTGTGGTAGGGCTCAGGCAGTGGAAGGGATGGCGCCTCGGTGGCAAGAGCAGGGCAGTGTGTGTGCACTTGACAGCGGGGTGCTCACCTGTGCGCTCACCCGTGCAGGAAGCGCGGCCGCCCGCCCGGCAGCGGCAAGAAAGCCAAGGAGGCGGCGGCGGCGGCGGCCGCGGCGGCGGCGGCGGCCGCGTCTGCGGCCACAGCCGAGGCGGCGGCGGCGCTGCCGGCAGATGCCGCCGCAGCGTCCGACGAGGCCGCGCCCGCGCCCAAGCGCCGCGGGCGCCCGCCCGGCAGCAAGAACAAGCCCAAGCAGCCCGCGGCGGCGGCGGCGGCGGCGGCGGCGGGCGCCGGCGGCGCCGAGGCAGCGCCGCCGGCAGAGAAGCGGAAGCGCGGCCGCCCGAAGAAGGTCAAGGCGCGCCCCGTGCGCGAGGCCCTACCCTAACCCTATCAGAGGCGCCCTGAGCGCGCCTGGTACGCTGGCACGCTCTCCATGTCGCTGAGCCAGGTTCGCACGCCAGGCGCGCTGCCGAGCGGGCCGGCGCAGCTGTGCGCGGTGCACAGCTACGCCGGCACGCGTGCATGCACTCGTGCACCGGGGCGTGCCTGCCGGTCAGGGTGGACACCCGAGCTGCTGGCAGCGGAGCAAGGCGGCGCCGCGCCTACCGCGCCCCGCCGCAGCGCCCATGGTCAGGGGCAACACCGCCGACCTGCGTGCATGACCTCGCAGCTGACAGCCGCCGAGCGCGCCGTGCAGGACGACGCACCTGCGGGCGCCGCGCCAGCAGCGCCGGGCGCAGCGGCGGCCGCCGCCGCGGCGCCCGGCGCAGCGGCGCCGGCGGCAGGCGCGGCCGCCGCGGCGCCGGCGCCGGCGACAAGTGCGGCCGACGCGGCCAAGCTGGAGGCGACGTACGGCGCAGCCGCGCTCGCGCGCTACCCGCAGCTCAAGCAGCTCGCGCCGGCGGACCTGAACCACGCGGCGCCGCAGGCCGTGGTGCGCGCCGCAGCGCGCGCCGCCGACGCCGCCCGAGCATATCCCTTGCCGGCGCTCTGCACGCCCAGGCATGCCGGCTGAGGAGCGGTGTGCCCGCGGGGCTGCAGGAGGCGGCGGTAAAGACGGCGCCCGCGGCGGACGCGGAGCCCCCGGCCGCCTGCTGAGCCAGACGGCTGCCCTGCGGGGCGCTAGGGTTGCAGGAGAGCTGGGACGAGACTTGGCTAGGTAAGGGTGATGGAGCTGTCGCGCCCTGGCCAGGCAGGCGCTCTGCGGCGCTGGGAGTGCAGGAGCGCCCGGCCAGAGTAGGCGCGCGGCGGCGCTGAGGTGGTGGGTGAGAGCGAGTGGCCTCAGTGTGCGCGCTGGAACTTGTGCCCAAGATGAGGACAAGCGAGCTGCTGGTCCGCATGTGCCATGCAGCAGCACGCACCCCCTGGCCCGCGCTGAGCCGCGCCTGTGAGAGCGAGGACGGGGGCGCTTGAGGATGATGCTGGCCCCTTGCCGGCGCGTGCCCCGGCGATCCCAATATGCGGTAGCTGCAGCTGACCCAGAGCAGCAGTGCATGTGCCCGTCCCGGCAGTGTGGTGCTACGGTATCATATGCCCACAGGAAGCCGTGTGCGTGTGCCCTTGCTATCCTTGCAATCTGTATGGTGTGCTTCTGTGGCATGTCTGCCCATGTACGTCTGCCTGATTCTGCAAAAGTGAGAGACTTCAACACACGCGCGTTATATGCCAGGGCATGCAGATGGCAGCAACACATGCTTGGCATTGTCTCTTGTAACGACGACCTGTCGCCAATTGGAGGACCGACAAATTCCGGTGCGCCATAAAAAGCTGAGCGATAGCAAGCAAGCAGCGCACGCTGCTGATGCAAGGCTTCCTGCACAGCATGTTGTGAAGTGAGTGGGAGGCCGGCAGCAGGAGCGGGCCATGGAGCTCGGCGGGTGCGCATGCAATAAGCTTCAACAGAAGAATGTAAGGCCTAGGTGTCTGGCAGCGGCCAGCACACCACATCATGCATGCACGCACCTCAGCAAACATGTCATGCAAGGTCACGCAGAGGCTTGGACGCTAGCACCGGGCGGGTCACGGCCGCGCGCGCGTCAGCCCTTCCAGCCCACAAAGTCACGCGACGCCTTGGCATTCAGGATCTCGATCCAATAACCATCGGGGTCTGCCAGCCACGCCACAGTAGCAGAGTGTCACGGGCTCCCAACGCGGCAGGTGACATCTCCATACATGTGGTGCGTCAGGCAGAGCAAAGCAGCATAGCGCATGCTGCAACCAAAGCGCCCGCGACTGGCAGGGACTGCCTGGGGCCGCGCACCCTTGATGAAGGCGATGCCCTTCATCTTGCCGTCGCTCGGGCGCTTGACAAACTCGACGCCCAGCTCCTCGAAGCGCTGGCACCGGGGCACATACTCAGGCCTGAGCTTTTGGCGCAACAGATGGACTGGTTGCTCAAGCTGGAACTCGTGAGCTTCCCTAGCCAGGCTGTCAGGGACAAATCACTGCTTGTCACGCATCATGCACAATTGTGCATGGCAAGCCTGGCCGCTCTTGTCCACCCCATGCATACATTAGTGTGCAAGGCACACCAAGTCTGAGCATCGCTGTGCTGCCAGGTATTCCACGTGCTTATAAGGCAACGTGTCGGCATGAGTGACAGTGTGGGGTATGGACGCACCTTGCAGGCGGACTCCACGTCAGGCACTGCAAAGCCGATGTGACCAAAGCCCTTGGGGTCTTCATTGCCAGAGTGCACCTTGAATTTAGGGTCATTCTCGCTGCCCTGCAGAGGTGTTTGTAGAGCACTGAGCATTCAATGGCTTTGCTGACACATTATACTGTTACATGAGAGCGGAATGGATGTGGCCGGGGGGGCCCGTGCCCAATTGTGCGTCAGCTCAAGGACACCTGTTTGCCCAAACATCCATTCCACCTGCGCATGCGGCAGCAGTGAGGGCAATACTCTCAGGGAAAGGTAACCTGTTGGAGGAACGACAAGCATGTCCGTCAATTCGCAACACAGCCAGCAAATGGACAACTCGAGTGAAAGTGGCATATTTGCATTCACTGAATTGCAGCATCCCACTTGGAGCATGGGTTGTGTACTGAGCATGCCCCTATGCTTCCAAGCATGTCTGGCACGCGAGCAAGGTCGAGGCCGGTGATGCGGCCTGGGCGGGCGCACCCGGTCCTTGGGGTCCTCCGGCACGCTCGCGGGGTCCACCATGCCCAGGAAGAGCAGGCTAAACTCCATCGGCTCAAAGTCGAGCTTGGTGAGCAGCCTGCCAAGCGTGCTCGGGTGCTTCAGCCACGCCTTTGCAGGCCCTGTGTCATCCTGCCTGACAAGCAGGCTGAGGCTGGCCAGAAACGTGAGCTGAGGAGGCGGCTTAAGGCTGAATCGACTCACGTCATGCCCATGACGCGGGTGTAGAAGTCCAGCGTGCGCTTGGGGTCCTTGATGCGGAACATTGTCTGCTGGAATATGAAACCATTTGTTGCTGAGTCTCGGCTCTTGGAGACGCCCTGATGCGCGCACACGCGTGTGTAACTTGTAAGAGTCCTCGGGGCGGGGCTCAGCTCCTCGTCACGCAATGCGTTGTAGATATTGTGCTCTTTGCAACGCTTGGTCTGCATGAATGCAGCAAGTAAGGCTGCCACATCTGACAGGGTACACAGACCAGCAGGGTTGACGCTGCCACGCCCGCACATACCAAACTAAAGGCATGTATGCACTGGTCGCTTGTCTATGTCATAATAAGAGCAAAGCTGACCTTGTCTGGAGGCTTGCTGTAGGGGCAACAGCAACCGATTGCAAACAATACCTGCACACATGAAGGAGCATCTTGAGTCAGCCAAGTTGCGCAAGCCATAAGCAGCGCACCGGCGTGGAGAACAGTTCATCTTTGCTTTGCATAGCTGCTGTCCTACTCTGTTGCCGGCTACGGGAGTATCCTGCGTTGCCATGACTTAACAACCACAGTTGCGACCGACTTATCACTGCCGCTTGAGTTGCCGCCAGCACACCGCAAGTAGCTTGTTATGCATACACAAGCTAATGTATGACAGATAAGCTCATCCAAGAGTACAGAGGAGTGGTAAGTTCTTGCGGGAGGAGCTCACCCGATGCGATGCGAGGTGTGCAGCGCCTATACTCTTGGAGTGCAGGAGCCCAACGAGCAGCACCAGGACTTGTAAGGATGCTTGCGCAGGCGCGGAGCATTTTGGAGCTGGCGCAGCTAGACTGAAAGCAAGCATGGGCAGGTCTTTTGCAAGAACCCTTGCCCATGTCCACTATGGAGCACCTGGAGCACCCAGCCCTGGTGGCCACAGCCTGTTCAGAGACTATATGGTACACCCACTCGTGCAGTGCAACAGCACTGCAGATGCATACCGCAGCTGTGCCGCTGTAGTGCACACAGGCATCCAAAACGGGCGGCACTGCACACTGCGGAGTACCCAGCTCATCAGGCATCGTGCTGGCACGCCGTGCAGCTGTTCTTTACGCACTGGCACCTCAAGCATAGTCGCTCAAATGGCAGAGTCATTTCTCTACTAAGGTTCAAGTGTTCAGTGCAGTCTATTGCGCAAATTTAGGCCAAACCTGAAACCTTACTAGCTCGCTAAGTGCGAGCGCAGCTTGGCACGCATCATCCAGGCCACACAGCCGCGCCGGTACAGCAGCGCATGGCCAGGCACCAGATGTTCAGTCAGGCACACAGGCTAGGTCTCACAACACACAATTCATGCCGGACCATACAGCGCGGCCATTGCAAACCAAGCAGGCATGCCTGGAGCCATTCAGCCATGCA
>JAABUX010003619.1_pt1 | contig 20316 bp, 16 predicted proteins | sample 5561851 | NCBI WGS metagenome assembly JAABUX01 (sample SAMN10711883, study PRJNA513361) | rock metagenome | isolation source: Antarctica rocks | place: Antarctica: Victoria Land, Richard Nunatak red sandstone | collected 2016-01-03 | reverse complement strand
GCGCCCGCCGTCAGCCCACTCAGAAACTGGTTGCGCAGTGCCAGGAAGGCGATGATGATGGGCAGCGTAACCAGGAACGCGCCCGCGTCGATCATGCCGTAGTTGACCTTGTACAGGCCGACGAGGTTGGACAGCCCGACCGCGACGGTCATGTTTGTGTCTGTCTGCAACACGATCACCGGCCAGAGAAAGTCGTTCCAGGCCTGCAGGAATACCAGGATGGCCAGCACACTGAGGCCGGCCCGCGCCAGCGGCAGCGCCACCCGCCAGAACAAGCGCAACTCGGAGGCCCCGTCGATGCGCGCCGCGTCGAGTAACTCGTTGGGGACCGAGAGCATCGTCTGGCGCATCAGGAAGACCCCCAGCGCCGTGAAGATGCCCGGCGCCGTCACTCCTTGCAGCGTGTCCAGCCAACCGAGGGTGTGCATCAGCAGGAACAGGGGCACCAGGGTGACCTGCGCGGGCACCATCAGCGTGGCCAGGACGAGCACGAACAGCAGGCGCTTGAAGCGGAACTCGAACTTGGCGAAGCCGTAGCCGGTCAGCGAGCACACGGCCAGGGACATGACCGTGGTGGCGACCGCGACGATAAGGCTGTTGGCAAACTGGTGCAGGAAAGGGATCGAGCTGCCGTCGAGCAGGCCGACGTAGTTCTGCGTCGTCGGCGCGGACGGGATCAAGGCGCCGGGATGGCTGAAAAAATCGTCGTTCGTCTTGAAGGACCCAGCGATCATCCAGAGGAAGGGCAGGGCCGTCAGGACCAGGCTGACCACGAGCACGCCGTACAGCGCGCTGGCGCGCGCCAGCGTGGACACGCGAAGGGGCCGCGACCTGGCCCTGACGCTGACCGGCGTCGATCCGAGCGCGGCGCGTGGAGCGTCCATCTAGGCCTCCTCGAACGCGCCGAACACGCGCAACTGGACCAGCGAGAGCACCAGGATGATCAGGGCGATGGCGAAGCCCATGGCCGAGGCGTAACCGAACTGCACGTTCTGGAAGCTGGTGAGGTACAGATAGACCGTCATGAAGAGCCCGGCGTCGTTCGGCCCGCCGCCGGCTCCGATTAGGATGTAGGGCTGGCCGAACAGGTTGTACGAGCCGATGATGGCCAGGATGACCGTGAAGAGCAGGATGGGGCGCAGCAGGGGCACGGTGATGTAGCGCACCACCTGCCCACTGGTGGCGCCGTCAATGCGCGCCGCCTCGAACAGGTCGTGCGAGATGTTCTGCAGCCCGGCGGAGAAGTAGAGGGTATTGATGCCCGCGAAGCTCCACAGGCCCACCAGGATGAGGCATGGCATGACCCAGTTGGGGTCGGTGAACCAGCCCTGCGCGGGGAGATGGACCGCGCGCAACGCGCTGTTGAGGATGCCGGTGTCGGGGTCGAGGATGGTCCTGAAGACGATGGCGATGACTACCGCCGAGGTGATGGCAGGGAAGAAGAGGCCCAGACGGAATAGTTGCTTGAAGCGCACCAGCGGCGACTCGATGATCAGCGCCAGCAGCAGGGCGATGGGCAGGATCACGAGGATACTGCCGAGGGCGTAGACCGTCGTGTTGAGCAGCGCGTGCAGGAAACGGCTGTCGCCCAGCAGCGCGCCATAGTTGCCCAGCCCCGCGAAGGTGGGCGGCTGTAGCAGCCCTGTCTCGTTAAACAGGCTGAGGTAGAGGGCATAGGCCAGGGGGAAAGCCCCGAAGATGCCGTAGCCGATAAAGAAGGGCGAGATGAACAGATAGGGTGTGGCCTTCTTGCGTAGCGAACGCGTCGACACGACTGACTCCTTGCCACCTAACAACGACGGTCACGGCATGCGCACAGGACAGCTATCGGCCCCTATAAGCGGTGGGTGAGGGCCATGGGGCGCAGGGTCATGTCATGTTCGCGCCCCGGTGGGCACATCGGGGTAGGAGTGTATTGTATACGCCCTGGTGCGCGGCCGAGCGTATACAATACACCCCTCCCTACCCAACCCATCGGCCGACAATGACATGGCCCTGTCGCCAGGCGGACGCCACGCATGCGTGGCGCCCGCCCTCGATCCGATGCCCTGTCGTTGACGCTGCTTATTTCATCTGCGCGCGCGTGCGGGCGGACTCGTACTTCAGGAACGCGGCCGGGGCCTGCCGGCCCGTGAGCACGTTGGCCCCGTCGCCGGTCGTGACCGAGGTGAAGTTGTTGAAGGTGGCGCGGTACGGCGACTGGTACTGCGGCGGAACCGCCTGGCCCAACTCGGCGAGCAGGGCGCCGACGCGCTGGCCGCCGAAGTAGGGCACGGGCGCCTGCAAAGCGCTGTCTTTCCAGGCCGGGACGAACGGCGGATAGAGACCCACCAGGGAGTATTGCTCGACCTCACCCTGCGACGTGAGCAGACAGAAGCGCAGGAAGTCCCAGGCCAAGTCCTGCTTGCTCGTCGTCACGGGGATACAGAGGCCCGTCCCGCCGGCGCAACTGGTCTGCCGCTTCGCCCTATCGTCGCTCCAGACGGGCAGCGGCATGGCGCGCCACTTGCCGGACAGATGCGCGGCGTTGTCCTCCAGGAACCCGGCGTACCAATCGGCGCCGACGACGGTCGCGTATGTTCCCTTACTGAGTTCGGTAAAGAACGGCGCCGTGGTCGCATCGAGGCCGGCCGGCGCCTTGGCGATCTTGTGCTTGAAGGCAAGATCGACGCACCATTGCAGCGTGGCGATGGAGAGCGGCGAGTCGGCGGTCAGGTTGCCCTTGGCGTCGAACAGGTCGCTGCCGCGCTGGCGCAGCAGGACGTCCCAGCCCGGAATGGGTGTCATGTAGATGTTGTGCGCCTGGAGCTTGAGGCCGGCAGCGATGAAATCATCCCAGGTCTTCAGGTCGGTCGGCTTGATGCCGTACTGGGCGAAGTAGTCGGCGCGGTAGTAGAGCACCACGGGGCAGAGCGCGTGTTCCACGCCGTAGATGTGCCCCTGCCAGGTGTACAGCGCCTCGCGCGACGGGACCAGGCTGCCCAGGAAATGGCCGGAGGTCAGGCGCCCCTCCAGGGGCGCGAAGGGGACCGTGCCGTGCAGGAAGGCCCCGAACTGCCCCTGCTCCACGTCGGCGAGGTCGGGGGCGCCGATGCCGGTCTGCAAGACTGTCAACAGCTTCTGGTGGTGCGCGACGTAGGGTCGGACGGAGGTGGTGAGAGAGAAGTTGGGGTTGACCTGCTTCTGATACTCGACCGCGCGCTGCTTGAACCAGCGGTTGTGCGTGTCCACGAACGTCCACAGGGTCAGGGAGCTGTCGGCCGCGGCCGTCCGAGAGCGCGTCGCCGCCTTGGAAACCAGCGGTCCGCCAAGAATGGCAGCCGCGCCGGCGGCGAGGCCGGCCGCGCCGGCGCGACGAAGCAGCGAGCGGCGCGAGGGCGCGGCCGGTCCAGACGCCCACGAGGTTGGGCTGTCGTTTTCGGTGTCGGTGGTATGGTCCATCGTATGACTCCTCTGTATAAGGCGCGGAGCAACGGTGCTCGACGTAAGCTCTTAAGGGCAGGCGCGCTGGCGCTGCCCAGGAACGATGGTCTGCGACGACGGGACGACGGGACGACGGATGGCTGGCTGTCGCGAACGTGGTGCCTCCTTTCCTTGCCAGGAATCCCGGTGAGCTCATGGCCACCATGGAGCGGCTTGACTCATCCGCTGTCTAGGCCTATCATATACCTAACAGGTCTGATGAGTCAAGTGGCTGGCGACGGCCCGCATTGGATGAGGACAACGGCGCTATGCCCAGGGGCATCCTGATTTATGAGACTGTGCTCGACGAGTTGAAGCGGCGCGTCGCCGACGGCGAGTTGCGGCCCGGCGACCAGTTGCCCAGCGTGCAGCAGCTCTCGCGAGAGTTCCATGTGGGCGTTTCGTCCGTGCGCGAGGCGTTGCGCGTGCTCGCCGCCACCAGCGTGGTACGCATCGAGCACGGCCGCGGCGTCTTTGTCAGCGCCCAGTTACCGGCCGTCGATGAGTTGCGTGAGCGCTTCACAACGAAGGAGGCCGCGTCCCTGAAACACCTCATTGAGGCGCGCCGCATCATCGAGCCCGAGGTCGCGGCGCTGGCGGCGCAGCGGGCCACGACGGCGCATATAGATCAGATCTGGGAGTGCGCGCGGCGCATGGACCGCAACTTTCGCGCGGGCCGCGACTGGATGGAGGCAGACCTTGGCTTCCATGCCGCCCTCTGCGAGGCGGCCGGGAACCCCGTCATCGCCGGGATGCTGCAGCGCACCAACGACCTGCTGATCGACAGCCGGCGCGAGACGATGCGCGACCGCGCCGTCAGCGAGCGGGCCTGTCACTTCCACCTGCTGATCGCCTCGGCGGTCGCGGACCACAAACCATTGCTGGCGCGCGCCTTGATGCAGGAACACATGGATGATGCCGTGGCCGTGTTCGACCGGCTCGACACGACGGGCGGCCCAACGCTGCAGGGAGGAGATCGACAAGCCGGCGCCTGACGATATCATGCGATGCGTCACACACATAGGCATAGTACGACAACGTTAGGACCAGCCTGCTGACCCAAGTCGCATGGCACACAACAGACACTAAAGTGTCTCACCTCGCGTTGCCGTCACGACTTTAGTCGTCGTTCTTTGCCATGCGACTTGGGTCAAAGGCCCACGTCACGTTGTAGTAATAGGCAGCGTCATCAAAAAGGAGAGCACAGTGGCCAATCGTTTCGCCGTCACGATGTGGGAGTTCTCGTGGTTGGTGCGCCGCGACGGCGCGGAGGCGGAATACGCCGACTGGGACCGGGTGCTGGATGAACTCGTCGAGCGCGGGTACGATTGCGTGCGCATCGACGCCTTCCCCCACCTGGTGGCGGACGGCCCCGACGGCCGTCGCGTCGAGCGTTTCACGGTCCTGCCCCAACCAGCGCACTTCATGTGGGGCAACCACGAGCCGGTCCTGGTCGAGCCGCGCGCCGGCCTGGTCGAGTTCGCGCGCTTTGCGCGCGAACGCGGGGTGCGCCTTGGCCTCTCCACCTGGTTCAACGACGACAGTACTCATCGCGCCGCGTCCGTGGTCACAGTGGACGACTACGCGCGCATCTGGGGCGAGACGCTGGCGCTACTGGACGGCGAAGGGCTGCTCGACAGCGTGCTGTGGGTCGACCTGTGCAACGAGTGGCCGCTGGGCGAGTGGGCCAGGGGCGCCTTCCCGCTGATCTTCGGCGCCGCCGCGCACGACCCGACGTCCATCTTCACGCGCGCCTGGTCGGACGACGAGACGCGCGCCGTCGGGTCCTACTTCGACGCCATCCGCCCGCTCAAGGCGCGCTACCCCGGCCTGCGTTTCACGTTCTCGTTCGCGCCGATCGGGACCGACAAGCTGTTCCGGCTCACCACGGGCCCGTTCGATGTCGCGGAGACCCACATCTGGCTCTCCACCGACAGCCCGGATTTCACAGCGCGGACCGATTTCATGCCCGTCCTCGGCGGTGCCCCCGGCACGCTGCAGCGGCACATCGACCTCGTCGATGAGGTCTACTGGCCCGACCGGGAGCGCTGGCTGGCCGACCTCTCGCGCGCCATGGATGCCTGGGCGGCGTGGGCGGAGGAGCGGAACCTGCCGCTGATCACGACCGAGGGCTGGGCCTCAGTCCTCTACGACGACCTGCCCACCCCAAGTGGGCGCTCGCCCTGGGACTATATTAAGGATGTGGGCGAGGCGGCCGCGCGGCTGGCCGTCGAGAAGGGCTGGGAAGGAATCTGTACCAGCAACTTCGCGCAGCCCCATTTCCCCGGCATGTGGGCCGACGCGTCGTGGCATCGTAGGGTCAACGACGTGATCCGGGCTGGCGCTACAGCGGCGCCATGATAGGATAGGAGTCGCCGAAACGTCCCTCCGGGGCTTGGATCGGGTGAGGGTCACTCCACGACTCGTTCCCACGCCACGACGCCGACGCCGGCGCCGTCACGCGGCGCCTGGCGCACGGCGTGGGCGCACTCCAGCGAGGCAAGGTGCGCCTCGAGCGCGTACTGTAGGTCCAGGGGGAAGTCGAACGGCCCCAGCACGGGATTCGCTCGCTCGATCAGTTCGGCCAGCGTGAGTGGCCCTGACGCCGTTGTGCGCAGGCGGTCCAACGCGGCATCGGTGCGCAGGACAAAACTCCTGCTGGCGTCGATAAACCTGTCGATGTCATGGCCGCGCATGACCGGTAGTGGCCGGTGAGGAGCACGGCGGGGGCCAGGGCGCGCACCGTCTGAACCGTGGTCAGGGAACCTTCCCGATCGGTGTACGGTGGCGGAGCGGTCCACGCGCCGTCCCGGTCGACCTGCGTCGCGCCGTTGAGCGCGTCGCCGATAATGGCGACGCGCGCGCGGTTCCCACAGCATGAGAGACTCACGACGATGGATACCCGATGCAACCTCCATGACGCCCTCTCTGAAATAGTCTCCCTTGCTGTACTATGTACCAGAATCATCCCATTGCTATTAAAGCACGGTCATGCCGTCAGAGGTGCGACATAAGGAAAAACCTTGTTGCCCACCTCGCATCCGTGGTACCGTGGAGGTCTGCATCGTGCCGGATGAGACGACGATAGGACAAGGGCGGAGGGGCTGATGACAGAGATCGCACTGGTGAGTGGGGGAAGGGCGCTGTGCCGTTTCTATGTGCCTGGACTGGGGGCGCACGTGGGCGGTGTCTACGCGGGGGGCGTGGTCGACCTCACGAGACGTGAGCCGGAGGTGTGCGCCTCCATCGCATCGCTGTTGGCGGGGGTCGGAGCAGCGGGAGCGCCCGGAACAGCCGCAACAGCTGGAACAACCGGGTCACTGGAGGATGTGCTCGCCCGATATGCTGGCGTCGCCCCCGACTACGACGACGCGGCGCTCGACGTGGCCCCCTCGCCCGACGCGCCGCACCTGCTGCCGCCGCTCGATGCGCAGGAGGTGTGGGCCGCGGGCGTCACCTACACGCGCAGCCGCCAGGCGCGCATGGAGGAGTCAGAGGCTAACGCCGACATCTATGCCCGCGTGTACGACGCCGACCGTCCCGAACTGTTCTTCAAGGGCACGGCCGCGCGCATCGTCGGCCCCAATGACCGCGTGGCCGTGCGTCCCGACGCGACGTGGACCGTGCCCGAACCGGAGCTGACGCTGTTGCTGGACAGCCGGCTCACCATTGTTGGCTACACCGTCGGCAACGACCTTACGGCGCGGGACATCGAGGCGCAGAACCCGCTCTACCTGCCCCAGGCCAAGGTGTGGGACCGCTGCGGCGCGCTGGGTCCGGTCATCGTCCCGGCTGGCGCTCTCGATCCCTACGACCTGTCCATCACCTGCGAGATCCGGCGCGCGGGACAACCGGTCTTCGCGGGCGACATCCGCACCGCCGCCCTGCACCGGCGGCTGGACGACCTGGCGGCCTACCTGGGCCGCTGCGCCACGTTCCCAGCGGGGGTATTCCTGATGACCGGGACGGGCATCGTGCCGCCGGACAATGTGTCGCTGCAAAGCGGCGACGAGATCACGATCAGCATCGAGGGCATCGGCGCCTTGCGCAACGTCGTCGCGTAGCTGGAGGGCCCGCAACGGCGGTCGCATGGCAGCGGACGGACACTGCGGTGTCAGGACGAAGGAACGAGGGTAGGGGCGTATCGCATACGCCCTCGCGTATGACGACCAAGGCGTATGCGATACGCCCTCGCGTATGACGACCAAGGCGTATCGCATACGCCCCTACCCGCCCCGTGATCGACGATAAAATGGTCTCGCTTTGTCAGCCGTCGGCGCAACGATGGCAGGGACGCCGATGCGGTAGCATAGGAGTATATAGATTATAGACGTGAGACGACAGCTATCGGCTCATGGTCGGCCAGGAGTGAGGAGGACGGATGGTCGCGACGGACGCGCGGACGTATCAGAACTACATCGGCGGGGAGTGGGCCGACGGGCGGGACGGCGGCACGATCGAGAACCGCAACCCGGCCAATCCCGCCGACCTGATCGGCCTGTGGCCGCGCTCGACGCCGGCCGACATGGCGGAGGCGGTCGACGCCGCGGTCGGCGCCGCGCCGGGCTGGGCCAATACCTCGGCCTTGCAGCGCGGGGCGGTCCTGCTGCGCGCCGCCGCCCTGCTGGAGGCGCGGACTGAGGAGGTCGCCGCGGCGATGACGCGCGAGGAGGGCAAGACGCTGCGCGAGGCGCGCGGCGAGACCACGCGCGGCGTGGCCATCCTGCGCTACTACGCCGGCGAGGGCGCGCAGCCCGTCGGCGAGGTCTACCCCTCGGCCAACACGCGCACCATGCTCTACACCCTGCACGTCCCGCTGGGGGTGGTGGGCGTCATCACGCCCTGGAACTTCCCCGTTGCCATCCCGCTCTGGAAGATCGCCCCGGCCCTGGTCTACGGCAACACGGTGGTCTTCAAGCCGGCCGAGTTGACCCCGCTGACGGCCACCCTGCTGACGCAAATTCTGGAGGAGGCCGGGTTGCCCAAAGGGGCGCTCAACCTGGTGGTCGGCCTTGGCCACGAGGTGGGACCGGCGCTGACCGGCGACGAGCGGGTGACCGGGGTCTCGTTCACCGGCTCCAACCGCGTGGGGCGCGAGATCGGGCGCGCGGTGACCGACCGCGGCGGCAAGGCGCAACTCGAACTGGGCGGCAAGAACCCGGTGGTGGTGCTGGCCGACGCGGACCTCGACCAGGCGGCGGCGCTGACGGTGCAGGGGGCCATGATGTCCGCCGGGCAGAAATGCACCGCCACGAGCAGGGCCATCGTGGAGCGGGCGGTCCTGGAGCCGTTCGCGCGCAAGGTGGCGGAGCGCGTCCGAGCCTTGGTGGTGGGCGACGGCATGGACGAGCGCACGCAGGTCAGCCCGCTGGTCTCGGCGGCGCAGCGCGATAAGGTCGTGGAGTACCTCGACCTGGCGCGCCAGGAGGGCGTGGAGACGCTGGCCGGCGGGGAGGCGCTGGAGGGCCCAGAGTACCGCGGCGGCTACTTCGTGCAGCCAACGGTCTACGCCAACGTGCGGCCCGAGAGCCGCCTGGCGCAGGAGGAGATCTTCGGGCCGGTGGTGGGCATCATCCCGGCGCGGGACTATGACGAGGCGGTGACGCTGGCCAACGGGGTGCGCTTCGGGCTCTCGGCCTCGGTCTTCACGCGCGACATCGCCAAAGGGCTGCGCTTCACGCGCGACATCCAGGCGGGCATCGTCCACGTCAACGGCGAGACGGCCGGGGCGGAGCCGCAGGTTCCCTTTGGGGGCATGAAAGGGTCCTCGTCGTACTCGCGCGAGCAGGGCAAGGCGGCGGAGCACTTCTTCACCCAGATCAAGACGGTCTACCTCGACGAGCCCGCCACCCCGGCTCCCGCCGCCCCGTTCCCTGTCGCCACCGACCCCACCACCATGGAGCGCGAGGCCTCGGAGTAAGCACGCCCTTCCCTGCTCCGGCGCCGCGTGGGGGGAGCTGACGGAGCCGCTTCCCAGGAAGTGGGCTGGTCCAGACTCGTACCGACACATGCTCAGACACCGCGGACCACGTCGATGATTGTCCCTGCTGTCCGCCGCTCTGTCGCGCCACATCAGGCGACGTGTTGGTCGGGGCGTACGAGGATGAGCGAGGCGCCGTATGGTTTTTCGAGCGCCAACGGCCGCACTGAGCCCGACAGGGCCACCTCCGACGATGAGGACATCCGTCGTCGACACCAAGCTATCGTGCGCGGGCCGGACGCCTGACCTGAAGCGCGAGTACGATGATCCAGCGCTCACGTCGTTCTCCACCTGGGGCGCGTCGGCCGCGATGGGACGCCTCCGCGTCAGAGTACGACGCGCAGATCTAACGGCGTATCGGGCTCGAACTCGCCCGCGTAGGCGCGACGATGGATCTCGTCGGGGGACGCGCTGGCGGTTGGGGCGGCGACGAGCTGTTCCGGGTCAATGTTCCTTCCGATAGGATTCGCTGCTGGCGACGCGGCTCGTTTTGTGCGGCGTACATCTAGCTCGCAGCGGAGGATGGACTGACGCAGCTGCGCATGGACCGCCGTGACGCTATCGGGCGGTACCTCGCGCCTATATCGCCGAGCGCCTGCGGAACCGAGCACACCGGCTCAGACATGGTGGTGGCTACCAACTGCCCCCATCGCCACCACCACCACCACCATCGCCGCCGCCTCCGCCGGAGTCGCCACCCCAACTGCCGCCGGAGTCACCGCCTCCGCCACCGGAATCACCACCCCAGCTGCCGCCGCCGCTGGTATCCCAGCTGCCCTGCGCATCCTGCGCATTTTGAGTGTCGGTCACACCAGGGTTGGTGGCGTTGGGGTCCGCACCATAGCTGCCGCCACCGGCATTATTGCCGTCGTTACCGTTACCGTTGCCGTCGCGGTCGTGGTCGTGGTCGAACAACTCGTTGCCGATGGCCGAGCCCACCACACCGCCGACAACGCCGCCCGCCAGGCCACCCGCGAGGCCGCTCCCGAAGCCGCCGCCACGATTGTTACCGTAGTTGGGTCCGACGTAGCCGCCAGGTTGGTTGACGTAGCCGCCGGGACCCACCTGGTTGCCGTAACCGCCAGGCTGGTTGATGTTGCCACCAGGACCAACCTGATTGTTGGGATTGCCGTACGGACTGCCGCTCAGATTTGGATTGTTTGGATTGTACGGCGCCACCACGGGCCGGCGCGGACGCAGCAGGCGGAAGGCCACGAAGACGATCGCCAACACGATGATCACAGGGATCAGCCAGCCGACGCCGAAGCCTTGTGAGCTGCTGGCCGCGGGCGCGGCACTGCCCGTGCCCTGTCCCGTACCGCTACTGGCCGGGGCGCTACTCCCGCCCGGCGACGAGGCCCCATAACTTTGGTAGTTGTGGATCGTCTGGATCACCCCCGCCGTCACACCTGAACTTTTGAACGTCGCCCGTGCGCTATCCACTCCTTGCCCGGCCTGACGCGCCGTGAGGCCAGTGTCACGGCCGGTCACAGCGTAGATGTTGTGCTTGCCGCGCGCGTCTAAGAAGCCGATAGTCACCGCGCCGCGGTCGCCCTCCTGACGGGCCTGATTGGTCACCCACGAGTGCCAGGCGTTAGATGAGCTAAAGTTCTGGTTGGTGGTTACGATGTACACGCGCAGGCCAGACTGTTGCGCGGCCGCGGCGATGTCATTCTTGCCAGCTTGCTTGAAGAGGTTCGCATTGTCGCTGAAGTTCGCCCAGTTGTAGCCGGCGGCGCGGACCATGACGCCGCCCGATAGATTGAGCGCCAGCACGACGAGGACCAGCAGCGCGCTCAAGGGCGCCAGCCCTCGCGGCAGCCACGACCGTGACGCCCCCGTGGTTGTATCCCTTTTCATCATTCTCTGCCCTTCGATCTCCGCTCTCTGACAGCTGATCTTTGTTCTGCTCGCGGCGGTCCCGCAATGGTCCGCCGCGCAGTGGCGCTCCTGTTTAGCGGGGCGTCTACCTTCATGATAGGACAATCCCAATGAAAACAGCGCAAGAACAGAGCCGCGCATCGAGTGCTACGATGAGGGACGCAGGCGCCGCAGCACTTTCTGCGCGGGATTGAGGATCATAGAGCGGCTGCTCTGCCGCGCGTAGTCGCGCAGGGGGATGCGCGCCAGCGGTTCCTCGCTGCGGCGGGCGCGCGAAGTGCGTTCTTCCAGGGCACGCCGAAAGTCGGCCGCGGTGCGGCCGGGGAACTCGGTGTAGGCGGCGGCGATGTGGGGCGGGAAGTGCGCGTCGCTGCCGCCGAACTCGGCCAACCCCCAGTGACGGTTCAACGCGACGACCCGCGCGCGCGGCCAGCCGGCCGGGCTGGGATTGATCGTCTCCACGCCGGTCAGGGGCAGTCCGTCCGCGACCAATCCCTCGATCATGCGCCGGCCCATACTGGGCGTCAGCGCGCTGAGCGGGTGCGGGGCCAGCGCCACGCCGCCCAGCCGGGCGATCCGCTCGACGGTGCGCGCGGCGGACCCGAACATGAGCAGCCGCTCCTCCACGAAGAGGGCCAGCATATGGACGCCGCGCGCCGTGGTCACCTCGCTGCCGACGATGACCTCGATGGGATAGCCATCCTTGCGGGCGAGCTCTCGCGCCTCCAGCGCCCCGTCGATGCTGTCGTGATCCGTGATGGCGATGACGTCCAGCCCACGCGCCAGCGCCGTCTCCACGACCTGGCGCGGGCTGCCCAGCCCGTCGCTATAGGTCGTATGCGTGTGCGGATCGCAGCGCCCCGGCCGCTCCATCGCTACTCTTCCCCCAATACCAGTTATGTCAATAGAAGACGGCCTGTACGAGAGGTTATACTCCGTTCCCGTCCTCGTCTCGTCGTTCAAGCATCGCGCGTAGGCGCGCCACCTCAGCCTCGGCAACCTGCCGCAATGCCGCTTCCTGCTCGGCCCGCGCCGCTTCCTGCTCGGCCCGCGCCGCTTCCTGCTCGGCCCGCGCCGCTTCCTGCTCGGCCCGCGCCGCTTCCTGCTCGGCCCGCGCCGCCTCCTGCTCGGCCCGCGCCGCCTCCGCGACAGCTTCTTCCGTCGGAGATAGTAGCAGGACTCCACTGTGGTCGCGGACGCGCAGCCGGTCGTTGGCCACGCGACAGAGCCCCAGGCCCAGCGTATCACTCCACAGTACCCCCTGCGCATCGACCGTCCAGGCGACGAACTGGCCCGCGTCGTCGCGCCGGAAGCCTAGCAGCGGCGGGCCGCCATCCTTACGGTGGGGAGCGTAGATGGCGTACTCCTGTACGCCCATCACCTGGTAGAGGACCGGCTTCTCTACCAGATCGCGCTTCAGGCTTTCCTCGCTCACCACCTCCAGGACGAACAGCGGCGGCCCTTCATCGGCCACCTTCCATGAGGAGCGTTCCCGGTCCTCGGCCATGGCCATCATGAGATCGGGGGCCGCATCAAGCGCCCTTTGAGCGGCGCCGATGGTCATGCCTGGGGGCAGCGCGGTCCCCACGGGCAGCGGCATGGTCACCTTGAGCTCGGCCGAGAGGTACCAGCCAAGCCTCTGCCGTCGCGCGTGCTGCTCCAGGATCGACTTCAGTAAGGCCACCACGTTCCATTGGAAGTCGGTCATCACCATCCAGGGGGCCTCCTCGGTGTCACTCTGGAGGGTCAGGACGTACACCTCGGCGTTGGTCAAACGTCGCACCACCGGATGATCTTTCAGCATCGTCTCGCCTCCTGCTCCTCAATTCGTCTCGTCTACATTCCGTGTCCACGCACTGACCTGGGACGCGACCCTTGTATCAGCACGACTAGCATGCGTGCCCTCATTGTACATGCACGCCGCCATGCGCCATAGTGGCGTGACGCCGATTCCAACTCGGTAGCGACAGCGGTAGAGGCAGTAGCGGCGGCCTGTTCTCGATCTCGTAGATGGCGGGCACGCCCTGGATACTTGGCGCGGCATGGACGCCGGGGAGACGATCCGGGTCGGTGTCGCTCACACACGGACTCCCGCGAACAGGTCGTGCTCCTGGCCCCTACCGGGCGCGCCCGCCGGATAGATCAGCACGAAGTATTCGACGCCACGGGAGCGTCGCAGGGCCGCGGGCGAGAGGCGGTTGACGAACGAGTCGGGGTTCAGCTGAGTGCGGTGCGCGTGCAGCGCGGCAAGCTTGGCCTCGAACGCGCGGTCGTCGAGGGCAATCACAGTCGTGATATCCTCGTCCGGCGTGCCCATCTGCTCGATTGGGATGGTGGCGGCGTTCCCACCCGGACGGTACGCAACCCCCAGCGCCTCCATCTCCTGCCGCACCGTCCGCATCGCGCTGACCGGGTTGGCCCCAACGTAGAGCTTCTGGGGCGCGTAGGGCCTGAGCCCGTCCCCTCCCTCCTCCCTGCGTCGTAGCTGCTCGGGATAGGCGTCTGGGTCGCCAGCCTGATGGAAGGCGTCCAGGGTGAGGTGGTGGACGGCGATGTGATCGGGATGGCCGTAGACGCCGTTGGGGTCGAAGGTCGTGACTACCTGGGGCCGCAGGCGACGGATGTGGCGGACGATGCGCCCGACGGCCTCAGCCGGGTCGGCGCGGTTCAGCGCACCGTCGCGGTAGTCCAGAAAGCTGAGGTCGGACACGCCCAGGATGCGGCAGGACTCGCGCAACTCGGCCTCGCGCACCTGCCCCAGGTTCTCTTTCGTGGCCAGGGCGGGATCGCTGATCTCGCCCTCCTCGCCGCGCGTGGCGCAGATGAGGGCCGTCCTCACACCCTGATCGGCATACATGCGCAGCGACCCGCCAACGCCGAAAGCCTCGTCGTCCGGGTGGGCAAACACCGCCAACAAGCACCGCTGCTCTTGCTCCGCCATCGTCCTGCCTCCGTATCAAAAGAAATGAATGTGTTTGAGACACGCTGGAGGGCTACCTCCCCCTCTCCCGCGCATGGGAGAGGCGCGCTGGACCGGCGGACCCGCGGCTAGGGTCCGGGGGGCCAGTCAGCCATGGGTCGGGGGTGGTGTCCTACGGAGTAGGAGGGGGGCGTCTCCAGCTCGGACGCGGCAGGGACCCCTCCGAGGCCCGTTACGGTCATCACGGCGCGACGAATGGCCGCCGCCACGACCTCCACGGCCAGCACGCCCAGCGCATCAAGAGAAGCGGTCCGTTCGCCCGTGGAGAGGGCAAAGACGGTGTCGCCGTCGAAGCCGGTGTGCACCGGGGCGATAGCCTGCGCCAGACCGTCGTGGGCCTGCCGGGCCAGTCGTGTCAGGGCCGTCTTGTCCAGCCGCGCGTCGGTGGCCACGGCGACGAGCGTCGTATTGGTCAGCGGGCGCGGACCTGACTGAAACTCCACGGGTTGCTCCACGCTCGTACCATCGCCTCGCCCTCCGCCGCCACCACGACGCAAGAGCTGCGCCGAGTCGGCGAAGCGGCGCCCCTGGCGAGTGCCCGCGATGATGGCGCCCGTCGGGTCGCGCACGTCGCCGACCGCGTTGACCACGGCCAGCGCGCCCATGATCGTCCCGTCATCCAGCGACGCGGTGGTCAGGCCAAGACCGCCCTTGGTCCGGCCGTCTGGACCCAGCATGCGGCCGACGCAGGCGCCGTAGCCCGCGCCGACGCTGCCCTCGCCCAGTTCGTGGGGCACGGCGGCGACGCAGGCGGCGTACCCGGCCGCGCCGTTGGGATAGGCCTCGGGCGAGCCGATGTCCAGATCGAAGATCACGGCGGCGGGCACGATGGGCACGCGCGCCACGCCCGTCTCGAAGCCGATGCCCTGCTCGCGCAGATACGTCATCACCCCGCCCGCCGCGTCGAGCCCAAAGGCGCTGCCCCCCGTCAGTAGCAGGGCATGGATCTCCTGCACCGTCGCGGTCGGGGCCAGCAGGTCGGTCTCGCGCGTACCCGGCGCGCCGCCAGCCACGGCGACGCCGGCGCGCATCGCCCCCGTCGTGGGCAAGAGCACGGTGCAGCCCGTGATGCCAATGGGGTCGTGCCAGTGCCCGATGGCAATACCAGGCAATGGTTGGACGCGTGATCCGCCAACCTCTGGATGCGTCTCGCCCATGCCAGGCGATACGGGACCGGGCGAGACGCCCGCGCTCCCAGCACCATGCTCTTCTCGCGGTCCTCGCGGTCCTCGCGGTCCTTGTGACTTCACGGTCAGCGGCTCTGACTCTGGCCCAGGGCGGACTTGATAAGCTGCTGCACGATGGCCTCCTCGCGCGCATAGCCGGCGTAGTCGCCACGGCCGAAGTCGGCCTGCGCCGCCTGCAGGTGCGCCTGGATCTGCGCGATCACCTGACGCGCCGCTCCCGTCAGCGCGGGCCTCCCACCACCGTTGCCGGGAGGAGGTCCCGGCGTGTGCGTTGGTCCCTTCACAATAGCCGGGGGCACGGCGTTGCCGAAGATCTGGCTCAGCGCGTCCTCGATGCTGTTGCCCCACACGAGCTTGCCGTTGGCATAGGCGATGACCTTGGTCAACTGCGGAATCTTGGAGTTCGCCGCTTGCAGATAGAGTGGTTCCAGGTAGAGCAAGCCCTGACCCACGGGCACGATGATGATAGCGCCGTACTGCACCGAGGAACCCGTCTGGTCCCACAACGAGATCTGTCCGCTGAACGTCGGTTGCTGCTGCACGGCGGCCTGCAACTGTTGCGGCCCCTGTACCTGTTGGCCCAATGGGAATTGATAGGACACCAACTGCCCGTAGTGCGGCGCGTCCGAGCGGCCGACCAGCAGCGACACCAGGTTGTTCTTGTTGAGCGGGTCGTACGAGCGCGCCAGCACAAACTCGTCGGTGTTCGTCGCTGAGCCGGGCAGACGCGTCACGGCGTAGTACGGTAACGTCGTGTTGTCCTGATTGGCGGCGGCATCGTGGACCGTGGGGATGGCCCACTGATCGTTGTTGTTGTACCAGGTCTGCGCGTCGGTCTGATGGTAGCGCGCGTAGACATCGCTCTGCACGCTAAAGAAGTCCTCGGGGTAGCGGACGTGCGCGCGCAGATCGGCGGGCATCGCCGACAGGGGCTGCAGCAGGCCGGGGAAGGATTGGCCGATCGTGCGCGCCAGCGGATCGCCGGGGTCGGAGACGTAGAGACGCACCGTGCCGTTGTAGGGGTCGATGGTGGCCTTGACGGCGTTGCGGATGTAATTAACGCCGCCCAGACCGGCTACGGTGGCGCCGCCGTAGGGCTCGGCGTATGGATAGTCGGTGCTGGTGGTGTAGCCGTCGACGATCCACATGGGGCGGCCGGCGCCGTCGAGCACCATGTACGGATCGGAGTCGTAGGTGAAGAAGGGCGCCAGCGTCGTCAGGCGGTCGACGATGTCGCGGTGCAACAGCACGCGCGAGGTAGGGGTGAGGTAGCCCGTGGTGCCCACCTGAATCGGCGAGGCGAAGTAGACCACCCAGACCAGACGCTTGAAGAACCCGCCGATGGAGATGCCGCCCGTCCCCGTATAGGTGTACGATTGGTCGCCGGTACCGTAGTCGAACTCGTTGGCTCCGGCGCCAGCCCGGACGTAGACGGGCGCCGTCGTATCCAGGCCATAGTAGATCTGCGGACGCGTCACCGCCGGCAGATCGCTCGCGCCGGGAATGCTGGTATCGCGGCGCGGCGGGATGTCTTTGATCAGGTACAACGGGAAACCGTTGGAGGTGGTATCGTTGACCGGCGCGACGATCAGCCCATAGCCGTGCGTGTAGGTGAAGTTGAGGTTCTGCCAGGTCTGCGCGGTGTCGGGGAGTTGGCTCTGCAGCAGCTCGCGCGGGGCGATCAAGACCTGGCGCACCTGGCCGCCGATGCGGTAGCGGTCGACTCCGATCCTGGGGAAGTCGTAGAAGGTGCGGATGGCCTGCTGCTGCAGGGCCGCGTCCTTGAACGGCTGGGGGTTCTCGACCAGCAGGGAGTCGATGCCCGCGCGGCCGGCCTGCACCTGCGGCGGGGTAATAGGGTTGACGGGGAACTGCGCCGTGGTGACGCCGCTGAGGTCAAAGGCGGCGCGCGTGGCGTCGATATTGTGCGTGATCTGCGGCGTTTCCGCCGCGAGCGGCGCCGGGTTGACCTTGAGCCCCTGCAGGAGTCCGGGGTACAGCAGCACGAGCGCCAGCCACGCCACCAGCCAGGCCACGATGGCCCCGCCGACAACCGCCCAACGCCGCCAGGTGAAGGCGTTGACCAGTAGCACGATCGCGCCCAGCACGCCCAGCGCGGTCAGGATCGTCCAGCCAGGGATGCCGGCGTTGAGGTCCACGTAGCTGGCGCCCTGGAAGCCGTTGCCGGGGGTGACGACCGAGACGTAGCGGATCAGCCAGTTAGAGGCCGCGATGACCAATGCCAGCAGCGCCAGCCAGAACGAGACAACCGTGAGGTAGGGGCGCAACCAGCGCAGGTCGAACTCGGGGCCGCCCACGACCTGACCCGTGCGCACGTAGGGCTCCAGCATCGCGTTGATGCGCCCGCCCAGATCGAGCGCGTAGAGCAGCGCCAGCCCCAGCAGCAGGCCCACCGCCATCACGCCGCCCAGCCAGCCCAGCAGGTCCTGCAGCAGGGGCAGGGTAAACACATAAAAGGAAACGTCGTGGTGGAAGACGGGGTCGGAGACGCCGAAGGGGACCTGGTGCAGGGCGAAGAGCGCGCGCTGCCAGTCGCCCGAGAGGATCAGGCCGGCGATGATGGCCAGCGCCAGGATGGCCGCGTTCACGCTCAGGCGCACCAGGCCGTGGTAGGCCTGGCCGCGTCCCTGCGCCCGAGCCACGCGGGTCACGAAAAACGAGAGAGCCTTGAGCACGACGAAGGCCGCCACCGCGCCGGCCACGCCAAGCGCAATGCCGGCGCCCAACTGGGTCGTGAAGACGGAGCCGTAGCCGAGCTCCTGGAACCACCAATAGGAGACCAGCAGGTTGACCGTGCCCGGCGTGGCCACGGCCAGGATCGCCAGAAGGGGCAGTAGAACGGGCAGCAGAATGCGCCCGCGCCGTCGCCGGGGACGCGTCGGCCGCACGCGCGGCATAGCCCGGATCGAGGCGCTCATACCGCCCTCTCCGGGCAAGACATCTTGTACGTCGTCATTGCATGCTACGCCTCACCGCCGGTGGCGGATTCCTACATTAATCGGTATAGGATGTCATAGAGGGCGCATCCTCATTCGCTTACTCAAGGGTACTACTTTGAGCGGGGGAAAGGTATGCGGCATGCCAGGCTGAGACAGAGGGGCTCGCGAGCAGGTAGCTCGTGGGCTTTTTAGTTTGACGGGAGAGTGGGAGAGTAGCGTAAGAGAGCGTAAGGCCCTCGAAGACGACTATCAGGTTGAGTTCGAGCTATTGACGACAGGAACTCTCACCGACGCGGCACGCGATGACCTCACGACATTCTCTGAGCAGATTGCAGCGAACGGTGACTTCCCGGCTACCCTCAAAACTGGTCCAGGAACTTGGCGAGCGTACAGGCAGAAACGCTCGCTACGAGTACAGTGGTCAGCGTGCTCGCTGGGTTTGGCGCCCAATCCGGAATCAACACTCAGGACATATTAACGAAATTAACAATCTCAGCGCATGAATTTGGATTGCACTGGGTAGCGGAGTTGGGTGGGGAAAACCGATCGACGTGGCTTTCCCCGCTCAGCGGCGGGTGAGAGCAAACCCCTGGAGCGTCTCTTCGCTCACTACGAGACGCCGGGCACTCTCCCCTCCAGCAGGTAATAGCGCTCAACTACGTAGCCGCGCAGGCCAGCGAGATAGTCGGCGTCCATGCGGAAGGGACGCTGCTCGGCGAGTCCGAGCAAGGACATCAGCGTGCGGTCAGGCAGGCGTAGAGGGCCGCCTCGGCACTGCCAACAGAGCCGCTGCAGCGTGTTCTGGTCGACATTGGCCTGCTCAAAGAGCAACAGCGAGCCGTAGATCGCGGCGGAGCGTCCGGCGTGCAGGACACGATGGCACAGGGCGCAGACCGCCTCCAGGTTGTGCTCGCGGTCATCGCGGCTGTTGCCGCTGATGTGGTTGACCTCCAGACCGCGCTCCTGGTAGTGGTCGCAGTAGACGCAACGGTAGCCATCACGCTCCAGGATGCTCGCACGAGTACGACGCCATGCCGCGCTGGACAACAAAGCGCGGTCGGCGCTCGAGCGCCACAGTCCGGGCGGGATAAACGCCGGCTTCAGCGGCTTGAGCGGTCTCGTCGACTCCGACAGACTCTCCAACGCCTCGGCCAGAGTTGGCGTCTCTTTTACTGCGCCAGAGCCTCCGCCCCGCTTTCCCTCACTCGTCACTCGTCACCGATCCAGCGCGCGATGAGGCGCCAGGCGCCGCCGCCAGCGCGTTCGGCGCCGACAAGGAGCGGCTGCTCGGTGCCCTCGACGCTGTAGCGCGTGACATTACGGCGAAAGGTTGTCTCGCCGCCGATGCGCTTGAGTAGGGCAAACTTGGCCACGCGGTTGACCGTCTTGGTGTTCTCGCGGCCCGCGGCGGTGATATCCGTCTCCTTACCGTCGAACTGCCCCAGGATCGTATCGATGCGTTCGCGAGTCTCCGTATCCATAGGTCTCAGTGTACCGCTTTAGGTCTCGTCGACCGAGATGTCTTCCCCGCCCTCCGAGATGCGCGTGCCCGTGGTACCAGGATTCACGGACGGATTATTACCGAGCACATCGGGCAGCGCGTCGGGGACGGATGTCGTGCCCCCGCCCGTCGTGTTATCCCTCGTCTCGATGACGTCGCTGTCGGGCATGTTGTAGACGGTCCGGCCCATCGCGTCGTCCTGATCCGTCCCCGTATTGGAAATCACGGGATCTCTGTCGCTCATGCGTCTATCCTCGCGCTACTGTAGCTATCATTTAACATGTGAAGGCATGACGCCTTCTGCTTACGTCGGTCGCAAGGGGTATGCCAGGAAGCCGGGAATAACATGAACAACGATGTTGGAG
>JAABUX010003617.1_pt1 | contig 20335 bp, 23 predicted proteins | sample 5561851 | NCBI WGS metagenome assembly JAABUX01 (sample SAMN10711883, study PRJNA513361) | rock metagenome | isolation source: Antarctica rocks | place: Antarctica: Victoria Land, Richard Nunatak red sandstone | collected 2016-01-03 | reverse complement strand
CCTTACCTTCCTTGATTGCGGCGTTCTCTTCCCGGGAGTTACGCTGCTTAGGAACCTCCACGAAGCTAGCATCGACTATTTTCCCTTCATGAATGACCATGCCCAAACGCTCGAGCTCTTTCAAAAATAAGGCGAATAAATCAGACACCAGACCGAGCTCTGTCAGGCGCTCGCGAAAAAGCCAGATCGTTTTACTGTCTGGAACATCATCAGCCAGCTTAAGCCCTAAAAAGCGCATAAAACTTAAGCGGTCACAGATTTGATATTCGTCGAGTAGCCAAGGGGAACTTCACCCCAAGGCCCTCACAGAACCGTACGTGAAACTCTCGCTTCATACGGCTCCTCCAGATTAAAATCACGGGTGACACATGCCCCAGTGCACAAACAAGTCGGGCTGCTTCGCATAAACACTTTTGAGCCATTGATAAGCCCGATGTTTACTGAAACTTCGGTGTTTCATTATCTATCCGATCAGCCGCTGATTGATCCAGTACCATAGTCCATATGTGGTTTTCTTTGTAAAAACACAATAATAGCCCGACCATGCCCTGATCTTTGGATTCAGGATTGCCGCCATCTCGACGATGGTACCGCTAAACTTCGAACCAATCACTCGCCTTACCTTTATCCTGACTTCTTTCTTTGCCGCATTGCTCATGCAAGGCGTATAGAAAAGAATAAGTCCCCTTCTGGTTGGACTGATGACCGGCCGGAAAGTGTGGCCCAGAAACGTAAAGCATACCTTTTCGTGTGAATCGGGATGGATCTGGTTCCTACAGTAAACAATCCTCGTCTTTTCATCATTGAGTTCGAGCCTGCATTCCTTCATCCGATGTGATATCACTCCTTTGATAAATGCAGCTTGTCTTGCAGACGAACAGTGTAGGATGGCATCATCACAGTATCGCTCAAAGGGTATGGTTGGGTAGTTAATCGCCATCCATTTGTCGAAGGCAAAGTGCAGAAAGATGTTGGACAGCAGCGCACTGATCACGCCACCTTGCGGCGTTCCGGCGTCTCTGTTTTCAACTTTTCCATGTCTCATTACCCCGGCTTTCAACCATCTCTCCACGTAAACCAGCACCCATTTCTCCTGCGTGTACTTGCCTATGGCCTTCATCATCAGCTCATGATCGATACTATCAAAGAACTTTCGAATGTCGATGTCTACCACCCAGCTATAATACTTACACGCCTTTGTTGCCTTATCTAAGGCCTGGTGTGCGTTCTTTCCTGGGCGATAGCCATAACTGTCTGGATGGAACGATGGCTCCACCTTGGGTTCTAGATAGCTCTTCACTACCTGTTGGGCAATTCGGTCCGAAACGGTGGGCACCCCTAACTTGCGGATACCTCCTGATTTTTTCGGTATTTCAACCTCTTTGACCGCAGGTGGATGGTAACTGCCCGATGTCATCCGGTTCCAGATCTTATAGATTTCGGCTGACTCCACTTTCGCAAAGTCTTCCAAAGTCTGCTCGTCTGCTCCGGCGCTTCCCTTGTTGCGGCGTACTTTGGCATACGCCTCCCATACCATTTTACGGGTTATGGGGTGATCTTTTGTCTCATAATAATCAGTCATCCCTGTTACAGTTGCTATTTATTATAATTCAAATCTGGCTAAGCCCTTCGCTCCACGGCCATTACAGCCCCTTCAACACTACTACGGCTTAGTCCGTCCCTGCTCCGGTCCTTTCGTATTCAGTCTTGCGGGGTCGCCGCTTGTGCCTTTCCTTCTAGCAGACCGGGCAAGTTCCCTTGTTCCATCTAGTCGCCTGCCCCGAGTGTCCTGCAGCCTGTATACCGCCTGTCATCCAGCCCACACCAGGTTACGGCCGCTGGATTTATCCCGGAGAACAAACAAACTCTCCAGTTCTGACAGGATGTCGCGATATCGGTATTTTAACAGCTGTTCACTTGCGTTCAGCTCACTCGGGCTTACCTGACAGCTCGTGCTGCCTTTTCCCATGTCGCTCAGCACCGCCGTTTTTCAATCAGCAGCACCACTGGGTGGTTTACCGGGAATGCCTGTCATCCCCGGTGGTGGACCTACCACCATCAATCTGACAGCATGCAGTATTCAACTACTGCTTCAAGGCACACGGTCTGATCGTCCGATATGTTGTAATATCGTTGTAGGATCATCACCTTGAACATAAGCACATAATCATAGGGCCGGCGTCCACCTTTACCGGCCGGATCTACATGCAAATTCGTATTTAAATAATCTCTGAAAATCTCAAAATTCACCCCATCGGCAAGTCGGATTAGGGAATCACCCATTTTGGTTAATTTATCCAACCTGAAATCTTCATCAAAAAATCCAATAGCTTTGCTTTTCCCCCAACGTTTTCATACCGAAATATAACAGTCAAAAAGCTCTAAATCAAGTGTTTCATAAAATAAATTTACCCTTCCGAGTTATTAGAGGTGCCCTTCAGCTTATTCTACCGAATCCACTGGCCCATTAAGACCGATATATACATGCCTTGCGGCAGAGGGAAATTGCCCGCCAATAAAGGTGGTCAGTATCTCGGAATGGTGGTCAACATCATCGGAATACACAATCACAGGTCGAGTACCTAACAGAGAGTAAACAAACAGCGTAATCTAACAATTGAAAATTGTTGTAGTTTTCTAAACCTGAACCGTCCTTAAAAAGGTGAGCTTACGAGCTTACAGTTCGACGAGTATTCATATTGTCGAAAATCTTCTGGTCGTTATTTGGTCCTAAAAAAAACCCTGGGCAGTTCGTCAGATCCTGCCATTTGAAGCGGTTAATTTTGAGTTGTCAATTCCATCTCGCTATATTTGCCATAAGCCCTTTGTAGAGATAGTTGAAGAATGCCTTTATTTTTCGGGGTAAAGTTTTGATACGGCTTGATGATATTCAGAGTGCCATCAGTGGAGTGATCATTACCAGTGACGATTTCAAAGTCAAATCAGTCTCCTGTTTCAATACGCTTTCAAGGGTTGTAGAAACAAACCCTGCATGGTTATAGGTTAAGATGCATACGCTTAGTTTCATCAAGTGCTTTAGTTTTACCTGTCAGTTCTTTGCAAGGATAATACCCATTGTTTAAACTCCATGTCGAACTCTTTTGTAAATTCAAAAGCCATTGTTTCAAAGAGCTCAAATTCAACCGGAAAGTTCAGGACATAACTGGCCATATCATCTTCCTCTTTGATTAATGAAAATGGCATAACTGTAAAGACATGACGTAAAGGAGCATTTTTAGATGTTCTTTTAAGTTTTATAATAAGTTGCAGGAATCCAGCATCAGACAATAATTGCGCAAGGTGATAGAAAAAATAGTGTTCGATTTTTTTCTGTGCAATCCGGCAAGACAAAACAAAATCGGTAATGCAGGGGGCATTATTTGAAACTTGCAACGACACGTATCCTATTGTGCCATAATTTCCAAATTTGTCGTGAGCTGCAATTGCAATAGGAAAAACTTGTGACCGGATCATTGAAATGAGTTCATTAAATGAATACCTGGCCCCCGAAATGTTTAATTGATTGCTTCTCTGAAGGAGTTCCCAGCACCGCTCCAAATCGTCCACGGTTTGAGGCATGAAAGCTGTTGCACTCATCTTGCAGCTTCTAAGAAAATCATTGTAAGATCCATCAAATTGTTGTTGTTCGTGATTACGGATTGTCTGTTCAATGTATATCATCCTTCGTTGCCGGGCTTCAGACGTCACTGGCACATTAAACTCAGGCAATAAATGCATAATGTCAATACTTTTATCTGCATAGGTTCTAACAGAAGGCAGATGATATTTTACTTCCTCGCGTTCAAATTCGCTGTCATCAATAAAACCGATGTATCTATAGTCAACATTTAGTTCATCGGCAATAATGCGGATATTATCGCTTTTCTTTCCCCAATTGATCATAGGTCGTAAGAAATAAGGGGCTATGCCAAACTCCTTTAATTTATCATGCGCATGAGTAAAATCATTCTTACTTACAATTGATTGGAGAATTCCTCTTTGATCAAGCTTCCTGATAAGTTCTAAGGCCTCAGGCTTCAAGTAGACGTCATGATCTTCTGCTAGGATCCCGTTCCAAAGCGTATTGTCCAAGTCCCAAATCACACATTTTATTTTGGTCGATTGGCTGTTGACAGCATACTCTTTTATGCTTCCGTTTTTATATCTGACAAAATCAAGAAAAGTAAAAATTAGCCTTTTGCTAGGTATTTCACACTCTGGCTGAAGGAAAAAATAGCCTTCAAATTTATCCATCTTAAACTGGTTAAAAGGGATATTGAAAATATTATACCCCTTTTTAATTTGGACTACGCCGCGGTATTTCGTTTTTCGAAATCGTTGATATTCAGTGAAGTACTCCAGTATTAATTTGTAATCCAAATTACAGTCGGAATAACACTCTATGATAAATTCGTCGAATAGTAAGCCATTCTTTTCACCATTGTTTTCACTCTTTATTTCTGTTTCGTCATTGATAGTATAGCCGTACGGGTAATCGGCTTCTGTCACTGCCCTAAATTCAGTAACCTTCGCGGTATTCAGGTCGGCCTCCAGCTTGCCCCATTTCCGAAACTTAATATCGGCGCCGGAATGATAAAGCCCAAAAAAGTTCTCATTCATTACAACTCCATATTCAAACCGTGCGCAAGCTCCATCTGCACGCGGAATATACAAAGGGCATAATTTGTAACACTCTGGCACTGCACATTCGGTGCAGTGTTCTTCCCATACGAGTGAAGATATCCAGCCAATTTCTGCTCCGTTTAAACGGGTACTACCAGCGTTTCGGGTTTCGGAAAGCCATACCGGTTTGTTTTCCCAAGTATTGTCAAACATGATTTTTATAGTAAGGAACCGATTTCACGATATATTTTCTTAGGAATCCACAAACGTTCATGGTAAGTATTGTCACTTAAGCAATAGCTGTAATTTGCTATATCGTTTATCCAATCCAAGGAAACCTGTGTTTTATATAGCCTGACGGCATCTATCTTTTTTTCAATATCGATTTGAATAGTTTTAGATATTAATTCCCGTTTTTTGAGCTGATTATAAATCTGAGACCGGCTAATATCGTTGTACCTAGCAAAATAAGGCAGGTCTTCATAGAATATAATGTTAAAGTTCTCTGCGCTAAGAATCCGGCCGACTTCACCAACTGCCTGATGATCCGGATGGCTAATGCCTACAGGGAATAAAATGATGTCATCGGGCTTGAATTTATTGACAAGATGACAATATAGATCGTTTTTTAACTTAAGAAACCCGGCCTTACTTTGATCTCTGATCGGTAAATCTAAAAAGTCACCGAAAGCATATTCATAACCAAGTGCCTGGCCGGCCGCCTTTTCTTCCATTTTCCGCTCATTGGTAACTTGATCGGTATTTTTTTCAATAGTACATGGCGCAATACTTTCCTTATTCGTCCAATCTGACACAGTAAAAATGTAGCTAATTTTTATTGCGGCTTTTTGGTTTTTCTGCTTTAAAAGAATTCCACCAATACTAAGTACAGCGTCATCAATATGCGGCGAAATGATCAATATATTTTCTATCACTTCAGATATCTTTATATTTGTAAGAATTGAATTAAGCATATAATTCGTAATCGTTGTTGATCAACTGATAGGGATAGGGCCTCCTTTCAACCAGTCTGATCATAAGGTTTTAGAAAATGCCTGTTTTCATCAAATTACGGTTAAAGCGGTAGCAATATTCGTCAACATACGCTTTTAAATTTTTTACGGAATGATGGACGCCCTGGAGCCAAGCTTTAAACATCATGATTGTGCAATACATTTCTTTGAAATTAATTCCCTTCTTTTCCAATTTCACTTTGACAAGGCCCCGGAACAAGCTCTATGCCGCTGTATCCTAACCAGCCATCGGTCCTTACCGCAGCATATTGATTCACACTTGCGGTCATAAATTCATTGAGATGTTTGCGACTGGCCGCTTCAATAACTTTTCCGTACATGCGTGCTACGCCTCTACCTTTTTTTTCAATAGCCACAACGACGATTTGCTTTTTCTCAGGATTGCGACCCAACGAATTTTCGTCCTGGCCGCCGATATACGTTTCGTCAACATCAACTTTACCGTCCAGAAGATAATTATGACTGCTTCCATCGCTTTCATCACCTTTTGCTTAGAGAGCAAGATAATGAACATAAATTTCAAAAAGCCACACGAAGATCTATACCTAATGCAATGTCGTATTCTAGGTTTATTCTTCAACCAAATTTATTTTAAAATGACTATCCGCAATGCTAAAATAATTAGTATATTCGCTTATAACGAAGGAATATACCATGAATCTCTTTGATTTTGCTGCCCGTTTTCCGGATGAGTCTGCGGCCAAGCTAGCTTGGAAGTCGTTTCGCGACCGCCAAGGGGTTACTTGTAAGAAGTGCGGCGGCAAAGAGCACCTCTGGCTTAAGAATCTTTGGCAATACCAGTGTAGGGGCTGCAAATTTCGAACGACACTGCGCAGTGGAACGGTGATGGAAGCTTCCAATCTACCGTTTAAATACTGGCTGATGGCCATTCACCTGCTTACCTCAACCAAGAAGAGTTTCTCAGCTTTAGAAATGCAGCGGCAGCTCGGTCACAAGCGGTATGAGCCCATCTGGGCGATGCTTCATAAGCTGCGCACCTGCATGGGAAACCGTGATGAGCGGTATACTTTGAAAGGCCTCGTAGAGGTCGATGATGCCTTTTTTGAGCAGGTCCCCCAGTTTGGGAAGAATGAAGAAGATCCCAAAAAACGTGGCGTGGAAGCAGTAAACAAGGAAAAGTGGTCGTTATAGCTTCCTGTGAGCCAGTACCGGAGGATAAACGTGGCGGCAAACATAGCAAGCCTACCGAGCTGAAGTATGTAAAGATGACCGTCGTGGATGATCTGGAAGCAGGTACCATTGCGGCAGTCGCCCGAAGCGACATCGATCCGTCGTCGACTGTCGTTACTGATGCCTATGCCGGGAATAACCGGATCAAAGAAAAGGTAGCGCGTCACATCAAGCAAGTTGTACCGGGGGATCAGGCAGGCAAGGTTCTACCCTGGGTTCAGATCGCCATTAGCAATGCAAAACGGCAATTTTAGGTGTCCATCACAGTATCAAGGAAGGCTACTTACAAAACTACCTGAACGAATTCTGCTATAAGCTAAACAGAAGGAACTATACAGACGTGCTGTTCGACCGGCTGATTGTCGCTGCCCTGGACGGCTCATGGTATAAAAGCGCATGTTAACGATTGCGGATACTCATTTATTTTAAAATACATGGTTTCAAGCTGCTTTTAAATAGTTTTCAACATATACTTCGCCTCGTTTAATCAGAGAGAACATTCGAAGAATCAATTTGAATTTAACGTTGTTTAACACTACTCCGAAGTGTTTATTTTTAAGTTTCCTTTCAGCATATTCCCTCATTTCTTTGCTGTGAGCTATAGCAGATCTTGCAGCCTGATTCAGGCTCCTGCTTTAGCTCTTTATTGGCCATATGGCTGACTTTAATTTTACCTTTAATGCTTGTTCCAGATTGATGTTCAAAAGGAATCACACCTACAAAAACAGCATATTTTCTTGCATCTGCAAAGCTGGTAAAGTTCTCTGTATATGCAAGGGTCATCCAGGCATTGATGGGGCCGATTCCTTTAATACTCGTCAAGATTCGGTAGTTTGCAAGAAGAGACTCATTTGCCTTAATGAGTTCCTTTATTTCGTCCTCTACTTGCAGAATATAGCGGTCATTCGCTTTTATTTTTTGTTTGGAGATAGTTAAAATGGTATTTGATTTTTTTGAATCCATGATATGCTGGCGTTCCTTTATTGTTGATTGAAATCCAGCACTCTCACGTACTAAGCGTTTTCTGTAAGATAGCAACTGCTTTAATTGTAATATGTTGGGGTCCAAAGGTTTATCAGGTGTTAAGCGGTTTGTCTTTTCTTCACCATACCTGCTTATACGATATGCGTCTACTTCGTCAGACTTTCCTCTGGTCATGCCCATCGATCGCTTAATTTCCAGACCTGAAATTCTACAATAGGGTATTGATTCTGATTCACAGAATTGTATGAACCGGTATTCATACCCTTCCGTAAACTCCATTACAATGAACGTTTCCTTCAGGTTGATATCATTTTGTTTACACCTTTCTTAAATCGCATAAAGCCTGTTGTATCGTTGTCAATTTTATCCTTCAAGTTACGTGCTGCACAGCTAATATCAAGAGTTAGCTTTGAAACATCAACACCTAAAACAATTTTGTGATTTTCCATTCCTTACCAAGTTTAACGCGTTAATAAATTGCCTTTTGCCAAAAACCTTTGTTGGATCAAAGTCAGTATTCTAGATGGGCCTTGGGCACTTTTAAAAGACAGGGGACTGATACGACATTAAATTCTGAAAACTAGTTTAGTTATTAGTACACCCCTGTCTTTTATATAACCTTTCCACAATTCTTTTATTTTTCAATACCCCCCAGACCCCCCATTACAATAATTGTTATTATTTAAGAATGTAATTGAAGTAGGACCAAAGGTTTAGTTGTAAGCCGCCGGTCAAGTACACCTTGTTTTTTCACATAATTGATTTCTGGCTGACTTTCCACTTTCCAGGCAAGAGTTCATGGAGCTTACTGCCGTGCCAGGAAGGTAGTTTTTCCAAAACGTCCTGCAGCCAGTCGAACGGGTTTACATCATGTTTTCGTGCTGTTCCTAATAAGGAATACAGCAGGGCGGCGCGCCTTGCTCCTTCATGTGAGCCGGCAAAGAGATAGTTCTTCCTTCCGCCATTATGTAAAGCTTTACATAATGTCGGACGCAAGAACTTTTTGTTCGCTGGCAGTCATAAATCGGCAGCAAATATTGCCATGACGTACTCCTTATTGGGATCCTGTACCAAAAACGGCGTCGAGCCTGAAGCCTGGCTCACCCAAACACTTTAAAAGATCCCTTCCTGGCATGGCAGCAAACTTCACGAACTCCTGCCAAACTTCAAAAGGTAACGGGGCGGTACAACAACCGGGGGTCAGCTTGTTCCAGAATGTGGACTTGCTATAAAAAATCGACTTTGCAATATGGGACGGCCGAACGGATAGTACGCTGGCGAAACCGGCAAAGAGTAGTGAATGAAAGAGTCTTACAATGAGGAGAGTAGCGAATCACACCTGACTTCGGCGGTTTTCTTCAAGTCAGCTAAAATACTGGGTTTGAAGCCTTGAAAGGCTGTTATTTCTTGTAAGTTGGGTGTCCCAGAGCTACCTTGTCTGGATGTTTGTGCGGAAAAAGCTTAATAAAAGCGGTATTGTCAGTGTTCAACTAATTGATAAGAGCTCCGGCAAGTATGAAATGATCAAAACAATCGGTAGTTCTGATGATCCAGAAACCATTAAAAAACTTGTATTAAAAGGCAAAGCAGAAATTATAAGTCGTACCCGCCAGCCTCAGCTAAATTTTGATATCGACAAAGAGAAGGCTTTTGTAGAAATGTTCTTTTCAGGTGTTGATGACCTGCGTTTGATGGGTCCAGAACTTATTCTAGGAAAGATTTTTGGTGAGATCGGATTTTCGCAAGTGAAGGATGAATTGTTCCGGGCGCTGGTCATTACGCGCCTTGTGTATCCCGTATCAAAGCTTAAGACGGTAGACTACCTGTAGAAATTTAACGGAACCGAATTGAGTATCGACGCCCTATACCGATATCTTGACAAAGCGCATAAATATCAGGTTCGCCAGATCCAGGACATCGGTTACCGGCATGCTGTGAGAATTACGGGCGGCGAGATTACGGTCGTCTTTTACGACGTAACCACCGTTTACTTTGAAGCCGAGGAAGAAGACGACCTGCGCATGATCGGTTACAGCAAGGATGGTAAGCATAACGAGCCGCAGATTGTCCTGGGTTTGCTGGTGAATGAAACTGGCTACCCGCTCGCATACGAGATTTTTGAAGGCAACACCTTTGAAGGGCATACAATGATACTCGTCATCGAGGCTTTTAAGGCAAAATACGGCTTCAAGCAGCTCACCATCGTGGCAGACGCGGGACTTATGTCCATAAAAAATCTACAGGCGCTTACGGCTCATCATTATGAGTTTATCATCGGCGCGCGGATCAAGAATGAATCGGAGGCGATCAAAAACGAAAATAACCTTGCACGCCCTGGTAAACATGTTCATCGGCAACATCCTGCCCATATTTGTATTCAGCCCAGAGGATTTCCCAAGGACTGCCATAGACTCATTAAGCGGCAGATTGCTCCAGCTTTCCGCGGTTACATAATCTCCAAACCACTGGTGAAATAGTTCGTGCACGTTCCCCGAGTCATAACCATGATCGGCCAGCTCTCGCGGGCTGCCTTGTCCATCTTCATTAAATTCTGTCGCCGTCGTATTTTCCATAGCACCGTTAAACCCGTGGACCCTGATCTCGGCATATTTGTTCCAGGGATACTCGACACCTAGGGTCTTTGAAAAGAAGTTCATTGCTTCCGGGATTTCACTAAATATGACCCTGGCATCTTTTGCATACCGGGGCTCCACGTAATAACTCACCTCTTTACCATGCCAGCTGTCTTTGACAATCGTAAAATTTCCTACGGCTATCATGAACAGGTAGGGTGCATGGGGTAAGTCCATTTTCCAGGTGTCTGTACGGGTTCCGTCGGGATGTTTCTTTTGAAAGGTCAACCGGCCGTTTGACAGCGTAATAAACTTTCCGGGTACTGTAAGGCTGATCTCCTCCGTGGTTTTTTGGTTCGGCTTATCAATGGTTGGGAACCAAAAGGAATTGCACTCGGGTTCTCCGTAGGTCCATATTTGTGTCGGAATGCCTTTTTCTTTACCCTCGGGGTTAATAAAGTACAAACCATGCGGTTCATTCCTGACTTTTGACGCATCCAGCTTTGCTGTATACTCGAAATATAGGGTATAATGCTCGGACTGGTTGTAGGTCTTGTCCAGCGTAATGGCAACCGTTAAGCTATCATAACTGAATTTCAACGGAACATATCTGCCTTGCTTAAGAACTGAGATATTCTTTAAGTCCATGCCCTTGGCATCCAGCCTTAAAGAATCCGTCGGATAAAAATGTGGTTTTAGTGTTATCGAGGCTCTTCCATAGACGTAGCACTTCCCGTAGTCAAACTTCAGGTCAAGTTTGGTATGAATAAGATCATTGATCTTAGTTGACGCATACTGATAGTTTGCAGTTCTGCTGGTTGGAGGCTTTACAATCTGCGCCTGGACAGAAATAAACAACAGAAGATTTAAGAGTAAGCTAATTCCCCGCAGAAAGTGATATTGCTTCATAAGTGAAAGGTAGGTAGCTATAGGCCTTTCGTAGTAGGACCTATTAAGCCGGCCTTTGGTTACAAAAATTAAGACCTAAAAACACTTTTGATCAATTACGGTATCCACCAACCATAACTTAAAGCAAACTACCTCTAAATCTTTGTAAGTTAGAGCATTGAGATAATCTGCTCAACCAAACGAAAAACCCAATGACCAAGAAACTACTCCTGGTTTTATCGATAATACTGGCTTTACCTCGTGTTTCTCACTCACAGGTTTTCAATAAAGCCAAGTTAGATAGCTTCTTTGCTGCTCTCAATACGCACGATAAAATGATGGGCAGTATAGCCATTTCAGCGAACGGTATAGTAGTTTATCAAAATGCGATCGGATGTAGCGTTGTGAGCCCAACGGTTAAAACACCGGCTACAATCAAAACCAGATATCGAATTGGATCAATTAGCAAGATGTTTACTGCTACCATGATCTTTCAGCTGATCGAAGAGGGGAAGCTTGCCTTAAAGACATCCTTAGCTACGTATTTTCCTCAATTGCCCAACGCCAGCAAGATCACCATTGGTGAAATTGCTGGGTCACCGCAGTGGCCTTCATAACTTTACAAACGACTCATTATATGTCACGTATATGGGCAATTCACGGTCAGAGCTAGAGATGTTAGCCGTTTTTGCCAAACACAAACCAGATTTTGAGCCTGATACAAAGGCGGAATACAGCAATACTAATTTTGTGTTGTTAGGGTACATAATCGAAAAGATAACTGGAGAACCCTATCAAGAACAGTTAAAAAAACGGATTACATCAAAAATTGGACTGGCTGACACGTATTACGGATCTAAAACAAACCCACTAATTGATGAGGCCTACTCCTACAGTTATAGTAATGCACATTGGGCACAAATGCCCGAAACTAATATGAGTATTCCGGGCGGGGCTGGTGCGATTGTATCTACGCCGACAGATCTTGTTAAATTCATAGAAGCTCTTTTTGCTGGTAAACTAATTCGCCAGGTTGATTTGGAGCAAATGAAAACCATAAAGGACAATTACGGAATGGCAATGTTTAGCATCCCGTTCTATGAAAAAAAGGATACGGGCACAACGGAGGTATCGACGGATTTTCAAGCACGCTCGTTTATTTTCCAGAAGACAAACTGTCAATAGCGTCTACTTCTAATGGAGCGCAATATTCGATCAACGATGTTGCCATCGCTGCTTTAAGCGCATATTATAATAAACCTTTTATAATCCCTGATTTCAAGACAATTGCCCTTTCCAAGGCCGATCTTGATAAATATGTAGGTAACTATGCAAGTTCCCAGGTGCCTTTAAAGATTGCCATCACTAAAAATAGTACTACGCTAATGGCTCAGGCGACCGGTCAGAGGGCATTTCCACTCGAGGCAAAGGGGGGCGATAAGTTTGTTTCTACTGTGGCAGGCATCACCATGCAGTTCAACCCACCTAAGAATAGTTTCACGTTGAACCAGGGAGGCGCTACTTATTTATTTACCAAAATGAATTAAAGACACTTATCCTGATTCCGACGGGGCTCGAATTGGAAGCTAGATTCTCTTGACTTCGGCCTACATCCCATTGAACTCACCCAAAATCAACGCATCTACGAACTGCCCCCTTTCAAATTCGCTCGAGGAGACAAATCAAACGGCACCACCACCTTGAAGCTTACATTGCGACCCATATTAAATATGCCGCGCTGAACACCGAGTGGAGTAACGGGATTATCAAAATATTTTAAGCGGCTCATGTTTGATTGATAGCTAACATTGGCCAGGTTGATTCCTTCAATGAACAGTTCAACCAACTTCTTGCCCCTAGCGTTTACCAAGTTTCCGCCTACACCTGCATTAATTAGGTTGTAGCCTGCGGTGTAGGTTTCTGTGCCATAGGCTGAAAGAAATCGGTTTTGAGCACTAAAATGGTCAAAACCAACGAATGCATAAACATTCCTCATGTTGCCAAATCCCTTGCCAAACGTTGAACGCAGTTCAGAGTGTGTGTGTAAAGGTGGGATAAAAGGAAGGTGTTTAAGGCTGTCGGGAACCTGCTTGCCATTCCCCAAATTGGTGCCATAGGTTAAAGCCATAGAATTCGCAAAATGTAACCAGGCTACCGGATGAATATCTAAATTAAGTTCGCCGCCGTTGATTCGAGCTTTATCTTGCACATAGGTAAAAATCGCATACTGGGGATAGGCTGGATTAACTGAAGGGCTACCGTTAGCATTTACGACCTGTTGCTGGAAGATATAATTTTTAATCGTGTTGTTAAATAACTCCACACTAGCCGAGACGTTCGGCAAGGTTATAAACGCACCAACGTCTTCTTGGACGCTAAATTCGGGCTTGAATGCGCTATTGCCAACGTGGTAAATTTGGGAACCCGGATCAGGGCCATTCGCCGATAATTCAGAAATACTGGGTGCCCGAAAGCCGCGTGCAATATTTGCCTTGAGCAGAAAAGCATCTGAAAAGTTATAGGTCGCACCGAAGCTTCCCGAAAAACCCGAAAAAGTTTTATTCAGCGTGGTAAACTGCGTTGACACCCCTCGAGCTGTTCCCTGGTTATTACCCGTATAAAGCTGCGGATATTTGCCGCTGGTGTCAATATAAGCCGGCTGCCCTTTAAACGAACGGCTATCAAACCGGGCTCCGGCCGAGACGTCTAATTTGCCGAAGGTCTTTTTAAGAATAGCAAAAGGCCCCACGTCAAATTGGTGATAAGCCGGTATAGGAAAAGCGGTGGCTCCATTAATCTTATTATTTTGGTATTGGCCGTTGACACCAATCGTTGCTTCATAACCACTTCCAAAAGCTTGATTATATTTTATGTCATAGGTATAGGTGCCCAAGTGCAGGTTTAATCCTGCAATACCAGCGTCTTGCGGATGCGTGTATTCCCGCCGGTGACTAAATTGGTAACCGAGGTTAACGGCCAGGTTACCGGTACCTAGGCTAAAATTGCTACTATTATAAAGGCGGTACAGCTGTACATGTTGATGCAGAACGGGAATGGCATAAGAATTTAGGTCAGCCGTGGAGACAATGGGCCTAAAACGATCTGCTTCTGTGATTTGCTTGGTAAACTTACGTGACAGCGAATCCCGGCTTCCGTTTGGAATATCCTGCAAATCATCAAATAAGGACGCATTAAAGTAGGAGAATCCCCAGGCTTTATTTAAGCCAAACATCAGACGGGCATCCTTTTCCTTGTAGCCTGTCGCATACACCCTTCCGTCATGCGGGTTTTGATAATTTTTCGACTCTTTTGCAGATAGTACAGTGCCCCACACTAGGCCCTTGTTGTTTCCCTGCAGGCGAAGCGAACCATTTAATAAGCCCTGGTTTGTGCCAAATAGCCCTTGCGCCGAGCCCAATACCTTGCCTTCGGCAACTGGTGGAGCTGTAAGCAAATTAACTACTCCACCAATGGCATCTGACCCGTATGATAAACTTGCAGGACCTTTTATGACCTCAATGCGGTCAATGGAATTTTGATCGACTTCAATTCCGTGTTCGTCGCCCCATTGCTGGCCTTCCTGGCGAATACCGTCTACCAGCGTTACCACCCGGTTGTACCCCAGCCCGTGAATAAAAGGCTTGGAAACATTAGGGCCGGTAGTGACCGCACTGATACCTGGCAGGTTTGCAATTTCATCGATGACGTTGCCCGAAGCTGACCGCTGGTCCAAGTAGGCTTTTCCAACGGCCACCATTGGTACCGGGGCTCTCTTGATCTCCGTCGCCTTGCTTACTCCGGTGGTTATAACTTCCCCTGTTTCAATGGATGAACTTTGTAATTGGATATTCAGAACCGGGGTTGTTTTAAGGTTTACGGTCCGTGTTACCGAACCGTAACTAATAAAGCTGAATTGAACGAGGTAAACGCCTTGTGGAATGTGGTCGATCACGTATTTTCCGGCGGGATCAGAAATTGTACCGATTTTAAGATCAGGAATATAAACTGTAACTCCGGGAAGCGGTTTGCCATCCGCTTTATCGGTTACTGTACCGGTTAATCTTCCCGTGATAAAGTCAACTTTTTTGTCGTGTGCACGAATTCCAGCACCCGACTGGAATAAGCCGAAGGTAAAAGCCACGACAAGGCAACAAAAAAGCATAAATTTCATTGTAATTTTTCTTGACAGTGAGACAGAGTCCAAGGCTGGCGCCTAAGACGGTTAATTAAAATGTAAGAAATTACAAGGACGGGGGAGCTCGTTCTGAAGACAGGATCAGCGAAAGGCTTAAAAACTTGTAAGTCTGATCAGTGAAAAAAACATAACTACGACTGATTGGCTCAAAGAAAACTTCGTCAGTGAGCACAATATGGCTATTGTGCATGGCATCACAAAGCTGGCATTTTGAAGCGATCGCCGGCCTGTACGGGCGTTTTTGGAGGCCCATGGCTTTATGCTGGTGGGCGTAGAGAACCGTCTGACCTAGAATAAACAAGAGCAAGAACACCCAGGAAAGAAAAATTCGGTTCTGATTATTGGTCATTAACTACAGGAACTGATGAACGAAGTAAACTTATCGAAACTATTCATAAGATCAGACTAAAAGCTACAAAACTGCATTCACAATAGCCATGATCCCTAAGACGCCTTTTGTTTGGCGCTCTCCAAACTCGCTTTAAGCTGGCTCAGCAGATCTTTCTCAGGTGTCTTGGCGACTTTGATCTTTTTGATCGTTGGCCGTTTTCCTTTCGCCTTCTCCCTAATGATTCGCATGAGCTCATCTTTGTACTCATTCTTAAATTTCGATGGTTCGAACTTGACCGAGTACTGCTTGATCAAAGTAAGCGCGGTATCCATTTCCATTTTGCTGAACGTCGGATTGTCAGGCAATGCAAGATCTTCGGCAGAGCGAACTTCATCGGCGAAGCGTATCTTGTTTAGCACCATGACATCGGTATTTGGTCGAACGATCGCCAGATTTTCGCTGGTACGCATCACAAAGCGCGCAATACCCACCTTACCCGACTTTTCAAGCGCCTTTAATAGCAACATGTAGGCTTTCGAATTGCCCTTATCGGGAACCAAGTAGTATGGTGTATCAAAATAGATACTGCTAATTTCTTTCTCGTCTACAAACTCCTCAATCTCTATAGTTTTCGACTTCTTGGGCATGGCTTCTTCAAAATCGGCATCTTCCAGGATCACATACTCATCCTCAAGCATATACCCTTTTACGATCTGCTCCCAGGGCACTACTTTCCCAGTGTTTTCATTGATGCGCTGGTACTTGATATGCGAATGGTCCTTGGAATCAAGCATATCCAGATCAAGATTGTGTGCCACGGTCGCACTAAAGAGCTGAACCGGTATGTTAACCAGTCCAAAACTGAGGGCGCCTTTCCAGATACTTTTCATGCCAAAAATATTTTGCTTTAATTGTTCAACAAACGAACAAGTTCCTAACAACATTCAATCCATTCTTTCGACAAGGTATGCTGCATAGAAAACCCATGGAAATGCTTCTTCAGGAAGCTGAGCGAACTGGTGAAGGAACGCTTAAGCGCACCCTGAGCGCTTTCAATCTTACCGCTGTCGGAATCGGGATGATCATAGGCGCCGGCCTTTTTTCACTCACCGGGTTTGCTGCGGCCAATTATGCCGGCCCGGCGATTACGATCTCATTTGCGGTGGCGGCAACGGCTTGTGCTTTCACCGGTTTGTGCTACGCCGAATTCGCTTCCATGATTCCTGTGTCGGGAAGCGCGTATACCTATACGTTCGCGACGATGGGAGAACTTTTGGCGTGGATCATTGGCTGGGACCTGGTTCTCGAATATACGGTAGGGGCCGCTACGGTTGCAATTTCCTGGTCAGAATATCTGACTAGGCTCCTCGCCTATTTCAAACTTGGGCTTCCGCAGCAGTTTTGTCATTCTCCATTTGAGACGGTAAACGTGCATGGCCTACAGGTTCACGGTGTCTTCAACGCTCCGGCGGTGATCGTCGTTCTTCTCATCACGTTGGTTTTGATCAAGGGTACCAGTGAATCGGCTCTGCTCAATTCCCTAATTGTCATCCTCAAAGTATCGGTCGTACTGGTTTTCATCATCGTAGGCTGGAGGTATATTGACACTAAAAATTACTCCCCTTACATCCCGGCGAACAACGGCCACTTTGGCGAGTTTGGTTTTAGCGGAATTATTAGAGGCGCGGCGACCATATTCTTTGCCTTTATTGGTTTTGACGCGGTTTCAACGGCCGGGCAGGAAGCGAAAAACCCAAAGCGTGATTTGCCCATCGGTATTCTAGCATCACTGGTCATTTGCACGGTGCTTTATATCCTGTTTGCACATGTCCTCACCGGTATGGTCCACTATACCGATTTCAAAAATACTGGCGCTCCGGTAGCGATCGCTATTGCAAGGACACCCTATCCGTGGTTGCAGGTCTCGGTCATTATAGCGATCCTCGCCGGCTTTACTTCGGTGATCCTGGTCGACCTTATGGCTCAGTCGCGCATTTTCTACACAATGTCTGGTGACGGCTTACTCCCAAAGCTGTTTTCAGAACTACATCCTCTGTTTCGCACCCCCTGGAAAAGCAACATCATTCTTGGGATCTTTGTCGCCGCCTTTGCCGCGCTCGTACCACTACACGTTGTAGGTGAAATGACGAGCATTGGAACGCTGTTCGCTTTTATTCTGGTATGCATTGGGGTTTGGGTCTTGCGCAAAAGAGAACCTAACCGGGAACGAAATTTCCGGGTTCCCGCTCTAGGCCTCGTCGCGAGCCTGGGTATCATCACGTGTATTGGGATGATGATCACACTTCCGGCTCCTACCTGGATTCGTTTCGTGGTGTGGTTCCTTATCGGGATCGTAATCTATTTCTTTTATTCCCGCAAACACAGTAAGGTACGCGGCATGGGCAAATAGCTCATTAGATTTAAGCCCGTTTGAGTCCCCGGTCGATAGCAATGAGGATAAGGGACAAGGCCGAAAAGGCTGCTAGCAATCCTACTGAGTTTTTGAGAACCTGCACGATTCCCAATTTTACCACGTCCAAGAACGGATAAGGATAAAGCGTAATTAAAGGACTTACCAACAGCGCGTATACTAGATACCCTGCAGGGTAAACTAGCCACGGTAAAAAGTCAAACCAGCGAGACCCAGCTCTAGGGACGTATATCAACCAGAAAACAAGAATGAGTAACGGATTGACAGTATGCAGCAATTCATCCACGATAAGCTGCTGCCCCTGCGGGTTCCACAGATGACGGAGTAGAAACGTATACGCTAAACCGACGAAGATCATGTAAGCAGTAATTGAAGAGCTTACGTTGTTCCGGGCAAAATAACTACTGGGCTGTGAACTGGGGAACAACAGTCTTGCAGAGTAATAAATAGCCGTAAGTAGGTTTGTAAGGATGGTAAAAAAGCTGAAGTAACGCAAGAACGTGCGAAAATAATCGAGCTGCCTGTTTTCAAAGATCAGTACCCACTGCATGATCAGCGAATACCAGGCTACTAGAACCGCGATTGCCAATAAGACCTTCATACCCTTACTAGGTTGGCTGGCGGCGTGTGCAGCGCTCATATCCATGAGGTGGTTTATCTTGCAAAGTAACAATTAGTACCTTAGGCCAATGCCTGTAAACCACTCGCCGATTAGACTTGATTTTAAAGAGATCCTTACGGTGACCATGGTTCTTTTTGCGATCATCGATATTGTGGGATCAATACCCATCATTATTCAGCTCAGGAACAAAGCGGGTCACATTGAGTCCGAGAAAGCTTCGGTAGTCGCTATGGTGCTTATGATCGTCTTTCTTTTTGTGGGCGAATCCATGCTCAAGGTGATTGGCCTCGATGTAAGTTCTTTTGCGATCGCCGGTTCTTTCATCATTTTTATTCTTGCGGTGGAGATGGTCCTTGGGATTGTAATCTTTAAAGACCCTGTGCCCGAAACTGTTTCGATCATTCCACTTGCCTTTCCACTGATTGCCGGGGCCGGAACCATGACCACGATCTTATCCTTAAAGGCCGAATATCAAACGCAGAACATCATCGTCGGGATACTGATCAACACACTATTCGTTTTTCTTGTCCTCAAAAATACCTACCGGCTTGAGCGTATCCTAGGCCGAACAGGAGTGAGTATTTTGCGCAAAGCGTTCGGCGTTATTCTGCTCGCGATCGCCATCAAATTGTTTAGAAGCAACACGCATTTATAGTAAGCATATGGGAAGAGCTTTTGAGTTTAGGAAAGAGCGAAAATTTAAACGCTGGGGTAAGATGGCTAAGGCCTTTACCCGGATTGGAAAAGATATTGTGATGGCTGTGAAGGCCGGAGGTCCCGATATTCACGGCAACTCAAGGCTACGGGTCGTTGTGCAGAACGCGAAGGGGATCAATATGCCCAAAGATCGAATAGAAGCCGCGATCAAGAGGGCGTCGTCAAAGGACGAGAAAAATTATGAGGAGGTTGTTTACGAAGGATATGGCCCCCATGGTGTTGCCGTCCTGATAGAAACGTCGACCGACAACATTAACCGTACGGTAGGCAATGTGCGCAGCATACTCACCCGAAACGCCGGTAGTTTAGGCACTTCGGGAATGCTCAACTTCATATTCGACCGAAAAGGTGTTTTCAGGATTGGCTCAGAAGGGATAAGTGCCGAAGAAATGGAGCTTGAATTAATCGACTACGGTGCCGATGAGATCGAGGAAGATGAGGGTGAGATCATTGTTTACACCGCCTTCAGCGATTTTGGGGGGATGCAGAAAGCGCTTGAGGAAAAACGGTTGAACGTTATAAGCTCAGACCTGCAGCGTTTTCCCCTAAGCTTTGTATCCATTAAACCTGCCGAGGAAGAAGAGCTCATGAAGCTGGTCGACAAACTTGAAGAGGACGAAGATGTAAACGTCGTTTACACCAATCACCAGGTCGTTGGGGAATGACCTGGATTTGGTACTAAGTAGGGTTACGGCAAGGCAAAAATCCGTTAGAAAATAATAATCCGAAGAGAGTGGCTTTCACGG
>JAABUX010003616.1_pt1 | contig 20336 bp, 18 predicted proteins | sample 5561851 | NCBI WGS metagenome assembly JAABUX01 (sample SAMN10711883, study PRJNA513361) | rock metagenome | isolation source: Antarctica rocks | place: Antarctica: Victoria Land, Richard Nunatak red sandstone | collected 2016-01-03 | reverse complement strand
TCGGGTTGTTCGATGTTCCTCTTGGTGGAAGTGGGGATGGGATGCGGTTGGTAACGGTGATGACCGGCGCGGGGCCGCGGGCGTGCGCTGGATATGCCGGGCGGTATGTCGATGTCCAGCGGGCCGATCCGGATTTGCCGGCGAACGTCAGGGGTATCCTCGCCCTTGGCCCGGCTGGGCTGAAGCGGGTGGCGGCGGCCTTGCCGATCGGCCCGACGAGTTATGACCCGAGCGACTGCACCTTGCTCGCCCCGATCCCCGACCCGGGCAAGATCGTTTGCCTGGGTCTGAACTATCGCGACCATGCCCGCGAGATCGGCGCGGATCTGCCGAGCGAGCCGATCCTGTTCAGCAAGTACGCTTCGAGCCTGGTGGGGCGGGGGGCCGCGATCGTCCTGCCGAGCATCAGCTCCGAGGTCGACTTCGAGGCCGAGCTGGTGGTGGTGATCGGGAGTCGAGCCAAGAACGTCGCGGTGGACCAGGCGATGGACTTCGTCGGCGGGTACATGGTGGGCAACGACATCTCGGCGCGGGACTGGCAGCTCAAAAAGCCAGGGAAGCAGTGGATGGCGGGGAAGACCTTCGACACCTTCGCCCCGACCGGCCCGGAACTGGTGACGACCGACGAAGTGGCCGACCCGCATCAACTCAGGATCAGACTCCGGCTCAACGGCGCGACGATGCAAGACTCGAACACGAACGAACTGAACTACCGGATTGATGCCATCGTGGCGCACTGCTCGACTCTGTTCACCCTGGAGCCGGGCGACCTGATCTTCACCGGGACGCCGCCGGGGGTGGGGATGGCCCGGACACCGCCGGTCTGGCTCCAGCCGGGGGATCGGGTCGAGGTCGAGATCGACGGCCTGGGAACGCTCGGAAATCAGGTGGAAGCGGAGCCACCGGCGGCTTGATCCGGCCCTTCGGCTGGGAAAACCGGAAACTTGAGGTTTACTCGCGAGGCGATCCGGATTATCGTCCCGCCGGTTCGCCTTCACTCTCTCCCGGCTTCGACGGACTTGAAGCCAATCAACGCCGCGGGGTCGCCAGGGAGGGCGAAGGGATTCGACACACCCCGAAGGGTTCCGGGGTGAGGAAAGGACTCCCGAGTCGAGTCGAGCAAGGACTGCCGCCGCGTCAAGACCACGGAAGTCTTCGCAAAAGATTTCCGACGCATCCGACGATCCGCCCTCGATGAGCTTTTCGGCACGTCCATGCCGCGAAGCGCTTCGAGAGCGGAGGCATGGACCTCGACGTTCCCGGAGGGAACGCGGTCCATCGTCGTTTCCAAGGTGGCCCGTATCCCCTCGTTGGCTTCGGGATGGCTTGGGCACGATCCAGATTCAGGAGTACGGAAGCGATGCGCACAACCTTCGGCAAGACCGTTCCGCGGACTTCGGCTCTCGCCTTGGCCTTGACTTGCCTCGCCCTGACCGGGGCGAACGCACGGGCCGCCGTCCTGCACACCTACAGCACGTCGGCCGCCATCCTCGGCGACGGGATCACCGGCGGCGATGGGATGGCGACGACCTCCATGCCGATCAGCTTCAACCCCGTCGTCAGCGGTTCGTTCACCGCCCCGTCGTCGGTGGGCCTGGGCGAGTTCGTGGTCTCCACGCTCAAGGACGGCCAGACCGTCAACTACAACAACACCAAGTTCAACATCACCTACAACCCCGTATCGATCGCCGGTACGCCCTACCCGACCGATGGCGCCCCGGTGACGCTGACCGGCGCACTCAACGGCATGATTTCGGGCAAGCAGTCGAGCGTCCGGGCCACCTTCGATCCGGTCACCAGTCCGGTCTTCGCGTCGGCCGACAAGCAGTACCTCAGCACCCTGAGCGTGTTGAACAACCCGCTCGACCTCGTCCCGGCCTCGGCCGGTGGCCGGACCACGGTGCAAGCCGCCGTCACCACGACGACCCCCGCCCCCGCCGGCGGTGGGATCGACAACTCGGTTCCCGAGCCGACCACCTTCGCCATCCTCGCCACCGCGATGGTCGGCCTGGGCCTCCGCCACCGCCTCCGCTCGGGCCGCCAGTCGGCCTGAGTGGGAATCGCGGTCGCCCGAAGGGTCCAAGCTCACCCCCCTTTGAACCGTCTTTCGCCGCCCGAGGGGCCAGGTCGTCTCCCCCACCCGAGTGGAGCGACGACAGCCCCCGGCGGCCGCCCGACTTCCCAATCCCTTTCCTCGACCCGTCTCCCCACGCGAACCCCCCATCGCCCGCGACGCACCGCCCGGGGTTCCACCCCGCGTCGCCTCGATCAATCAACGGAGATCCCACACCATGACACGCATGACTTTTCGACTCTCATCCGTCGCCTTGCTCGCCGCCGCCACCTGGGTCGGTCGGGCTGACGCTTCGGCGCTTCAGTCTTATCTGTACAACACCTCCGGCGACATCGCCGGCATCCAAAGTTCGGGCTATGGCTATCCGATCAGCTTCAACCCTCAAAGTGGCTCGATGCTGACGACGCCGGGAACTTTCGTCCTCGGGACGATCGGCACCAACCCTTTACCCACCGGGGCCACCCTGAGCTACAACAACACCCCATTCACCATCAACCTGAACGTGGGGCAGGTGAGCAACAACAATGGGTATTACGGGTACTACAACAATTTCTCGACGGCTTACACCTACAAGATCAGTGGCGTCCTCAATGGCAGCTTGATGGGTGATGGGACTTCGACCTTGTTCCCGACGACCACGTCGATCACGGGTAGCGGGACCACCCCGCCGTTCCCGGTCGCGGATCTGAAGTTCAACCTCCAGGGGATCGCCGCCCCAAACGGCACCATTTACGGAACGACCACGTTGACCGCTCACGTCGACGTCACTGGAACTCCCTTGCCCGCTCCCGCTCCCGAACCCACCTCGGTCGCGGCGTTCGCCGTGGCCCTGGCGGGTTGGGTCTGGAAGCGGCGCCGCCTTGCCGCCCGCGCCGCTTCGAGTTGAATCGACTCATTTCCTGGCTCATCGGCCTGGCTGCCGCGCCGACCAGCCGCCTCCGGCATCCCTCAAGGATCGAGGACCGAGGCGGAACCGGCGCGGGCTTTTGTCAGGCCGAGTTCACCAGGTGAGTCGAGGACGCCGGGGCGCGACCCTCTGTCTTGACCTGCGCGGGGCTCCCAAGGCCGGGTGTCGCCCCGCTGAATGCTCGAAAACCACAAGGAAGTGCCCAGATGAGCGGATGGAACTTTGCCAGAGCGGTCCAGGCTGCGACGCTGATCCTCGCGTTTGGTCCGGCGGTCGCCCCCGGCGTCGCCGTGGCCGCGACCAAGACCAGCAACCCCAACTCCTACCAGGTCGTCGTCCCCAAGACCTTCATGTACAACACTACCGGGACGATCCAGTCGCAGGCCAGGCCGTCGACGGTCAAAGGGCCGGATCAACTCTCGTTCAACGGCGTGAACAACGCGGTCTACATCACCGGCTCGAGCGACACAATCCAGCTCGGCCAGTTCGTCGTCAAACCGCCGAAGACCTCCACCGGCGCTGATGCCGTGACGACGTACACCGGGACCCCGTTCGCCATCCAGATCCGGACCCCGCAGTACGATAAGACCTCCAAGGTCCCGGTGCTGGACACCCTCCTGCCCAATTTCGGCAAAACCTTCCACCTGAAGACCCAGACGCTCAACAGCTTGCTGATTCGCGGGCACCTCGACGGGACCGTGAACGGGTCGGCGAACTCCTCGGTCACCGCCACGGTCGACTCGGTGAAGCTTGGGGGCATTCAGGGAGCCTTGAAGGGTTACGCCACCACCTACACGTTCCCGGTCCGGTCCAGCGACCTGAAGCTGCCGACCTCGTGGACCATGAACACCGCCGGCAACGCCTTGGCCACCGCCGCCAACCCCTCGGCCACCTCCGCGTCGGCCCAACTCCTCGCCACTCCCGCCGCCGAGATGCTCACGCCCACCCCGCCGGTCGACCCGACGCCGACCCCCGAACCCGCGACGATCTTGATCTTCGCCGCCGCCGTCGGGGGCTTCGCCTGGTCCCGCCGCCGTGCGTCGGCCCGCCCGGCGACGTCGGTCTGATCGACCGACCGCGATTCTCGTTGCGGCGAAACCGCGAGGGGTTGACGGCCCGGGCCGCCGACCCCTCGCTTTGTCGCGCCAGCCACTCCGAGATGTTGATCCCGGGGCGGGACCAGACCAGGCGTGGCCGAAGCAGGGTCCATCTCTTTCGATCGATCGGCTTGAGCGGTCAAATTGTCGTGAATCGAACAACCGCAACCCAATCTTCAAAATATTGCAAAAATTTCGCGAAATTGTTTTGATTCGATGCCCCCCGGAAGTCATCATGATCCGACGTCTGATCGGAGTCCGCTCCGGCTGGATGACTCTCCCTCCCCGCGGGTCAACCCCGCGAGTTTCGGCTAATCGCCGCCGCCACTCTCTGCGGTCGCATGGCCCTGAAAACCGGCCTCCCCCCTGTTCGCGTGGTGGTCTTCGAAGCGCTTTCTCTCGCTCAACCCGTTGCGACGTAGTTTTCCCGACTCTCCGGGAGACACCGCGCGATTTCACGCCTCAGAGTGAAACCCGCCCGTTCCTCCGGTCGGGTTGGGCGCGAGTATTCGCTTCGGTGCTGACTGCCACGCGGAAGTCCCTCCTACGCTTTTTGTTCAGGTCAATTCGCTCCCCTTTCGGTTCCGAACGGAGATTCCCGCCATGTTGCGCCTGCGGCCTCGTCGAGGCTTCACCCTGATTGAGTTGTTGGTGGTCATCGCCATCATCGCCGTGTTGATCGCGCTCCTTCTTCCCGCCGTGCAAGCCGCCCGCGAAGCCGCCCGCCGGAGCCAGTGCGTCAATAACCTCAAGCAGCTTGGCCTGGGGGTGATGAACTACGAAAGCTCCAACGGGTCGTTCCCGCCTGGTGAGCGCGGCTGCTGCTGGGGCAATTGGATGGTTTCGATCCTGCCCTTCATCGAGCAGCCGGCGCTTTTCAACTCGTGGAACTCCGTCGGCAACAACAGCCCTGGTTCGACGACCGACGGCCCCTTTCGCTATGCGGGCGCCGCGAACTCCACGGTGACGCACTCGCGAGTCAGTGGTTACATCTGCCCGAGCGATGGCAACGCCGGCCAGATCGACCCTGGCACCAAGGTGACTTATCAAAACTATGTCGTCAATTACGGCAACGTGGACCAGGCCCAGTCCACCGTGGCGGTCCAGGTTCCGTCGATGCCGACTCAGTCGACCGTCTTCCGCGGTGGCCCGTTCACGGACATCGGGGCGCCCTTGATTGATATTACCGGCTATGGCGTCGGCATGGCCGTCCTCACCACGACCAAGATCAGCGGCATCATCGACGGCCTGAGCAACACGATGCTGACCTCCGAGACGCTGTGCGGCCAGACCTCGGCGACGAATCCCGACTATCGAGGTTTCACCTGGTGGGGACCGGCCACATCGTTCACCGCCCTCCTAACCCCCAACAGCACGTATCAGGACAGCATGGGCAACGGTGGCTGCGGCGTGAGCACGGCTACCTTGCCTTGCTATATGCCCGGCGCCGGTGTCGGTGTGATCAACACCGTCAGCAGCGACATGATGGAATACCTCGCGGCGCGGAGCCGACATCCTGGTGGGGTGAACGTCGGGATGTGCGATGGCTCGGTCCGGTTCTTCAAGAACACGGTCAACTTCCAAGCCTGGCAGGCTTCGAGCACAACCATGGGCGGTGAAGTGATCAGCGCTGACCAACTCTGATTGGCCGCGACAGGTCACTCATCGGGAAGGGGCGGGTCGGCTTACCACCGACTCGCCCTTTTTTCGTGAAACCTCGTCGGCTCACTCGCTCCGGATCTCGCGTTCGGCCGGCCGTCGGCTACAATCTTGGCCCAACCACCAAGCGAGCCTGCCAGCCATCCTCCCGGGAGTCGGCCCCATGTCCGCGATCCGCCAAGTCGAGCCGATGGGCAAGGTCCGGACCAAGATCGTGGCCACGGTCGGCCCGGCGTCGCGGTTATCGAGCACCCTCCGCGAACTGGTCGACGCGGGCGTCGACGTGTTCCGGCTCAACTTCTCGCACGGGACCCACGACGAGCACACCGCGACCCTCCACGCCATCCGGGCCGTCGAGCGGGAATCCGGCCGTTGCCTGGCCGTCCTCCAGGACCTGGGTGGCCCGAAGATCCGCCTCGGCCCGATCCCCGGGGACTCGGTGGACTGCCGGCTCGACGAGATTTTTACCTTGGTCGTCGACCGGACGGCAGCCGATGATCCCCATCAGCTCACCTGCACCTATCGCGACCTCCCGCGCGACCTCCGGGTCGGCGACGGTGTCCTGTTCGCCGACGGCGCGGTGATGATGAGCGTGATCGCCGCCGATGGGGACTCGGCCTGGCTCAAGGTCACGCTTGCCGGTCGGCTCAAGTCGCGGCAGGGGATCAACCTGCCGGGCACGGATCTCGGGATCAAAGCCCTGACCGAGAAAGACCTCCGCGACCTCGACTGGTCCGCCGAGGCGCACGTCGATTACGTCGGCCTCTCGTTCGTCCGCTCCGCCGCCGACGTGATCCAGCTCCGCCGCGAGCTGGCCCTCCGCGGCTCGAAGGCCCGGATCATCGCCAAGATCGAGAAGCCCGAGGCCGTGCTCGCCATCGACGCGATCGTCGCGCAGGCCGACGCCGTGATGGTGGCCCGCGGCGACCTCGGCGTCGAGATGGACGTGGCCAGCGTCCCGGCGATCCAGAAGCGCGTCATCGCCGCCTGCAACCGCGCCCGGGTCCCGGTCGTCACCGCCACACAGATGCTCAACAGCATGGAAACCTCGAACCGCCCCACCCGCGCCGAGGCGTCCGACGTCTTCAACGCCGTGCTCGACGGGACCGACGCCGTGATGCTCTCGGGCGAGACCGCCGCCGGGACCTACCCGGTCGAAGCCGTCGAGACGATGAGCCGGATCGTCCGCGAGGCCGAAACCTTGCTGGCCGAGCGAGCCGGCGCGGCGGATCGAGGAATCGGCTGGAGCAACGAAGGTTGGATCACCCCGATCACCGAGGCCGTGGTCGACGCCGCGAGCCTGGCCTGCCGTCGGTTGAACGCCGCGCTCCTCGTCGTCGCCACCCGGTCGGGTCGGACCGCCCTGGCGGCCTCGAAACACCGCAACGCCACCCCGACCCTCGCCCTGGCCGAAGACCTCGACACGGCGCGGGCCATGGCGCTCTACTGGGGAGTCACCCCCCTGGTCGCCCCCGGGATCGCCGACGTGGAACACGACCTGACCGTCGCCCTCGACTGGGCCAAGACCCACAAGGTCGCCCAGCCCGGCGACCGCGTCGTCCTGGTCCGCGGGAGCATCCCCGGCAACCCCACCCACAACGCCCTGGTCGTCCGCGAGGCGGATTGAAGAGGAAACTCGCCACGGATGGAACACGGATGAAACACGGATCAGCAAGATCAATTTCTTTTTCTGATCCGTGTTCCATCCGTGGCTCAAGGATTCCCCCGGTCGGGGTTGCGAAAAATCGGGGAAACGGGCACCATGCCGCCGCGCCAGCCCACCGAGCCGGTGAGCGCGCCCGAAGGCGAGGCTTTTTCCATGCGAATCAGGCTACGGATCGTCGGCGTCTTGCTCGCCCTCGGGGTGGTGGGCTTGCTGACGGTGGGCTGCGCGACCGTCCCCGGACTCCGGGCGGTGTCGGACAACCCGCTGGTCGTCCCGTCGAGCGACTTCGAGACCGTCTGGAAGGCAAGTGTCATCGCCGTCGACGAATATTTCGACATCGCCTCCGAGCGCCGCGAGCAGCGCAAGATCGTCACCCAGCCGAAGACGGGGGCGACCTTGCTCGAACCGTGGGAAGGAGACTCGGTCGGCTTCCACGAGCGACTGGAAAGCTCGCTCCAGTCGATCCGCCGCTTCGCCATCATCACCGTTGACCCCGCGCCCAACGGCCAGGGGTGGGCGGTCCGGGTCGAAGTTTACAAAGAACTTGAAGACCTGCTCCAGCCCGACCGCCAGTCGCTGGGCCGAGCCGTCTTCAACAACATCCAGACCGTGAACCGGAGCCGCGAAGTCGTCGGCCCGGTCCAGATCCCGGCGTTCTGGATTCCCCGGGGGCGCGACACCAAGCTCGAACAGGCGATCATCGCCAAGATCCGGACCGCGTTGTTCCTCTGATCCGAATGTCCGCCGGAAAGGCAATTTTCACCGGTTCCTTTGCCAGAAGCGCCCCGAGACCGGAGCGCTCCTGGCGACCACACAATCCATGTTTGGGCGCAGGTTCGGGAGGCTGGTTGCGAAAGCGATCGGATCGCAACTCGCCAACGGTCAACCCGACTCGGTTGTGACTCGCAATCGACGATGATTGCCGCCAGCGGTGTCAGTAGGCGTTGAAGGTCCAGTACGCCCCACCGGCGGCGATCCCGATCATGCTGATCGACGGGTCGAGCAAGGCGGCTTGGTGGGCGGGGGATGCCATCCACATCTGCCAGACGGTGCCCGAAGCCCCCATCCCCGAGTTCTGCCGTCGGGCCGGTCCCATGACGTGGTGGCCCATCCCGATGGCGTTCTGCTGGCCGTTGTTCATCGCGGCCCAATTTGACAGGTTGGGGTCAACTCCCACAGCCCCCAGACCGTACTGCGCCCGGACGCCATTGAGCCAGGCGGTGAAGCCGTAGGGGTCGCCCGCCGGGACGTAGACCGGCTCGGCGGCCACGGGAGCCGAGGAGCGTGTGATCGCGAGCACCGCCCGCGTCGCCGGCTTGAAGTTTTCCGGCTCCAGCGTTTCTGGAGCGGGGGGCGGCGGCGGAGTGTCGACGACGGGAGGCGGGGGATGGGCCAGTTCAGCCGCTTTGGCCGGAGCGGGCTGGAAGCCGACGAGCCAAAGGCTCAAGCACGTAAGAGCGAAGCAGGCGGAGCGAATGGTCACGTTAGAGGGAGAGAGGTGTGAATGCAACGAACAAACTCCGGTGAAAGCACGCGGGCACGGTCCGCGCCGAGCGGACCCGTTTCGAGTGTCCTCGAAACCTCCCTCGCCTTGCGGTCGATCGGCCATGATCCGTGGAAGGGGTGGGAAGCTTCGTCGACTCCCGCGTTCCCTTGCCAAGATGGGATAAGCCTTCCCGAAATGCAACCTTTTTTGCGGGATCTTGAGAACTTTTGCCGTGACGGAAATGGTTCTTGCGGGTTTCTTGCGGTGTCCGCCTCTTTTTTAGTAAAGCGGCGTCGTTGCGCTCGTGGGTGTCGATCGATTTGACGGGAGCGACTGAGCCGTCCGCCTGCCGCAAGCGTGCGTCGGGATGGTGGCGTCACCAAGGAGTCGCCCCGCTCTTGACGATCCACCGCGAATTTCCGTTTACGAAAAGCAGAGGCTCTGCGAAAAAGAAAGAGGGATCAATATGCCGTTTCAGCCCGGCGAGTTTTTCGGAATTTGGGGCGACGACGCGAAGTTTACCAGTCGAGTCGCAGGTGGCCGAGTTCCTCGCGGAGCCGAGCCAGGTTCCAGACCTTGATGGTCTTCTCATCGGCGCCGGCGAGCCGGACCCCGTTCCGGTCAAACGCGAGGGTCCGGACCGTCCCGCGGTGGCCGGGGAGTCGGACCAGGGGGCGCGGTGACTGATCGACGGCCCAGAGCCGGACCAGCTCGCGGCCCCCGGTGGCCAGGGTCCGGCCATCGGGGGCGAAGACCAGCGACTCCACCGAGCCCGCGTTGTCGTCGGGCGGCACCGTCAATCGATCACGGAGCGATCCGTCGGCGGTGTTCCGGAGATCCACTTCGCCCGACTGGCCGCCCACGGCCAGGGTCCGCCCATCGGGGCTGAGGCTCAGGCTGCCGGCTTGCGTCGTGGTGACGACCCAGATCGAGGACGGGACCCCTTGGGCGTCGAGGGTCCGAGCGATCAGCTTCTCGCCGCGCTGGGCGAGGTGGTAGAGCTTGGTCCCGTCGGGGGCGAGCGCGGAGTTGATCGCTCGGCCAAACCCCTCCGGCCGCTCGCGGTCGGGGATCTCGAGCCGCGTGAGCGAGTTGGGAGTCTGGCTCCGCCACAACCAGGATTCGCCGCGGCGGGTCAGCAACAAGGTATTGCCGTCGCTGGTCCGGGCCGTGATCCGGGGGTTGGGGTCGCCGCGTCGCTCGCCGGGTCGGCTCGGCTGGCGTGGGGTCGGGATGGCGACTTCGGCGACTGGTTCGTTGTTGGGGGGGAGGAACCAGCGGATCGCGTCGAGGTCGGGGGCGATCATCCGCCCCGAAGCGTCAAAGGCGACGGTCGTCGGGCGGAACTTCGACCAGGAGATGAGCGAGGGGGGGCATTGCCCCGGCCCTCCCCAGAGTCGGAGCGGGGCGAACGAGCCGAAGTTGGCTTCCACCGAGGCGATCGCCAGCAAGTCGCCGGGACCGAAGGCCAGCGCCGTGGGGAAGTCGCCCGACTCGGGCAACATGCTCTGCGCGGTCGGCTCGACCAGCGACCAGAGGGCGATCGACGCCGCCTGGCCCGCCGCCAGAGTCCGGCCGTCGGGCGAGAATGCGAGGTCGGCGATCCCCCCGGTCGTCGGCAGGTCGGCGATCGGCGTATGCGTGGCCAGGTCCCACAACTCGACGCCTCCCCCCATCCCGCTGGCGGCGAGGAGCGACCCGTCCCCGGAGCCGAACCGGAGCAGGTTGACGAAGCTCTGGTGCAGATCGAGGCCGGGCAACGGCTTGGGCCGGAGCAGCGACAGGTCCCAGAGCGCCACATCGCCGCCGATCCCGGCGACGGCCATCTGCCCCGCCGGTCCCAGGGCCAGGGCGGTGACGTTCCCCTCGATCGGCACTGGGTTGAGCGGGTGCCCGTCGCTGTCCCAGAGGAGGATTTCCGGGTCGTTCGGCCGGGCGGCGGCGATCTTTGACCCGTCCGGGGCGATCGCCAGCAGGAACCGGTTGAACGGGACGTCGGCCTGGGGCGGTCCGAGCGCGAGCGTGGCCTTGGGGCCTTCGGGGTGGTCGCGGTCCCACAAGCAGATCCGCAGTTCGTCGGCATCGTGGCGCGGGTCTCCCCGCTCGGAGTCCGACCCTGGCCTTGGTCCCGGGCCGGCTCCTCGGCGGGGCGGGGCGGGTTGGCCGACGGTGAGGAAGTGGCGCGCGTCGGCCGCGGCGAAGACCGACGCGACCTGCTGCCCCGGGATCGCGAACTGATCGACCGGGACGTCGGGAGCGGCCAGGTCGAACCAGCGGACCCCCGCCTCGTCGGGTTGAACAACGAGGACCTGATCCCCCGCGATCGCGATCCGCTCCCCGGGCATTGGGGGGCGGCTCCCACTCCCTCGACCTCCGCGGGTCCGCCGGACCGGGGCGACCGCCCGCCGCGACGTGGCGATCGGCTCGCGGCTGGCGACGGTCCAGACGCCCAGTTCGCCATCGCCGGTCAAGCCCGCGATCCGTTGGCCGGTCGGACCGAAGACCAGGCCGGACCGCGTCCCGTCCGTCGTGGTGATCGGCGCTCGGGCTTCGACGTCACGCAAGGTCAGGAAGGCCACCGCCTGATCGCGGAGCCGGACCCGGAGCGCGGGGTCGGGCTTCATCTGCCCAGCGCGTTCGGCGGCTTGCCGGACCAGGTCCAGGCCGACCGACCGCCGGTTCGTCGCCGGGGAAAGGCGGATGTTGGTCGCCTGCTTCTCCAGACCTTCGAGCACAGCGGTCCGGAGTTGCGCGACGACATCCTGCAACCGGGTGTTGGCGGCCTCGGTCCCATCCCGCGCGAGGTCGGCGCGGTCGCGCTCGCGGACGACCCGGACGTAGGCCACCGTGGCCGTGGTCAGGACCAACGACGTCGCCAGGGCCGACACGACCGAGGCCCCCGGGTGGCGGCGGGCGAACCGCCAGGTCCGACCGATCGGGCCGATCCGCCGGGCCTTGACCGGCTCGTGGGCGAGGAACCGCGACAGGTCTTCGGCCAGCTCGCTCGCGCCGGCGTAGCGGTCGCTCGGGCGCTTGGCGAGGGCTTTGAGGAGGATCGTTTCGAGGTCGAGCGGGACCCGGGGGTCGAACTTCCGGGGCCGAGCCGGTTCGTGACCGGTGATCTGCTCGATCAACTCGGCGGCGGTCTGGCCATCGAACGGTGGCCGGAGGGTGATCAGCTCGTAAAGCGTCGCGCCGAGGCTGTAGACGTCGGCCCGCCCGTCGATGGCGCCGGTTTTGGCTTGCTCGGGGCTCATGTAGCGGGGGGTCCCGAGCAGACTATCGACCTGGGTCTGGCTCGGGTCGGCCAGGCGGCGGGCGAGGCCGAAGTCGGCCACCCAGATTACCCCCCGGGCGTCGACCAGGAGGTTCGACGGCTTGATGTCGCGGTGGATGATCCCCCGCTGGTGGGCGTGGGCCAGGGCTTCGGCCGCCTGGTGGCCGACGCCGGCGACCCATCGGTAGTAACTCGACCCCCGAGGGGGGGCGAACACCGGCCCCTCGTCGCGCTCGCCATCGCGCCGCCATCGCCCGCCGGTGTCGCTGTTGAGTTCGCCCCGCCACGAGAGGGTTTCATCCCCCAGGGGGGACGGCGACCGGCCCGGGGCGTCACCGCTGGATCGGGTCGCGGTCGCGGTCGCGGTCCCGGTCGGTGGCGCGGCGGCTCCGGTGGGGGCGGTCGCGCCGCCTTGGCCCGGCTTGAGCGTCGAGCCGTGGGTGGACCCCGAGGCGACGGTCCGGTCGCGGCGGAGGGCGCGCAAGACCCGGTCCAGCCCGGTCCCCTCGATCCGCTGCATCGCGTAGTAGCAAAGCCCGCCAACCTGGCCGACGTCGAAGACCGGGACGATGTGGGTGTGGTGCAACCCGGCCGCCGTCCGGGCTTCGTTGAGGAACCGCCGCCGTCCGGACGAGTCGGGGGCGGCCTGCGAGCCGAGGACCTTCAGCGCGACCGGTCGGTCCAGCCCGACGTGGACCGCTTCGTAGACGACTCCCATCCCTCCTCGGCCGAGTTCGCGGACGATCCGGTAGCCGGCGACCCGCCGCCCTTCTTCGAGCCGGTGCCCCGGCCCGCTCGGCCCGCCAACCAGCCCCTTCACCAGCGCCAGCCCTTCGAGCGCCGCGAGGAGGTCGTCGCCGAGGTCCGGGTAGCTGGCGGCGAAGGTTTCGGGGTCGGGCGGGACGCCCCCCTCGGCCTGTTCGAGGTACGCCTCGATCGCCTCCCCCAGCCGCTCGTCGCGGTCGACCGGTTGGGGGACGGGCGAGAGGGTCGAGCCTGCCGGGTCGAACTCGGCCGGGCGGTCGGTGTCGGTGTCGGTATCGGGGTCGTGATCAGCGTGACGGACCATTGAGGATTACGCCCTGCCGAAAGCTCGGCGGAGGAGGTGCGATGACGGGTCGAGGGAGACGACCACTCGTCGGCTGGCTTACCGGGGACCGTCGAGGGTTCGTTTCAGGCTTTTCAGGCCCCTGGCCCAGATCCCCCGGATGCTTTTCCGGCTCAGACCCACGCGGTCGCCAATCGACTCGAACGACAGGTTCTCGGCGTGGTACAACCAGAGAACCTCGGCTTCAGCTTCGGGCAGCGCGGCCAGGGCGTCGGCGAGCAGGACGGTCAGCTCGCGGCGGCTGGCGGCCTCGCTCGGGCTGGTCTGGCTCAGCGAGAGCATGTCGAGCAGTCGGCCGCCGGTGTTCCCATCGCCGCCGGGCAAGTCCCAGGCGGCGTCGAGCGCGACGTCGGGGCTGCCGCCGGACCGCTTGGCCCGGCTGTGGTAACGCCCGAGGTCGGCCAACTTCTGCCCGACCAGGCGACGGAGCCAGCCGACGAGCGCCGCTTCGTTCTGACCGGTAAACTGGGGAAATTGCCGGACGACTTCGACAAGCGCCTCCTGGACCACGTCGGACAGTTCCACCCGCTCGCGGAGCTTGGGGCCGAGGCCGGTCCGGACCACCATCCGCATGTAGTTGCGGTACAGGTGGCACAGCTCGCCGAGGGCGTCGGGCTGACCGGCCCGCGCCTTCGCGATCAACTCCATCGGTCCTCCGCCCATCGCCGAAGCGCCTCCGACTGGTCAGGCCCGACCGTTGACGCTTCCAGCCTCGATCTCTCTGGAGTTAAAGCGTCAAACCCATTCACCCCGGGCCGGTTTTCCCTTTCCACCATGATCGGACCCGAGGAGGAAGCCCGCAAGGGGATCGGCTCGGTCGGCTTTGATTTCCCCCTTGGCGGCCGACTGGCATTCGAGATGCGGCAGCGTCTCGGTCCACCCGGATCGAGAACGAGGAGATCGACCATGCGACGACGCCACTTTTTGAACTCGGTCGCCGCGGCGGCGCTGGCAAGTCCCCGGATCGGCGGGATCGCCCGAGCAGGGATGGTCGGGCCGGAACACCCGCATTCCGATGGGAATGATCGGACCTTCGACACACCCCTCTCGGCCAGCCGATCCGCCCCCGAAACCCTGGCTTACGTCGTCGCGACCTACGCGGGGACGGCAGTCAACAAGCCGGACTACCTGGCTTGCGTCGACCTCGACCCGAAGTCGCCGACGTATGCGACGGTGGTCCACCGGGTGGCGATGCCCAACGTCGGCGACGAGTTGCACCACTTCGGCTGGAACGCCTGTGCCAGTTGCCACGGCCAGCGCGCCCGGCGGTTCCTGGTCGTCCCGGGTCTGGTCTCGGGGCGCATCCACATCCTCGACACCATCGACCCGCGGCGCCCGACCTTGCACAAGGTGATCGAGCCGGGCGAGGTGGTGGCCAAGGCGAAGTTGACCGGGCCGCACACGGTGCATTGCCTGAGTGACGGGGACATCCTCATCTCGATGCTCGGCGACGCCGACGGCAACGCTCCCGGCGGGTTCTTGCGGCTCGACACCCAGTTCAACGTCGTCGGTCGGTGGGAGTCGAGTCTCGCCGGGATGGATTACAACTATGACTTCTGGTATCAACCGCGCCACAACGTCATGGTCAGCAGCGAGTGGGCCGCCCTCAACACGGTGAAGCCGGGGTTCAAGCTCGACGACGTCAAGGCGGGCCGGTACGGCCACAAGCTCCACTTCTGGGACTGGGACCAGAAGCGGATCAGCCAGACGATCGACCTCGGCGCCGACGGGATGATCCCACTCGAAGTCCGGTTCCACCACAACCCCGACAGCACGGTCGGGTTCGTCGGCGCGGCGCTATCCAGCAGCATCTGGCGCTATGGCAAAGCCGGCGACCGCTGGGAAGCGAGCAAGATCATCCAGGTCGAACCCCAGGAGGTGAAAGGGTGGGACTTCCCCGTCCCCGGCCTGATCACCGACGTCGTCCTGTCGCTCGACGACCGCTGGCTCTATTTCTCCGACTGGCTCCACGGCGACGTCCGCCAGTACGACGTTCAGGACCCCGCCCACCCGAAGCTGACCGGGCAAATCTGGCTCGGCGGTCTCCTCGGGAAGGAAGTGCCCAAGGTCCGCGGCGGCGAACTGACCGGCGGACCGCAAATGCTCCAGTTGAGCCTCGATGGCAAGCGGTTGTACGTCACCAACTCGCTCTTCAGCAGTTGGGACAACCAGTTTTATCCGGCGATCGGCCAGCGAGGGTCGAGCCTGCTCCACGTCGACTGCGATACCCGGAGCGGCGGCCTGAGCCTGAACGATCGGTTCCACGTCAACTTCGGCGCCGAGCCTGACGGGCCGAGTCGGGCGCACGAGATCCGCTTCCCCGGCGGTGATTGCACGTCGGACATCTGGGTCTGACCTCCCCGTTCCCACGAATCGAATCCCCTCTTCCCGAGTGATCGCCGCCTCCCGGTCTGTTAGGCTGGCTCGGCGGAGGCTGGAGACCGGGGGACGGGGGGACTCGAACAATGAGCGGATCAGCGCGAGCGCAAGCGAAGGAAGCGGAAAAAGAGCATGTGGTCGCCATGTCGTCGGCGAGCACCCCGACGGGTCGGCTGACGTCGCTCGACGTGTTTCGGGGGCTGACGGTGGCCGGGATGATCCTGGCCAACAACGGTTCGGGACCCACCTACGCCCCGCTCCGACATGCCGAGTGGGACGGGTGGACCCCGACCGACCTGATCTTTCCGTCGTTCCTGTTCATCGTCGGCGTGTCGATCACCTTCGCTTTGACCAAGCGGATCGCCACCGCGGACGGGCGACGCGGGGTGGTCGGCAAGATCGTCCGGCGCAGCTTGATCCTCTTCGGGTTGGGGATCGTCTTCGCCGGTTTCCCTCGGTACGACAACTGGGCGACGATCCGGATTCCCGGCGTCCTCCAGCGGATCGCCCTGTGCTACCTGGCCACATCGTTGATTTTCCTCGTCACCCGAGTCCGAGGGCAGGTGGTGGCGCTGCTCGGCCTCCTGGTCGGGTACTGGGCGTTGATGACGTATGTTCGCGTCCCCGAGTTCGGCGCCGGGGACTGGGCGCGGGGGCATGACCTGGGATCGTACCTCGATCGACTGCTCTTGGCCGGGCACATCTACAAGAACGACTATGACCCCGAAGGGCTATTGAGCACCTTGCCATCGATCGCCACGACGCTCCTAGGGGTCCTGGCCGGGCACTGGCTCCGCTCGGATCGCGACCGTGACGCGACGGTATCCGCCTTGTTCGTCGCGGGGACGTTCTTGGTCATCGCCGGTTCGTCGTGGGACGCCTGGTTCCCGATCAACAAGGCGCTTTGGACGAGCAGCTTTGTCCTCCTGGCGGGGGGTTGGTCATCGATCGGCCTGGCGGTCTGCTTCTGGCTGGTGGACATCCAGGGGTACCGCCGCTGGGCCGTCCCCTTTCGGGCCCTGGGGACGAACCCGATCACCGCGTATGCCCTCGCCGCCCTTGCGGCCCGGCTCCTGAACATGCCCTATCTCAAGAGCGAAGGGAACGAGCTGATCAGCGTCCACAGCGCTTATTTCAACGGCTACCTCGCCCCGAACCTTGCGCCGATGAACGCTTCGCTCGCCTACGCCGGTTCGATCCTGGTCGGTTGCCTCTTGGTGGTCTGGATCATGGACCTGCTCCACCTCCACGTCCGGGCCTGATCCGGCCCGGGTGACCGATCCGTCGCTTTTCGACCCTTCTCCGCTTGAGGATGCACGATGATGAATTGGAAGTCGTTCTTGTTGGCGGTGCCGCTGGTCGCCGGGATAACTTTCAACCCCGCCCAGGCCGGCCTGGGCGAGCCGAATCCGCCCAAGGTGTTTGTCGGCTACGTGTTCGGGCCGAGTCGGGGGATCGACTACAAGCTCTACACTCATCTGGCGCATGCCTTCGCCACCGTCGACGTCGAGGGGAAGATCCCGCCGAACCCGAACGTCCCGAGCCGGACGTTGACGACCGAAGCGCACGAGCACAACGTCCAGGTCCTGATCTCCCTCGGCGGCTGGGGTTACGACAAGCAGTTCGCCGAGGTCGCGACCCACCCCGAGGCGGAAGACCGCTACGTTGCCGGCGTCCTGAAGCTGGTTGACGACTACGACTACGACGGGATCGACTTCGACTGGGAATACCCCGACACCGACGCCGAGGTGGTCGGCTTCGAGCGGATGACCCGGAAGTTCCGCGCCGGGGTCGACGCGATCGGCCAGCGGAAGCACCGGACCATGCGGATCACGATGGCCATGTCGTCGAACAACGGGACGATCCGCTGGCTCAAGACCGACTTCCTCGTCGAGACGATGGATTGGATCAACGTCATGACCTACGACTACACCGGCGACTGGGCCGACTACGCCGGCCACCAATCCCCCCTCTACGGCTCATCCAAGCAACGACCGCAAGGTGCCGCCGGACCGCCTCGCGCTGGGCATCCCGCTCTACGGCCGCGGCTTCCCCGTCGCCGAACCGTATGCCTCGATCAAAGACCTCCCCAAGAAGCGTAGCTTCAGCGCGAACTACACCAAGGTCGCCGAGCACCTCGCCCAAGGCTGGACCCGGACCTGGGACGACGAGACCAAGAACCCCTGGATCACCGCCCCCGACAAGTCCGCTATCCTCGGCTACGACGACGCCGAGTCCGTCACCCTCAAGACCGACTGGGCCACCAAGCACAACCTCCGAGGCGTCTTCTTCTGGCAGATCGCCGCCGACCGGATGCCTGACGGGACGCACCCGCTGCAAGAAGCCTCGCGCAAAGCCTGGGACGCCCGCCAGAAGCCGTGAGCTGACAACCCTGAGAGCGCGTCGGGAACATCTCGCCGGCTTCAACCCAGCGCCGTCCGCAAGCTCACGCGCATCTGATCGAGGAATTTGGGCATCTTTGCCGGACACCAATGGTACGTCGAACACGGCGGAGATTCTTGACACACCCGCGATTTTCTGAGAAGATGCGTCCGGCGTCCCGAAATAGACGCTCAAATTGCCGGAGGACAACACGCCCATTCGGGCGTCTATTTCCGAGTTAGGCGGTTCCTTCAATGACGCGAGAGATCGAGCCGACCGATCCGCAACGTGAGGCCACCTTGGGCCGCGTCGCCCTCTGGCTCGACCCCGACGACCTTCGATGGCTGTCGCGTCACTGTTGTTGCCCTGCCGATGCTTCTGAGGAGCAACGACAGCGCTGCGGTCGTCTCAGGTTCCGAGCGATGGCCGCGCTTCACAAAGCTGGGCTCGTTGATGAATTAATCGAGCCTGACGCCTAACCGGTCGCTGCAGCGGACCCCGGCCGCGTCTGTTATCATTTCCAAGTCGGTGGCGGCCGGGTCCGCTGAGCTTGGGCGTTAGGCGGCGGCGAGCGGCAGACCCCGACAAGGAGGGGGCATGAAGCGACCCCGGTACAAACTTCGAACGACCTTGACGGCCGTCGCCGTCGTCGGCCTCCTCCTCGGGCTCGGCGCCAGGTCCGAGCGATTTCGTCAGCGGGCCCTCTTTCATCGAGGACGAGCGTACATCGGGGCCGTGAAGAAGCCTTGCACCGTCAAGGGGAAGGCCATGGCCTTCTACATCCCGACGAAAGAGGGATGGTGGCATTACGAGATGTGGTACCGTATGGAGGACGCGGCCTGGCACCCATGGAGGTTGTCTGATCCCGAGCCTGTGCCGCCAGGGGGGCCTTCTCCCAAGGTTGCCGGGTTTGCTGAATGATCCACAATATTTCCGTATTGCCGGCAAGAAGGCTCCCGCCGAGATCGCCACCAATGGTAGCCGCCGCCTAACCGGGCGCTGCAGCGGACCTCGGCCGCTGTCTCTGGTATCATCAAGTAGGTAGGCTGGGTCGAGACCCAGCCTAATTGCTGGTTTGCGATCCCCGACCGGCTCGGCTAGGATAATGACCGTCCCGAGGGGGGCTCGTTTCTGCCGACCGTGTTGCGTTCTGGCCCACACCGGGTCTACTTCTACGGTCATGACCTGAGCGAGCCGCCGCACATCCACGTCGATCGGGACGACGTATCCGCCAAGTTCTGGCTCGATCCGGTCTCGTTGGCTCGCAATTTGGGCTTCAAGCCGAAGGAGCTTCGGGCCATCGAGCGACTGCTCGTCGAAAACGAAGCGGCGCTTCTGACGGCCTGGAAAGAGCATCTGGGACGGGGAGGCTGAGACGATGAACCCGGGTGAAAGGATCGTGAATGCTGGAATTACAGAGGACGAGCTACAGGTCGAGTTCCTCGACGGTCGCACAATTACCGTTCCGCTGGCCTGGTATCCTCGCCTGCTGCACGCGAGTCCGGAGCAACGGGCCAATTGGAAGATCGCGGGCGGCGGGTATGGCATTCACTGGCCTGACGTTGACGAGGATTTGAGTTCGGAAGGACTCTTGCGTGGGGCACCGGCTCCCAGGCAATCCGTCCGCGCCTAACCTTACGCCGCAGCGGACCCCGGCCGCGTCGGTTGTGGTGTGTGAGTCGGTGGCGGCTCGGGTCCGCTGAGCTGGGTCGTCAGGCGGCTCGGAGGTGGTTGCCCCGGTGGCGAGCATCGTGGTAAACTGCGTCGCGTTCAGGGTCTTCCTAACCCGAGGTGCCGGATGCCATTACCAATCGAAGTCGAGCAGGAAGAGGACGGCCGGTGGCTGGCGGAAATCCCCGAGCTGCCCGGCGCCTTGGTTTATGGCTCTACACCGACTGAAGCTGTCGCCCGCGTGCAAGCCTTGGGCCTGCGTGTTCTGGCCGACCGCGTCGAGAACGGTGAGCCGATCCCCGAAAGCGTGGCCGTCCTCTTTGCAGTCTCCGCATGAGCCGCTGGCCCGCGGCCAAGGCCCGTCATGTCTTCGCTGCCTTGCTCGACATCGGCTGGCGAGTCAAGCGGCAGGCCGGTGGTTCGCATTGCATCTTGGAGCGAGACGGTTGGGCCGATGTCACGTTCGCCTTCCACGATGGTGAGGAGATTGGTCCTCGAATGCTCTCCCGGATCGCCAAGCACACTGGCTTAAGACCGGAGGACTTGTGAACGGGACGCCCTGGGCCTAACCGGTCGCTGCAGCGGACCCCGGCCGCGTGGCTCACTGGCGGCATGGGTGGTTTGATGTGG
>JAABUX010003615.1_pt1 | contig 20338 bp, 18 predicted proteins | sample 5561851 | NCBI WGS metagenome assembly JAABUX01 (sample SAMN10711883, study PRJNA513361) | rock metagenome | isolation source: Antarctica rocks | place: Antarctica: Victoria Land, Richard Nunatak red sandstone | collected 2016-01-03 | reverse complement strand
CGGGCTCAGCGAGACCCAAGAGCGCAACGCCCGCGCCAAACAATCACACATCAAGCGACGCCTGCGCGGGCAGCGTGAGCATGTGCCTTTACCCCTTGTCCCATGATCCGTCGTTGTAGTACTAGCCCTGGCGCCGGCCATGTACAAGATCCTGCTGGCAAATTCTGGCAGACCTCCGCGTATTCGAGGCAGAACCGCTTCAGAGCGATAAGCGACGAGGGGAGCGGGGCATCGGGTTCACAAGATTGCGCTAGTTCGGACATGTAGGCCGTTCTGGCGAGTTCGCCAGCAGGATCTCCCCCAATGGAATTTACACACCATGGCATTGAGCTTAATGAGCTTAACTGGCCGTGCCATCCGTCGTCCCGTTGTTCTTACCGCTATTGTGTCGGATCATGTCATGACATCGCCGCCATTGGGGCCAAGAATCTGACCCACGTAGTAGGTCGCAGCGTCGGATGCAAGAAAGACAGCCGTCGGAGCAACCTCGCCAACCTCACCGAAACGCCCAAGTGGCAGTTGCGCACATTTCCAGTCGCGCCATTCAGACGGCGTATCCTTCTGCAATGGAGTCTCGATCGGCCCCGGTGCGATCCCGTTGACCAAGATTCCGTCACCGGCAACCTCCCGCGCGAGAGACCGCGTGAACGATATGACCCCGCCCTTACTTGCACTGTAATGCGCCGTCCCCGCGCCGCCAAGGTAGGCAAGCTGTGACGCGATGTTGATGATGCGCCCAGCGCGTTGGGCGAGCATATGCGGAAGGACGGCGCGGCAACACAGGAACATGCCCCGCAAGTTCGTTGCCATGATCCGATCCCATTCGGCCACGGGGAGGCTAACGACGGGCGATTGACTCAATATGCCCGCATTGTTGACAAGGATGTCGATGCGGCCGAACTCCGCGAGGACCCGTGCGACCAACGCATCCACTGCAGCCTCGGCACTCACATCGGTGACGACGTAGATTCCGCGCGGCTCCACAGTCTCCAACGCCCGGATATCCCACTGCGTCTGAGATGACGGCATGATGTCGGCTGCGGCAACGTGGGCGCCGGCCTCCACGAATGCCTGGGCGATACCTGCTCCGAGCCCCTGTGCGGCCCCAGTCACGATCGCTACGTGCCCATCAAGGCGCAATTCCATCGCTCCCACCCCGTGGCCCCCGTGAATATCGCGCGTCCGACGAGCGTACCCTCGTCCACTCAAGGTGATCACAGCATCATCGTCGGGCCGCGTTGTACCAGACGTCCGCGCCCTGACTGCGCCACAATACGCCCGTCGTCATAAATTACCTCGCCGCGGCTGATCGTAGTCATTGGCCAGCCCGTGACGGTCCAGTCCTCATACAAGCTGTATCCCGCTCGGCTCTGCCCCTCCGCTCCCTTGATCGTACGTGACTGCTCAGGATCCCAAATCACGAGATCGGCGTCACTGCTCACGGCAATGGTCCCTTTAGCTGGGAAAAGCCCGAACAGCTTCGCGGCATTGGTCGAGGTCACATCGACGAAGTGCTGGAGCGATAGCCGGCCCTTGCGTACTCCCTCTGAAAACAGCAAGGGCATCAGTGTCTCGAGATCTGCCATACCGGGGGGCGCGTTGGCGATCGTCAATCCGGGCGCCAGTTTTTGGTCACGCGTCCAGGGCGCGTGATCCGTGCAGCACGTTTGGATGGTGCCTGTACTGAGTCCAGACCAGAGGGCGGAGACATCCTCCGCGTTGCGCAGCGGCGGATTCCCGATATAGAGAGGGGCATCGGGGCCGACGAACTTATCTCGCGTGAAATACAGATACAGGGGACGCGTCTCCACGTAGACGGGTAAGCCGCGCGCCCGTGCCTGGGCAGCCGCCTCTAGCGCGTCGCGGCTGGAGAGATGCACGATATAGATGGGGGCTTCCGCCGCCGCGCAGAACGAGGCGGCGCGCGCGACGGCGACCGCCTCTGAGTAGATCGGTCGGCTATCTGGATAATGCGACAGATCGTCGCGGCCGGCGTCGATCAGTCGTCGCGTCAGGTGGCTGATGATGCAGGCGTCCTCGCAATGGATGAGCGTCAGCAGTCCATGTTGGCCCGCGAGACGCATGGCCTCCAGGTACCCTTCAGCCCGCGCATCAAAATTGCCCAGAATCATGAAAATCTTCAAACTGGTCTGCCCGTATTTCGCCAATACCGGAATCTCGTCCAGTCGCTCACGCGACGGCTCGAGCAAGACCGGGTGAAGGACGAAGTCGACAATGCTCTCGCGAACGGCCTCGGCGGCCACGCGCTCGACCGTCGCGATCAGACCGTCGTCGCGACGGGGGAACGTGATGTTGCCGACGGTCGTAATCCCGCCGGCGGCCGCGGCGCGCGATCCGCTGTCGAAGTCATCCACCCACCGCACGTCTCCGTCTCTCATCTCAACAGGGGTCAAGTGGACGTGCATATCTATCCCACCAGGTAGTACGAGTCGATCATGCGCGTCGATCTCGCGCGCGGCCGTCATCGACCCACCAATCTGGACGATGCGGCCGTCCCGAATGCCAAGATCGGTTGTATACAGACTGTCAGGCGTGACGATCGTGCCGCCACGCACCACAAGATCAACAGCATCAGCCATCGTACTGTCTACCCCCTTTCATGACGAAGACGACACGCTCGAGCGCGCTAGGATCGACCAAGGGGTCGCCGTCGAGCGCGATGATGTCCGCGGCCTTGCCGGCCTCAATGGTACCGGTCCGATCAGCGACTCTGAGCGCCTCCGCCCCCTGTCTCGTCGCCGCATGGAGCGCCTCGAGCGGGTCCAGGCCGCACTTGATCGCCGTTTGGATTTCGTAGGCCATACCTCCATGCATACTATCGGTACCCAAAGCGACGCGGAGTCCCGATTGAAAAAGCAGATGCGCGCTCGTCACCACACGATCGCGCGCCGCCTCTAGATTGGCGATGATGTCAGGCTTCGCTGCGTCACCTTTGGCGATCCCCTCGGGATGGAAGAGGATACCGAGCGTGGCGATGACCCAGCACGTATGATGTCGTAAGACATCGATATCCGCTTCGCTGGCCAATGCCGCGTGCTCGATGGTACGCACCCCCGCCTCCGCGGAGAGCACAAGTCCCGGCCCTCCATGAGCGTGTGCCGCGACATAGGTACCTTTGCGCTCGGCTTCTTCAACCACGACTCGCAGCTCATCGGACGAATACATGGCGCTGCCTAACCCCGTGCCGCTCGACACACCGCCCGTCGCGAAGACCTTGAGGAAATCAGCTCCGTGTTCCAGGTTCTGGCGCGCCCCTTTCCGCACCTCGTCGACGCCGTCAAACCCCACCTTCGCGCGCCCGTGACCGTTAGTAGCGGCAAGGCCGCGTGTAGCGATGATGAGATCTGGACCGTCCAGTATGCCCTCCCGGATCGCGTCACGGGCATACACGTCGAGCCAGTCCTCTTCCCCCATGACGCGTAGTGTCGTTGTGCCAGCCTTGAGATCCTTGCGGATGTTTGCCGCGACACGCAGCGCCTGTTGACCCGCTGGTTGGCGCAGTTGGCCGAGTTGATCGCCGCGAGATGGGATGATGGAGAGGTGGCTGTGCGCATCGATGAAACCGGGCATGACGAAATGTCCGCTCAGGTCGATGTCGATATCACCATCGGCCTTGTGCTCCGCCATGGTTGTCCCCCGCACCACGCGGATCGTGTCACCATCGATGAGGATCTCCCTATCAGGGCGAGGCCCTGTTCCCGTCCCATCGAGGAGCGCACCGCATCGTACCCAGGTCGTCATACCGCCACCCGCTGGTAGGATTCACACAGTAGGGCGGCCGACGCCAGGCGGCCATTGGCCGCCAGATAGGAGCCGGCCACCAGGTGATACGGGCTTGTCGAGGCGAAGGCATACGGGTCTGTCGACGGGGCGCCGAGGTCCAGGTCCCACCGCGCGCGCGCTTGCTCAAGCATCTGCTCTGCCTGCTCAAGGAGCGCGACGACGCCATGAAACCCGCCATCCAGGTCCCACTGTGCGGGCTGGCGAAAGGCGAGAACCCATGGATCAACATCCATAACACGTTGTTCAATGGTTCCCGTCAGGCGTCGCATGTCATCCAGCGCCACAGCCCAAATTTCGCGCGGTGACAGCCCGAATGTGGACATGGCATAGCTCCGCTGTAACCACCTCGGCTCGTCGCCATCGCGCACGTACAGATCCGCGCACCGCTCGCGGATCTGACCGAGCAATCTAGTGGCCCTTTCCCCCACATCATCCATCGGTATTGGGCGCGCATGCGCGACGATGTCGATGCTGCTGTCGTCCCGTGCTCCGGACTCCTCAAGCTGCCAGCGAATAGCGTTCTCCAGCATGCGCGCGGGGAGTTGAGGGTCGGTCATCGATAACGAGAAACCGAATTCGGGGTGCGAACCAAATAGGACGACGCGCCCCTGCCCCAGGTGGCCTACCACGATATTGGCCACCCCGCCGGCCGCGGCGTCATCAATAAGCGTCGGCATTGTCGTCGTGGTAAGGAAGTGTTCGGCGGGAGTAAATCGCTCCGTCGGCCCATCGACGGTTGCCAGCGCTTCGCCTCCACGAAACAGAGGGCCATTATAGTGTACGATGTCGAAGACCTCGGGCATCCCGTCCATGACGGGATGCGTCGGGGCGACCGTACGGGCGCGCAGGACACCAACGCCCGGCGACTGCAGCCCGACCCAGCTCGTGCCGGTTTCGTTCCAGATGCGGGCGCCCAGCAAACACATGTCAGCCTGCGCGGGGCAGGCCGCGACGAAACTAGCAGGAACCGTGGCAGCGTCATAGCTCCCCGCGCACGACCCAATGTACATGCCTCCACCATGCACGTACTCGCGAATCGCACGCGCGCCCTCGTGCCCGAGCGGATCGATTTGACCGCTCATGGCCCGGTATCCACCGCCCGGCATCACGAATGCGTCATAGGCGCGGAGACGTCCGTTGGCGATGTCGACAGGGAACACGAAGTCGATGTGGTGCCCGGCGCGGGCAAAGAGGGCGGCATGGTGATATGGGGCACCGCCACCCCCATACAGCGCTATTTTGGCTGGCCGCGTCATTCTGTCACCTTCGCGACGATTATGCGCTCGACCGTCTCGATGCGCCGGTGCAGCCGTCGCAGTTCCACGTATATGTCCAGCAGTTGGTACTGGCGCCGGAGTTCATCATGGCTGACCCCTATCTCTCCCAGAGCTTGCGTGTAGAGGCCTATCATCTCCGGGCCTGAGGCGGACGAATAGCGGCGCACCACGTGCGCGTCACCCGGCATCGTTTCTGTCGAGCGCGTGCCATCGAATTCGTTAAGCCGGAAACCCAGGTCTCGCGCGAAATCGCGATCGACGGTGGCGTCGCAGGTGCGCCACTCCCCGTCCAGAAATACTTCCGCGAAGGTATGCAGCGGATAAATGTCCGGTTGCCGGTCCATATAGGCGTCGGGGAACATTTGGCGCAAGACGGTGGATCGGTAATCAGCATGGCCGAGGCGCGCCGGGACGCCGGCGGCCCGCAGGAGGGCGACGTGCAGCAGGGCCTTTGTGACGCAGACGCCACGTCCGTCACGCAGGACGGCGAGTGCGGGACGATCTCCTTCGATACAATAGGCGATCCGGTCGCGGACCCAGTAGAAGATACGGACCGCCTTCGTCGGCGTATCCGTCACTCCTGCCGTGATGGCCGCGGCGGTCTGCACGATCTCGGGGTGGTCAGACTGTACGAGATCGTCCGCCGCGAGATACTGTGCAAGGTCGATATGATCAGCGATAGCCATGACCTACTTCCTCCTTCTGGGTTGCGGGAGCGCCCCTACCCTTCCCGCGTTCGGCCGCGGTCACATGACAGGCGGCGCGATGGTCATTGCCATCTTCATACTCCATGAGCGCCGGGAGTTGCGTCCGGCACATCTCCTGAGCCAGCCAGCAACGAGGGTGAAAGGGGCATCCGGTGGGGATGTTGATCGGCGAAGGCACCTCCCCCGTGAGCTGCAATGACTCCTGCCGCCTCGTCGGATCGGGGACCGGGATGTCGGCGAGGAGGGCACGGGTGTAGGGATGCTCAGGGGTGTGGTAGACCTGCGCGACGGGTCCTATCTCAACAATCTGACCGAGGTACATCACGGCGACACGATGGCTTAGATAGCGCACCGCGTCGAGGTTGTGCGAGATAAAGAGATAGGCGACACCGGTGTCGCGCTGGACATCCACGAGTAGATTGAGGATCTCGGCCTGAACCGACGCATCGAGCGCGGACGTCGGCTCGTCCGCTACGATCAGTTTGGGCCCAAGAGCCAGAGCGGTTGCAATGCCCACGCGCTGGCGGAGTCCCCCGCTCAGCTCGTGCGGGTACTGCCGAGCGTAGCGCTGTGCGAGGGCAACCTGGTCCATGAGGGTCGCGACCCGTGCCCGGCGTTCCGCCGCCGACCCGATACGATGGATGTCGAGCGGCTCGCGGATAATGCTCTCGACGCTCTGACGCGGATCCAGGGAGGAAAAGGGGTCCTGGAAAATGATCTGGATGGCGCGGGGGATTTGTGCCTTCTGCGCGTGCGACAGCGCGGTGATATCCTGACCCTCGAACATGATTCGGCCGGATGTCGGCCGGGTCAAGCCCATAATGAGGCGCCCCAATGTGGTCTTCCCGCAGCCGGACTCACCGACCAAGCCCACTGTCTCACCCGGCTGGACGTCCAGCGTCACACCATCAACCGCCCGAACGACAGGCCTCGTCCCCCCAGGCCATCGGAACATACCGGGACCGGCGGACACGAAGTGTTTCCGAAGATCGCTAACGTGCAGCAGTGGCATGGGTTCCCTCATACAAGACGCACCGCGCGTAGTGTCCCGGCGCGGCCTGCACCCAGGGCGGTTCGTGGGCGCACACCTCAGCCGCATGGGGGCATCGGAGACGAAAACTGCAACCGCTGGGCAGGTGGTTCGGGTCGGGTACACGCCCAGGGATAGTTGCCAATCGCTGCCCGCGTTCGACACGCGCGGGGTGGGCGTTCAGCAGAGCCTGCGTGTACGGATGCGCAGGGTGCGCGAATATGTGCTGGACCGGCGCTTCCTCCACGATCTGCCCCGCGTACATGACGGCGACGCGGTTGCAGAGCCGGGCGACGACACCAAGGTCATGGGTGATGAGGATAACGGCTCCAGCGTGGTCGCGGATCAAGACCTGTAGCAACCTCAGGATCTGGGCCTGGATGGTGACATCGAGGGCGGAGGTCGGCTCGTCGGCGATCACGAGTGATGGGTTGAGCGCCAGGGCCATGGCAATCGCGACGCGTTGCCGGGTGCCACCACTGAGTTCGTGCGGATACGCCGCCATACGTGTCTCGGGGGCGGGGATGCCGACATCCGTCAGCCAGCGCACCGCCAGCGCGCGCGCCTCTGTCCGCGCCACCTGTCGATGCGCCATGAAGGCCTCGATCATTTGGTCGCCGATGCTGTAGACCGGGTCGAGCGCATTCATGGACGATTGGGGGATCGTCGCGATCCGATCGCCCAAGAGGCCACGGCGCATGCTCGCCGGCATCGCAATAAGGTCGCGTCCCTCGAACAAAACGCGCCCACTCACGGTCGCGCTGGCAGGAAGGAGGCCAAGCATGGCCAGGCCGAGCGTTGTCTTGCCACAGCCCGACTCACCGACGAGCCCCACGACATCTCCCGCGCTGAGACGGAGGGTCACGTCACGGAGAATAGGTCCGCGCCCATAGGTAGTGGAGAGGGCGTCGATCTCCACTAACGATGTCATCACACTTTCCCCCCACCACGCGGATCGAGCAAGCGGTTCAAGCCGTCGCCGATAAGGTTGAAGCTGAGCACGAGAAGCATGATGGCGACACCTGGGGCGATCATCGCCCAGGGAGCGTTGCTCAAGAAATCACGCCCATCCGCGAGCATCAGACCGAGCGATGGCGTGGGCGGGCGTACGCCCAGGCCGACGAAGCTCAAGGCCGCCTCCAGGAGTATGGCGATGCCCATCAGCAGTGAGGCCTGGATAATGACCGGCGCGATGCTATTCGGCAAGACGCGGCGCACAAGGATGCGTATATGCGAGGCACCGCGTGCGCGTGCGGCCTCGACGTACGGTTCCCGGCGGACGACGAGCGTGGAGGCGCGCATGACACGGGCGATGACGGGTATGTAGACGATGCCGATGGCGAGCATGACCACGCCAGTGCCGGTTCCCAGAATCGCGGTAACCACGATGGCGAGGAGGATTGCCGGGAACGCCATCAAGACGTCGAGGGGGCGCATGATAATCCCGTCGACGACGCCACCAGCATAACCAGCCACGAGGCCCAGGGGAACGCCAATAGCGAGAGCGAGGAGGATGGAGCCGACGGCGACGGACAACGAGATACGGTACCCATCCGCGACGCGGACAAACACGTCGCGGCCAAGATTATCGGCGCCGAAGAGGTGGTGCAGGCTCGGGGGCGTCAGCGCGTCGTCGGTGACGATATCTGTCGGCCCATAGGGCCAGACCAGCGGCACGACCACAGCGATCAAAATGATAGCGCCTATGATGGACAGGCCGACAAGAAGCTGCGGGTTCATAGAACGAAGGAGCCGGAGACGCCGGGTGAAGGGTATGTGTATGATCGGGTCGTTGAGAGTTGCCATGCGAGCCTCTATTCGGTCGTTGTGCGGAGCCGGGGATTGAGCGCGATATAGAGCAGGTCGGCGACAAGGTTGGACAGGACAAACATGACGCCAAGAATCAGGACGCTGGCCTGCACAATAGGATAGTTCCGCGATAGGGTGGCATTGAGAAGGAGGTTGCCGATACCGGGCAATGCAAAGATTTGCTCGACGACGATCGTCCCACCGACAAGATAGCCAGCCTGCATTCCGATGACGGTGACGATGGGAATCGCCGCGTTACGTAGAGCGTGACGACCAATGACGTGACGTTCCTTGATACCTTTGGCGCGGATGAAACGGATAAAATCCTGCCGCAAGACATCGAGCATGGCCGCCCGTGTGACACGTATGAGAACGGCGGCGAGGCCGGCCGCGAGGGCAAGCGACGGCAGAAGCATGTCGCGCAAGTTCTGGACGGGATCTTGACTAAACGGGGTGAATCCCGACGACGGAAAGACCCCTAACATCAGCGAGAACACTAGGATGAGCACAATCCCCAACCAGAAATCGGGGATCGATATGCCGACAAGACTGAGCCCCTGGGCCACCTTGTCGATCGGGCGACCCTGCCGCACGGCGGCAAGGACGCCCAGGGGAACGGCGAGGATTATCGCCAACGGAAGCGCGAGAATGACTAGTTCCAAGGTCACGGGTAACGCCTGCAGGAGGAGTTGCGTGATGGGCTGGTCGCTACGGTAGTCGACCCCGAAGTTGCCGTGCACGATTCCCGCCACCCATAAAAGGTACTGGACGTGGATCGGCTCGTCAAGGTGATAGGTCCGGTGCATCTGGGTGACCAAATCCGGGGTGGCGTTGAGCCCGAGCACGGCGCGCGCGGGATCTCCCGGGACGAGGCGGAGGATCGCGAAGACCACCACCGACATCCCGAAGAGGATGGGCACGGCCACGACGAGGCGCTTTATGAGCGTTTGAGCCACATGTCTTCCAGTCGGATTTCAAGCGACGGCAAGGGTTCGGAACCGTACACGTTCGGCTGCATCGAGTACCGCTGGATCTGATTGGTGAGAAAGATAACCGGAGCTTCCTCGGCAACCGTTCGCACAACCTCCGGGTAGGCCGCCTTCCTCTTCTTCAGGTCCGTCGTATAGACAAATTTCTCCAGGGCGGCATTGATGGCCGCGCTACGAATCCCGGGAAAGTTCCAGATAGACGGCGAATAGCACAGCGGGAAGTAGAGATGGGCGGGGTCCAACGTCGCGCTCCAGTAGGTCGACGTGATGTCATACTTGTGTGCGCCGAACTGCTCAAAGTACTGGGCTGGGGCATAGTTCTGGATGTCCATCGTGATGCCGGCCTTGGCCAACTGCGATTTCAGGATCTCGCCCGTTCGCTCCTGCGAGACAACGTTGGGCTGGCCGAGATAGGTGATGTGTAGATTTGCCCGTCCCGCTTGCTTGAGCAGCGCTTTCGCTCGTTCCGGATCCGGAGCTCCTTTGTACGGGTCGACACCTGAATACCAGGGGTCGGGCGACGAGACAGCCTCCGTCGCCGTGACCGACGTGCCAAACCACAGAATTTTAGCAAACTGTTCACGGTCGATGCACCAGGCGATGGCTTGGCGCACACGCTTGTCGTTGAAGGGGGGGCGAGTGCAGTTAAGCAGGATGAAGTACGGGAAATAGGGGCGACCGGGAGACGTTTTGATCTGGCTCGACGATAACAACGCCGTGGCTTGCTGCGCCGGAACTTGCTGGATCCAGTTGAGTTCACTCGTCTGCAACCCGGTCAGGCGTACGGTATCGTCGCCAATGCTGCGGAAGGTTACCTCGTCGAGGTACGGCCTGTTTGGCTTGAAGTACTTATCCCATCGAGCGAGCGTGACGTGATCGTTCTGCACCCAGCTCTTGAGCTTGAAAGGTCCGGTGCCCACCGGATGTAACTTCGGGTTGGCACTCGTCACAGCTTTCTTGTTCATGATCTCGCTGAACGCGGCCAGGGATGCCTCGAACGGCCCGAATGGGTGAGATAGATGGAAACGGACACGATGCTTGCCGAGCACTTCGGTCCGTTTAAAGGCCGCGAAAAAAATGCCATCGGCGTGCGTGGGTAGGCGGTCAAAGGTGAATTTCACGTCATTTGCCGTAAATAGCTCGTTGTTGTGGAAGACGGCATGGTCAACGAGGTCGAGTGTCCAGGTGTAGGGATCGTCCTGCGTCCATTTCGTGGCGAGGTTGGGAACGAAGCGGAAGTCCTTGGTGACATTGATGAGCTTGGAGAAGATGTTATCGTAGACCTCAATGGAGGAGTAGAGTTCACCGTCGGCGGCGTCCATGTTCACGGGCTGGTCCACGATCGCGAGTGTGATCTTCCCACCACGCGACGGTGTTACGGCACTGGCCGCGTGAGCAATGTCCTGCATACCTCCATCGAGGACAGGCCCCAATCCGCCCGCCGCGACGGCAGCACCCAAGGCTCCCGTACGCTTTAGGAAAGTGTGTCGATCGATTCCTTGTGGTGCGCTCATGGTAAAGCTTCCTCCCGTATTGTGCCGGCATGCGGCGGGTGACAAGCAAAAATGACGACGACCGGATGTAGCAAGAACCCATCGTAACGACAATAGCGTGTTATAGAGTCCAACCCAGGGAAACGTAGTAGTTCCTTGGCGGCGATCACCTCCTTTGCGTCGTAGATCTCTAAAGCAATCGGGGGCAGGCAGCAGGCTGTGCCGTCCCATCGGGTTTTTCCGATCACCTCCCATTGCATTATTGCCTGTAATGGGCGTTCTATATTTGCATCAAGCGCGATTGCGATGGTGCTTGGCGAAACGCTGCCGTCGCATCAAGCAGCGTCTGTGCCGGTTACGTACGTGCCCTCCGCCAACCACTATCGATGCGTCTGTGAGCCGTTACAAGTGTCACGTGGATCGCTTTATGTGACTGATTGCGCCAATATCTTGCCATACATCGACGAATTATGCAAGTATGGTTAGAATGCGATTATTCTAGTCATCTTGTCTATACGATGATCGAGATGGCAGTATAAGCGCAGGGAGCGCGGTGATGTGCTTCTTAGCTACTCGGACGCCAGTTCTCGCTCCGACGATCCTACAGAGATGAGGTTTATGGCGAAACTGACGTTGGTGAGGTAGCGCCTCACCACTAACGATACTGCGACATGGACCACCAAGGGTTGGCGGAGGTCAGCAGACGAGAAGCCCGACGCATTGGTCGCTGGCGCGATTGATGTGTCGGGTTGAGACTTTGCATACAATACATAGATGTGTATATATAGATATCTCTATCTTTGCACTTTTTGTTTGACCACTACAGGTTGTGGTCAATCGACTCACTCGACCACAACTTGTAGTTCGCAAAGGCGCTTTTACTTGACAATAATCGAAAAGTGCAAAGATAGTGATATAGATATGTTTTGCGGGACATGTATACAAGCGGTTCGGGTCATGCGAGTCAGGGGTAACGATGAGAGTAGGAAAAGTGGCAAAGGGCGGTAAGGCCCCTGACATGGCGCTGGCGCCAACGCCTGGCGACGACATAGACGTAGGGTCTGAGATCCCTACTCGACGTATCCAGTCCGATACGCTCATTGCGGGCGCGACGGAGGCGCCAAAGGCTCCGCTTGATATCGATGAACTCGACAAGCGCATCGCGGCGGCTCTTCAGATTCGGCCGCGCGCGCACTGGCGGGACATTGCCGGCGTGGTAGGGACATCGGAGTCGACGACGCGGCGTCGTGCCGAGCGACTGTTGCAGGCAGGTTTGATTCGTGTCACGGCTACCGCGGATGCGTTGATGGCTGGCTTTTCCACCATGGTTCAGCTCACGTGCAATATGCAACAGATCGCGGCGGTCGCCCGGCGATTGGCCGAGCGTGACGACATTCGCTTTCTTTGTCTCGTTACGGGGCCTTTCGACATTGTCGCTGAGATGACCGTGACGTCAACCGAGCACCTGGCGAGCGTCATCTTGCGCGAATTGCCGGCAATTGATGGCATCACCCACACGACGACAGAAACCGTGGTGCATCAGTTCAAAACGTCGTACGACTGGAGCCGTGATCTGTTGCACGGACGGGCGGACGAGTTCGAACGCGCGCACTCGGCACGGGAATCACCGGGCCGCCCCGTCCTGCTAGATGACATCGATCAGCGTCTGCTCGCAGGTCTCAAGCGAGATGGGCGTGCCAGCTATGCCGATCTTGCGGCGTTGTGCGACATCAGCGAACCGATGGCGCGACGGCGCGTCGAGGCGCTTATCAATACGGCTGGCGTTCGGCCGGTTGCGTTCGTGAATCCCCGCATGCTGGGATATGATGTCGAATTACTCGTGTGGCTGCGCGTCGACCTCGCTCAACTCGAGGCCATCGCGGCAGCTTTAGCGGTGCGTCAAGAGGTGCGCTATCTGTCGGCAACGACTGGGTATAGCGACCTCGTCTGTGAGATCATCCTCCCATCGCACATCGATCTCTTCAAGTTCTTAACAAACGTGTTAGGATCGCTTTCCGGAATCCGCCAGATCGATACCGCCACAGAGCTGTTGACGCTGAAGCGCGCATTCCTCCGCACTGACTGGGCTTGAGCGCTCTATTCCAAACCTCTGTACATAGCCCGCACCCGCACCCGTCGGGTCGTCCGTTCGCATCCATTGCGGCGTGTCTCCACCATCTCCATCCGCTGCTCCAGATACAGCGCGTATCGTGCGTCAAGGTAGCCTCACGTCCAAAGCTACAGGGTTACCAGCGACATGCCTTGTCGATTGGATACCGCTGTGCCATGAAGGAGTGTGCATGAAACCTACCTACGCGACGGATTCTTGCCCATCTCGTTCGCATATGACATACTGGATGCGTCTATCAGTCAGGATCGGCCTCTATAATGGTTCCGTTCCTCTTTGCCCGCAAATAGCAGCGATCATCGCAATAGACATACCCAATGGAGGTCCAATGCCATGACAACCCAAGCAAGCAAACCGAAAGCGTACACCGGGTATAGATCCTTCGACTATCTCGAACCGGGACGCGACTACCAGCCGTTCCGCCTGGCGAAGGAGATCGAGCGCGTCGAGCCGTATGTCGTACCGGTCAGCCCGGATCAAGAAAACAACGTCCAGGAGTTGCTCGATCGGAACATCGTCATCTCCCTGCACGACCATCCCTTCGTGACCCCCGAAGATGCGATGGAGATCTTCGCGTACAACCGTCAGGGCCGCCAATGGACCGGCTACGAAGGGTTAAGCGTGTCGCAGCTCGACGTCATCTTCGACAACTTCATGGACGGGACCGCCCTGATCATCTCCAACGCCGGCTGGAAATGGACCGATGTCATCCACGACATCGGCATCCGCTACAGCGACATCGCCCACCAAGACCTGGTTTTCGTCGCGCAAACCGTCGACGATCTGCTGCGCGCCAAGCCTCAGGGCAAGATAGCCCTGGTCCCCTCGCTCGAGGCGGCCACGCCGATCGAGAACGAGATCGACCGCATCGACGTGCTCTACGGGCTCGGCATCCGCTGCTTGGGCATCGCCTACTCGGAAGCCAATAGCCTGGGAACCGGTCTGCGCGAGGCGCGCGACGGAGGCCTCACCCAATTCGGGCGACAGGCCGTCCGGCGCATGAACCAACTCGGCATCGCCATCGATGTCTCACACTCGGGCGACCAGACGGCCGCCGACACGATCGAGGCGAGCGCGAAGCCCATCTTCATCACCCACGTCGGGGCGCGCGCTCTCTGGGACACCAATCGCATGAAGCCTGACTGGGTGATCAAGGCGTGCGCCGAGAAGGGTGGCGTGATCGGTATCGAAGCGGCGCCCCACACCACGCTGACGGAGACACACCGCGCGCATTCCATCGAGTCGTACATGGAGCATTTCGAGTACGTCGCCAATCTTGTGGGCATCGACCATGTGGCCTTCGGCCCAGACACGATGTTCGGCGACCACGTGGGCATTCACCATGCCTTTGCCGCGCAACTCTCGATCGCGGCGAGCCATAATGGCCCGCAATTCAGCGAAGTACCCTACGTCAAGGGAGTGGAGAATCCGGCCGAGGTGTTCCCCAACGTGACTCGCTGGCTCGTCAGCCACGGCTACAGCCACACCGATATCGCCAAGGCGCTCGGCCTCAATGTCCTGCGTGTTTTGAAAGAAGCCTGGTGGCGCTAGCGCCACGGAAAGTGGCGCTGGTAATGGTGAGGCCATCGTGGATGGAGGTCGCGCGCGTGCTATACGGCGAGACGCTACGCTGGAAGACGCGCGAGTTCGTGGAAGCGGCGACCGCCATGGGGGTCCTGCGGTGGCAAATCCTCCTGCGCCACGTCCTCCCGCACACCTATCCATCGATCGTGGTCTCGGCCACGCTCGGTATCGCCTACGCCATCCTGACCGAGAGCGCCATCAGCTATCTCAGCCTGGGTATCCAGCCGCCCACACCGTTGCGGGGCTACATGCCCAAAGACGCCCAGGAGTACATCTGGACGAATCCGATCCTGGCTATCTTGCCTGAGGTGAGCATCTGCCTGGTCGTCCTGATCTACAACCTCCTGGGCGACGGCTTACGGGACGTCCTTGATCCCCGTGTGCGCTAGCGCGTCATGGATCGTGACCTGTGACAGTCGAGGACAAGCTATGGTCGTCGGCCTGCGCCGGCGGCCGCTATACGGCACATACCCTTTGTTCAGAACGACGAAAGAGGGAAGGAAAGTACAATGACACTAACACAAAGCCCATCGCTTGTCTCCTGGCGCAATCCGGAGGTAGAGCGCGCGGTCCTCCACGACATCTCGCTTGACGTGCCATGGTCCATCGTCGAGCGGTTTTCCTCATTGGTTCGCCTCTCGGGATCTGCGGAAGAGCGCGCGGCCTTTGATATCCTGATCGCACATCTCACCGAGTGGGGTATCCCCCATACCCTCCATGAGCCCGAGACATTCATCTCCATCCCGCTCGGCGCCAGCGTGCGCGGGGGCGGGAAGACGTTCCGAGCAAAGACGCCGGCCATGTCGGTCTCGACGGGGGACCAAGTGGACCAGGGCATCACCGGTGAGGTGGTCTACCTGCCAAGCGAGACGGGCGCGCAAGCGGGCGACGTCTTCTCAATCGGGGTTGACCTGGGACAGGTCGACGTCCGGGGTAAGATCGTGTTGACCGAGGGCATGGCGTCGCCCGGCAAGGTGATCGACGTCATGAAAGCGGGTGCCCTGGCCGGCATCTTCATCAATCCGGGCGAGGCGATCCACGAGGGAATCTGCACCACGATCTGGGGGACGCCCGACCTCGCGTCGATGGAGCGCCAGCCCAACATTCCGGTGGTCGCGGTCAATAACCCGGATGGTCAGGAGTTGATTGCGCTGGCGCGGCAGGGCGTTCACGTGTCAGTGTCCACCACGCTGGATACGGGCTGGCGTCGCATCCCGGTACTCGTGGCCGAGATCCCCGGCAACAGGCTGCCGGACGAATTCGTCTTGTTGCACGGCCACCTAGATTCCTGGCATGTGGGGGTCGGCGACAACGCCACGGGCGATGCGACCATGCTGGAGCTGGCCCGCGTCTTCTGGCAGCATCGCGACGACCTGACCCGGACGGTGCGCATCGCGTGGTGGAGTGGACACTCGCACGGCCGGTACGCGGGGTCGACGTGGTATGCGGACACCTTCGGCGTTGACCTGGCGCGCCACTGCGTGGCCCAGGTAGACTGTGACTCTCCTGGGTGCCGTTGCGCCACCACCTACAACGGTTTGAACGCGATGAGCGAGGCCGAACCATTCGTGGACGCGGTGGTCCGCGAGACCACCGGAATTGTTCCCCAGATGGAACGGCCGCACCGCGCTGGCGACTACTCGTTCAACAGCATCGGCCTGACTTCCTTCTATATGCTGAGTTCGACCATGCCAGACGACCTGCGCGCGGAGAAGCACTACTACGCCGTGGGCGGGTGCGGGGCCAATATCGAGTGGCACACCGAAGGCGATACGATGGAAATCGCCGACCGGGACATCCTGCTGCGCGACATGCGTATGTACGCCGCGTCTGTCCTACGCACACTCGATGCCCCTCTGCATCCGTTCGACTGGACGAAGACGACGGCCGAATTCCGTCGCACCCTCGATTCATACAAGGACGCCGCAGACGACGCATTTAACTTCGAGACGTCGTATGAGGCCCTGGCCGCCCTGGACGGCGCGCTGACGCGCTTCTATGCCCAGGCGCCACAAAGCGATGATGCGGCGAGCCCTACGGCGCGAAAGTTTAACTTTGTACAGCGCCGCCTCGGGCGCTTGCTGATCCCCGTCAACTTCAGCCAGATGCCGGCTTTCTACCATGACCCCGCGCTCACAGTTCCCCCGCTACCGGACCTCGCCCCCGCACTGACATTCCCGGTGATCGCGCATGATCAGGAGCGCCGAGGAATCGTGCGCGCCCACCTTACCCGGGGCCAGAACCGCTTCGTGTGGACGCTCGAACAGGCGCGCGATGTCGTCGAGGCATACGGCGGTTGACGTCGGCTACCACAATTGCGCACCATTCGTGAGGAACTGCTCGGGCGTTGTACGCACGTGACCGGCGCTGTTCGCCTAGCTCGTACTCGAATGATCGACGTGGTCATGAGCAAGCTGTAGCATTAGTCTCATGCGGAGGGCGCACATCGCTCGACCAGGGGCCTGGATAGCAAGGGTCGATCAGGGCAATCGGCCCCTGCTATCCAGGCTCGACGGCCCGAGCGTATACACTCGAGTGACGATAGCGTACGCGCCACCACGAGGCCAGCCACTGGCCGCTACGATTGGAGCTTGTAAATGCAGACGAACGATGCCCTGTTGGACGAGGTCGCCGTGCAGGTAGTCGCCGACCGGCGGCATCTGCATGCCCATCCCGAGCTTGGATTCGAGGAGTTTGAAACCGCTCGTTTCGTCGCCGCGCGCCTGCGCGACCTCGGCCTGGAGGTGCAAACCGGGATCGCTCAGACGGGCGTGGTCGGGCTGTTGCGCGGTGGCCGGCCGGGGAAGACGGTGTTGTTGCGCGCCGATATGGATGCGCTCCCCATCGAGGAACTCAACGATGTCCCCTACAAGTCCCAGCGCCCGGGCGTCATGCACGCCTGCGGGCACGACGGCCACACCGCCATCCTGCTCAACGCGGTCCGCGTGCTGGTCGAGCGGCGGGACGACCTCGCCGGCACGATCAAGGTGGTGTTCCAGCCGTGCGAGGAGCGCCCGCCCGGTGGGGCCGTGCAGATGATCGCGGAGGGGGTCCTGGAGAATCCGACGGTCGACGCGGTGTTCGGCCTGCACCTCTCACAGTGGCTCCCCGTCGGGATGGTCGCCGTGCGACCGGGCCCCATGATGGCCGCGGCCGACATGTTCCGCCTGGACATCACAGGGACGGGTGGTCACGCCGCCGCGCCCCACCTAAGCGTTGACACCGCGCTCGTCGCCGCACAGGTGCTCGTGGCGCTGCATACCCTTGTGGCCCGCGAGGTCAAGCCGATCGAACCGGTGGTGCTGACCGTGGGGATGATCCAGACGGGGACGGCGCCGAATATCATTCCTGAGACAGCGATGCTCCGGGGTACGGTGCGCACGTTTGACAAGGAGGTGCGGCAGTACATGGCGCGCCGGGTCGAGGAGGTAGCGCGGGGCGTCGCCGTCGCGATGCGGGCCGCGTGCGCGTGCACCTATGAATGGGGCTACCCGGCGGTCGTCAACGATCCCGCCATGGCCGATCTCGTCGCGGGGGTCGCGCGCGAGGTGGTCGGCCCGGACCGGGTAACGGCGTTCGAGCCGAGCATGGGAGGTGAGGACTTCGCCTCCTTCCTGGAGCGGGCGCCAGGCTGCTTCTTCAACGTCGGCACCCGCAACGAGGAGCGCGACCTGGTTTGGAGTCATCACCATCCGCGCTTCGACATTGACGAAGCGGCGCTCCCGATCGGCATCGAGATGTTCGTGCGCGTCGTGGAGCGCTACCTGGCGCAGGGGTGATCGTGCCATCACCCCTGCGCCCGTGCGCGTCAGCATCGATCGACGCTGACGCGCACGGACGACAGACAGATGGCGGGCGTTACAGTGCGCGCGGTTGTGGAGATGATGGAGGAGTGGTGCTATGAACGCACCTGTGGAGTATGGCGGGCTCGACACCCGCTTAGGCGGCAAGACGGCCGTGGTGACGGGCGCGGGGTCCGGTATTGGGCGCGCCATTGCCCTGTTGTTCGCCCGGACAGGGGCGCGCGTCTTGTGCGCCGATGTGGCGTTGGAGACGGCAGAAACCACGGCGTCCCTCATCACGGAGGCGCGGGGGACGGCGGACGCGGCGCCGTGCGATGTGCAGGACGAGGAGCAGGTCGTGCGGTTGATACGAACAGCCGTCGATCGGTACGGGGCGTTGGACGTGCTGGTGAATAACGCGGGCATCAACCCCCTGGCGCACAATCCCGACGATGTCCACCCCGACCTGTGGGACCGTGTCCTCGCCGTGAACCTGGCCGGCCTCTTCTGGGGCTGCAAACATGGGGCCGCGGCGATGCGCGGACGAGGGCACGGCAGCATCATCAACCTGGCGTCCGTCTCGGGTCTGATCGGCTGGGGCGGGAGTGCAGCCTATGTCGCCTCGAAGGGGGGAGTCATCGCGCTGACGCGGAAGCTGGCGATCGACTACGCGCCCCATGGGATACGCGTGAACTGCCTGTGCCCCGGATCAATCCGCACACCCATGGTCGAACAAAATCTACGTCTCTATCCCGACGCCGAGGAGCAGTTACAGCAGACGATCGCACAACACCCGCTGGGGCGCATCGGGACGCCGGAGGATGTCGCCTTCGGAGCGTTGTACCTGGCCTCCGACGAGTCCTCATTCGTGACAGGAACAGCGCTGGTCATCGACGGAGGGCTGACCGCCGTCTAGCTAGGTCGCGCTGGCCTGGAGCGATCTGCGTTGCCGTGCCTGTCCGCGTTCCACGTGGCGCGCGTGAGACAGGTGAACCAGGGTGCGTCTGAATGGCGGGGGCGTGACGCTCTGGCACACCTGAATACACATGGGGAAACGCGGACCGGACATCAGCCACCCTCGTCTACGTGCGTCATACGCCGCGTCCGCACCCCTCGTCGGGTAAACTGGCATCAGTTGGGTGATTGATGCGGATGGAGGTGGGCTGATGGTCACGCAAGCAACGGAGGAGTATATCGCGACACGTCGCATCGGTGACGCCACGGTGACACTCATCAACGACGGCATTTTCGACGCCATCCCGCTGATCCCTTGGATGGACGCACCTGCCGCTGAGGTGCGCCGCGCGGTGCCGGAGGCCGACGCCAGCGGCGCCATCGGCCAGAGCGGCATGATCGTCGCCCATGTCCAGATTGGTTCAGCGTTAGTCCTCATCGATCCCGGTGTGGGCGACCTGGAGTCAGGTTCATGGTTGGTGACAGAGTTGAAGTTGCGCCGGACACGTGGGGTGCAAGCGGGCCTCGCGGCCAGCGGTATCCGTCCCGAACAGATCACTCATGTGCTGATTACGCACGCACACGACGACCACTTCATGGGCGCGACAGTGCCGCGCGACGGCCAGCACATCCCGCGCTATCCTCGGGCGCGTTACGTCATCGGGCGCGCCGATTGGGTTGGCAACCCCTGTGCTGGCTACTTAACGCATCCGTGCAACTATATCAATTTTTAGTCGCACAGATGCGTTAAGTAGCCAGCACAGGGGCCTATTTCGTCGTC
>JAABUX010003611.1_pt1 | contig 20355 bp, 14 predicted proteins | sample 5561851 | NCBI WGS metagenome assembly JAABUX01 (sample SAMN10711883, study PRJNA513361) | rock metagenome | isolation source: Antarctica rocks | place: Antarctica: Victoria Land, Richard Nunatak red sandstone | collected 2016-01-03 | reverse complement strand
CGTGCGACGTGAGCAGGATCTCACCCTGCGCGCCACCGGCCCGGGTCCAGGCGATGTACGGGGTGTGGCCGGCATAGACGCCAGAACTCGTCTGCACGCGCGGGCCGAGGTCCGTCTGCGCGCCCCAACTCTCAGCGTCAGCCGACGTTTTAATGTGGACTTCGCAGTTGGTCCGGCCGCATACTTCAAAGCTCATCACGTAGCGGCCGCCCGGCAACCGGATCACCGTCGCCATGCCGGGACGCGAGGAGCCGTCGGGCACGGCGACATCGACATGTTCGGGTCCCCAGGTCTTGCCGCCATCGACGGACACGACGTGCCCCAGGAACTGGCTGTAGACGACGCGGCGCTCGTCCGAGAAATAGCACACGAGACGCCCCGCGCGGTCGACCTGGAAATCGGGTTCCCACACGCCGCCCGCCCCCTTGGCGCAGGAGCTGAGGTAGGTCCAGCTCCACCCGTGATCCCGACTGCGGAATATCTTGAGCTCGTGCCCCACCGTGCCCGCGGCTCCGGCCGACTCGCCAAGGAGCAGCGTCCCGGCGGGCTGGTGCCCCAGCGCCTGCGGCGCCTCGAAGAGCGTCTCGCAGCACATACGGCCGCCATATGCGCCATCGGCGACCGTGGATAGGCGCAACCATGACCGCCCATCGTCCGTACTCCGATAGATGAGCAGGCTGTCCGTCCCGCCTACATTGATCCCGAAGGTCGCCAGCAATGTCCGGTTGGCCGTTCCGCTGTGGGCGAGGCGAATGACACGTGGGTATCCCGCGAACTGGCTTGGGTCGGAGGGCCTGTACAGGACACCACTCCCGCTTGCCGCGGCGTGACGGGTGGCGATCAGAGCGAACATACCCAAACTGAGACACACGCCCGCGGCGAGAAGCCCGCGGCCGTCCCCCGCCGTCGTCACGCGAATGAAACCCGCGATCATGCGAGACAAACAGGTCCTCCTCCGTGCTGGTGTGGTGCGCATGGCCTCAGCCTTTGACGCTGCCGGCGAGGGCGCCTTGGATGAAGTGGCGCTGCAAGACCACGAACAGCACCAGGACCGGGAGGCTGGCCAACGTGCTTGCGGCGAGGATTTCGCCCCAGGCGCTGGCCCCCGAGGTTCCGACCTGGACCGAGTTGATCTGGCTTTGCAGACCGGATAACATCACCTGGAGCGTCTGCATGGGAGCGGTGTTGGTGATGATGACCGGCCACACGAAGTCGTTGTAGATGCCGATAAAGGTCAGCACCGCCAGCGCCGCCAGCCCAGGCCGGATGACCGGCAGCACGACGCGCCAGTACAGGCCGAACGGCGAGCACCCGTCGATCCGCCCTGCGTCGAGCAACTCGTCCGGGACGTCGGCGATGACCTGGCGCATCCAAAAAATGCTGAAGGCGTCGATCGCCCCCGGCAACGCCAGTCCTGCATAGGTGTTCACCCACCCCACGGCGCCCATCTCCAGGAGGAGCGGGATCAGCAACACGATGACGGGCAACATCAGCGTCGACAGGAGCACGGTGAAGAGCGCGTTGCGGCCACGAAACCGATACTTGGCGAAGGCGAAGCCCGCAAGCGGGCAGAACACGAGCGTTAGTCCGCCCTTGATCGCGATCACGATCGCCGTATTACTGAAGCCGACGCCAAGCGGAACGGCGGCCAGCATCGACGTATAGTTGTCCAACGAGAGGGCGTGCGGGTCGAACGAGAACGGCGCTGTCGCGATGTCTTCACCGTTCTTGAACGAGGACGCCACCATCCACAGGAGCGGGAACAGAAAGAACGCGGTGACGAGCAACAGGAAGGTATAGCGCGCGACGTTGCCCAGTGTAGCCCGGCGACGTACGACGCGGGCCGTTGTGCGGGTCGGGTAGGTGACGGTGGCCATGGTGTTAGGCCTCCTCTCTCCCGCGCAACAGTCGCAGCATAACCAGCGAGACCACAACAAGGAGGACCAGGAGCAGGAACGAGTTGGCCGCGCCCGTGCCCAGATCCTGGCTGCTGATGTAGAGGTAGAGGTTGTACCCGGCGGTCACGGCCGCGTTGCCCGGCCCCCCACCACGGTTGAAGAGGACGAAGGGTTCGGCGAACATCTGGATCACGCCGATGGTCGAGGTGACCACGAAGAAGGTGATGACCCGGCGCATGAGCGGAATGGTGATGCGCCAGAACTGGACAAAGGCGGTCGCCCCGTCGATCGCCGAGGCCTCATACAATTCCCGTGGGATCCCCTGTAGGCCCGCCAGCATCAAGATGATGGCGAAGCCGCTGCTTTTCCAGAGCACCAGCGAGGCGAGCGTCGGGCGCACCCACGCCCCGTCGGTCAACCAGGGGACCGGGCCGAGCCCCACGACCTGCAGCACGGTGTTCACCATCCCAACATCGGGATCGAAGATGATGAGCCAGATCTGCGCCACGGCGACGAGCGGGACGACGAACGGCACCAGGAAGGCGGTGCGGAAGAACCACCGGAAGCGCAGCGTCGACCCCGAGAGCAGCACGGCGGCCAGGATGGCGAGGATGGTCTGCGCCGGGATGATGAGCACCCACAGGAGGGCCGAGGTCGCGATCGACCCCCAGAAGCCGCTATCGGTCAGCAGGAAGGCGTAGTTCGAGAAGCCCACGGGGCGCGGCGTCCCGGCGCCATGCCAATAGGTGAAGCTGAGGCGCAGGGCATAGAGGAGTGGATAGAGGATGAAGGCGGCGAAGAAGAGGAACGGCGGCGTCACGAAGAGGTAGGGCGCGTAACTCCCGCCCAACCATCTCCGCAGGCGCGCGACACCGAACCGCCCGATAGCAGGCCGATAGACGGGCACAGCATGCATGTGTATCCTCCTTGCATGGGGGTCGCCGATCCGCGACACGCCGACCGGCGACCAGGGCGCGTGTCCCTATTGTCCCTCTGAGGCACGGTTGATCAGCCCTTTGTGGGGGGGCGCCGTTATGGGGGGTCGCCGGTCCGCGACATGCCGACCGGCGACCGGGGCACGTGTCCCTTTAGGCGCGGTTGATCAGCTTGGTCTGGATGTCGTGGGCGCCCTGAGCAAGCGCCTGGGCCGGCGTCATCTTCCCGGACAGGACGTTCTGGATGTTGCCGCCATAATAGGGCGTGGCCTGGTTGTACCAGGTGGGATAGTAGTAGTTACTGGGAATGTTCGGGGCTGTCGCGACCGCTGTCTCCCAGATGTTTTGGTTGCCCAGCGCGGGCACCGTCTTGAACAGTTGGTGCTTCAGGGCCGGCTTGTACGAGGGCAGCGACGTGTTCAGACCGCCCGGATAGAGCTTGTTGGGGCCGTACACGGCGCTGTAGCCGTCCGGGCTGAAGACAAGATGCTCGTACCACAGCCAGGCCAGATACGGATTTGCCGCCTTCTTGGGGATGATGAATCCGCTGCCGCCCATGACCGCGGCGTGCGCGCCGCCCTTGGTCCAGGCCGGGAGCGGCATGGCGCGCCAGAGGCCCTTTGACGCCTTGAGCTGGAACTGCGGCGCGTAGTCGAACCAGATGGCCCAGGGCACGAAGACCTCCTTGCCCTTATCGAGCGCCACAATGTCGCCTGGCCCCGTATACACCGTGTGCGTGCCTAGACCCTCGTCCATGACCCGCTTGAGCCAGGTGACGTAGCGGAGGTAGGGCGCCGTGTTCAATTGCAGCTTGCCTTGGGCGTCGATGATGCTGGTGCCCTGCTGGTTGGCAAACATCTCGCCCTGCAGGACGGTCAGGGCGGGGTCCTGCTCGATGTGGATCGGTTTCACCGCTGAACCGAGTTTCGACTGGACCGTGTGCGCAGCAGTGATCAGCTCGTCGTAGGTGGTGATGGACATGGGGTCGACGCCGGCCTGATGCACCAGGTCCTCGCGATAGTAGAGCAGGCCGGGGTCGAGGTCCCAGGGAATGGCAATGACGTGGCCGTTCTGCGAGGAGACGTGCAGCTTGAACGGCACGATGTCCGGGATGTAGGGCTTGATCCAGGCGCTGATATCGTAGAGATGAGGGGCCTGGATCGGGATGTTGACATCCTCGTAGAAGGAGCCGTCGGGGACGCCCACTCCCGTCGTGAGGGTGGTGGGCAGCTTGGCGTCGACGTCGACGGAGATGTGCTTGACGGTGATACGCGGGTACTTCTTGTTGAAGGTCGCGATGGTGGCGTCAAAGACCTGGAAGATGTCGCCAGCGCGATCCCAGATGACGATAGTGCCTTCGGGAGGCCGGGTAACGTAGGGCGCAGCGATCCTGGACGCGGGAGAGGCGGCGAGGGCCGTCGCGGCGGGGGCCGCGAGGAGTGCGCCGGTTGCGGCGGCGGCCCCTTTGAGGAGCGCACTGCGGGAGATAGGCCGCGTGGCGGGAGGAGAATCCGACGCCATGCTGTCACTGTACGGCCTGATGTCGTTGTCCGGGCTGTCGTGAGATGTCGCCATGAGAAAGCATTCCTTTCCGCACCTTTGCGTAGACCGTAATGAGGTCGAAGGACGTATATCGCTATCCCTACATGAGACCTGCCCGTGCTCGTTTCGCTTTGCACCCCCCTTCCTCATGCGCTCTGGCGGCGGCATCGATCCCCCGCCAGCACGACGGTGTCACGCAGGCCCTGCGCGCTGTCCGCTCTGTAGAGTGCGCCCGCAGGGCCTGCATGCCTCTGCCGCACATCCAAGTGGAACACTACATCAAATTTAGATCAGGTTTACCGTTCCACCATCATATACCAAGCGGGCTCGGTTTGTCAAGAGGCCGTCCCAGGCGCCGGGAGCACCTCATTGACGGGGTAAACGCATTGTGCTACTCTGATGAAACGTTCAGTCTGGAGTGGGTAAGGGGCGATCGCTGGAGGTGGCAACAGGCTTATGGACCCTTCCGAGCCCTCTCTGTCGCACCAGCCTTTACCGGTCCTCGTCGTCTCGTGGCTCAACCGCTGCCGGAGCGACAGGTCCATGCCCTACGTCTTCGTGGCGCCCTTCTTTCTCCTGTTCGCCGGCTTTACGCTGTATCCGGTCCTCTACGCCCTCGTCCTCAGCGTCACCTACTGGCACGGCGTCGGCACGCCGCGTTTCATCGGTTGGGGTAACTATACGTTCCTGCTGACCGATGACGAGTTCTGGGGGTCGATCGGCAACGCGGCCACGCTGTGGCTGTTGGTCGTGCCGGCGCAGACGCTCCTCGCCGTGACCGGCGCCGTCGTCCTCTCCGCGCCGGCGCTGCGCCTCCGGTGGCTCTGGCGCACGGCGTTCCTCGTCCCGTTCGTCACCCCGCTGGTCGCGATGGCGCAGGTGTGGAAAGACCTGTTTTCCTCCGTGGACTCGGAGAGCGGGCTCGATGGACCGGTCAACACCCTGCTCCATACCCTTCACCTACCGACCGTTGGCTGGTTGACCACCGAAGAGTGGGCCAAGCCAACGCTGGCCCTCTTTCTGATCTGGAAAACAAGCGGCTTCGCCCTCGTCCTCATGATGGCCGCGGTGCAGCATATCCCGCGCGAACTCTACGAGGCCGCGGCGCTCGATGGAGCTGGTCCGCTCACCCAGTTCCGGCGGGTCACCGTGCCCCTTTTACGCAGGCCCATCGCCTTCTGGGTCGTCGTCGCCACACTCACGATCTTTCAGATGTTCGCCGAGCCCTACGTGCTGACAGGGGGCGGTCCCTATGGCGCGACGACGACTCCCGGCCTCTTCCTGCGCGCGTACATCACGAACTCCGACCTGGGTACCGGCGCGGCCAATTCGATCCTGCTTATCGTGCTGGTCTTCGTCCTCTCTCTCCTCGCACTCCGTCTGTTACGCCCAGGGATGGACCTTGGCACATCGAGCGCCAACGCGCTGACACTCGCCGCGCCCCGCCCTGTCGCCAGCTTCTCTCGGGATCGTCGCCGGCTCCTGCGCCTGCTGGGCTACCTCCCGCTCGTTCTCCTCGCCGCATCATTCCTCTACCCCCTTGTCTGGATGATCGCGTCATCCGTGATGGCGCGCACGGACGCGGGGGCTCTACCGCTGAGCCTCGACCCGTGGACCGTAACCGTGCAGCGCTTTATCGACGCGGTCCACGAGGGCCCACCTTTTCTGCTCGACGGATTCAAGAACACGTTCATTGTCCTCGCGTGTAAGGAAGCGCTGACGCTGTTCTTTTGTCCCCTGGCCGGCTTTGCCTTCGCCAAATATCGTTTCCCGGGGCGCAACGCCTTGTTCGGGGTGGTGCTCGCGACCTTGATGTTGCCCGTGCTGGTCCTGATCGTTCCACTATTCCTGGAAATGAACGCACTCGGATGGGTGAACACCTACCCCGCGTTGATCGTGCCTGGCGCTATCGACGCCTTCGGCATTTTCTGGATGCGCCAGGTCATCGCCGATGTCCCCGACGAGTTGCTGGAGGCGGGACGGATTGATGGATGTACGCCCTTCCGGTTATACTGGCGGGTCGTCCTGCCCATCATTCAACCCGGACTGGCCGCGCTGGCTATCTTCACCTCCCTCACTGTCTACAACGATTTCGTCTGGCCGGTTATCGTCACCGTCACCGATGAGATGCAGACGCTGCCGCTCGTCCTCGACAACGTGCCATCGAGCGCGGCGGAGACGCTTGCCACGTTGCCCATCCTTGCCCTGTTCCTCGTGTTCCAGCGTCCATTGATGCACGGCATCCTCGCCGGGAGCCTCAAGGGGTAGCCGCTAGGTCACCGCGCATGATCACCCGATACCGTCGTTTCCCTCCTTCCACATGCAGCTCCATGGCCTCGCACAAACCGAGAGATGCTCCAAGCCCTGGTAGAATCGTTGTAGGTCCCATCGTCACCAGGCGACCGTCTGTTCGCCCGTGCACGCGACCGTGTTGTCGCACTCACAGCGGACCCTTACACAAGAGCGAAGGGCGAACACAGTGATGGAAGGAAAAGTGAGCGCGAGGATGACCGGCAAGGACGTGGCCGCGCGCGCTGGTGTCTCGAAACAAACCGTCTCCAACGTGATCCGCGGCAATCACGCCCACGTGAAGTTGGAAACACGCCGGAAGGTGCTGGAAGCCCTCGAGTCCCTCAACTATCGGCCCAATGTGGCCGCGCGGTACCTGCGCCAAGGGCGCGTCGGCATCATCGCGCTCGCGATCCCCGATCTCGTCAATCCCTACTACGCCGAGATCGGCAACACGATCGTCGCCACCGCCGCCGCCTACGGCTATACGGTGCTGCTCGATCATACTCGCTTCGACCGCGCCAACGAGTTGCAGGCCCTCAGCGGGCTACGTCCGTACGCGATCGACGGGGTGATCCTCGATCCGCAAGCCCTCGAGATGGCCGACCTCCAGGCACAGCAGGCCGTCGTTCCGGTCGTCTTGCTCGGCGAAAGCCTCGTCGGCCTGCCCTACGACCATGTGGCCATCGACAACGTCGCCGCGGCGCGCCGGGCCACGTCCCACCTGATCAAGTTGGGTCGTCGGCGCATCGCGGTCATAGGGGTGGACGAGCATAAGGCCACCGGGGCGGCCGTCGTGCGCGTACAGGGGTATAAGGCGGCTCTTGCGGAGGCCGGCCGCGCCATCGATCCGCACCTGCTGGCCTCATGCGCGGAGTGGCACCGGCAGGACGGCGCCCAAGCCATGCGTCGCTTGTTGGCGCTCGACAACCCGCCCGACGCCGTCTTCTGCCTCAACGATCTCCTGGCGCTGGGGGCCCTGTCGGTCATCCACGAGGCGGGGTCTCGCATCCCCGACGACGTGGCCGTCGTGGGCTTCGACGATATTGAAGATGGGCGCTTCGCCACGCCGCCGCTCACCACGATTGCCCCGGACAAGGAAGAGATCGGGCGTCGTGCGGTCGAGTTGCTCATAGGACGGATCGACGGCACGCGGACAGGGCCACGGGAGAAGATCGAGCCGCCCTTTTGCTTGCGCATCCGTAGAAGCACCACCGGTATGATGGAGTGAAGCGAGAGGATGTAGCCCTGCTCAGGCGAGGCGTCACGGTTTCGTTGGGTTCTGCCGACGTGACATGTTGGAGCCGAAAGACCGTCAGGTCAGGCGCGTCGTTCCTGGCGATTGCGGTCGATTGGATAGGGGTGTGTTTCATCTGTGTTGCGGCTATGCATGCTCGGACAGGTTCCTATACCTGGCCTGGACACACCGCCAACGTAAGTGAAACTGATACCCGTGGTCTTGAAAAGGGCAGGGAATCGATGTTCCGAGCGTGCGAAACGAACGGCTTTCAGGCACATCAGCAGAACCCAACGGAACCGACGATCAGGCAATTGGCGATCGTCTGGCTGCTGGCCTGTCCCGACGTGTGCAGCATTTCCTAACGTGTGTAACATGATCGTCGACGCGACGCGGTCGGAACAAGTCGAGGAGAACGCGGGGGCGCTGTGTACAGGGCGGGATCTCCACGCGGCGACGCTGGACCAGATCGCCGGCATCCTGGGCTAGCGGATCCCGCGTCCGGACGCGGCCGCGTCGAGGCCCTGACCGTCATCACCGCCGGATGGCGCGACGACACCCCCTACGCATCCGCGAGTCGCTCCGCCATCGCGCCGCCGAGAGAGTCCCACGCCGCGATGACCCGATCGTCGAAGGGATCCGCGTCGCTGTCCGCGATCCGGCCGTGCGCGTCCAGCCATGCGATGACGCGGCGCGCTCCCTCCGCCCAGGGAATCGTGTAGCGGAAGCCCAGATCCTGGCGCGCCGCCGTCGTGTCGAAGATGTTGGTGTACTGCAGATCGAGGACAGCCAGGCGCGCCTGCTCCGGCGCGACGGCCTCCAACAGGTCGGTCGGGATATGGACCAACGTCGGCTCCGGCGCCTCCAGGGCCGCGGCCACCGTCCGATGGTAGTGGTCCCACGTCATCCACTCCTCGCCGGTGACGTTGTACGCCCGCCCGAGCGTCGCCCGATTGCCCAGCGCGCCGATGAAGCCGCGCGCCACGTCCTCGGCGTGGCAGACCACCCAGAGGGACTGCCCATCACCCGGCACGACGATCGGTTTGCCGCGACGCAGGCGGTCGAGGTAGGTCGTCGCGCCCCCAAACGTGTGGATGATCCCATGCCCCTCGCTGTAGGTGCTGCCGGGCCGCAGGATCGTGACCGGGAGGTCGCCCCGACGGTGGGCCTCCAGAAAGATGTCCTCACAGCGGGCTTTCTTGGACGCGTAGTCGCCGACGGGGTTGTCGCGTGGGGCCTGCTCGGTGAGAGGGTAGCCGGCGCCCGCCTTATTGTAGACCGTCACGGAACTGCAGAAGACATAGTGGCCTACGCGCCCGCGGCACGCGCGGATGGCGCTCTCAGCCTCAGCGGGGTCGAAGCACACCATGTCGATGACCTGGTCGAGCGGACCGAGTGCGGCGAGTTGGTCCTCGAAGCGCGCAACGTCGGTCCGATCGCCCCGGACCACCACGATGTTGCCGTCCACGCGCAACGGGGTCCGCCCGCGGTTGTACAGGATAAGGTCTTCCCCGCGGTCCACCAATTGGCGCGTGATTGCCGTGCTGATGAGGCCGGACCCGCCGATAATAAGCGTCTTCATCACGTCTCCTCTCGTCCCTCTCTTGTCATCGTGTGGTGAGGGCCCGGACCGCTCGCTGCGTCGGCTATGACAGGCCGGACACGGCCCTCCCCTCGTTGGTGATACAGCCTACACGGTCGCCGTGAAACCGTTGTCGGTCACGGCACGCTGGAACAGCGCCTCATCCAGCGAGAGACCAAAGCCGGGCGTGTCCGGCACACGACTCACGCCGTCCTCGACGCTGTAGCCGGACGCGTCGAGCCCCGGCACGAACGCGTCGTCCCACTCCACGTAGGCGAAGGTGGGCAAGCCGGCGGCCAGGTGGCAAGCGGCGTAGTTGCCGAACGCCGTGCCATAATGGTGCGGCGCCGCGCGTGTCCCCCGACGCGCGACCTGCCGCCCTGTTCTCAGCCAGCGCGTGAGGCCATGGCCATAGAGGTCATACTGGACCACGTCGATCAATCCCTCGGCCGCCCAGTCCAGCAACCGTGGGTCGGCGTCGCCTTCGCCATCGGCGATGCGTACGTCGAGTCCACGTCGCTCCATCCAGGTGTGGAGGTCGCGATAGAGGACAGGGTCTTCGTGGAATGGCTCTTCGAGCCAGCCGATCTGGCACGCGGCCACGGCCTCCAACACGACCTTGGTCAGGTTAAGAGTATAGCCGTTGTTGGCGTCGAGTAGGAGGGTAGCCTGCGGGCCAATGGCGGCGCGGACCGCTCGGATGACGGCGATATCGCGTCGTGTTCCCTCCTCCACAGGCATGTGACGCGCGCCGCGCCCAACTTTCACCTTGAAGGTCCGGTGGCCGCGCGCGTAGCCGTCGCGGGCCTGCGCCGCGATCAGTGCGGCGCCGGCCTCGTCCGAGGGGAGGTGTAGGTCGTCCATATAGAGCGATGTGTCATAGCAAGGAACGCGGTAGGGGTGGGGCGGCGCGTGTCCGGTGAGGGCAGCCAGCAACGCATAGACGGGGCGTCCCTCACGGCGCGCCCTGAGGTCCCATAGGGCGTACTCCATGGGCAACCAGGCGGTCCCGACGCCGGACAGCTCGTCGAAGAGCGTACTCAGGCGCTGGCCGAGGAGGAGCACCATCTGATCCGGGAGGGCAAAGCACGCGCCAAAGCCGTGCGAACCGTCCGCTGCCGTCAGACGGAGGAGGGGCACGTGCACCACGGCGCCATGGGGCCCCAGCCGCGCGTTGCTGCCCGCGGTTCGTGGGCGCTGGCCGACAAGGGCGCCGTAGTCGACGCGCACAATCGTCACGTCATCCATTATCTATCTCCTCCTCACGGCTGGCGCGCGGCCGCTTTGCGCGCCAAGTCCAGCCGCCGCTGGCCACGGGCCTCTAGCGCCTGGTAGATCACCTCCTGCGCCTCCTCCCATGGTGTGGCGGGTGCGGGCGTCGGCACATTGCCCGCGACAAGGGCCCCACGCAAGTAGGCATTGGCCTCCTCGAGGGAGGCGAACTCGCGCTCGGCGAGCAAGCGCGTGATGGCCGCCATCTGCTGCTCCATCAGGCACCGATCGGGCAGAGAGGGTCCCATCGGGTCCCCCGTGCGTCTCGATCCTCCCTTCCTCGTGGGCATATCGTCTCCTCCTGCTCATCTCCGCTTTGTGTCAGTATAGCGGGTGCGCCGCTCAGGCCGCGTGCAGCAGGCGCCAGCGCAAGGAGGCGATGCCCGCACGACCGTTCGCCCGACGAGTTGGGACTGCTTTTGATCTCTCTAACACCCGCACTGACGAAATCAACAAAGTATCGACTCAGGTTGTCTTTTTATACTAGGTCAAAGTACAATACGCTACCAGAACAATCGCAGAATACAGGGCGGCTGCTCGATTATCCAGCGCCCACCCGACAGGGCATCTGCTTTTCATTGCGAGGTTCATCAGCGACATCGGGGACCAGGCGGTGCAGCAGGGCGGAGCATTGGAGCGGTGGATTTCATATAGAGTGGGAGGCTGTGGACACATGGACGAGGCGCGAAAAGTCCGCATCGGGCTCGTCGGGCTCGGGTTCGGCGCGGAATTCATCCCGATCTACCAAGACCACCCGCACGCCGAGGTGGCCGCCATCTGCCAGCGCGACCGCGTCGCGCTCGACCGGTGCGGCGACAGGTTCGGCATACGAGCGCGGTACACGGACTTCCGGGAGATGCTCGAGGATCCGACGATCGACGCTATCCACATCAACACCCCGGTCGCCTTACACGCCGAGCAGTCCCTGGCGTCCCTGCGCGCCGGCAAGCACACCGCCTGCACCATCCCGATGGCCATCACCGTCGAGGCGTGCCGCGCGGTCGTCGCGACGCAGCGAGCGTCGGGCAAGAACTACATGATGATGGAGACGACCGTCTACTCGCGGGAGTTCCTCTACGTCAAAGGGCTGGTCGAGAGCGGTGCGCTCGGCGCCATCCAGTTCCTGCGCGGGTCGCACCTGCAAGACATGGAGGCCTGGCCCGGCTACTGGGAAGGGTTCCCCCCCATCGTGCATGCCACCCACGCGGTCGGCCCGCTGCTATCGCTGGCGGGGACCACGGCGGAGAGCGTGGTGTGCCTGGGCTCGGGCCGCATTAGGGACGAGTTGTCGATCAAATACGGCTCGCCGTTCGCGGTGGAGAGCATGCTGATCCGCCTGCGCGACAGCAATCTCGCGGCCGAGGTCACGCGGTCGATGTTCGAGACCGCGCGGGAGTACGTCGAGAGCTTCGACGTCTATGGCAGCCGCTTGTCGTTCGAGTGGCAGCGCACGGCCAGCGACCAGCCCGTGATGTTCCGCGGGGAAGAGGCGGAGCCGGTGGACGTGCCCGACGTCGCCGACCGACTCCCCGAGGGGATACGGCGCTACACGACGCACAGTTTGTACGAGGGGCCGGAGAGCCACCTGTCCTTCAAGCAAGGCAGCGGCCATGGCGGCTCGCACCCACACTTGGCACATGAGTTCGTGATGAGCATCGTCGAGGATCGCCCACCGGCGGTCGACGCCGCAACAGCCGCCAACTGGAGCTGCACCGGCGTGTGCGCGCACGAATCCGCGCTGCGCGGCGGGGACAAGGTGTCCGTACCCGTCTTCAACTAGCGGTCGGTGGGTGACAGTCGCGCCGGGCCACGGGAGGGGACGCATCGGGCATCGGAAAGAGAGTTGGTCGACGGCCAGCCGGTTGGGTATCGTTCTTTGTTAGCTAGACTTTGGTGTGCGCCCTTTAATAGTATGAAAGATTGCTCCATTGAGGAGCTGTTCTTGGACAACGGAACGAGGACGACGCAGCAGGCGTCGAGGGGCGGCACCCGTCGGGGTCTGAAGCCTGCGGACAAAAGTTCGGCTTCTGCTAACCACACAGCGGTTGACCGACCAGTCCTGTGCCCTATGCTGACGTGAGGAACCTGTGTTTAAGGCGTCGTTACTAGCAACAGGTGAAAGTGGCTGAGACACCTGGCCCAAAAGGGATGGTGGGGGATGCGCCGGGCGCCAAACCGCGCGCATGGTGTCCCTAATCCACCCGGCGGAGAGCAGGCAGCGACGGGGCACTAGCGTCTTTCATACTGGAATTGGGGAACTCTCACACCGCTTCACCCCGCGAGGGGACGCGAGAATGCCAGCGTGCGGGAGAGAGGGCGGAGGCGGCGTCGTAGCCAAATGCCGTGTTGTAATGGCACGGATAAGGTGAAGGTCCGCCAGGGTAAGTCCTTGAAAAGCGACGCAAACAGACGAAGGGAGGACAGCAGATGACGGTAGGCTTGTCCTATTGGTGCGCCTCCCCGTGGGTAACCATGAGTCTGCTCTTCGTGAGTACCTGGACCCAACTGGAAAGCGCAGTGCGGTGAAAGTCGCATGCTGCGTGTGCGCCGTGAGGCGCGTTGTCGTATCCCTGGCGCAGCCAGGAGGAACTTGGAGGAGTGTTCTTGGGTCACCCAGCTTACCTGGCGGCGAAAGCCAAAGGGGACCGTAGCATGCTGGGAAAGCGGTGGCGGTCCGAAGACGTTGTCGGGCTGGGTGCCGCAAGACCCGCGTGCCATGGTCAATGCTTGATTGCGTCAAGCCCAATCCCCGCTCGGAGAAAATGCGCTCCCACCGGAAGAACGTCTGATCACCGGTGCTGCGGTATGTCCCGGTCTAAACGTTGAACGGGGACAACCTCCATGCGGCAGGCGATGACCAACGCGGTCATGCAAGGGGATGAGTGGGCGGCCTACAGCACGCTCGGACGTACGACAGCGACGTACCGCGGGATGGCCTACGGGCGGCGACGCCTAGGGTCACGGAGCCCCGACAGTAGTCGTGGGAGTCACGCCCCACCAGGGAGCGGGGGAAAGCCTCGCGCAGGGCGAAGCGGCATCCCGCGAAGGCGGGAGAGAGTCTCCTCCCGTAGACACAGAGGAGGCAGGGCAGGTGCTTGCGGCATCTGGACGGGAAGGTATGCGAGATGCAGACCGCCGCAACCGGACGGATGTCAGCCGCAGCCAAGAGCGGTAGCCGAGCACTGGAAAGCCGGATGCCTGAAAAGCGGGCACGTCCGGTTTGGCGGAGGGGCCGACGGAAAAGGGTCGCAAGATACCTCGCTGGCGGCCTACTCTACTTGGGACGGGGGAACGGCTGTAAAGCCCGACCTATCGTTACATCAAGGGGCGATTTATTTTTGACCCACTAATACTACAACGTGACATTGACCTGCGACTGAAGTCCATAGGAGTGGGCAGGTTGTGGCACAATGTCGAGAAAAGCGTGTCCAAAGGGCAAAAACGGCGGCCAAGACGGTCGTTTTCGGCACCAATGCGGTCCATTTGCGCCCTTTCACCCTGTCATTTCCGTCATGTGCAGTGCGATTGTCACGTCTCTCGCACCACAACGACATATCCTGCCCACTCCTATGGACTGAAGTCGCATGGCACACAACGGACACTAAAGGGTCTCCACACACGCCGCTCTAACGACTTTAGTCGTCGTCCTTTGCCATGTGACTTCAGTCGCAGGCTGATCCTAACGTTGTAGTACTAAGCAAACGTCAATTACGGAGTCTCTAGATTTTGACCACCACTTGCCGCTCTAGCCAGGTTTACCAACGGGGGAGTTTTCCCTCCCGTTGGTAAACCTGGCTAGAGCGGCGTATCATACGGGTAAAAGAGGCTATTGTCTGTACCATCTGCCTGAACAGGAGGTGCATGATGGGTCGCCTAACCCCGCGTCCGCCCGCGTGCGCGATCCCCTACCATTCATTGTTCGGGTATGGTCAGACAGTGAGGCGTGGGCATGTACCTAAGGCCAGCTGTCACAAGTCTGGAGGCAAGCATGACGACGGCACCTACAAAGCCAGCATTCTATTGGGGAATCGGCATCGAAAATTGTTGGATGGCTGAGCACAATGAGGCAAACCGTGCGCCAAAGCGCTTACTCGACGTTTTCTTGCAGATGCAGCATTACACAATGTGGCGTGAGGATCTTGACAAAGCGGCAGAGCTTGGTATCACAGCCATTCGCTACAGCGTCCCTTGGTACAAGGCCAATCCGAAACCGGGGATATATGACTGGAGTTGGATTTCGCAGTCGTTGGAGTACATCGTCAACGAACTGGGTCTCATTCCGGTCATCGACCTCATTCACTATGGTACGCCACTGTGGATAGACAACAGCGTGCTGCACCACGACTATCCTGAACGTCTTGCCGACTATGCTGCCGCCTTCGCGCGCCAATTTAAGGGTCTGGTGAATCATTATACACCCCATAATGAGCCCCAGCTAGGTGCGACTTATGGCGGTTTCTCCGCCTACTGGCCCCCGTATCTAACCGGTATAGACGGTTGGGCCAAGGTTGGGCTTAATATCGGCCGGGGCATAACGATGACCTCGCAGGCGCTAAAGGCTGAGTTACCAGACGCAGTCCTAATCTCCGCCGACTGCCTTATTAGCCCGGAACCGGGTGACGTACAGGAGCATCTCGGTGTAACAATGCGAGCGGAGGAGCGTGAAGACTTTAGCTATCAGGTACAGTCCTTCCCCGCGTCGCTTGCGTACGGCAAGGTGCGACCCGACCACCCCTTTGGGCAGGCTCTGATCCGCACGGGAACCACCACGGAGGAGCTTGCCTGGTTCAACACGAACGCCCAATTGCCTGATATCGTCGGCCACAACTATTATCCCGTCTGCTTCGATCAAGAGGGTATAACCGACGAAGAGGGACTGAGCAAGGCTGTGCTCGAGCTCCAAACCCGCCTCGAGCGTGCGATGGCGTTCTTCGGTCGTCCAGTGTACCTTAGCGAGACGAGTGCAGGCTATAATGACAAGCAAAAAGCTGCCTGGATGCATGCCGCTTGCGATGTCATCATGAAGCTGAGAGCCAAAGACATGCCTGTCGTAGGGATGAATTGGTGGCCTCTCTTCGAAACCGTGCAGTGGGAGTATCGGGATAACACGAAGACGATTACCGAGTGCATTTATCCTGGTACGTGGAACAACGGGCTCTACACTATTAGCCAGCAATTCGACGGGACGCTCGTGCGCATGCGTACCAACGCGGTGGACGCCTACCGGGCTCTCGTCGCGGCCCATCAGCTGAGCTAAGAAGGACGAACGGTGGGTGATCCATGTGGATTTGATTCCCCCGCTGGGCTCTGACCTGTCGCGCGGCAGCAGATCCAGGGGGTGCCACCTTTTTTCATCAAACCGACCTTAGCGTGTGTTTTAACTCGATAGGGAGTAAGGAGGTATACCACATTAGATATAGGAACATCCCACTTGCCCTTCATAAACTCTGTCAGAACTTAGAATATAGCTCCGCAAAGCAGCATCGGAGTGGCCAAAAGTGCAGGTTGACCGTTGAGAGCGAGACGCCTTTGGCTGCGCGCGTGGAACGAATCGTAGGTGATTAGTAGCCTGTATTCTACGTTCTGACAGATCCGCTAAACCTGTTGTAGGCGTGGCATCAAACCAGCCGGCGTTGCCGGCAGTGGTAGTGTGATTGGTTGCTGGATCCGCGACGATTCCAGCGCCGCAAGCGACAACTCGAGAGCCGCTCGTCCATCCTCTCCCGTATTATTCAGCGGTGTACCGTGGCGCACGCACGCGATGATGTGGTGGGCGGAGTGGATGGCCTGCGGATCGTCCTCGAACGTCGTGCGCGATGCGATTTTGCCATCCCGTTCAACGACGAGTGTGGTCGAGCGCTCGACCGTCAGATAATGCGTCGTCGTCGCCACTTGGAGATTCATGCCGCCGTGACTGGGCACGACGAGGGTGTTCAGCAGGTTCGACATGGTCCCATTCGCGTGTCTCATGGTGCCCATGGCCGTATCCTCGATATTCGGATGCTCGAAGTAGGGCGGCCAGGAGTCCTTAAAGCGCAGCGTCGCGGCCTGGGCTTGCACGGTGGTGACCTCGCCCATCAACCAACGGATGTAATCGAAGTGATGCCCGCCATTCTCCACCAGCATGCCACCGCCCAGCTCACGGCGCCAGAACCATCCTGGCGGCATCCAGATGCCGGGCTTGGCCGGCAGCAGACGTTGATCCATCATCCAGATGGGTTCGCCACAGTCCCCGGACGCGACCATTTCCTGCACCCGCCGGTACGCGGCCATCTGCCGGGGCAAGAAGCTGATGTAGAGCAATACATTGTTCCTCTTGCAGGCCGCGATCATCTCATCAGCGTCTTCGAGCGTGAGGCACATCGGCTTTTCACAGTGAATCTGGACGCCGCGGTCGGCTGCGGCAAGGACGACCTCTTTATGCAAGAACGGCGGGACAGTCACGCTGACGACACGCAAGCGAGGATCGTCCAGCAACTGGCGGTAATCCTCATACGAGCGCTCGATCTCAAAGTCGTGGGCCACCTTGGCGGCTAGTTCCCCATTGGCATCGGCAACGCCGACGACAGTCACGTCCGGCTGTACTGGCTACTTTGCTCATCCAAGGCGAAAAACAACCTCGGATGAGCAAAGTAGCCGGTACAGGTGATCCGGTCCCGCGCCTGACCCTTGAATACGGCTACGAATTCCTCCACCGTGACGACGTGGTGGTCTGTGTCTCCAGGTCGTGACGTGGAGCCAGGTACAGTGACACATGCGCCTCCGATACTTATACTAGAGGTATGACCGTGATCCACAGTGAGAGCCGGATGCTGGCCTCCTCCCATATCATCCCGTGCTGCCTGCCCACTGGCCTCTTCGAGAATATGCACCCGCGCGCCTTGCAGGGATGCAGCAACGTGAAGAGCCTTGCGCTTGCCGCCCTCACCGACGACCGCGACGCACTCGCCGGCGCCGATGTCGCGCTCCGCAAAGATCCTCCTGATTGCCCTGATGTCACCACAGTGAACGTGCGCGTCATCGACGACCTCTACCGGTGGCTCCGCGAGACGGACTTCCATGCTCGCGTCTCCATGAACAGCCTTGTCGTCGCTGCGCTCCGCCGTTCCCAAGCTGCCCACTACGTCGACGAGGCACCTCTGCTATCCCTTGATCACAGACATCGCGCCTCAAAGGGGGAATGATGAGCACATCTCGCCGCCAGAAGACGGCTCAGCAACGTCAACGCCGGCACGCTCACTATGAGCACCATCAGCAAACCGTACAGATCCTCTCTACTCTCACCACTGCCTCTGCCTCTGCCTCTCCCATGATTGAGCCTCCCCTAGTTGCACAGGTCGGGGCAGCCTGGTCCCCAGGACGCTGAGACACTGGTGGAATAGAAATTGTTTTTGTCGTGGAGGCGGTGACAGACCAGGATGGATAAGCGCACGACGTTGCAACAGATGACCTTCGGTGCCCGTGTCGCTGAGGATGAGGCAGCCCAACTGCACGCCTACTTCGTCGAGACGGATCTATGGCGCCGCATTTTCGCCGGCGAGATCGACGTTGTCAAAGGCGCCAAGGGGACCGGTAAGAGTGCGCTCTACGCCCTCTTACTTGATCGACAGGACGATCTCTTCGACCGCGGCATCCTGCTCATTCCCGCTGAAAACCCCCGTGGTACCCCAGCATTCAGCTCCCTTGTCCTCGATCCGCCAGCGAGCGAGGAGGATTTCCGCAACCTCTGGAAACTCTACTTCCTCTCGCTCGTCGCGAACACACTGCGAGACTACCATATCGCGAACGACGCGGCCCGCACCTTGATCGCTGCGCTCACCGCAGCCCACCTTCTCCCGTACGGCTCCACCCTGACCCAGCGTCTGCGCGCCGCATTCGACTATATCCGCTCATTCGCCCATGTCTCGACAATCGAACCCAGCGTCGGTCTCGACCCGTCGAGCGGATTACCAACCGCATCGGCGAAGATTTCGCTCCGTGAGCCAAGCTCCGCTGATCGAGCACGAGGCCACGTCTCCATCGATGACTTGCTGGGTCAGGCGAACATCGCCCTCTCCGAAGAGCATTTACACGTCTGGATCGTGATCGATCGCCTCGATGTGGCCTTTGCTGAGTCGCCCGAGCTCGAGGCGAACGCGCTGCGCGCCCTCTTTCGAGTCTACCTCGACCTCGTCGACTACGATGCCGTCACGCCCAAGATTTTCCTGCGCAGTGATATCTGGAAGCGCATCACCGCTGGTGGCTTCCGAGAGGCCAGCCATATCGTGCGCGACGCGCAAATCACCTGGAATAAGGAGTCGCTGCTCAACCTCGTCGTTCGTCGCATCCTGCGCAATGCGGCGGTGCGCGACCGGTACAGCGTGGGCGAACAAACGACCCTGCTCGACACCCACAAACAGGAAGAGCTGTTCTACCGCCTTTTCCCCGACCAAGTAGACAACGGCCCGAACCGGCCGAAAACGTTCGAGTGGATGTTATCGCGGACGCGCGATGGGACCGAGGAGACCGCTCCCCGCGAGTTGATCCATCTGCTCTCCGCCGCGCTCACCACGCAATTGCAGCGCCTGGAGGTCGGGACGAGTGAGTGACTGACTAAGCCGCCGCCCTCGCAGACGGCGGCTTGTCTTCAGAACCGTGCGTAACGGTTTCCTGTTACACGGCTCCTCGTGATGGCAGTCCTTGACGTGGATGCCCGTCCCGCGCGGCCTGTTGCCGCGCGGTGAGCTGGTCGTGGCAGTGGACGTGGATCGCTTGGAGGTTGCTGTCCCGGTTCGTCCCTCCGTCGGCCGGGCGGACGATGTGGTGCATCTCCAGGCGGTCCCCGTCCTGGAAGGTCAGCCCACAGGAGGAGCAGCGCCCGTGTTGACGCCGCAGGAGACGGGCCATCGGTGTGCCCACCACCCAGTGCGTGCGCAGGCGTCTGCTCCAGTAGATGAGGTTGCCGTCGTACGGCGAGGCCAGCCCACGCACTTTGATGTACTGTTCCTGGTGCATCGCGGTGTGCCTGATGAGGCGGATACCGTCCGGTACCCGGAAACACCAGCGTTGCCCGTCGCTCTCATGCCAATAACGGGCGGCAATCCAGCGGGCGGACTTGTTGGGGTGGCGTCGCCGGCTCCAGCGACGGAGCATCGCGTACACCGCCTGGTCGCAGTCGTTGAAGGCCTCAACGCACAGGACGTGGCGATAGTACGGGCACCACGCGCGGATCTGGGTGTTCAGGGCGGCGATGAGGGCTTCCTGGGTGGAGGCCCTCATCCGGCGCACGGTGGCGTTCAGATCCGCGATGTGACGCTTGACGGCCTCTTTACTCGGCGTGATGCGCACCATGAACCCGGTTGACACCTTGCCTTTGAGCCGGCCGGCGCGCGTGCGTCCGACCCGGTACTGGCGCAGTGCGAAGCCCAGAAAATCCAGCCCCACGGCCCCCTCATGGGGGTCAAGAGTATGGGTGATCCGGGTCTTCGTCGGGCTCAGGTGCAAGCCCATGTCCGCCAACCATCGTTCGACGACCGCACGCGCGGCCGTGATCCCGTCCAGGTCGCGGCACAGCACGACGAAATCGTCCGCATACCGCAGGAGGCGCGGGCGCACGGGCGC
>JAABUX010003610.1_pt1 | contig 20366 bp, 23 predicted proteins | sample 5561851 | NCBI WGS metagenome assembly JAABUX01 (sample SAMN10711883, study PRJNA513361) | rock metagenome | isolation source: Antarctica rocks | place: Antarctica: Victoria Land, Richard Nunatak red sandstone | collected 2016-01-03 | reverse complement strand
ACACCCTTATGATGCCAAAGTGGCTTCCCTCCTCATTTCTTAGCCTGATGCATATGGGAGACGCCTCCCCCAGACCCCCGCCAACCACGTCCTGTGGCGATCGACGGGCGAGACCAGTCCCAACAATGCACGAAGCCTCCTATTTGATAGATGCGCCACATGTCCAGTATCATAAGTTGACAGCGCGGCGCCTCGACTCTGAAAACATACGGGAGTTACTCGTGAGCATCACCGACCTACGTCACCTATGAGTCTTGGGTGTGTCGGCGTCGTGCTCGCAGGCGGCGCGAGCCGGCGTATGGGACAGGATAAGGCGCTGCTGCGGCTCGACGGAGAGGCGACGCTGCTGGAGTGCGCGATCGCACGGCTCCATGAGGCGGGGCTAGAGGAGGTGGCGGTGGTGGTCTCGACCCCCGAGCGCGCCCATTCCCTGCGGGCAGCCATGCCCAAGGCCGGCGCCGTACCGTTCCTCGTCGACGCGGAGCCCGGCCACGGTCCCCTTGGCGGTCTGCACGCCGCACTGACGGCTTACCCGGAGCGCGACGTGCTGCTGGTGGCCTGCGACATGCCCCGCCTCGACGCGCGCGCGCTGCGCCTGCTGTGCGCGCCTGACGCGGCCGACATCGTGCTGCCGCGCCTGGCGGGGCGTGATCAGCCGCTGCACGCACGCTACGGGCCTGCCTGCCTGCCCGTCGCCGTACGGCTACTACAACAGAATCGACTGGCGATGCGTGGCCTGACGACGGCGCCCGAGCTGCGCGTACACATTATCGACGACACGGAGCTGGCGCGCCACGGCATCCCCGCGATGGCCTTCGCCAACGTCAACACCCCGGCCGACCTGGCCAACCTGACCAGCCGGAACACACTCCCCAACGCCGATGGCTGAGCCAGATGCACCCGCCGCAGCCGTTACAAGCGCGACTGTGATGGCTGCTGCGAATCGAGTGGCGCTCGTAGGCATGGGCGATGTCGGACCTCGACGCGTTGCCGACGAGAATGACCTGTGCCGCCTATGGGCCACGCGCGCCTTCCGCGCCGACGCCCTAACCACGACGGACGGCCATGAGTTGCACGTCGTCTACCCCGGCCGCCGCACCGGCACGGGCGGCCCCGACTTCCGCGACGCCATCCTGGCCGATGGCGCTGGAAGGGTCCGTACAGGGGATGTTGAGATACACTTGCGCGCGCGGGACTGGATCGCGCATGGGCACCGCGCCGACCCCTCCTACAACAGGGTCACATTGCACGTCGTGCTCGACGACGACGAGACACCATGCCTGCGCGCCGATGGCCGGCCTGTGTCCGTCCTCGCACTCGGCCCGGCCCTCGCCGTTCCGCTGACCACAGCAGACGATCGCCCCATCGCGCAGCCCTGTCGGGTGGCGCCGGGCCTCACGACGGAGGCGGTACAGGTGATCGTGCGGCGTGCGGGCCGGACACGCCTGGAGGGCAAGGCCGCCGCGCTGGAGGCGCAGATCGACGGACTGGGTCCCGAGCAGACCCTCTTTACGGCCCTGCTCGACGCGGCTGGCTATAGCCGCAACCGCCGGCCCTGCGCGGCGCTCGCCGAGCGCGCGCCCATCGAGCGGCTGCACGACCTGCTGGCCGGCAAGGGCGCGGCGCGCGCCGAGTCTATCGCCACGGCCGTGCTGCTCGGACTCGCCGGCCTGCTACCCGCCGACGAACGCGACCCCTTGACACGGTTGTGGCGCGACTACGGCGACCTGTGGCCGCTGCCGCCCCTACGCGCCGACGCGTGGGTACGGATAGGGGTACGCCCGGCTAACCGACCCGAGTCACGTCTGCGCGGCATCGCTGTCCTCGCCGCGCGCTCGGCGCGCGAGGGACTCACGCCAACGCTGCTGGCTCCCCTCGATCGCCACGACGCCTCCGCTCTCGTCATGGCGCTGGAAGTCCAGGTCACGCGTACGGCTCCCGCTTCTGAATCCGGCGCGGAAACGGCCAAGACGCCACTGATCGGACACAGTCGCGCCGTGGAGATGGCCGTCAACGTCGTGATACCATTCGCGCTGGCCCTCGCACGCGGACGGAACGACATAGAGTTGGAGGATCGCGCCTGGCGCACGGTCGAGGAACTGCCGATGGGCGAGGACGCCGAGCCGCAGCGTGCGGTGCTCGCTATCCTGAAAGACTCCGGTCACCGCCTACGCAAGCCAGGCGCGCTGGACGGCCAGGGCCTGCTCCACCTGCATAGTTCCACTTGCGGCGTCCACGCCTGTTGGGACTGTCCACTTGGCACAGATACGCGATAACTGATACCGCTGTAGCGCGGGAATATAAACCTGTTGCGTGTCAGGCCACTATACAGGGAGGCGGCCATGAAAATTGTTATCGCGCGTCTCTTTCCCGATGAATATTTGCGGCGCTGCTCACTACTAACTCTATGGAGGGACACACGGACGTGCAGTACACACTAGCTTGGGAGAGCAAGTTCATGGGGGACCGCCCGGTCGATGACGAGCGGCAGCTCCTCGCGCGCATCGCGGCGGGCGACCGGCCCGCGTTGGACGCGCTCTACGCCCGTTACGCGCGGCCTCTCCTGGGCTACCTCGCGCAGCTCACGCCCGACCATGGCGCCACCGAAGAAATCCTGCAGGACACGTTCGTGGCCGTCTGGCGCGGGGCAAGCGCCTTCAAGGGCCAGGCGGCAGTCTACACCTGGCTGTTGGGCATTGCCCGCCGCCAGGCCCATAACACGCTGCGCACGGCCGTTCTGCCACGGGTGGACGCGGCGGCGCTGGAGGACGTCCCCGCCAGCGACCCGGACCCGGAAGCCCAGGCCCTCGCGTGTCTCGCTCGCATCGAACTGGCGGCGGCCATCGCGCGCCTCGCGCCGGTCCATCGAAAAGCCAAACCGAAACGGCAACATTCATCGGGGGCATGCGCTGGCCTGCGGGGACCGGGACGTTGGGCGGGAATGCGACGACGCCATTGGTGCGGTTGCGTATCAACAGGGAAGGCGCGCATCTCGCCCCCAATGGCCGCTTGGTCCAGCTTCTCGCCAGGATGTTCTTGCTGCCCTCATATGATTTTACATGGTCGGACATTCGCCAAGTGGAACGCCTTACACGCGGCATCCGTTTCACCACAGCACAGATGGAGGATCCCATCGCCTTCTGGACTACCGATCCCAACCGGATGCTTGATGCCTGCGCATCGTATACCATCGCCATTGATCGCCAGCCACAACGCGTGTACGGGCATCCACGGTTGCATCGCGGTCCGTTGACTCGCCGCAAAGCGGTCGGCGTTGTGTCGGCGATTGTTCCGGCTGTCTTTGCCAACATACTGTGGACAATCGTCGGGTTACCGGCGGCGGTCACGATACCGCTGCGCGTGCTCGTTCTCATCATCTGTGCCCTATATGCCCTCGCCGTCGTTCTGATTCCTGATAATTATTGGACACGAAGACGCTAGCCGAGCATGTCATTGTGCGTAGCCTGCCCCAAGATTGAGCACGCTTCGTCGGTGGAGCGAATCCCTGGCATCCATGCCCCTGTGAGGGCTGCGACGAGGCCACCGGCCAGGGCGCGTTGGCGGGCCGGCAGGGGGCGCGTGATGGGCGCGCATATCTGTCGCTGGCGGCCTCTCTTGTCAGTGGCGCTACGTGCGCCGACGTGCTTTGGGAACAACATACCCCATCGCCGCACCGCTGTCTGTCGATTACATGCCGTATCCTGAAAGGGATGCCCGTGTCGGCGCATCCGCTATGGGTGAACGGGCCAATCAGCCAAGGAGGAGGCATGCGCTACGCGTCGATCAATGTCTTCACGGTTCGCGCCGGGGCCATGGATGCCTTCATCGCGCTGCAGCGGACTGGCTTCCTGCCCTTGCTGCGCCAGCAGAGGGGGCTGGGCTACGCGCAGGACCACCTCGCGGCGATGCACGGCATTGTCGCCGGCCACGGCGATCTTCAAGATCGCCGGTGCGTTGATGGGCGACGCGTTGGCGTACAATCAGCGCGCGACAGCGGCGCGTCCTGTGGCTGTGCCGCGCGCTCGACGTCCAGGTGATGGCGACCGACCGCGCGTGACTGCGCGCCGCTGGCACGACTCGGCGTGGCAGCGGGTGGCGGGGGTGGTCATCGGCAGGCGGGCGATGGATGCCCACCTGGCCGCGTTGCGGCGCATCGTCGACAACAGCGCGCCTAGCAGTCTGTCGGAGAGAAGCTTGCCGATCTCATGTATCATGTGTGGGAGGGCAAAACCGCGCCTACAGCTCGTGTCTTGGCCTCAAAGTGGCCTCCAAGCATAGTATCCCTCGGAAAAACACGGTCTCTCCGACAAACAGCTAGGCGTACAGGCTGGGCGACGCAGGCATCCAGGCGTGCCGACCGTGCACGAACCTGGCGGTGTCGACGTCGCCCCTCGCTCTCATTTCATTACCCGGCAAACGTCCCAAGGGTCCCAAGGTCGTTGGTGCTCACCCCCTGGTTATTGAGGGAGGCATCGAACGAATTGAGCGAACTGTTCAGGTTGCTGACATCCTGCTCGCTGCCCGTCGCGCCGTTATTGCCGTGCAGCTTGGCGCCAATGGTACTCAGACTAGTCCCAAAGGCATTGAGCGGCGCCGCCAAGGCCTTGAGCGTCGGGCTGTTGCTCCCGTTGGCGATCTTAAAGGCGACGGATACTTCGTGGTAGGCGAAGAGCGCCGCCGCGCCCGCCTTGACGAACGTGATGGTCCGACCCGGCGTGCCCGCCGCGAACGCGTGCCGCTGGTAGGGACCGATCACGAAGTGGTACACCGCGAAGTAGGCCAAGCCGATGTGCAACAGGAAGCGCGTCTTGTCGAAGAGGGCGGGGTTGCGCTGAACCCGCGCGGCAACCGGCGCCGTGCGGACGGCCGCACTGGTGCGCCCCGTGAACGACGGCGCGAGCAGGCCCGTCGCCATCACGGCCACCAAGGCCAGAACGATCAGCTTGTTTTTCATTTGTCTCCTCTAACTCCTTGCGATACCTATGTGTGTGTCGTGCATACCGCCAAACCGGGCATGCCGTGTCTGTGGGCGGCACTTCGGCTGTCCTAGCACGGAGACGCCGGCCCACTCTCTCCGTGCCACATGCCGGGGGCCGCGTAGCACTGAACCCGCGTTGGGACTCATGCACAATCCGTGCCAATAGCGGTCGTCCCCCACGCCACCGTGGGCATGCGCCACCCACCACAGAGAGTACTTTGACACGCCCTGTACGAGCCGAGAAGTCTGTCCGCGCAGGATTTAACCAATACGGTCAACGCTTACGCCTACAAATACAATAAAAACGATTAGCATAAGCATCATGCATGCTATCGGCGCATATCTGACGCATAGCGATGCTAATCAATTGCGGAGCATCGGCTATACGGGTGAGTAGTAGCCGATCGGCGCGTCCTTCTTCGCCTGTATAGCTATACGCATTCTCGCAAATTCATGCGATTTTCGACGCTTGCCACTAGGCGACAGAAATCGTCGCGCGCCGCGAACAGGGGTCGTTTGTGCAACCCTTGTAGCTAACGGAGACCTGCTGACAGTGATCACGCCGCCCGTCGTCACGGTAAACGGCGTTTCGCTATCCGAGGGCCAACTCGGCTAGCGGGACATGCTGTGCGACCGCATCGCCCATGTCGTCCATCTCGCATCCGTCATCGAGGGTGACCGTAGCCTCATCGTGTTCGATGACGAGTCCTCCATCTCGATTTCCTTGCGCCAGGAAGATTTGCGCGGTAGATCGCCCGAAGCCGCGAGATTTACCGCAGGGAACTGCTGGTGGGTCTGGTGATGGGCGCGTCGTCGCCGGTTCAGGAGGGGACGATACTTCCCACACAACACTGTCATCGGGCGCGGCCTGGAGGGGTGATCGCTCTATCCGCCTTGGCCCCAACGCTTTCGCGCCCGATAGAGAGTTATCGCTCGCGGAAGAACTCCACGACCTCACGGCGCTCTTCCTCGCTGGCCATGACCTCGATGAATGAGATGCGGTGCCACGGGAAGATCATGCTGGACATGCCGTGCGTGACGTAGCGCAGCGGCTTGCCGTCACGCGTGCGCGGATTGAAGAACGCGATATTGGTGACGTCGGGCGACGGCAAGTCTTCTATGTCGGCTACGAAAGGGTCCTCGTTGGAGAGATGGACGATGACGTTGCGCATGATGGCTCCTTAGTAGTCAGTAGTCAGTGACGAGTGAAGCTTCTCTGACTACTGACTACTGACTACTGACTACTATTTAATTGCTATCGCATAAATATGCTGGTCATTACACCCGAAGTACGCCGTGTCGCCGACGACGAGCGGCGAGCCGGGGATGGGGGCGCCGGCGTCGAACCGCCACTGTGGCTTGCCGGTCTTGAGGCCTAATCCGTAGACCCGCCCGTCGACCCCGGTGACGACGACCGTGTCGCCATGGATCGCGGGAGAACTGGTGATCTGGCCGTCGGTGACGTAGCGCCACAACTGCCGTCCCGACTTGGCTTCTACGGCGTACACGGTACCATCGACCGAGCCGAAGACGATAATACCGCCCTTCATGCGCGGTGACGAAACGACATAGTGCCCGGTCTTGAACTTCCACAGCAGCCAGCCCATCTCGGCGTCCAGGGCGTAGAGGTGCGAGTCCAGCGAGCCGACATAGACGAAGCCGTCGACGACGAGCGGCGAACTCGTGACTCCACGCAGGGTCTGGAACTTCCATTTCGCCGTGCCAGTCAAAATGTCGACGGCGTAGAGGTTGGTGTCTTCCGAACCGACATAGACCATCGCGTTACCGGGACCACCAGCCGAGGCCGTGGAGCGAAGCGGCATCCACGTCTTTAGATTCCACACCTCAACACCCGTGGCGAGGTTGAGCGCGTACAGACGCCCATCGTCGGAGCCGATGTAGAGGTGTTCGCCGTGCGCGTAGGGAGACGAGCGCACGGGGCCGCCCGTGGCGAAGCGCCAGCGCACGCGCTTCTCCTTCACGTCGAGGGCGTAGACCGTGTGGTCCTCCGACCCGAAGATGACGAGGTCTCCGTGGGGCAATGGCGCGCCGCAGATACCGCCGTCGGTGGCGAACTTCCACTGCAACGTCCCTTTGAGCGCGTTCAAAGCGTAGAGATTGTTGTCGTACGAGCCAACGTAGAGCGTCTGACCGGCCAACGCTGGAGTCGAGCGCACTTCGTCCGAGGTCGCGAAGCGCCAGCGCTCCACGGCGCTATCGAGCGCGCCGGATGTCTTGCCCGGCGTGGGGACCGGGGCGGTGGACACGGACATATCGCCGCCCCCAAGTGTCCCCGTAGCATGGGCCAGCGCGATGGACGAACTCAAGCTCCCCGTCAGCGTGCGGCTGGCGGCCGCCAGGAGGGCGGTCTTCATATGCTCGGCCGAGGTGAAGCGGTCGTCGATCTCGTACGAGAGCGCCTTCATGATAACGCCCTCGACCGCCGCTGAGATCGTCGGATTGAAGGAGCGCGGCATGCGCTCGTGGAACGTAAAAGGCGCTTCCAATCGCGGGTCGCTGCGCGTGAGCAAATGGTGCATCATGGCGGCGAGCGAGTAGAGGTCACCGCGCGGTTCGGCCATACCGCGATACTGCTCGGGCGGGCAGTAGCCTTCGGTCCCGATCATGGTGCCCTTACGGCCGACCTGGAAGGCCTTGGCGATTCCAAAGTCGATCAGCACGACACGCTCGGCGTCGGTGAGCATCACGTTAGATGGCTTGAGGTCGCGGAAGACGATGGGCGTCGGCTTGTGGTTGTGCAGGTATTGCAGCACGTCGAGGATTTGCAATGACCAGTCGATGACCGTCGTCTCGGCCAGCAGTTGCGAGGCCTGGTTGAGCACGGTTTCGAGATCGTGCCCTTTGACGAATTCGAGGGCTAGATAAACCTGCTTGCCATTGACGAAATAGTCATAGACCTTGGGTATGGCCGGGTGCGAGAGGCTAGCCAGAAGATTGGCCTCGCGCTCGAAGTTAGCCAGCAGCAACTGGCGGTCGCTCACCGTTCCCGTTGTGTCGGCCATCTCTTTGATGGCGCACGGCTTGAACGTCGTGGCAAAGCGCAGATCGCGCGCCGCGTAGACGGTGCTCATGCCGCCCAAGCCAAGCACTTTGGTTACCTCGTAGCGATCGACCAACACCGTGCCGCGCTTGAGCACCGCGCGCGCGCCCGCGCCGATCTCCTCGACAGCGGATACGGCGGACACGCCGGGTGTGTGATCTGGGCCGTTGACCACGGATATGCCTCTTTGCTAGTAGTCAGTAGTCGGTAGTCAGAGACGTGCTGGACTATATCAGTGAGGCCATAGTAGGACAATGGGTATCGGGGCGCTATAGCACGGATGGGCTACCCGGTGGAACAGCCAACAGTCGAGGGAGCGCGTCACAACGACTCGACGTTGCAGACGGTCACAAACGACTACGATGTCGGCGCGCCACACTCTTTCTGACTACTAACTACTAACTACTGACTACTACGGATAGATCCCTCGCACCTCCAATGCGCGCACGACTTTATCGACGGCGAGGATATAGGCGCCGATGCGCATGCTGACGTGGCGGTTCTCGGCCTCTTGCAGCACTTCGTTGAACGAGCGCGTCATAATGTCGCGCAACCGCTCGTTGACCTCCGACTCTTTCCACAAGAAGCTCTGCAACCCCTGCACCCACTCGAAGTAGCTCACGGTGACGCCGCCCGCGTTGGCCAGGATGTCGGGGAGCACGAAGATATCGCGCTCGAATAGAATGCGGTCGGCCGCCGGAGTGGTCGGACCGTTGGCGCCCTCGGCGATGACCCGCGCGCGGATACGCGGCGCGTTGATCTCGGTGATCTGATTCTCCAGCGCGGCCGGTACCAGGACCGTGCAGGGCAACGTCAGCAGGTCCTCGCCGCCGATTGACTCGGCGCCGGGGAAGCCGGTGACCGAGCGCGTGTCGCGCACATGCGCGTCGAGCAGCGTGAGGTCCAGTCCCTTAGCATTGTAGATCGCGCCGTACTGATCGCTCACCGCGATCACCGTGCAGCCTTGCTCGGCGAACGCGTGCGCCGCGTTGGAGCCGACGTTGCCGTAGCCCTGCACGACGACGGTGGCGCCATGGGGATCGATGCCCAGATGGCGTAGCGCCTCCAGGGTTACGATCATCACGCCGCGTCCGGTGGCCTCATTACGCCCCTCCGAGCCGCCAATTGAGAGCGGTTTACCCGTCACCACGGGCGGAACCGAGTAGCCGGACTGCATCGAGTACGTATCCATCAACCAGGCCATCACCTGAGCGTTCGTGTTCACGTCGGGAGCAGGGATGTCCTTTTGCGGCCCGATGAGGATGGAGATCTCACTGGTGTAGCGGCGCGTGAGGTGCTCGATTTCATTAAGACTCATCTCCCGCGGGTCGCAGATAACACCGCCCTTGGCGCCCCCGAAGGGGATGTTAACCACGGCGCACTTCCAGGTCATCCACATCGACAGCGCCTTGACCTCGTCGAGCGTGACGTCGGGGTGGAAGCGGATGCCACCCTTGGAAGGGCCGCGCAAGAGCGAGTGCTGCACGCGGTAGCCGGTAAAGGCGCGCACTTTGCCGTTGTCCATGCGCACCGGAAAACGCACGGCCAACTCACGCTGGCAGTCGCCCAGTAGCGCGCGTGTACCATCGTCGAGGTGGAGATAGTCGGCGGCGAGGTTGAATTGCTGTTGCGCGGTCGCGAAAGGATTGGGCTTGGCCGGGACCGGCCGGGTTAGTGTCTCTGTCACTGTTCACTCCTACACGTCTTTGTGTGGTTGTCTATTAGTCGTGAGTCGTGAGTCGTAAGTCGTAAGTCGTGAGAATAGAATATGGAATGCGATATCAGGTGACTTCGTCCATACACCTTAAAAACGCGATTAGCAGCGTACGTCTATATACCTAACTCACGACTCACGATTCACGACTCGTTATGAGCAAGAATCATGCTCACAGCACGATGTATATTGCCGCCCCGACCATTATACTTCGTGTTATGGATACAGCGGATAAGCTGCGCCAATTGGGCGCCGCGGCGGATTTGGATGTCGCCGCGCCGGGTTCGGGCAGCGGTACATCCCGTCGCCCCAAGACGGCTCCCACGCCGGGCGTCTGTCACGTCGCGGGTAAGGGCGGGTCCACGCTGCTGCGCGTGCTCATGACCGACCGCTGTGAGCACGACTGCCACTTCTGCCCATTGCGCGCGTCGGCGCCGCGCCGCCGGACCGGGTTCGAGCCCGAGGAGTTGGCGCGCCTGTTCAGGGACATGCATGACCGCGGTATCGTCGATGGATTGTTCCTCTCCTCAGCCGTCGACGGAACCCCCGACGCGACGATGGAGCGCATGCTCGCCGCCGTGGAGATCATGCGCACCTGGGGCGAGTTCGACGGCTATATCCATCTCAAGCTCCTGCCGGGTGCGAGCGACACCGCCGTGGAGTTGGCCGCGCGCCAGGCCAGCCGCGTCTCCATCAATGTCGAGGCGCCCAACGGCGCCTATCTGGAGCGCCTGGGCACGGGCAAGGACATGGCGCGCGATATCCTGCGCCCAATGCGCCTGCTGCACCGCATGGAGCAGGAGGGGAACCTACCCAGCGGCGTCTCCACGCAGTACGTCGTCGGCGCGGCCGGCGAGAGTGACCGCGAAATCGTCTCCAGCGTGCGCTGGCTCTCCGAGGAATTGGGGTTGCGGCGCGCCTACTTCGGCCTGTACCGACCGACGCCCGGCGACGGACTGGGCGACCGCCCCGCGGCGCACCCTAACCGCCAGGCGCGCCTCTATCAGGCCGACTGGCTGACGCGCATGTATGGCCTGCCCCACGACGATGTCGCGGACGCCTTCGACCCGCGGGGCAACCTGCCGCTCGGCGTCGACCCCAAGGTCTCCATCGCGCTCGCGCGCCCCGAGCGCTTCCCGCTCGACGTCAACCACGCCTCGCGCGAGGAGTTGCTGCGCGTCCCCGGCATCGGACCCGTCTCGGCCGACCGCATCGTGACGCTGCGCCGCGCGCATCGGTTCACCGACCTCACGCAACTCAAGCGCGCCGGCGTCGCCGTCGGCCGCGCGGCGCCGTTTGTCCTCATCGACGGACGGCAACCGATTGAAGCGCGCGTACAACACGCGCGCCTGACCCGCCAGCGCGCCGCCACCCCCGCCCAGTTCGGCGTACAACTCGGGTTGCCGGGGTTCGAATAGACATAGCGTACGACACTCTCAGTACACTCAGTACATGACGAATCTTTTGTACAACGCATGGCATACAACGAACGGCGCGCCTGTAAAACATGTGACAGCATACGGCGCGATCACCCTGGTATAGTACCGGCCTGATGGGGTTCCCCTCTCTCACCCCCTCCCGGACCTTGGGATGGTGAAGAGATGATGGAGGCGCGCGGGGACGACGAAAGGGGCTGGGGTACATGGGGCAGATCATCATGCTGGGCACGGGCGATCCGTTGAACGACGAGCGCGTGCAGACGAGCCTAGCTGTGCCACTCGATGGCGGCGACACGCTGCTCATCGACACGACCAGCGGGACCGCCCTGCTGCGCCAGTTGCGCGCGGCCGGCCTCGGGCTTGCCGGTATCCGCCACGTCGTGGTCACGCACCGCCACTTCGACCACGCCGGCGGCCTGGCCCCTCTGCTGACCGCACTGGCCGCCGTCCCCGCGGCTTGGCGGAGGATTTGGGGGTGACCGACGTCTAATATGCAACACTTACCCCTCCTGTAGATCCTGGCGACGATGCGTGCTCCGATTGCACTACATCGGCCGGCCGTTTGAGCATGGCATGGCGTCATAGGAGGCGCGCGGCGAAAGGGGGGATTGTTGTCACACATTTTACAGCGGGAGTGTTACGGATGTGACTGCGCGGCGGCCGCTACGGACGCATAATGGGAACAGGCGCGAGAGATCAGTGAGCGGCGCCCTCACACGCTACAGCAACGCACAGTATGCAGGGGGCAACGGCAATGATCACGCGCACATCCCTCAACGCGACGAGCACGACTGGCACGACTGGCACGACTGGCACGACTGGCACGACACGAGCCCGCACGGCGCCCACTCTATGGGCCGTGGCCCGTATCTGGGTTGGGTGGGAGTTCCTGACGGCAAGCCTGTCTAAAATGGGCGACCCGGCGTGGATCGGGGCACGCGCCGGCGCCGCAGTACGTGGCTTCCTTGGCGCCGCCATCAGTCCCCGTATGACCGGCGGGCTCCATCCCAACGTCCTGGCGCCCTACGCCTGGTTGAGCCGGACCATCCTGCTCGCCCACGCGCCCGTCTTGAGCTACCTTGTAACCTGTGGCGAGTTCCTGGTTGGGGTCGCGCTGATCCTGGGGCTGTGTACGCGCTTCGCCGCGCTCGGTGGCATCTTCCTCAACGGTATCTACATGCTCAGTGGTTCAGCAGGGCTGAACGTGCCCATGTTCGCCATCGAACTGAGCATCGCCCTGGTGGGGCTACGGGCCGGCCTGATCGGACTGGACGCGGTCGTGGTCCCCTATCTCACAAAACAGATAGCGGCCCATCGTGGGCGGAGCGCGGTTGGCGCCGTCGGCAGGTACGCCTGACGTAAGCGTTCCTCATGGGCCTGGAGCACGGCGTCCAGATGGTCCCACAGCCGGTTCATCAGCGCGCGCACGTCCTCGACATCGCGCGCCTCGCTCATGGCGGTGAAGCCGGACACATCGGCGAAGAGCACGGTGAGCAGTTTGCGCTGTTCCTCGGGAGGCGGGGCCTGCAGGGCGGCGAGCCGCGCGCGCATCGGGGCGAGGGCGGCCTCGACCACGGCGTCGCCGAGCAGGGCGCGCTGCACTGTTAGCGCGGCAATGGCCGCCTCCAGCTGCTCCCGCTCGCCCATCGCTGTCTGCTCTCCCCGGCGGTGTCACCGGTCAATCGCTTGACGTCATCGCCTCAGTCTACACGATAGAGGAGCGACCACTGCCGAAGCGCCAATCTATCGCTGGCGACTGCCACTGACATGGCCTCCGGCGGGTACAGTCGTGGCGACGGAGGCCAGCTATCCCGAGAGGGGATCGACCCGACGAGGTAAATCGAATCCCACCGCGCGCCTGCCGCTGGAAAGTCGTTGCGAACGGGTCGGGCGCCGAAAACGGCAACCTGGAGAGCCGCGAGTTGCTTGGTCGTGGGTTGCGTGCGGCCGCCCTCGTACATGACCACACGGACCCACATGCCGATCCCCCCGTGGGCGAGAGCTTGTCCGCGTAGCAGCATACCACAGCATGTCGTCAACCCCGCTTGCGGCCGGAGACACCACACCGCGATACACGCGGCGCGCATTCATCGTTCACTGCCTCACGGGAAGGGATCGCGTCCAGGGTGCATCACGAAGGCCAGTCCCATCGCTCGCGCCCCATTGTAGAAGCGCTCGTCAATCGTCCACATCGTTGTCCCGGCCTGCTCCGCGAGGGCGGCGTAGGACATGTCGAAGAGAGAACCGCGCCGGCTGGGGAAGCTCAGTTCCATCCCCCGGACGTAAATGTCCGGGCGGTAGTCGCGGATGGTCCCATCCGGCAACTGCTCCCACTGCGGTGTCAGCGTGATCTCGCCGTCGGCGGGGCGGGACGCGTGATCGACGAGGGCAATATCTAGATCGGGCATGCTACGCAGAAGCGCCCTCGCTTCGTCCAGGAGGAGCGGCGGCGGTGCCACCGGGGCCAGACACAGGCGATAAAGGGCATTCGCGACTTCGGAGTACAGGCAGGTCGGCGCCAGCAAACGGGCATCGAGTTGCGCACAGCGATTTAGGAACGCCTGGCACTCCGCGCTGTACGGACCATCCGCCATCCAGCGCACGACCACTGACGCATCGACGACAACGGCAACGGCGGCCACTGGCGCGCTAGTCCTCGTTGCCCGCGTCCCGGGCCTTGATCAACTCCTCGACAGGATCGGGGAGGCGCGCCGGGTCGACACCACGCGCACGCAGACGATCGTGCACGGCGGCCACATGAGTACGGAACCGGCGAACTTTCTCCACGGTCAGCGGCCCTGGTAGGTGATCGCCCGCCAGAGGTGGAGTTTGCGACGTATTCATGTGCCTCTCCTCCGCGCTGCTCGTCTACAATGCGGTATTCCTCGACCCATCCACTGGAAGGCGTGGACGTCAGTCAGTTAGGCTCCCATCACAGTATATCATTAGCGGGCGTGGGATGTTTCAGGCGATTGGTCTACATTACTACATTAGCAGAGCGTGACAAATAGCTACACATTATGGTACGGTATATGTATAATATAAGGTCCCTCGCGGCGCACGACCACCCTACCCGGCGCCAAACTCCCGCGCCTACCTCACGCGGCGCCTCTACTCCTCATGGCGCCTACCCCTCTGGCTCCCGGCATGGCGCTCACCCTCCGGCTTCGCGCCTTTCGCGCCCACTCCGTTCACCGTAGCGTAGATAGGAGCGTATCAGCATGCGCGTGCCCATAGCGCCCATACTCGCCGTTGCCCTCGTACTCGCCCTTGCCGTCCCCACGGCCCTTGCATCGTCCCTCACCGTGTTTCAGGGCGTCTCTCCATCGCCTGCCGGCGTGCGCGCCTTGGCGGACTCGGTCGTTGTTACCGTCAACGGAGCCGGCGCGACGCCGCAGGTATTGACTGTCGACGCCGGGGCGATTATCCAGTGGTGGAACCGTGATGATATCCCGCATACGATCACGGCGGACGACGGCAGCTTTGGGCCGTTACAGGTCAACGATGGCGACCGGAGCGCTGCTATCTCGCTACCTCCCGGCGTACACGACTACCACATAAACAGCGTCAGCAGCGTTACAGGCACGATCGTGGTGCGCGACAACCCCCAGTCGCCCACACCTACACTGACAGCCTCGCCTATCGTCACACCTACACTGACAGCCTCGCCTATCGTCACGAGTATCCCCGCGCCTCCGGCGAGCCCTACGGCCCCAGGGGCGTCCAGCCCGACAGTTATCGCGAGTCCTTCGGCCACAGGCACGAGCCCAAGCGGGAGTACACCATCTCCGACCGGCGCCGCGGCGCCCTCGGCGACAGATGTTGGCGCACCGCCCACTATGACCGTCCCTGTCACCATTGACGGCGACATGATCGACCCCGCTGTCGTCACCGTGACGGCGGGAATGGACGTGCAGTGGACCAACCTGGGGACATCTTCCGTCGTCGTGACACAATTCGGCGGCTTTGTCGTCGGCCCTATCGCGCCGCAAACATCGGCACGTCGTCAATTTGCGCTCGTCGGCAGATATCCGTACTATATCCAAGGGACAAGTCTATCCGGATTGGTGATCGTACAATCTACCGCTGCCAGCCCTACAGCTACAACCACCGACGCCGCCTCCCCGCCACCGCCGACCAGCACATCAACACCGCCGACAGACAGCCCTGTCCTCCCCAGTAGCACTCCCACTACGACGGGGCTACCTACCACGCCGCCGACCGCCGCTATGGCTACCCCGACAAGCAGTGCGACCACCATGTCCAGTCCCACCGCTACGGTCACCCCGACAAGCAGCCCTACCACGACGGATACGCCGGAGCCGACGGCAGGAGCGGACTTACCGTCACCCACGACGACGCCGACAGCCACGAACACTCCCTCCGCTACAGCCTCCCCTACGGCGTCACTGACGACCACGGACACTCCCTCTGCCACAATAGCGCCTACGGCTACGAGCACTCCCTCTGCCACAATAGCGCCTACGGCTACGAGCACGCCGTCCGCGCCTGGCGCCATCGTCACGGTCTCCCGCGGCGCCTTCGATCCCCAAACCATCACCGTGACGGTTGGCTCAATCGTAGGTTGGCTCAACCAGGAGGCCCTCCCTATCACAATCAGGCAGTTTGGCAATTTCACCGTGGGGCCTATCGCCCCTGGAGATACGGGACACTATCAGTTCGAACAGCCTGGCAGGTTCGAGTGTTCGTTGGACGGGACCACGGCGCTGAATGACGTACTTGTACAAGCGGATAGCGCGACCCCGACGGCCACCCCCGCATCGACGACCACACCCACCACGACTAACACCGTGCCGCCGAGCGCTATACCCACGGCGCCGCCCCTCACCGCGACCGCCACGGCGATGCCGACGACCACGACAGACACGCCAACCAGCATACCGATGGCGACCATGACAGACACGCCAACCACCACACCCACCATGACGATGACGCCCACGCCTACGGCCACGCCCCCTTCGCAAGCGACCTTTACGCCCACGCCAACTACACCTGGGGAGTCGTCCCTCACGCCAACCGCGCCGCCGGCGCCAAGTCCGACCGCGGTCATCGCGCCAGACCCAAACCCAACCGACACCGCCGCTCCACCAGCGCCGGTCCCCTCCGACACGCCGACGCCAACAAGGCAACCCGACGCGACACTAACGCCCAGTCCTGCAGCACCGCTCACGGTCGAAAATCCGTCCGCTACCAATGTCCCCGTCGCGCCAGTCACGCCGCCTACACCAACCACAGGAGGGTTGCGCGGCCTGGCCGCGACCGTCGTATCCACGCCGGCGCACGCCGCATCTACCGCCACCAGCAGCAAGCGTCTTCCCGTGACAACGAACCGGACGACGTCGATCAACCATCCTGTAGCGCGGGCACAGCCCAACCCAACGACATTGATGGCCGTCAGCGGCTGGGTGTGGCGCGGCCGCGCGCGCGTCGCCCTGGACGCGTCCGTGGCCCTGCGCAACGGACGCGTGTGGGGCCAGGTACGCCTGCGGGACAGCGCGGCGCGCCTCGCCCTTGTCTCTCAGCGCATCGACCGGCCACGTACAACAAAACACGGCATGCTCGTCACGGGAACGGCGCGCGTTGGGCGTCGGACCGTCGTATTCGCGCTGGATGTCGAGACCGCCGGCCACACGACGACTGTTGTCCTCACCGTGACCGCGCTATACTACCGTCTGGGCGGCCCTTTCCACGGACGCGTCGTGCTCCATACCATACGCCCCGTCAGTTCGGTCCACGGCGCCCATACAGCTACTACTGGGCGGCCCTCCCCTGGCGCCCGAGGGAAAACGCCTGCCAACGCGCGGGGTAAAACGTCCGTCCCCCCGCGCCAACAGCAAAAACCCGGCAAAAAGTGAGCGAGCCGGTACAATAGGCGCATAGGCGCTGATGAGACCACGTCCAGCGTCGGGCGTAGCAAGCAAGTCTACGAAGAGAACAGGAGATCATATGTCGAGCAACCAGGGTAGCGAGCCGGGCGTCGATTATCAGGTACAGAGCCGTAAGGGCGGCCAGGGCAACGCCAGCGACTTAGTCGTCGGCCGCGCCGAACAACCTATTGGCTTCAAGGATTCGTTGAACGCCCGCGTCCCCGGCTTCGAGGATATCACCGACCAGCCCGACTGGGGCGACAACGGCTTTTCCGGCCGCAAGTCGGATATGCGCATGGTGCGCTTCGATCGCCTGCCGCACACTCCCGAGGGCGAGCAGGAGGATGAGTAGGGACGTATCGATACCGACGCGTAGCCATCAGCAGTCAGTAATCAGCCGTCAGCCAGCATAGGCGCGAGACCTATCCCTACAGCAATGTCGATGGAGACGCGTCTTATTGAGCACTCGTAGCTGACGGCTGATTGCTGACCGCTGATGGCTAATACCCTCGGTCGATCCATTCCTGCAAATGCGGCTTCTCGGCGCCGATCGTCGTATCGGCGCCGTGGCCAGGGCGGACAGCCGTGGTATCGGGCAATACGAACAGCTTCTCGCGGATACTATCGATAATCTGGCCGAAGCGCGCCTTGTCGTCGTGCGTCGCGCCGGGACCACCGGGAAAGAGCGTGTCGCCGTCGATCAGCGTATCGCCAGCATAGAAACAGACGCTGCCGGGCGTGTGGCCGGGCGTATGGATAACGCGCAGCCTGATGTCACCAACGGCGATCTCCTGCCCGTCGGTGAGTTCGAAGTCCGGCGGCGCCGGGAGGCGATCGGCGTCGGCAGGGTGGATGCCGACCGGAACGCCCAGGCGCGCGCGCAGGTCTTGTAGCGCGTCGATGTGGTCCGCGTCGCCGTGCGTCAACAGAATATAGCGCACGGTTGTACCAGCAGCGGCTTCGGCAATGCGTGCGGCGTCGTGTGAGGCGTCGATGACGGCGCTCTCGTTCGTGTGCGGACACACGACAACGTACACATTGTTGTCCATCGGGCCAAGCGTGATTTTCGTCACCTGCATCGTTAGCCTCCCTCATCAACCACATATATGTCCTGCGTACGTCCTAACGACGTATTCCAGCGCGAACCCTCCTAACCGTACCTGAATGCGAGGACTAGCATCAAGAGAGCACAGAGGATGGCTCCCCTCTCACTCGTCAGGGAGAGCCGGTTGGGCTGTCGGAGCGGAGGGAGACCAATCCGCATGGGGTGGGGGTGAGGGCCGTTCTCGCCGCGTGGCCCTATCCTTGCGGCTGTCGCCATTCAATACTCCCAGTCCATGCATGGTTCAGGCTAGAGTATATATGTCCGCGTTCATGGCAGACGCGCACAAACAAGGAGGTTAATGGTGGCATCCCCTGTCGGAATCGGGATAATTGGCGCGTCGGGCGCGTTCGGCCGCTTTATCGCCGAGGCGATAGAGGAGATGGGCGGCGCGCGGCTCGTCGCCGTCGCGGGAACAAACGAGGAGCGGACGCAACGCGCCGCCCACGACCTGGGCGCGGCGCGCGCCTACGTCGACTATCAGCGATTGGTCGACGACCCAGGCGTCGACGCGGTCATCATCAGTACACCGCCCGGCGACCACGCCGCTATGGGCATCGCGGCGGCGCGGGCTGGCAAGGCCATTTTCATGGAGAAGCCCGTCGCCCTCTCCGTCGACGAGTGCCGTGACCTGCTCACCGCCGTCCGGCAGGCGGGCGTCGCCGCCACGGTCGACTTCGTCATGCGCTACAATGCGATCTTCGATGCGCTGGAGTCGTGGACGCGCGCGGGAGCGCTCGGAGAGTTACGCCGCGTCGACTTCCAGAACTTTGCCGCCGACGAATCGCTGGCGCCCGACCACTGGTTCTGGGACCGTGCGCGCAGCGGCGGCATTCTGGTGGAGCACGGCGTGCATTTCTTCGACATCTACGGCCACCTCATCAGTGCGCCGCCGGTCGAGGTCATGGGCATCCTGACGACGCGGCCGGGCACGGATCAACAGGACAAAGTGCTGGCCGATGTGCGCTACGCGAACGGCGCGCTCGCCAGCTACTACCACGCCTTCGATAAGCCCTCGCGCCTGGAGCGGACCACGGCCGTCCTCGGCTACGACCGCGGCTACGTCGAGGTACACGGCTGGATCGCCACCGCGCTCACCTTCGACGCCATCGTCGACGACGCGCAGGCCGCGCTCCTCGCCGCGACGCCGCATGTACGCCTTGAAACGGTCGAGACGTACGCGGACGGCGGGGGCGCGACGCACGGCAACGGGCAAGATTACAATGTGATACGCCACGTCCGTGGGACACTGGAGTTACCACGCTCCAAGCAGGACGTATATCGTACGTCGGTCGCCGACGCATTGCGCGACCTCATCGCGCTCATGGAAGATCGCACACATCGGCCGCGCGTCACGTTGGCTGATGGCGTGCGCGCCGTGGCTATCGCCCGCGCCGCGTCCGATCCAGCTGAAGGCGCGCGCATCGCCGAGACGTGGCGGGAGTTGGGTGACGAGTGGCGAGTGGCGAGTGACGAGTGACGAGTGACGAGTGGCGAGTGACGAGTGGGGGTGTACATGCCTACCAAGGACAGTCGCCCGCCGTACTCGCCTATTTCCCACCAATCACTCGCCACTCGCCACTCACCACTCGCCACTTATGGCTAGATCCGGGATATAGTCGATTTCGGGGGCTTCGTCGCCGGGCTCAAAGGGCTGCAAGCGAACCACGTAATCGGGCAACGCGTCCTCCGTGTCATCGTCGACCGCCGCGGTCCAACGCAGGCGTGTCACGGTCACGGTGTACGCGCCGGGCTCGGCCCAGAACGTAGCGGCGCCAGACATATCGGGGAAAGATAATTCCTCGCCCGTCACGACCGCCACCTCGCCATCGTCGGCGACTTGAAGCCAAAACAAGGCCGACTGCGCGGCCAGACGCCGTGCGCGCTCGTCGAGATCATCGAACGTCACGCGCACGGCGAAGCCGCCCCCTTCACCCGTTTCGATGGGGATGATATGACCGGCGTTCGCCTCAGCGAGCAAGAGATCCTCGTCGGTCCACCACGAATCATCATCCTGCCGGCCCGCCAGTCCACCCGGCGCGATGACCGCCAGCAAGTCCACATCCGTGGCCAGGTGAACGGTTAACTCGCCCAATTGCTCGTCGTTCTCTTGCATGATTTAGTCGGCAGTCGGCAGTCGGCAGTCGGAAGAAAGTGAAAGTTGGCAGTGCGTCATATATAAAG
>JAABUX010003609.1_pt1 | contig 20370 bp, 22 predicted proteins | sample 5561851 | NCBI WGS metagenome assembly JAABUX01 (sample SAMN10711883, study PRJNA513361) | rock metagenome | isolation source: Antarctica rocks | place: Antarctica: Victoria Land, Richard Nunatak red sandstone | collected 2016-01-03 | reverse complement strand
TATCCGGGCCAGGCGATCAAGCACCCGCCACGGCGTGTCGCCAGCCGTCACCACGCCAGCCGCCGAACCCGCGGAGCTGCCTGTCATAGATGCAGGTCAGCCACTCATCCTTGGTGAATAGCTACATTCCACCTGCATCCGCAGCTCGGCGATGGTCGAGGTATATTCCTTCGACTTATCCCGCAGCCGGATCAGCTCCGCCCGCTCGGATTCCGTCAGCGGGGCGCCCGGTGATATCCCGGATTCCGCAGTTTCGCGTACGATTTTAACCCACTTCCCCAGCGTCATCTCATGAACGCCGATGTTGCGTGCCACCTCGGCGATCGGACGCCCTCCTTCGAGGACGAAAGCTACGGCCTGCTCCTTATACTCAGGAGTGAAAGCCCTGCGCGTCGAACCCATTTCTTATTCTCCCGACACATCGGGCAGTTTACTCGAGTGTCCACCAAAGCGGGTACGGTTCAGGGATCACCGGTCGGGTCCGAGGGCCAGGGGAGCAGCGGTCACGGGCCGAGCTATTGGGTCAAGCCGCTTGTAAGCTGGAAACCATACCGACAGCGGAAGGTGATCGTGGCTCTGGCGGCGGAGGACTGGCTCGACTCTACGATCGCACTGATACGCCAGGCCTGGTCTCAAGCTCGTCAATCGCGGTCTTCATCCCAGGAGATCGCAGTGGTGGAACCCTGCTACGACGAGCCCGGCTGGTATCGGGTGCAGCGCAGGCTGTCCGGCAACGAGCTGGAGTTCATCTCCGAGGGGAATCTGGCCTACGGTTCCGGTGACCGTGCGCTTGAGTTCGACGTCCTTGAGGTGATCGCCGACGATGAGCAAGTCCGTGTGCGCGCGTCTGCGGCTGCGCCGCGAGAACGGCTCTCGTTATGCATCCGGCACACCGGCACCGCGGCAGGTTCTGGAAGGCCTCGGCAAAGGGCTGAAGGCAGCGCAGGCGAATCCGCTGCTGACGCAGTTCGGCGAACGACGGCTCACGCCGGTTCAGCCTGACGCTCGGCTGGCCGATGCTCATGGCTGGGACGCCCTACGGCCGGCCCAGAAAGAGGCGTCGCTGCGTGCTGCTCGGCGGGCCTCCAGCTGGTATGGGGTCCGCCGGGCACCGGGAAGACCATGGTCATCGCCACCGCGATCAGTCATCTAGTGGACTCGGGACAACAGCGAGTCCTGCTCGTGTCCAACAACAACGTCGCCGTCGACAACGCCCTTCATGAAACCATGCGCATCCTGCGCACGGACGGTGATGGCCAGGCGATCCGCGTCGGCAATATCGGCCTGCCGGCACTCGCGGCGGACCGTCGCGTGCGGCTGGACCTACTCGTGGAGGCACGCCAGGCCAGGCAACGGGCACAGGTCGACGGCCTGGCTGGGCAACTGGAGGAACTGGCCCGCGCCGGCACCAACCTTGCCGAGGCAGAGCAGCAGCTCGCAAATTTTGATCCTGGCGCTTATCAGCAGGCCGCCGCGCGCGTGGACAACCGGCACCGCTACGACGAGGTGACGGAGGCTCTCGGCCCGGCCGAGGCCGGCCTCGGCCGGGCGCGGGCCGAGACGCGCGTGTGCGAGCAGCAGTTGCTGTCTCTGACATGCTGCGCAGCAGAAGACCGAGAGGCAGAGATACAGAGGAACCTCAAAGGCGTCAATGCCGCTCTGGCAGCCCGTCAGGAATCCTCCCTGATGGCGCGATCACGCCGCCCCGGACTGAAGAGCAAGCTGACCGCCAACCGGATCAGCCTGGAAAATGAGCTGGCCAGCGCCGGCGCCGACCGACGGAAAGCGATAACTGCCGCGAGGCAGGCTGGCGCAGATCCCGTGCCATCGGTCCGGCCGGACGCTGCGCAGACACTTGCCGCCGCCGAGCGCGCTCGCAGAATCCTCGCTGCGGCGGCGGCTGAGTGCGCTCCACGAAAGAATGCCAGACCTGCGCATGCGCGCCCGGGAGGCGCAACGTCGCCGCGTCGCCGTTCAGCATGAGTTCGACGAGGCAAGCGAGCGTATGCACCAGGAGAAGCGGATCATCGAGCGGGAGATCATCTCCGGCGCCCGGCTGGTGGCCACCACCCTGACCCAGCTCACCTTGCGCTCTTCGATCACCCAAGCCGAGTTCCACCACGTCATCATCGACGAGGCGGCCGCGGCCCAGCTGCCGCATCTTGCCCATGCAGTCGGATACGCCCGGACCGGCGCCACCCTGGTCGGCGACTACCTGCAGAACGGCCCGATTGTCGAGAACTCTTTCCCCGGCGGGGACGAAGTCCGGCAGTTATTCGAGACTGACTGCTTCACGTTTTTCGATGCCGTCGATCCCGTGCGGACCCAGCGAACTGCCGGATGCGTCGTCCTCACCGAGCAGTTCCGGTTCGGGCCCGCGCTAACCGAACTGGCTAACCTCGTCGCCTATCGCGGAATCCTCACCACAGCCGGACGCGACGCAGACATCGTCGTGGTCACCGTCGACGGCCTGCCGGTAGACATCAGCACCATCCACCGCGAGACCCGGCAGGCCTGCTGGTGGCTGATCGGAGCCCTGCTAGCTCGGGCCCTGGCTGAATTTCACAACGACGCCGGGGCGCGGGATGCCTTCGGGGTCGTCGTCCCCTACGTGCCGCAGGAGAGGGCCACGCAGGCGGCGCTGGATGACTCGGCCCTGGCCCGGGCGACTCCCGTGGGGACCTCGCACAAGTTCCAGGGCCGGCAATTCGAGACCGTGCTCGCTGACCTTGTCGGGGACGGCGGCGGCCGGATGGCGACAGCCAACCTCCGGGGCGGGGCCTTTAACGCCGATAGCGTCCGGCTTTTCAACGTCGCTGCCACCCGTCCCCGCAGCCGCCTGTACGTCCTCGTCGGCCGCCGGGCCCTGGAGCAGGCCAGGAATGGCCCGTTGGCCGCCTTGCGGTCGATGGTGTCAGCCGGGCGAGCCTCCTGCGTAGACGCCGACGCGCTCCTCGGCATGTTCGGCACAGAGCCCCCACCACCAGGCACTCCGGAAGCAGATCTCGTGGCGGCGCTGGAGCCTTTCGTCCGCGTCACAGGAATGCATGACGAGGACGCTGCCATCGACGAGGTGATCGCCCGAATTGACGAGGCGCGCAGCAGCTTCTGGTGCTGGAGTGCCTGGATAGGCCGGTACGCCGAGGACCTGATCGACGCACTCTGCCGCGCCCACCAGCGCGGAGTCTCAGTGCACGTAATGGCCCGCCCTGAAGGCGAGGTACAAGGCGCCAACCGGGACTCCCTGCGCGGCCTGGTGGCCCGGCTGCCCCAGGTGGTCTTCATGCAGCGCATGCATCAGAAGATCGTGGTCGTAGACCGGCAGTGGAGCATCGTCGGCAGCATGAACATGCTCTCTCACGGTCAGACATCGGCGAAGCGCATCCGCGACGTCATGTTCACCATGGACGGAGCCCGCTTCGCCGGCCAGCTGCTAAGCCAGGAGCTAGCCGACGAGCTGAGCCAGTCACGCCAGTGCCCGACCTGCAGCCAGGCACTGGTGGAATGCGGGCTCGTCGGCAGCGGAAAGGACCGCGGTTGGGCCTGGATATGCGTCGCTGACCGGACTCATCGCCTGAAGTTTCCCAGCGCAGGCTCCGCCTCCGGTCAGCGCCGTAATGCCGGGCGTCGTACCTGAAGTTGGGCAAGGACCCGCGATCACCTGCCAACGACCAGACCGGCTGAGCGCTCTGGGAACTAATGTCCGCTTTCGGGGACGTCGGTGTTGTCGATGCCGAACTCGGAGTACAGGGTGTCCAGCGTGAAGCGGTTACGCAGCTTGCAGGCGCTGTTCTGGTTCGCGAACATGCCCTTCTTCCGCACAGCCTGCTCCTGCGATCGGGTACTGATCCACGTCACCGGCACGACGTACTCGGCTGTGTCCTCGTCTTCGTCCGCACCCTCTCCGTGGTGGTACCTGTCGGCCTGCACGAGCTCCGACAGCTTCTGCGGCCGACCATCAGCCAAGACCGTCGCGTCGTCCAACCGAGTCGCCTCCCCGGTTACCGTCCCGGCGCCCACATAGCCAACCTGGGGGATATGAGCGAACACGCGGGCGCCAACCGGAAGGCTTCGCAGGGTCCGAGAAAACCAGGCACCGCCGCCGGCCGAGACAAACCCGTACCTGCACGCATCCTCCCATTTGCGGCCCTGCGGCTCCTCGCCGAACGACACATACCAGTCGCGGCCGTTCCATGGCTCGCGACTGCCGCCTCGGCGGTCTTTCGCGCTGCTCGCGGGCACGGCTGCCTCATCGAGCAGCCAGGTCCGCGCCAGGTACTCCCGCCCCTCGTCGGCGAAGTAGCGGAAAAAGACCACGTTCACTGGTACCCCGAACCCGCTGTTGAGGTAGGTGACGATCCTCTCGGTAGCCGGGTCGACGTCACTCGCGATGACGGTGAGCTTGTGCGCGCCATTCAGCTCGTCAGGCGGGTTCGTGCCGAATCGCTCGGCGAAGGCCACCTCGAACTTCGCCTCATGCTGATCGGCGAAGATGTCGAGCACGCCGGAGTGCGACAGGCCCTGGACCCACGAGCCGTAGTCCACGATCTGCGCCACCACATCACGGGGCGTGCGGTCTCTATTCAGCTCCAGAACGTGCAGCGTCCCGTCGGCCGCGATAGCTAACAGGTCAATGTACTTGCCGTACGCAGTCGGCACCTGGCGGCCGATAAGAAGCAGCGGCTCGCCCAGGATCGTCGGATCGGACTCGATCAGATCCTCCAGCCTGGACTCCAGCGGGAAGCCTGATGAGCCAACTCGCGTCGGCTCGGCGGCGTCCACGCGCCACAGGCCGATCTCCAGCGGCATATCTCCTCCATAGCCAGCAGTCGTCACGGACAGGCGGTACTCCGCCGCCTCAGACGGGTGCCGGTGACCCCGACCAAACATCTTGGCGCCGCATCGCAGCGATCCGCCCGGCCAGTTCACTCATCTGGGCCAGCAGCGGGCCGGGCTGCTGTCGAAGGTCGATGGCGTGGCAGTAGATCTCGATGCCGGACTGACCCACGACATGACGAGCAGTATCCTCGTTGCCCTTGGCCTGGGAGCTCTGCGCGCCCGTCGACCTGCCGCCGTTCCTCAGCGAGTTGCTCGCAGACCGCTAAAAAGCCGTGCCGTACAGCGGTGCGCCTGTACCGGCGATCACGGCGGCAGCGGGCAGTACGTTTTACCCGGCCCGGACGGCGGCCACTACCGGCGCAGCAACTACGCCCGCCGCGTGTTCCGCCCGGCCTGCGACGGGCTCTACCTGTCAGAGAACGGACGCCCCCGCCGGGTGATCATCTCCGATGTCACCGCCTGGCCTGGCATCCCCGCCGCGGCCTGGCCGCCGGCGCTGCCAGAAGGCACCTGGAGCCCGCCCCGCGGCCGCGGGATCCAGCCCATCCCGTCCGGCACCCCGCTGTCATGCTGGCTCCCAGTCAAGCCCGGCCTGACCCTGCACGGCCTGCGGCACGGCCACAAGACCTGGATGGCCGAGGACGGCATCCCCGAGATCCTCGCCGAGCAGCGCCTGGGCCACGACGTCCCCGGCATGCGCGGCCTCTACGCCCACGCCTCCCCGAGAATGCGCGACGAGCTCGCCGCCGCCCTCCAAGCCCGCTGGGACGAGTCCCTCCGTGCCCGCGCCAGCTTCGCTAGCCATTCGCCCGTCCCGCTTCTGGACGCACTCCTTGCGCCGCTGCGCGAGCCAGCCAATCGGACAAGAACGATCACCAAGCGGACCACGCAACCCCCAGCGCGACCGTCCACCCGATCCCAACACCAGGAGGCAGGGAGAAGATGACCTCCCATTTCCTCCCAAATATGAAACAGGCCCCACCCGCGACGTAGGATGAGACCTGTACAAGGAGCCTCTGACCTGGCTAACCCCAGGATCTTCGGGTGGAGCTGAGGGGATTCGAACCCCTGACCCCCTCGATGCGAACGAGGTGCGCTACCGGACTGCGCTACAGCCCCATGGGACGCCCGCCAGCGTAGCAAACTTCCCGCGGGGCTGCGCCACGCTGCCCCGGGGAGCGCTTCGCGGCAGTTCTGGCGCCGGGTCAGTCACCGATCGCCCGGGCGACGTCCGCGTACTGGTCGTAGAACTGGCCGCTGACCCGGTCGGAAATGTCGAAAATCTGCGCGCTCCGTTCCGGGACCGCGGCGGCCCGGGCTTCGGGGACGCGCTGGCGGGCGGCACGGACTCGCAGGGCGGCGTCCTCCGCCCGCCAGTGCGCTTGCTCGGCATCGGCGAGGGCGGCCTCACGCAGCAGGAGGAGGTACATGCCGAGCATCCCGGCCGGCGGGACGCACGCCCACCAGGGTATGAGCTGAGCAGCGGTGGCGATCGCCGCGACGGCCAGCAGCGCGACGAGCATGGTCAGCATCCGGCGCCGCGCCTGCAGGATGCGGGCCCGGCTGAGGTGCGGCGGTGCGGCAGGATATGCGCCATAGGGTGGCGGCGCTGCGGCATGCGCTCCCGCGGCAGGCCCGGCGCCTGCGAACGCAGGAGAGCGGCCGATGGCGCCGGACGGCGGCGGCGTCCCCGAGGGCGACGGCACGGGGGGCAGGGCGGCTGCCGGCGCGGCAGTGGCCCCGCTGCGTGCCAGCCGCCACCGGGTAACGCTGACGGTTACCCGGCTGAGCCACAACCGGGGCGAGGACGAGCCGGGCGCCGCCTGATAACTGGCCGCGAGAACGTCGCCAGACTCCGCCTCATAGCCAGATTCCGCCTCGTAACCGGAGCCCGCTTCGTAGCCGTAACCCGCTTCGTAACGGGGGTCAGCCTCATAGTGGGCCTCAGCTTCGTAGCCGAGATCCGGCTGGAAGGCTGCCGCGGTGCTGCCGGCCTGGCCGTCCGTGCCTGCTGCGGGGGTACTGCTCTGCGGGCTGCTCACACTAGTAGTCTCCGAAACGGCTGCTGGCGCTTGCGCCGCGCTATGCGGCCGGCGTATCCACCGGGGGACCAGGTAGACCGCCCAGATAGCCACGATCGCCAGGTAGAGAATCGTACTGCTCACCGGCTTGGTCCGCGATCACGCCAGTACGGCCAGGACGGGCATTCCCGCTCCTGGCCGGACGAAGAAACGAACGTGGCCACGTGACGCACGGTAAAGGTCCGTGCCGGTGATGACGAGCATACGGCCCGGTGTGTCGCGAGATCGCGAAAAAGGGATTCCCGCTGTCAGCCGGCCCGTGACCGGGCTGCCGTCACCGCGCTGCGCCACCGGGCCAGCAGGCCGGACTGCACGTCTTCGACGGTGAGGGCGTAGCAGACGTGGTCGCGCCAGGATCCGTCGATGTGCAGGCTGCGCCGGCGGGTACCCTCCTCGCGGAAGCCGAGCTTCTCCACGACCCGGCGGCTGGCCTGGTTCTCCGGCCGGATAGTCGCCTCCATCCGGTGCAGGCCGACGGCGAAGAAGCAGTGGTCGATCGCCATCGCCAGAGCGGTCGGGATGATGCCGCGCCCGGCATAAGACTCATCAATCCAGTAACCCACCTGCGCGGACCGGGCAGACCCCCAGACGATACTGCCGACTGTCAGCTGGCCGGCGAACCGCCCGTCGTACGTCAGCACCCACGGCAGCGTCAGGCCCTGCCGCGCCTCCCGGCGCATGGTCCGGGCCATCGTGACGTAGGGCCCCAGGCTGGACCGGTACAGCGGCGTCTCGGGGTTGGTCGGCTCCCACTGCCGCAGCCAGGACGAGTTGCGCACCCGGATCTCGCGCCAGGTCGAGGCGTCCCTGGCGGTCACCGGCCGCAGGCTCACCGGCGCGGCCAGCAGCCCGGCCTCGGTGAGGGTGACCGGCCACCCGTGCATGCGCGCCACAGCTACCATCATTGCCTGGCAGCAGGCCGCGGCGCTATCGGGTCACCCGATCAGTACGGACGGATATCGGCCCCGGCTGCACGCCGGTTCCTGACCGCGCCCGTCCGGCGCCCGTCCCGGCGGCGGCGCCGCGGCAGGTGCCCGTCTCGCGCCGCTCGCGCGACCAGGGGCAGCTGTCACGCCTGGGGCCGCGGATGGTCACCGCCGCGGGCCTGGTCAACGGCGTGAGCCAGCACTCCGGCGAGTACTCCCATCCCGTCCCTGACGCCGCCGGCGGAGCCCGGCAGGTTCACGATCAGCGTCGTGCCGGCATAGCCGGCCAGCCCGCGGGAGAGGATTGCCGTCGGCACCCCGGCGGCAGCGCCGGCCGCCCGGATTGCCTCGGCGATGCCCGGAACGGCGCGGTCGATGATCATGCTGGTCATTTCCGGTGTCACGTCGCCCGGCGTCAGCCCGGTGCCCCCGGTCGTCACGATGACGTCGTAGCCGGCTGCCACGCCGTCCTGCAGTGCCTCTTCGACTGCGCTGCCGTCCGGTATCACTACCGGGCCGTCCACCGCGCAGCCGGCCGCCCGCAGCAGCTCCGCCAGGACAGGACCGGACTTGTCGGCGTAGACCCCCGCGGACGCCCGGTTCGAAACCGTCACGGCTAGCGCCCGGATCATGACAGTCCTCCTATTACGACCGCGGTACGGATCACGACGGCGGTACCCATCAGGACGGCGGCACGGGTCACGGCCGCCGCCAAGTCCCGGTCTTTCCGCCGGTTTTCTCCTCGACTCGGACGTCGGTGATCACTGCCGCCGGGTCGACTGCCTTGACCATGTCGATCAGCGCCAGTGCCCCGACGGTGACGGCCGTCAGGGCTTCCATTTCCACCCCGGTCCGGTCCGCCGTGCGCGCCGTCGCGGTGATCTCTACCCCGTCGTCGGTCACCGTCAGGTCGGCCGTGACCGAGTGCAGCCCGATCGGGTGGCACAGCGGGATCAGGTCCGGCGTGCGCTTGGCGGCCATGATCGCCGCGATCCTGGCGACCGCGATCGCGTCGCCCTTGGGCACCGTCCCGCCGCGCAGCGCGGCCACGGCCGCGGCTGACAGCAGCACCTTCCCGGTCGCGGTAGCCGTCCGCGCGGTGACGTCCTTGCCGGACACGTCCACCATCCGAGCCTGCCCGGCCGCGTCCAGGTGCGTCAGCTGCCCCGCCGCGTCGCCGGGGGAACCGGGACCGCCCGGATCGGCTGCCAGGCCGGTCACGGCAGTTCCAGGACGCTGACGGTGCTCCCTGCCGCCAGTGCGGTCTGCTGCTCGGGTACCACGATCAGCGCGTTGGCCCGGGCCAGGGACGCCAGCTGGTGCGAGGCCTGCCCGGACACCGGCGTGACGGTGCCCGCGGCGGCGTCCAGGACTCCGCGCGCGAAGGATCTCTTGTCCGGCGGCGAACGCAGCGCGGCGGTGAGGACGGCATTGCGGGGGACGGCCCGTTTTGCGTCTAGGTCTTGAAGGAGACGGAGGGCCGGCGCCACCAGGATCCAGAACGACACGAACGCGCTGACCGGGTTGCCCGGCAGGGTAAAGATCGGCGTGCTGCCGCCGATCAGGCCGAATCCCTGCGGCGCGCCCGGCTGCATGGCCACCTTGCGGAAGGTGACCGCGCCGCCTTGCGACAGCGCCGCCTTCACCACGTCGTGCTCGCCGCCCATGCTTACCCCGCCGCTGGTGATCAGCAGGTCGGCGCTGGCGGCCGCCTGGCCCAGCGCGGCGAGCAAGCTAGCGGTGTCGTCGGCGAGGATCGGGTGACGGCGGGCGTCGCAGCCGGCCTGGCGGGCGGCGGCGGCGAGCATCCAGCTGTTGGACTCCCAGATCTGGCCGGGCAGGAGCGGCTGGCCAGGCTCGGCGAGCTCGTTGCCGGTGGAGATGACGGTCACCCGGGGCCGCGGCCTGGCCAGCACGCTGGCATGGCCGGACGCGGCGAGCAGCCCCAGCTGGACGGGCCCGACCCGGGTCCCGGCGGTCAGCAGCAGGTCACCTGGTCTCGCGTCGTCGCCGGCCCGGCGGACGGCGTCGCCAGCCGCGGCGGCGCGCCGGATGGCGACCTGCCGCGATCCGCCGTCGGTCTGCTCGACTGGGACGACCGCGTCCGCGCCGCCGGGCAGCAGCGCGCCAGTCATGATCTTGATACAGCTCCCGGTGGCGAGCTCGCGGCGGCGGGTGTCGCCGGCCGCCACCTCGCCGTCGACCGGCAGCAGCACCGGCGCGGCGTCGGTAGCGGCCGCCACCTCGGCGGCCCGGACCGCGTACCCGTCCATGGCCGAGTTGTCGAACGCCGGCAGCGGCCACTGCGCGGTGACGTCGGCGGCCAGCACCGCGCCGTCAGCGTCGGCCAGCGGCACGTCCCGCGGCGGCAGCGGCGTGATGACGGCCAGCGCCGCGGCGAGGTAAGCGTCTACCGAGTCCGCCCCCGGCTGCCGCACCGACGGCTGACCGGCGGCCGCGGCTGGATCAGCGTGCATCAGCGGGGTCCGCGGCAGTGCCGGCGGCTGCGGGCAGTGCGTCCAGGAAATCCCGCAGCCAGGGCACGAATTCCGGCGCGATATCCGGCCGCTCGCAGGCGAACTGCACCAGGGTGCGAAGGTAGTCCTGCTTGTTGCCGGTGTCGTAGCGGCGGCCGCGGAACAGCACGCCGTGCACGCCGCCGCCGTCTGCTGCGCCCCCGGCCCGGTCGGTCCTTGCCAGCGTCCGCAGCGCGTCGGTGAGCTGGATCTCGCCGCCCCGGCCGGGCGGCGTGCTGCGCAGTACCTCGAAGATCGCCGGGTCGCAGACGTACCGTCCGATGATGATCCAGTTTGACGGCGCGTCGGCCGGGTCCGGCTTCTCCACCAGGTCGGTGACCGCGACGACGTCGCCGGCGTCGGTCGGCTTGATGGCGGCGCAGCCGTAGGCCGACACCTGGTCGGGCCCGACTTCCATCAGCGCGACTATGCTCCCGCCAAACTGCTCGCGAACCTCGATCATCCGTGGCAGCAGCGGGTCGCGCCGGTCAATGAAGTCGTCGCCGAGCAGGACCGCGAACGGCGAGTTCCCGACGTGCTCGGCGGCGCACAGCACGGCGTGGCCGAGGCCGCGGGCCTCGCCCTGGCGCACGTAGTGGATGGCGGCCAGGTCGGTCGGCGCCTGCACCGCGGCCAGGCCGGCGTCATCGCCCTTGGCGGTGAGCGCGGATTCCAGCTCGTAGTTGCGGTCGAAGTAGTCTTCCACCGAGCGCTTACCGCGCCCGGTGATCAGCAGCAGGTCGTTGAGCCCGGCGGCGACAGCTTCCTCGACGACATACTGAATCGCGGGCGTGTCGATGACGGGGAGCATTTCCTTGGGCGTCGCCTTGGTCGCGGGCAGGAACCGGGTTCCGAGTCCCGCCACCGGGACGACTGCCTTGGTGACGGCGGGTGAGTCGGCCATGGTAGAGAACCTTAGCCACTTCACGGCAGGACACTGAGCCCGGGAGGACACTGTGCGGGGCACCGGTTCAGACGCCCGGGCCGCAGCGGCGGGAAAAATCGCAGCGGCGAAAATTTCCCTCCGCCGGCATGTCGTCGCCGCCCGGACCGCGCTGCCGGACTCCGGCCGCGCTGCCGCGGGGCGCCTGCTGCGCGATCATGTGCTGGAGCTGCCGGAGACTCAGATGGCCGGGACGGTCGCGGCGTACGTGTCGGTCGGCTCCGAGCCGGCCAGCCGAGGGCTGATCTTCGCGCTATGGAAGCGCGGCAGCTACGTGCTGCTGCCGCTGCTGCGACCCGGCGGTGATCTGGACTGGGCCTCGTATGAGGGCCCGGACTCGCTGACGGCCGGGCCGTTCGGGCTGCTGGAGCCGGCCGAGCCGCCGCGCGGGGTCGCGGCGGTCAGCCGGGCGGACCTGGTAATCGTGCCGGCCCTGGCCGCCGACCGCCACGGGAACCGGCTGGGCCGCGGCGGCGGTTCCTACGACCGGGCCCTTGCCCGGGTCGGCCCCGCGGTGCTCACGATCGCCCTGCTGTATGACGGCGAGCTGCTGGATTTCGTCCCGGTGGCCGGGCATGACCAGCGGGTCCGCGCAGTGGCGCAGCCGGGGGACGGAATCACCAGGCTGTCTTAGGAGTTGCTACCCTTTAGCAGTCGAACGCGGCGAGTGCTAAGCCGCAGAGGGAGGAACCGTGCCGACGTACCAGTACGCGTGCACCGAGTGCGGCGATCGATCCGAGGCCGTGCAGAAGTTCAGCGATGACCCGCTGAGCGTGTGCACCGTCTGCGGTGGCAGGCTCCGGAAGGTTTTCTCGGCGGTCGGGATCGTGTTCAAGGGGTCGGGCTTTTACCGCACCGACAGCCGTGCCGCCGCTACCGCCGCCGCGAACGCGGCATCCAACGGTAACGGCACGAACGGCTCGGCGGACAAGGACAAGGCAGCGAGCGGGTCCGGCGCGGAGTCCGGCTCGGGCGGAGCCGACAAGAACGAGAAGAAGGCAGTCGGCGAGAAGGCAGTCGGCGACAAGAAGTCCGGCGAGAAGAAGTCCGGCGAGCCTGCCGGAGCGGGCGCTGGGTCCAAGACCGCGTCGTCGGCCGGGTCCTCGTCGTCGGGCGGCGCTGGGTCCGGGTCGTCCGGGTCGGGGTCGTCCGGTTCCGGGTCGTCCCGGTCGGCCGGGTCATCTTCGCCAGCCGGATCTGGCTCCAAGGTCGCCTGACCGCCAGTGCCGGACCTGGCCAGCATCGGCGTTATCGGCGGCTCGGGCTTTTACGAGTTTCCTGACGACGGCGAGCAGGTGGCGGTTGATACGCCGTACGGGGCGCCGAGCGAGCCGCTGACGATCGGGACCGTGGCCGGGCGCGCGGTGGCGTTCCTGCCCCGGCACGGCCGCGATCACCGCTTCCCGCCGCACCGCATCCCGTACCGGGCGAACCTGTGGGCGCTGCGGTCCGTCGGCGTCCGGCAGGTCATCGCTCCCAGCGCGGTCGGCTCGCTGACCGGGTCCTACGGCCCCGGAACCCTGGTGGTGCCGGACCAGCAGGTCGACCTCACCCGAGGCCGGGACGGCACCTTCTACGACGAGGGCGCGGCCGTGCACGTGCAGTTCGCTGACCCGTACTGCCCGGTGGGGCGCGCCCACGCGGTCCGCGCCGCGCGGGGGACCGGCTGGGTCCCCGCTTCCTCCGGCACGCTGGTGGTCATCGGCGGTCCGCGATTTTCCAGCCGGGCCGAGTCGCGCTGGTACGCGGCGCAGGGCTGGACCATCATCGGCATGACCGCCGCCCCGGAAGCGACCCTGGCCCGCGAGCTCGCGATGTGCTACACGACCGTTGCGCTGATCACCGACACCGACGCCGGAATCGCGGCGGGCGAGGGAGTTACCCATGCGGAAGTGTTCCGCGTGTTCGCGGCAAACGCGGCGCGGCTGCGAAAACTGGTGACGGAACTGGCTGAGTCCCTGCCCGCGGACCGGGACTGCCCGTGCCCGGCCGCGCTGGACGGGCTAAGACTTCCGTTCGAGCTGCCCTGACTGCCTGCCGGCCGCGAGCGGCGTGCTCCCGCCGCGACGGCGAGCACGCCGGCGGCCTGAACCGGTTAGGCTTGAGTCGGTCTTGCGGGGTCGGGCAAGGCCGGGCCCCGATAGCTCAGCGGATAGAGCAACTGCCTCCTAAGCAGTAGGTCGCGCGTTCGAGTCGCGCTCGGGGCGCCGAGGCAAAGCCCAGGTCAGGTGCGGAATGCCCGGGGATGACGACACGGCGCCGGACTGAGGCCCCCAGCCAGTCCGCTCTAGCGCCGGGTTACCGGGATTATCCGTTCCGCGCCCATGCGAACAGCCGCCGCAGGACTGTGCCGCGGGACCTCAAGAAAATGACTCGATGTCGACACCAGGTTGACGACACACTATGCGGGTGACTGCACCCGGGCTAATCGTTCCCCGAAGGCTGTCGCCGCGGCGACACCCTGCGGGTGGTGGCGCCAGCTCGCAGCCGCCCGTTCGTGGCCGAGCACGATCACAGCGATGTGATCGATGCCCGCTTCGCCGCCCTGGGGCTGCGGCTGACCTTCGCCGATCATGTCGATGAGCGAGATGACTTCGAATCCTCATCGGTAACTTCGCGGGTCACGGACTTGCACGCGGCGTTCGCCGACCCCGAAGTGGCCGGCATCCTCACCGTGATCGGCGGGTTCAACAGCAACGAACTGCTTCCTCACCTGGACTGGGACCTCATCGCCGCCAATCCCAAGATCTTCTGCGGCTACTCTGATATCACCGCCGTGCAGAACGCCATCCTCACCCGAGCCGGCATGGTCACCTACTCCGGGCCGTACTGGTCCAGCTTCGGGATGCGTGACCACTTCGAGCAGACCCAGCAGTGGTTCTCCGCGGCCCTGTTTGACGACCGGCCGATCGACTTGCGCCCGGCGGAGGCCTGGACCGATGATCTGTGATTCCTCGACCAAGACAACCGAACCGTGCATCCCAGCCAGGGCTGGTGGTCGCTGAGGCCTGGTCAGGCGGCCGGGCGCATTATTGGCGGGAATCTGTGCACCCTCAACCTGCTGCAGGGCACCGGGTACATGCCCTCTCTCGACGGGGCGCTGCTCATGATCGAAGACGACGCCACCAGCGACCCCGATACCTTCGCCCGAAGTCTGGCTTCCCTGCTGCAGCTGCCCGACGCCACCGGGGTGCAGGGCCTGGTGATCGGCCGCTTCCAGGAAGCAAGCGGCGTGACCCGCTCGCTGCTGGAGGAGCTCATCGCCCGTCAAGATCGCCTTGGTGGCCTGCCCGTACTCGGCAACGTCGACTTCGGCCATACCAGCCCGCTCGCCACCTTCCCGATCGGCGGCCGGGCGGCCCTGACCGTCGGCGCCGTCAACTCCCTCCGCATCGCCGACACAGGCGACGTCTAGGCGATCACGCCCGGACCCGGTTGCGGGTGGTGTACGTGGTGGACGGTGACCTGATCACCGTCGAGCGCGTCGACTAGCAAGTTGGCTCCGCGTGTGGCCAGATCGTTCCAGCGACCGCCTCCCCGATCGAGAACTGCGCCAGGTGGACGGCTTGCCGGGTCAGCTACGGCGCTGGCTGAGCGCGAGTGGCGCTCATATCAGTCACCCGGGGGTCGGCGCCTATGGTCAGCAGCTCATCGGGGGCGTGATCGACTTGCATGGTCGCGTGGTCGAGGGCGAACCGCTCGCACAGGAGGCGCTCCAGGTCGCGCCGTATCTGGTGGCAGTCGGCCGGGGGCCGGACCAGCACGTGCGCGGAAAGGGCCGGGAAGCCGCTGGTGATCAGCCAGACGTGCACGTCGTGGACCGAGGCCACGCCGGGCTGGCTGGTGATGGCCGTGATGATCTCGCCGGGGGCGTAGCCCTCGGGTGCTGCCTCCAGCAGGATCTGGCCGGTCTCGCGCAGCAGGCCCCACGCGGCGCGCAGCATCAGGGCGACGACGATCAGGGAGGCGATCGCGTCGGCCCGCCCGAAGCCCGTGACGATGATCACGATCCCCGCTGCCAGGGTGCCGATGAACCCGTACAGGTCGGTGACGATGTGCGCGAAGGCGCCCTTGACGTTGACCGAGTCTCGGTTTGCCCTGGCCAGTACCCAGGTAGCGGCCACGTTCACGGCCACGCCCACGGCAGCGACGGCGACAACGACGCCGCCGGTCACCGGCAGCGGGCGTAGCAGCCGGCTGATCGCCTCGAAGGCGACGAGGGCGCTGATGACCAGCAGCGTGATGCCGTTGGCCTGAGCCGACAGCACCTTGGCGCGCTGAAACCCGAACGTCCAGACACCGGACGCAGGCCGCCGGGCGAGGCGGATCGCAAGGAGACTGGCGCCCAGCGCGCCCGCGTCGGTCAGCATATGCCCGGCATCGGCCAGCAGCGCCAGGGAATGGCCGATGAAGGCCATCACCACCTCGAAGACCAGGAAACCCGTGATCAGCGTGAGCGCGATCGTGATCATGCGCCCGTCGGAACTGGCGGTAACGCCATGGCCGTGTGCACCGCCGGGATGATGGTGCTGGTCATGCTGGTGCGGTACCGACTCCGGGTGATCGCCGTCGCAGCCGGTCATCTGTCCGGCCGCTCGGGATGCAGCGCCACCGTGTGCTGACTATGGGTAAGCGCGAGGTCCAGGAGCATCCGTACATGGGCGTCTTCGAGCCGGTAATACATCATCCGGCCCTGCCGCCGGGGCGACGACACGATCCGGTGCGCCCGCAGCCACCGCACCGCATGACTGGCTGCCGACTCGCTCATCCCGGTCACCACAGCCAGGTCGCACACGCACATCTCACCGGCCGCCAGCAGCGCTACTAGCAGCCGCAGCCGGTTCGGATCACCCAGCAACGCGAAAACATCCGCGGCCTGCTCTACGTTCTCATCCGAGGGCATCGCCTGCTGGACGGCGAAAACCCGTTCCCGGTCCACCAGCCGCACCGTGCATGCATCAAGATCCGCCAGGATATCGGAACGATCGCTCATACGTGACAACATACCGTGCCCGCATACGGCCGGGAAGAAGTGACCGTCGTGGCGGCCGTACTAGCCCCTGGTCGTCTTGCGTCCGTGAGCTGCGAGGTATTCGGAAGCGAGCCAGGGACCGAGATCCTCGATGAGCATCTTGAGCACTGACAGGTCTGCGGTGGGAACGCGGGCGACTGCGGCTGCTGTCCGCATCTGATCCTGGCGGTCCGGGTAATAGCGGCCGAATACGGAAGCTGACTTGTCGAGATCACTGGTCCAGCCGCCGCAGCGCGGCATTACCAGCGTAAAGCCGGCTCTGGTAAGGCGACGAGCGACGCCGCGACTGAGTGCGCGTCGATCGGCAGCCGTCCTTGCCGCAGCTAGCCGGTCGGTCCAGCGGCCAATCCAGTCGCTAAGGTCGCCGTTTGTCTCTCGGGCGAGCAGCGAGGAAGGACGGTATCGGGGCAGCTGAAATGCCAGGTCCGCGCCGATAAGCGGCGTACACAGGCACGCGACGAACCAGCCCAGGTCATGCCGTTCGAGGTCGCTGAGCAGCGTATCGGTGCTGAAGAGCAATATCCCTGCGCCGATAATCAGGGAAAACTGAGCTTCGAGCGCGGCTGCCAGGCTTGCAGCGCCGGACCGGTCAGCGGCGGACGGCTCGTCGTGCAGCGCAAGCAGAAGATCGAGGTCGGATACCCCGGGGACTGCCGTGCCTCGCGGAATGCTCCCGTAAAGATAGGCGCTATGCAGCCGGTACGGACCGAAGGCATCCTCGATCCCCCACTGCGCTGCGGCGACAACGGGTGCGAACATTACCGGCACGAGCCCGAGAGAACCCTCGCGCTCGATGAACCCGTCCTGATCAAGCCCCATCCCGTGCACGCATGCCTCCTGTCCTGACCCGCGGTGCTAGTCACGGGCAGTGCTCCGCGAAGCCTGCGGCGCGGGTGTTACCAGTCAGGTTATGGTCGGAACGACGGGTATCAGCGGAATCGCCGTAACGCAGGGATGTGGGCAATGATCAGTGAAGACACGCTGCGCCAGATGTCGAGCGAGGAGAGAACCGCCCTGCACCGCAGCCTGGCCGCGGTCGACGCCGAGCTGCCGTCGCTGACCGCTGGGGACGAGCGGCGGCGGCGGTTCGTACTGTTGCTGACTGTCGCCTCGGTCGGCTTGATTCCGTGGATCTGGGTGCTCGCGGTCACCTTGCCGCGCCGCTACGTCGCGGGTCACTGGACGTTGACGTGGGTCGGCTTCGACATCGTCCTCGTTGGCTGCCTCGGTGCCACGGCGTGGCTGGCATGGCGCCGCCGCCAGGCCGTGGTAATCGCCGCATTCATCACCGCTGCGCTACTTACCTGCGACGCGTGGTTCGACATCACCACGGCGTCCGGACGCACCGACACGATCATCTCAGTCGGGTCTGCCGTGCTCCTTGAGCTGCCGCTCGCCGCGCTACTTTTCGGTGTGGCGCACCACCTTCTGCGCGTCACGGTGGGGCGCGCTCAGGTGGCGCACGGCGGCCGCCTGCAGGGCCGGTACGCCTTGCTTAAGCAGCCGCTCATCGGCGTGCCGAAGCACCGGACCTCCCGTGCCAGGCCTGCCGTCTGAGTCCGCTCTACCCGGGCATCGGCAAGTCCGTACCAACGCAGCGCCTTGCCGGAGGTGCCTACCCGGCCGCGACCCGGTTAGGCATCGGCACCTGGCACCCGGAACCGGAGCCTGGGCAGCACGCGGCCGGGTACCGAGCCAGACTCCGTCACACCGACGCGCTCTGCGCCCATTGCGCGGTAGAACCCCTCGGCGAACGGCTCAGCATCGATGCTCAGCGCGGCAAATCCGGCCTGCTGCGCTGCGGCGACTGCGTGCTGCCACATGCGGCGGCCCAGGCCGCTGCCGATCGAGCCGGGATCCACCCACAGGTTGCTGAGCTCCCCGTCCGGCGGAGTGCCGTCCAGGCCGTAGAAGCCCAGCAGCTGCCGCCCGGACTCGACAACGAAGAAGCGCCCGTCGCGGACCTCGGCCGGCGACAACTTCAGCTCCGCCTGGCAGGCACGAAGGAACTCCGCGTCATATCCCCAGTGTCCCTTTGACCGCAGGGCAAGTTCGCTCAGCAGGTGCGCCTCAGTGGGCCGGGCCGCCCGGACCCGCAGCTGCGCCATGACAGGGACGGTAAGACCCCAGCCGCCGAAGCGCAAGGGATATGACTGACGACCAGATAGGTTTCCCGGCTGCGGGCAGGCGCGGCCAGCAAGGCCGCCAGCCACCGCAGCCGGAAACCGCACATGCAGGCAGTGGGGCTCGGGCGCTGGGCCGCTACGGCACCACCGCCGCGTTCCCGCACAGGGAGGCTCCTTTGACTGGCGACGCTGGGCAGGATAATGCCGCCGGACGCCAGCGCGGCCGCAGCGCCCACTTCGAATGCAAGGGCGGTGTATCAGCCTGGTCGCGCTGCATGGTCGCAGGTCACTTGCGCGGCCGGGGGTGGCAGTCTCCTGGGCGGCGTGTGGCGGGCTGGGATGCGGCAGCGGCAGCGGCAGCGGCTAATTTGCGGGCCGGGTCCGGGAGCGCGGTTCTGCGTCCTGTGGTGTTAGGCGGCTTGTGCTTGGGATGCGGGGGATGGCCCGTGGGTGCGTTTGCCGTCGGGGCTGGTGGCGGTGACGGTGGTGTCGGGGTGCAGGGTGATGGCCCAGCCCCACCGGTGGACGGCGATGAGATGATGGAAACTGCACAAAAGCATTAAATTGGTCAGGCTGGTGGTGCCGCCGTGGGCGCGGGGCACGATGTGGTGGGGCTGGCAGGCGGCGGGGGGCTGGTCGCAGCCGGGGAACCGGCAGTGCCGGTCGCGGAGGGTGACGGCGCGGCGGAGGTGGCCGGGGATGGTCGGGGTGACGGCGCCGACGTCCAGGGGCAGGGACCGGGATGTGACCGCGGTGCCGCCGGGGAGGTTCTGGCGGAGCAGGGCGGTGAGCCCGCCCGGCCCGGAGAGCAGGTCGGCGGCGCGGGTGATGATGAGGGCCCGGGCGGCCCGCTGCGCGCGGCGCCTCCGCTCCCCGGCCCGGTCCGCGGCGGCCTGGCCTTCGGCGTCCTGGTCCGCCCCGGCCGGGTCTGCAGTCTCCTGGTATACGGCGTCCTGGCCTGCGGCGCCGTGGACGGGGGTGCCCTGGCCGGCGGTGGCGTGGGACGCGGCGCCGTGGCCGGCGGGGGTGCTGGCGGGCGGGGTGTCCGGGTCGCCGAGCAGTGCTGCGGTGAGCTGGTCCAGGACGTCGGGGTCGATGGTGCCGGTGACGGCGGGGGCGATAGCGGCGTCGCAGTCCGCGCCCGGCCCGGCCGGGGCGCACCCGGGCCACCACGGTCCCCCGGCGCCTGCCCCGGCGGCCGTGCCCTCGCCGGCGTCGGCGTCGGCGTCGGTGCCGGTGCCGGTGTCGCTGCGGCGGTCGCCGGGGTTGCTGGCGGCGTCGCGGGTCCAGGTGGTTTCGGCGGCGTGGCCGGGGTCCTGGTCGCGGAGCTGTTCCAGGGTCATGATCAGCTGGATCTGGGTGGGCTGCCCGGCCCGGTCCGGGATGAACCCCGCGGCGATCAGCCGCCGGCAGGCTTCCTCGAGGGCGTCGTGGTCCCGCTGCTTCCCCGTCCGGGTGTCCTCCGGCCCTGCCTTAGCTCCGAGGGCGTCCAGGACGGCGCGGACCGCCGCGGCGCACTGCGGGGTCAGGTCCCCCTCCAGCCGTCCCGCGCCGCGGAACGTCGTGCCCAGCCGGACCGACCGGTCCCCGAACCCGTCATCCCCCGCCCCCGTCCCGGTGCCGGTGCCGGTGTCAGGGTCGGCGGCGGCGGTGCGGCGCAGTATCTCCTCCGCCAGCGCCCCCAGGTCCGCCAGGGCCGCGCCGCCGGCGGCGGCGGTTACCAGGATCACGTCCGCGGCGGGGCGGGCTGCGGGAGGCAGGACGTCACTCCAGTCGCAGGCCTGCCGGGCCCACGACGCCGTCAGGGTCCCCGCGGCCAGGGCCGCGCGGATGGCGGGGTGCGCGGTCAGGCGCCGGGCCCACCCGGTCGCGGCGGCGGCGGCGCCGCCCGTCACCCGGGTCTGCCA
>JAABUX010003608.1_pt1 | contig 20371 bp, 18 predicted proteins | sample 5561851 | NCBI WGS metagenome assembly JAABUX01 (sample SAMN10711883, study PRJNA513361) | rock metagenome | isolation source: Antarctica rocks | place: Antarctica: Victoria Land, Richard Nunatak red sandstone | collected 2016-01-03 | reverse complement strand
TGCGAGCGGCATCTCTGCCTGCGTATAGAAGGCGGGCTTGCCCAGCGCCACGCTCGCCGGGCTTCGCGACGCGATCCGCTTGGCCAGCGCCTCCACCGCCCCATCGAGCGCCGCGTCCGCCACCGCCTCGTTCACAAGCCCGATCCGCACCGCTTCCGCCGCATCGACCATCTCCCCCGTCAGGAGCATCGCCATCGCCGCCTTCCGCCCCACCGCGCGCGACAGCGCCACCATCGGCGTTGAGCAGAACAGCCCGATATTCACCCCCGGCGTCGCAAACCGCGCCGACACTCCCGCCACCGCCAGGTCGCACGTGGCCACGAGTTGGCACCCCGCCGCCGTCGCAATCCCATGCACCCGCGCAATCACCGGCACCCGCAGCGTCACGATCCGCTGCATCAGCGCGGAGCACTGCGCAAATATCGCCGTATGTCCCTCGCGTCCCAGCGCCTGCACTTCCCGCAAATCATGCCCGGCGCAGAATGCCGGCCCCACCCCCGCCAGCACCACCACCCGGATCGCCCGCTCCGCCTCGATCGTGTCGAGCGCCTCGTGCAACGCCGCCATAAGCGGCTGCGACAGCGCATTCCGCTGCGCCGGCCGGTTCAGCGTCAGCCATGCGACCGGGCCGCGATCCTCACGAAGCACTATCATTTTGCGCTGACCTGGACGCTCCCGCCCATCAAATCGTTGCGGATCGGGACGGGCGGGTTCGCGAGCGCCCCAAGGTTCCGGTACACGACCACCTCCCGTTCCGCAGCATCGCCCGTCACCGGGATATGCTCGACCGCCTGGAACTGCGGCGACGCAAGCACCCCGTCGAGCCGCCCGATCACCGGCGCGTCCGCCCACAGGCCCGGCGTCGCCACCACATACGCGATTCCATAGCTGTTCATCATCGCGCCGATCTGCGCCGCGCTGAGGTCCCGCGCATGCAGCCCGAGCGCCGGGATGACGGCAATGTCGAGAAATAGCTTATCGGCCCGCACCACCGTCATGCGGCGATGCGGGTCGAGCACGCGCAAATTGAAGATGAACGAACCATCCCGGTTGCTGAGCAGCATCACCCGGCCGCCCTGCGGCATGAGCCGGGCCACGTCCACAGCCGCCTGATGGATGCCGGTGATGACCGGCGTCGGCTTGCCCCGCAGCGTCCAGGCAAACGTGGTGGCACTCAGCACGAGCGCGGCCGCCCCGACCGCCTGCGGGCGGCGTATCCAGGCGGCAAGCTGCGCCAAAGCATAAGCGGCCAGGATCGACAGCGGAACGAGGAGGGGCAACCCATGCCGGGTCTCCTTCTGCGCGATAAGCGTGAGCGCGATCCACGCCACCGCGAACCAGGCGAACACGATAGTCGCCGTCCCCCGCGCGACCGGTGGCAGGATGCGCCATTGCACGGCCACGCAGAGCGCGCCGGCGATGGCCAACAGCAGCAGCGGCCAGCCCGCCATAGCAGGCAGATGCCCGAAATAGAACCCGAGGCTCGCCGCGCTGAGCTGCGTCGGCATGCCCACGTAGGAGCCATGCTCGGCCGAAACCAGGTTGAATTGCGCAAAGCGAAGCTGCAGCCAAACCAGCGGCACGAGCAGGACCAGGGTGACGGCGACGATGACCCAAAGATGCGGCCGCCGCAGCACCGGCAGCCCCCGCCACGCCAGCAGCCCGAGCGCCGCCCCAAGCAGGCCCGGCGCCAGCGTCTGCTTCGTATATAACGACGCGAGCGCCAGCACGGCAGACAGCGCCAGGTCGCGCGCCCGTGCGCTCATCCCGTACCGGACCAGCATGACAACCGCCCAGCTCGCCAGCGCGATGGCCGGGATGTCCAGCATGACCTGCTGACCCCAGCGGACGATCTCAGGGGCGGCCGCGATCAGCACCGCGGCCGCAAGCGCCCCCCAAAAGGGCGCGAGCCGGCGCGCGAGCAGGTACGTCGCGACCAGATAAGCAAAGAAGAACAGGATCGCGACCGCCGCCGCAACGCCATGGCCGACGCCGAACAGCGCAAAAGCGAGCGCCAGCGCCAGATGCATCACCGGCGGATAAAAGCCGACCGTGAGCGCCGGATATTGCATGTAGTATCCGATCGCCCATCCCTTCGGGTCATGGATCGGCATCGCGCGGAACAGGTCGAGGAAGAACGCGCCGTCGAGCGCATTGCGGGGCGCCTCGGACCACCAGTAATCCCCCGCATGCGGCGCCGTCACGAACAGCACCGCCGCAAAGACGGCCAGCACGGCAATAGGCAGCGCGTCGCGGCGATTGAGGACGGGCATGGGGCGAGCTCGAAATGTGGCTGCCCTTTATAGCACGTCCTGCCCACGAATGAGCAACCGCAAGTAGCAGCCAGCGTTACGATCGCATGCCCGGAGCAACTGGATATCCCCCGACTGTGTCGATACGGCAACGGCGACCCCATGCCGCGACAGGGGTGGCCGCGGTCGGATGAGCGATCCGGACGTAGTGATCGTGGGCGCCGGCGTCGCCGGCCTCGCCGCGGCTCGGGCGTTGCGGGCGCAAGGGCGCCGGGTCGTGGTGCTGGAGGCAGCGGGCCGCGCGGGCGGCCGGGCGTTCACCGATGCGCCGGCGCTGCTCGGCGGCCTCTTCGATCGAGGCGCCGAATGGCTGCACGCGGCGGAGCGCAACCCATTGGCCGATCTCGCGCGGCAGGCCGGCGACCCGCTCGTCGACACCGAGACAGCAGGAACGGAGCGGGTCTTCGTCGAAGGCCGGCCGGCGATGGCCGCGGAGGTTGCGGCCTACGAGCGGAGCTGGGCCGGGCTCGAAGCCCGCGCGGCGCCGCTGCTGGACCACGGCGCGGACTCCTCGCTTGCCGCGGCCCTCGACCCCGCCGATCCGTGGTCGCGCACCGTCGGCACCTGGGAAGGCGCCATCATCGCCGCGGCCGACGCGGACCGGCTGAGCCTCCGCGACTGGGCGGCCAACGCGCTCCACGGCACCAATCTGCGCGTCCCAGGCGGCCTCGGCGCGCTGGTGCTGCGGCGCTTGGGCGGCGAAGCCGAGCTCGCCACGCCGGCCGAGCGCATCGACTGGGGCGGCCCCGGCGTCTCGGTCGGCACGCCGCGAGGCGTAATCCGGGCGGAGCGGTGCATCGTCACGGCGAGCACGGGCGTGCTCGCCGCGGGTGCCATCCGGTTCGAGCCAGCGCTGCCCTGGGCGGTGCAGGAGGCTGTCCAGGGCCTGCCAATGGGGCTGCTCTCGAAGGTCGCCTTGCGCGCGGCCGGGCCAGACCGGCTAGGGCTGCCCGCGGATTGCCGCGTGCTGGTGCGGGTGGAGGCGGGCGATGCCGGGGTGTCGTTCAACTGCTGGGCCGGCGGGGGCGACCGCGTGGTGGCCTATTTCGGCGGCGCCACGGCCTGGGCGCTGGCGGCAGAAGGCGAGGGGGCGGCAGCAAGCTTCGTGCGCGAGCGCCTGCGCGCGATCTTCGGTGCCGCGGCCGGCCGCGCCTTCCAGCCCGGCGCCGTCGAGACCGGCTGGGGACGGGACCCGCTCACCCGCGGCGCCTACGCCTACGCTCCGCCCGGCTCGGCCGGAATGCGGGCGCGGCTCGCGGAACCGGTCGGCGAGCGCCTGGTCTTCGCCGGCGAAGCCGTGCGCACGGACGGGCTCGCGGGCACGGTTGGCGGCGCCATGCTCGCGGGCGAACAGGCCGCGTCCTACTGCAGCTCCTGAAGCCGCGCCACTAGGAAATCCCGGAACACCGCCACCCGCTTGCTGTTCCGCAGCTCCTCCGGATAGACGAAGAACACGTCCACCTTCGGCGTCTTCAAATCCGTCAGCAGCCGGGTCAGGCCATCGAGCTCCGGACTCATCCAATCGGGCAGCACGCCGATCCCCACCCCCGCCTGGATCGCCAGGAACATGGCGTGCTGGCTGTTCACCTCGAGCGTGGCGCGCCGGATACGGCCACCTCGTGTGCCGGCCTCGGCTAGCCAGTTGATGTCGGCGACGGGCGGCCGGTACTCGCCGAACAGGATCAGCCGGTGCTGGTCGAGTTCCTCGGCGCGCTGCGGCGTCCCGTGCCGCGCCAGGTAGTCGGGATGCGCGAGCACGAGCCAGCCGATCTGCTTCAAATGCCGCTGGATGAGGTCCGGCTGCCGCGGCGGGTGCATCCGGATCGCCACATCCGCCTCCCGCATCGCGAGGTCGAGGTCGGTGTCGTCGAGCAGCAAGCTGATGGATATGTCCGGATAGGTCTCCAGGAACTGCGCCAGCCGCGGCGCCAGCCAGTTGGCCCCGAAGCCGACGGTGGTCGTGACCTTGAGCCGGCCCGCCGGCTTCTCCTTGCTCTCGGTCAGCAGCGCCTCCGTCATGGCGAGCTTGGCGAACACCTCGCGGACCGTGCGGTTCAGGCTTTCACCCTGCTCGGTCAGGATCAGGCCCCGCGCATGCCGATGGAACAGCGGGACCGCGAGCGCCTCCTCGAGCGCCGAGATTTGCCGTGAGACGGCCGACTGGCTGAGGTTCAGCGTCTCGCCCGCATGCGTGAAGCTGCCAGCCTCGGCCACGGCGTGGAAAACGCGGAGCTTGTCCCAATCCATGCTCATCGAGGTCACTCGGCCGCCAGCGCGGAGCGTTCGCCGCCCGTCTCAAGCTGCCCGGCAAGCGCCAGATACCGCTCGGCCTCGAGCGCCGCCATGCAGCCCGTGCCCGCCGCGGTCACCGCCTGCCGCCAATGGCGGTCCTGCACGTCCCCGGCCGCGAACACGCCCGGCACGTTGGTACGGGTGGTGCCGGGCTCGGTGACGATGTAGCCCTCCGGGTCGAGCCCGACATGATCACGGAACATGGCAGTGTTCGGCGTATGCCCGATCGCCACGAACACTCCCTCGACATCGAGCCGGCTTTCGGCGCCGGTGCGTATGTTCCGCAAGCCCAGGCCCTGCACCACGGCCGGGGTGCCCCCGCCCAGCACCTCCTCCACCACGGTGTCCCAAAGTACCTCCACCTTCGGGTGCTCGAACAGCCGCCGCTGCAAAATCTTTTCCGCCCGCAGCCCGTCCCGGCGATGGATCAGCGTCACCCGGTCCGCATGATGCGTGAGATGCAGCGCCTCCTCGACCGCCGTATTGCCGCCCCCCACCACGGCGACCCGTTTGCCCCGGTAAAAAAACCCGTCGCACGTCGCGCAGGCCGAAACGCCCGCCCCCTGGTACTGCTTCTCGGACGGTAGCCCGAGCCAGCGGGCCTGGGCGCCGGTCGCGACGATGACGGTGTCGGCGATATAGAGGTCGCCCGAATCGCCCACGCACCGGAATGGCTGGGTGCTGAAATCCACCTGCATGACCAGGTCGGCCACCACCCGCGTGCCGACATGCTCGGCCTGCCGCTGCATCTGCTCCATGAGCCAAGGCCCCTGCACCGGTTGCTCGAAGCCCGGGAAGTTCTCGACATCGGTGGTGATCATCAACTGCCCGCCCGGCTGCAGGCCCGCGACCAGGATCGGCTCGAGGCCCGCGCGCGCCGCATAAATCGCCGCCGTATACCCGGCTGGCCCGGCGCCGATGATCAGCACGGCAGTGCGAAACGTGTTAGGCATGCAATCTACCCGTTGTGAACGCCGATCCTATGTGGGGGCGACATGGCAGGCAACCCAGCCCAGCCTCGATCCGCGCTGGCACGCTTAAGATTTTTGGAATAAAATTACATAATCTAGGCCTGGTGTTGGAATTGGGCGGATGAAGCTGCAGACCAGAGACCTCCCGGAGCTCGATGCAATCGACCGGCGCATCCTCGGCGAATTGCAGGCGGATGGCCGCATGACCAACGTCGAACTGGCCCGGCGCGCCGATATCACCGCGCCGCCATGCCTGCGCCGCGTGCGCAGGCTGGAGGAAGCCGGGGTGATCCGTGGCTACCACGCCGATACCGACCCCCAGAAGCTCGGCTGGGAGATCGTGTTCTTCGCCGTGGTCGGCCTTGAGAGCCAGCGTGAATCGGTGCTGCGCAGCTTCGAGGAACTGGTCGCCGCGTGGCCCGAAGTGCGCGAATGCCACATGATCCGGGGCGGCGGCGACTTCCTGCTGCGCCTCGTAGCACGAGACACCGGGCACGAAAACCAGCTCACCCAGCGCCTGACCGGAGCGCCCTCCGTCAGCCGGGTGCAGACGCTGCAGACGATCCGGACCTCGCGAAACCTGGCCGGCGTGCCGCTCTAGGGGTGGAACGTGATGCTGCCGTAGTTCTGCTGGAATGCGAACGGCGAGTTGGGCGTATGCAGCCCTTCCGCGCCGGGCGGCAAGCTGTTCGCGGATTGCGGCGCATTATTCGCATTGACCGCGCCGGTGCCGGCGGGTGACTGGGCCGAGAGCAGCGGTGGTCCGTTCGGCGGAATGCCACAGCCGGCAAGCAGAACGGCAGCGAGCAAGGCGGCAAAGCGCATCGGGGCATCCTTGAGCGGTATGGTACGAACGGCCGACCCGGTGACTCGTTCCCCATACCAGTGGCTCGGGGCGCTCCTGGCGCTCACCGCCCTGCGCCTCGCCGTCGCCGGGCTGGCGCCGCTCTCGGGCGACGAGGCCTATTACTGGGTGTGGTCGCGGGCGCTCGCGCCAGGCTACCTCGACCATCCGCCCATGGTGGCGCTTTGGATTCGCGCCGGAACTTGGCTCGCCGGGGGCGGCCCGATCGGGGTAAGGCTGCTGGGGCCGCTCTCGGCCCTCGCCGGGTCGCTGCTGCTGGCGGACGCGGCCAAACGGCTGTTCCCAGGGCGCCACGCCGCGGTGCCGGCGGTCGCATTGCTGAACGCGACGCTAATGCTCGGCGCCGGCAGTATCATCATGACGCCGGATACGCCGCTGCTGTTCTTCTGGACCGCGGCGCTTTGGTCGGCGGTCCGCGCGGTCCAAGGCAAGCCCATCTGGTGGCTGGCCTGCGGCGCGCTCGCCGGCGGGGCGCTGCTGAGCAAGTACACCGGTGGCCTGCTCGGCTTGGGACTCGCCGCCTGGCTGCTCGGCACGCAGCCCGGGCGGGATCGGCTCCGCCAGTGGCAGCCTTGGGCCGGCGGCGCGCTAGCCCTCGCGCTGTTTCTGCCGGTGGTGGCCTGGAACGCCGCGCATGGCTGGATCAGCTTCGTCAAGCAGGGCGGGCGCGAAGGCGATTGGTCGCCGGCGCTCGCCGGGCGCTATTTGGCGGAGCTTGCGGGCAGCCAGCTCGGGCTCGCGACGCCCGTCATCTTCGTCCTCTGCATCGCCGGCGTATGGCGCGCAATCCAAGCGCGCCGGGAGCCGGGCGCCGGGTTGCTGCTGGCGGTCACGCTGGTGCCCGCGGCCGTGTTCGTGGAGCACGCCTTCGGCGGCCGGGTGCAAGGCAACTGGCCAGCGGTGCTGTACCCTTCGGCGTGCCTGGCCGCGGCGGGATACGCGCGGCGCGGATGGCGCTGGGGCGCCGGCATCGGGCTGGCCATGGCGCTCGCCGTATACGCGCAGGCAGCACTCGCCCCGTTGGCCCTACCGCGCCGGCTTGACCCGACGCTCGTCCAGATGGGTGGCTGGCCGGCGCTGGCCCGAGACGTTGCCGCCGCCAGGCGAGCGGCCGGGGCCGGGTTCGTCGCCGGCGCGCCATACGGGCTCGCGAGCGAGCTCGCCTACCGGTCGAACGCAAGAGTGGCAGGCGTCGGCACGCGCTGGGCGCTGCTGCCGCTGCTGCCGCTCCCGGAGCGAGGTGTGGGCCTGCTCGTCGTCACCGCCCGCCGCCGCGAAGCGCCCGACCCGGCAGTCTGGGCCGAGGCCGTGCCGCTCGGCCAGCTCGACCGCACCCGCGACGGCATGGTCGCCGAAAGTTACCGGCTCTACCGGGTCCGGCTGCGCTCTGGTATCGACGCGCGTTGGCTGCCCCGAGAGGATCGCTAAAGATGCTACCGACGCCTGAGGACGTGCTTGCAGCCGGGCGCCGCCTCGCCGGCCGGGTCGTGCGGACGCCGATGCTGCGCCATCCCGTGCTGGACGAGATCGCCGGCGGGACCGTGCTGCTGAAAGCGGAGCCGCTGCAGCGCACCGGCAGCTTCAAGTTCCGCGGCGCGACGAACGCCGTGCTGCAGCTCGGCGAAGCGGCCCGCGCGAAGGGCGTGGTGACGCATTCCTCCGGCAATCACGGCCAGGCGCTGGCCTGCGCCGCCGCCGCCGTGGGCGCCCATGCGACCGTGGTGATGCCGTCCGATGCCCCGGCCATCAAGCGGGACAGCACCCGGCGCTGGGGCGCCGAGATCGTCGAGTACGACCGCGCCAAGGAAGACCGGGAGGCCATCTCGGCCGGCATCGCCGCCCAGACAGGCGCTACCCTCATACCGCCCTACGACCATCCGCACGTGATCGCCGGGCAGGGAACGGCGGCGCTGGAGCTGGCCGAAGATGCAGCCTCGGCCGGGCTGGCCATGGACGCGCTCCTAGTATGCACGGGCGGCGGCGGCCTGATCGCCGGATCGGCGCTGGCGATGGCGGCGATCTCTCCATCGACCGCCGTCTACGCGGTGGAGCCCGAAGGCTGGGACGACACCGGGCGCTCGCTCCGTGCCGGTCAGCGTGAACGGGCGGTCGGAGGCTCGGGCCTGTGCGACGCGCTGCTGGCGCCGATGCCGGGCGAGCTCACCTTCGCGGTCAACCGGGAGCGCCTGGCGGGCGGCCTGGCCGTGCCGGACGAGGCGGTGCTGCGCGCCGTGGCGTTCGCGTTCAAGTACCTGAAACTCGTGGTCGAACCCGGCGGCGCGGTATGCCTCGCCGCCTTGCTCGGTGGCCAGTTCCGGGCCGAGGGCAAGGTCGTGGGCGCGATCCTGAGCGGCGGCAACGTCGACAGCGCGGCGTTTGCCCAGGCCCTGCTAGCGCCGCCCCGCGATTAGCGTTTGCTTAACCTCCCCCGCGTAACCTGGGTCCAGCAGCCCAGGACAGGCAAGGATGGCAGGCAAGCGCGAGAAGTCGAACATCGTGATCCGGCGGGAGGAGGTCGTCGAAGGCGGCCACCACGGCGGCGCCTGGAAAGTCGCCTACGCGGATTTCGTGACCGCCATGATGGCGTTCTTCCTGCTGATGTGGCTGCTGAACGCCACCACCCAGGAGCAGCGGAACGGTCTCGCGGACTATTTCAGCCCCAACAGCGTGCTGGGGCGGACGGCCTCCGGGTTCGGCCGGCCGTTCGGCGGGCGAACTCCGAACGTGGACGGGTCGATGGTGTCGGACCGTGGCGCCGTGCAAGTCATCGAGGCGCCGCCTCACCCCTACGTGGATACCGAGGACGAAGGGCGCGGCCAGCCAATTACCCAGCGGGACGCGGGCCCGACGCCTAATCCCGGCCCAGGCTCCGGCGTGGCCAGCCCGGCCGCCCATGTCGGTGGCCCGGCGGCCGTCCCCCCAGCGCCACCGCCTCCACCGGCCGCGCCCACGCCGAAGCAAGTCGCCGCCCAAGCCGAAGGCGCCGCACTCGCCGCCGCAGCGCAGGAGATCAGGAGCGCCGTCCAGTCCGACCCGGCGCTCGCCGCCGTCGCCCAGCACCTCACCGTGGACGTGACACCGGCAGGGTTGCGCGTCCAGGTGCTGGATTCGGAGCACCGTGCCATGTTCGCCACCGGCTCGGCCGCGCCGAACGCATGGTCGCAGGCGCTCGTCGCCAAGGTCGCGACCGTGCTGATGCGCCTGCCGGAGCCGGTCAGCATCGCCGGCTACACGGACGCCGAGCCCTATCGCGGCGGCAATCGCACAAATTGGGAGCTTTCAGCCGACCGGGCCAACACAGTGCGTCGCATGCTGGCAGCCGCCGGTCTGCCGGACCTCCGCATAAGTCGGGTGGCGGGCTATGCAGATCAGGAGTTGCTGCTCCCGGGTGATCCCCTGGCAGCGGCAAACCGGCGCATCGCCATCACCGTGCTACGCCAGGCCGCCCCGGCGCCGAAGCACTAGCGCCATGCTGACCCTAGGTGGTTTCGGGTTCCTGCTAGCCTGCGTGTTCGGAAGCTACATGCTGTCCGGCGGCAGCTTCGCGCCGCTCGTCGCCTCCCTCCCATTCGAGCTGATGTCGATCGGCGGTGCAGCGATCGGCACCTTCCTCATGGCCAACAGCCTGCACGCCGTGAAGCATACGCTCGGCGGGCTGAAAAAGGTGCTCAGCGGCCCGTGCTTCCGCAAGCAGGACTACGCCGACCTGCTCTGCCTGCTGTTCTTCTTCGTGAAGCTCGCCAGCACCAAGGGCGCGATGGCGCTCGAGCCGCACATCGAGAAGCCGGCCGAGAGCCAGGCGTTCCAAAAGTTTTCCCGCATCCTGGCCAATCATCACGTCACAGCCTTGATCTGCGACTATCTCCGCATGGTGGGCATGAACGCGGACGACCCGCACCAGATCGAGGACGTGATGGCCCGCGAGCTCAAGAAGACCCTCCATGAGGAGCTGCATGGGGCGCACGCGCTGCAGACGATGGCGGATGGCCTGCCGGCGCTCGGCATCGTCGCCGCCGTGCTGGGAGTGGTAAAGACCATGAGCCACATCAACGAGCCGCCGGCGGTGCTGGGCGAGATGATCGGCAGCGCGCTTGTGGGAACGTTCCTAGGCGTGCTGCTAGCCTACGGCCTAGCCGGCCCCTTCGCGTCTCGTCTCAAGGCGGTCGTCGAGGAAGAGGCGAAGTATTTCGAGGTCATCCGCGCCGTGCTGGTCGCCCATCTCCACGGCAACGCGCCCCAGATCAGCATCGAGACCGGACGGAAAATGGTCCCGAACCTGCACATGCCAACCTTCCAGCACCTGGAGGAGATGGTCCAAGCGTCGCAGATAGGGTGAGGTGAACCAGTGATTCGGCAGGCCGAATACCAATGACGAAGAGCCCTCGTACCGCTCTCAGCGACCGGCTACATCAGGGTCGCCGCATGCTCGGGACCGAGCAGAATTTCCGCAAGCCGTATCCGGTCGGCCTTCCGAAGTCCCGCAAATCCGGGATCCTCGAGCTGCCGGGCGGCCAATTGCAACGTGCGAGTGTAGCTCTCGCCATGGCCAAGCCGCCGGCCCGCCGTTTCGAGGCGGCGGAGTTCGCGGGCTGCCAGCTCGGCCGCAGCAATCTCGGCATTGCCCAACCCGGCGCCGGGCAGTGCGAGCGGAGAGAGCAGGTCCTGGTCGATGGCGCGGTCGAAGCGCTCCGTGCAAGCGCGCGCCAGTTCCGCCCGCCTAGCCTGAACCATCGGCCGGTCGGCCGGGCTTTTCGTCTCAACCGCGTCCAGCCAGCGGGCAGTGCGGACCGCCGTCGCCGCCGCGCCGCCCAGCTCGCCTCTGGTGAGCGCGGCATCGATGGTGGCCGGAAGTGCTGCGAGCGCGCGTGTGGTGATAGCAGCGCTCATCGCGGCGAGCTCCGGAGAGACCGCGCGTGCAGCTTCGAGCACCTGCGCCGGACAGAGACTGCGATGCACCAGCAGGATCAGCACCGCCGGCGAGCGGCCACTCTGCTCAAGCAGCCCGCGAAGTTCGGCATCGGACGCAGTGGCAGGGGCTGCAAGCCCGGCCAAGCGCGTCGCAACGCTGAGGACAGTGGCGACGGTATCGCGGATCTCGATCCAGGCGCGCTCCCCGAGCGAAGTCGCGTCCTGCCAGCCGGAGCAATCTAGCCGGCTTCTGAGGGCCGCAGCGGCACCGGGCCAAAGCTTACCCCCGGCGGTGTTCTCGACTCGCAGATCACCCGCTACGCAGCCCGCGATGAGCGCTTCTATCTCGGGCGCCACCCCAAGCGATCGTACCAACGCCGCCACCGGGGTGATCGCCGTGCGGGGAACGAGGCCCAGCCCGGGCCGCCACGCGCTTGCGGGTACGATGAGGGGATCGAGCGGCAGGAACAGAAGTCGCGAGAAGCGCAGCGGCCGGCGGATCTGCAACGCCGCCAAGCGCGGGCGGAGTGGCGCGATGAGCGTGTCCGCAGGGCCGCGATCGGCCAGCCCGTCCACCATCGCGACGACGCGCGCCACCTGCTCGTCGCGCGCCACAACCAGCGAGCGCTGCACATCCTGGGGAAGGGACCGGGAGCTCACGTCACTCCGCCAAAGCCCGGAGGTGCTCGTTGCGGGCCACCAGATCCACCACATGCAGCCCCGATCGCCAATCATGGTTCAGCTCGACCATGCGGCGGAACACGATCGTCGCCTCGGCCACCACCGAGTTGCCGACCCATTCACCTGCTTCCTTCGGCACGATCGGTGCAAGCTGCGCCATCTCGTTCAGCGCGGCCCGCTGGGCGGCCGGCCCGGCCGCCTCCTGCCAGATCAGGCAAATAGCATCCCAGCCGTCGAGCAGCCACTCCGGCCGGGCAATCGTTCGGGCAACCGCCTCGGGGTCGGCGCGCCAGCGCTGCAACAGGCCGATCGGGTTGACGACGAGCGCACGAGCGTCCGCAAGCGTCGTCATCGTGCACGTCACGGTCAAGGCGACCGCCGCCCGGATAAGATCGGCCGCCGTCGCACTCTCGTCCGAGCGCTGCGCGCCCCAAGCCTCCATATCCTCGCGCAGCGCCACCAAACGCGCCAAAGCGCGCGGCAAGCGCGCCTGCTTCGCATCCGGGCCCAGGCCGATGCCGGCCAAAATCGTAGCCAGCTCCTCCAGCATCGTCGCGACCCGGTCGGCCTCCATGCCCAAACGCGGCGCCACATGCGCCACGGCGCGCTTGGCCCGGCGCTCGAGCTCCGCCGGCTGCTCCCGCTCCGGCGGAACCGCTTCGAGCCCCGGCGGCTCGACCTTTCGCACAAGGTTGAGCAATAGATGGAAATTCGCCAGCAGCCGCGCCTCGCCGTCCCGCGCCTCGGCCTGCGCCGCCGCCTCCTGCGCCTTCCGCCCCGCCAATCCCTCCGCCGCCGCCAGCCGCCCAACCCGCCGGATGCTCCCAGGCGTCACCCCCCGCAGCGCGGCAACGCCTTCCTGTATCCGCCGGTCGTGCAGCGTCGGCCGGCAAAGCTCCCCGAGCCCCGCCCAAGGCAGCACATACTGCCCCCGCCCGCCCGACGGATTGGGCACCGCCAGTTCGAGCCCTTCGCGCTCGGCCGGCCGCACCCGGGACCCCGATAGCAGCGGCGTCGTGAACGGAACGCTCACCCCACGCTCGAGAAAGGTGGTCGGGTGAAACGGAGGGCAAAGGTTGAAGCTGTCCGACATCGCCGCGAAGAATAGTGCCGCAAGGTTAACGGATCGTTACGGCGCATCGTCCATCGTCGGCCGGCCCGTCCGGTATCGCCAATGGTGCCAGAGCAGCCGGGCCGCCAGCGCGCGGCTCGGGCGCCACCGTTCCGCGAACTCCCGCAGCGCCGCCCCGCCGGGCCGCCCCCGAAGCCCGTAAAGATCCGCCGTCGCCGCCTGCAGCGCAACATCGCCCGCCGGAAACACGTCCACCCGCTCATGCGCGAACAGCAAAAACACCTCCGCACTCCACGGCCCCAGGCCACGCACGGCCGCAATCGCCGCAATCGCCTCCGCATCCCCCGAGCGCGCGAGCGCCGCGTCCTCGAGCTGGCCGGACACGAACGCCGCCGCCAGCGCCCGCGCATGCGCAACCTTCGGCCGGGAAAGCCCGGCGCCCCGCAACGCCTCGTCCCCGAGCATGAGCAGCCCGCCCGGCACGAGCGCCCCCGGCAACCCATGCAGCCGCCGCCAGATCGCCGCCGCCGCCGCCGTGCTGATCTGCTGGCTCACAATCGCCTGCAGCAGCCCCGGAAACCCCCGTGGCCGCACGCGCCAGGCCAGCGGCCCCGCCGCCCGCTCGACCCCGGCCAGCACCGGGTGTTCCGCGCACAACGCGTCGAGCCGCGCACGGGCGGAGGCCGGGATGCTCACACTCCCCCTTTTATGCGTATGCTGTCGCCATGGACAGCGCGCCGCACATCCTGGTGGTGGACGACGACCGGGACATCCGGGAGCTCCTCGCCCGTTTTCTGGAAAAGCACGGCCTGCGCGTGACCGCTGCGCGCGACGGCCGCGAGCTCCGCCGGGCCTGGTCGGCCGGGCACTACCACCTCGTCGTGCTCGACCTCATGCTGCCCGGCGAAAGCGGCCTCGACCTCGCCCGCTGGCTCCGCGAGCAGGGCCCGGTGCCGATCGTCATGCTGACCGCGATGGGCGAGGAAGCCGACCGCATCATCGGCCTCGAGCTCGGCGCCGACGACTACGTGGCCAAGCCTTTCAACCCCCGCGAGCTGCTCGCCAGGATCCGCGCCGTCCTCCGTCGCACCGGCGAGCGCGGCGCGCAAGCCGCCCCCCAAGCCTGGGTCTTCGCCGGCTGGCGCCTCGAATCCGCCCGCCGCCGCCTGCTCAACCCGGACGGCGCCGAGGTCGCCCTCACCGGCGGCGAATACGACCTCCTCGCCGCCCTCGCCGAGCGCGCCAACCGCGTGCTGACCCGCGACCAGCTCCTCGACCTCCTGCGCGGCCGCCAAGCCGGCCCCTTCGACCGCGCCATCGACGTCGCCATCAGCCGCCTCCGCCGCAAGCTCGACGATGGCGGCCGCGACGCGCAGATCATCAAGACCGTGCGAGGCGGCGGCTACGTCCTCGCCGCCGACGTGGAGCGCCAATGACGCTCGGCCCGCGCAGCCTGGGCGCGCGCATCGCCCTGCAGCTCGTGCTCGGCCTCGCCATCGTCGACGGCGCCGGGCTCCTCATCCATGCCCGCAGCCAGTTCGGGCTCGAGCGCATCGCCGAGCTGCACGCGCTCGGCGCCCGCGTGCTCGCCTTCTACCGGGCCGTGGCCACGGGCGATACCGGCGCCATCGCCCGGATGCCGGCGCTGCACGCCACCGTGGCGCCCGCGCCGGGTCCCCTGCCGCCGCGGGCGCCAGCCACCCTGCAGCGCTCGCTGCGCCCGTTCCTCGCCCCGGTCGGCCTCCCTCCCGGCCTGCGTCCCATCCAGCTCCAGCTCCGCGGCACCGCCGCCGCCCTGCTGATCGCCATGCATCTCCCGGACGACCGCTGGCTGCTGGTGCACGCCGCCCTGCCGCCGCCCCAGCCTTGGCGCAACGCCGGGCTGGGCGGCATCTTCCCCGCCATGCTGCTCGCTTCGGCGCTGCTCGCGTTCTGGGCCGCCCACCGCCTGACCGCCCCGGTCCGCGCCCTCGCCGCCGCCGCCGACCGCCTCGGCCGCGACGTGAACGCCCCCGCCCTCGCCGAGGACGGCCCCGCCGAGCTCGCCCAAGCCGCCGCCGCCTTCAACCGCATGGCCGCCCGCATCCGCCGCTACGTCGACGACCGCACCCTGCTGCTCGCCTCCATCGGCCACGACCTCCGCACCCCCATCACCCGCCTCAAGCTCCGTGCCGAGCTGATCGACGACGCCGAGCACGCGCCGAAGATGCTGGCCGACCTCGACGAGCTCGAAAGCATGGTCGCCGCCACCCTCGCCTTCGGCCGCGACGTAGCAGCGAGCGAGCCCGCCATCCCGCTCGACCTCGCCGCCTTGCTGCGCACCGTGCTGGACGAGGCCGCCGACGCCCGCCCGGCCCTCGCCACCGCCATCCACTACGACGGCCCGGATCGCCTAGCCATGCAAGGCCGCCCCGTCGCCCTCAAGCGCGCCCTCGCCAACCTGGTCGGCAACGCCCTCGGCTACGGCGGCGCCGCCCGCGCCAAGCTCACCCCGCCCACCGCCGGCCTGGTGCGGGTCGAGATCGACGACGACGGCCCCGGCCTCCCCCCCGCCGAGATCGAGCGCGTCTTCGAGCCCTTCTACCGCGTCGAGCCGAGCCGCTCCCGCGAAACCGGCGGCACCGGCCTCGGCCTGCCCATCGTCCGCAACATCCTGCGCGCCCACGGCGGCGACGTGGTGCTAGTCAACCGCCCCGGCGGCGGCCTCCGGGCCGTAGTAACCTTGCCCGCCTGAAGCCTACGGGCACCGCACCAGCGGGTTCGGGAAGTCGCTGCACCCCGGAAAGCTGATCTCGTTCGGCCCCCGCCGCAGCACATGCAGCACATTCGGCGAATCGCACCCGAACCCAAGCGCCGAAGGCCCGCCCGGCAAGCTCGCATCCGGGCTCGCCCCGGCATCGATCCCACCCGGCGCAAACCGGAACTCCACCCCCGCCGCCGTCGCGTTCGCCGTCTCCACCACCCGCTCCGTCAGCGTCTGCTCCACCAGCGTCGCCCGCAGCACCAGGTCCCGCGTGAAGATCACCACCGGCTGCGACAGGCACGCCGCCGCCGAAACGTTCTCGGGCGCCGGAAACAGCCCCCCCGTCCAAGTCCCGAACAGCCACGCATGCGGCGGCAACTGCGCCCGCGAAGGGGCGGGCAGGGCGGCAAGCAACAAAGCGGCGGCAAGCAGTCGGCGCATGGCAAGTCCTTGGTCTGGGCCCCCAAGAGTACCCGCAACGCCCACCGGTTCAAGAGCCGCCCGCTCGGCACTCCCGCCGCCGACAGCGCTTGACCGCGAGGTCCCCCGCCCGCTAACCCTGCCCCCGCGCCGTCCCGTTCGTCTAGAGGCCTAGGACACGGCCCTTTCAAGGCTGTAACACGGGTTCGAATCCCGTACGGGGCACCACCCGCGGCGCCGTCTCACGCCACGTAGCGCCCGGCGCCCGCCTCGCGCGCTTGGCCAAGGGCTGCGAGAGCCCGCAGCATCTCCGCCAGCTTGCGGTCCGGCGCGCCCTGGAACTGCCGGGCAAGCTCCGCCGGTCGGGCAGGGCCGCCTTGCGCAAGCGCGGCGCGCAAGGCCACGAACTGCTCCGCAGGCTTCGCCGGCCACCGGGGCAGCACCGCCGCCTGGTCCACCTCGAGCGCGGGCTGCGCCGCCTGGCGCCGCACCTCCTCCGGCGCCTGGAAATCCGGGCGGAGCCAGCGGACTTGGCCTTGGGCCGCCGCCGCCGCGCGCTCCTTGTTCAGCGCCACCACCCGCGCCACGATCTCGGCCGCCGGCAGGTCCGCAGGCCAGCCATAGGCCCCAGCGACCGCCGCATCGAGCCGGTCATGCAAATGCTGCAGCACGACCACCTGCCCGGCATCGAGCACCTCGTGCTCGGCAGGCGTGAGCGCGCGCCCGGCGCGGAGGGCGTCGAGCACATTGTAGAGGCCGGTAAGGGTGAGGTGAGGGTGCTCGGCCATCCGCGTTTTGCGATGCGCATCGAGCTCCTCGGCAAGCGCACCGATGCTGGCCTGCTGCACCGGAGTGGCGGCCGGGAAAGGGAAGGGGTCGAAGCAGAGCGTCTTGTTGTAGCGGGGATCGTTCCCAACGCCCATCCAGCTACAAGCAGCTAGCGTCCAAACTTCATGCGCTTTGGAAGAGAGAACTCCCAAGGCGAACCCGCTCTCTAATGCAATTGCGATGACCATACTTTCTGGTATGGTATTCGAACTCTGAAATGAGAAAATACGATGCTTTGCTGTATAGGCAGTTCCTATATATCGAGAAAGACCATCTAACGCTGGACGAATTTCTCGTCGAGGCTCACCAAATACCCACCAGTTTTTTCGATAAACTGCTCGCGCATTGGCGTCCCGTTCTGGCTTAACCCGCAAAGAAATATGTTGGAAAACTGCAGGGAAGCGATGGCGTACTTCGGCCTCTGATAGTCCAAAGAGGTCAATCACAAGGACTGCACGGGATCGCTGATTCACGTCACGCCCGTTTAGGAACGGCTTGATGTAGTCTTGTAAGCCCAAGATAGTGCCCAGCCCGAGCCGATGTGCCTCCTCTACCGAAACGATGAATCCGTCCCCGTGCAATTTTACGCCCATCGACGCGAGCCGTTCATTCGCCCGTAACGGCATTGCGTCCGCAGGCGTGGCACCCACTGTGAGATCTGCGTTGATGGCGCCCTCCTGCATGGCAAGCCGCACGTTGGGCACCTCGGCCCGGTCCTCGTGCGTCACGCTCATCCGACGGGGCAGCCGCTGCATCGGCCGGCCCGCGGCGCGCGCGACCGTCATGCTGATCCGCACCGCCGCATTCCCCGCCCCCTGCGCCCACGGGTGGTCGGGAATCGCGAACACCAGCTCCAGCTTCTTGCGCCCCTTGCCGCCCAGCATCGCCTCCGCCAGCACCTTGCGGCAGAACTTCTGGCGGATGCTGTTGCTGGTGATGAAGCCGAACCGCCGCACGCGCCCCGCCGTCGTGAGCTGGGCCGCTTTCCACCAGAAAAACAAGGCGAGGTCCGCCGAGGCCGGCACCTTGGGATAGGCCGCCCAGAGCGCCTCCGCGTAGCCGCTGCCCAATTCGGCGCGCAAATCCTTGCCGGCCACGAACGGCGGGTTGCCCACGATGAACTCCGCCGCCGGCCACGCCGCCGCCTTGCCCCCCACCACCCGCATCGCCGCTACCCGGTCCGTCTCGTCCGGCACCGCCTCGCCCGTAACCGGATGCGGCTTCGTGCGCCCGCCCCAGCGCGACACCGGCTGGCCCTGCTCGTCCCGCACCGGCTCCTCGCCCTTGTGGTCGAGCAGCGCGTCCCGGCACTCGATGGTGCGGAAATCCCGCAGGATCGGCTCCGTCGGCGCCACCCCGCCATGCGTGCGGAAATGCCATTGCAGATAGCCGATCCACAGCACCAGCTCGGCCACCGGCACCGCGCGCGGATTCACGTCGAGCCCCAGGAACTGGTGCGGGTCCACCGTCGCCCCCGCGATCTCGAAGCGCCCGGCCGCCGCCGGGTCGAGCGCCGCCAAGGTGTCCAGCACCTCGCCCTCGAGCTGCTTCATCAGCTCGAGCGTGACATACAGGAAATTACCGGTGCCGCACGCCGGGTCGAGCACGCGCACGGTGCAGAGCCGCGCATGGAACTCGCGGATTTCGGCAGCGGCTTCCTGGGCGCGTCCCCGCGCGGCTTCCTGCTCGGCCGCCGCCTTGGCGCCGTCCCACTCGGCCCGCAGCGGCTCCATCACCGTGGGCAGCACCAGCCGCTCGACGAAGGCGCGGGGCGTGAACTGCGCCCCGAGCTGAGCCCGGCGCGTCTTGTCGAGCGCGTTTTCGAGCAGCGTGCCGAAGATCGCGGGCTCCACCTCCGCCCAGTCCTTGCCGGCGGCAAGAATCAGCAGCGCGAGCTCGTCCTCCGCCACCCGGAGCGGCTCGGCCCCGCCATGCACCCCTGCGCGGAACAAGCCGCCGTTGAACCGGGGCACGGCCGTCGCGAGCGCCGCGCAAAACCCGCCCGCATCCATCGCGCGCCAGAGGTCGGCCACGAGGCCGACGAAGGTGTCTTGTCCCTGGCTCTGGCAGCGTTCCAGCAGGGACGTGAAGCTGCGCTCCGGCAGCAGCCCCACGCTTTGCGCGAACATGCAGAAAATGCAGCGTATCAGGAAGCTCGCGACGATATCGGCAGCGCGCTGCGGCCGCTCCGGCGGTCCCTCCAAAGCCCGCGCGAGCTTGGCCAGCAGCTCCGCGATGTCCCGGGTCACCGCCTGGCGGCGGCGCGCCGGATCGAGCGATTTAGGCTGCTCCCAAATCTGGCGCAGCAGCGCCCGGGTTTCGGGCTTCAGCAAATCGGGGAGGTACAGGCGAAACCGCTCGCGATCGGGGAACTGCGCATAATGCCGCCCGGTCCCGGAAATCGGCATAGAGATCGAAGCAGAAGCCGATGTCGCAGACGATTACGAACGGCGGCGCGGCCTCGCCCGGCGGCAGCTCGCGCACATACCCTTCCGCTTGTCCCTTGGCGGCAGCATATGCCGCGCCCAGCCAGGCGAGTTGCGTATTTGCGCACGCGCGAGCGCCTCGTTCGGCGCCGGGAACAGGCTCGCTTGCGGCACCGCGGCGTCCCCGCCCTGCTTGGCTTCGAGCACGAAGCAATCCTGCCGGTACAGGTCTATGCGCCGGTTGCTCGTGCTTCCGTCCGCCTCGTAATGGGTGACGCCCCGCTCGAAGCGATAAGGGCCGGCGCTGCCCGTCGCGGGCTCCGGCCGCGGGACCCCCAGCACGTCGCAGAGTTCGGCCAGGAACAACTGGTAGTTGGCCCGTTCGGCCGACCCGGCCCCTTCCCAACGCGCAACGAACGCCTCGGCCAACGCCGCAGTCTTATCCAGTGTCATGGGAACGGCTGTCACGGTCCTAGAAACCAGCACGCCCGTCGCTACACGTCACCGGGAACAACGCGGCAACCTCCTTTCCCCCTAACCCCCCATCACCTTCACCCGCCGCCCCTCCACCCCCAGCGCCACCCGCCCCGCCTTCAGCGCCACCGCATCCGCCCCGAACACCTCCCGCCGCCACCCCGTCAGCGCCGGGATCGCCGGCGCCTCCTCCGTCGCCAGCCGCTCCAGATCGTCGCTGCTCGCCAGCAGCTTCGGCGCCACGTGATGCTCCTCCCCCTTCGCCGCCAGCAGCACCTTCAGCAGCGCCACCAGCGCCGGCGACGCCTTCTTCCCCCCCGCGCTCGGCGCCGCCGGTAGCGCCCCCTCCGGCAACGCCATCGCCTCCCGCAGCGCCACC